>Ga0208979_100280_pt1 | contig 51716 bp, 53 predicted proteins | sample HotLakConsUCCSLE_FD_184738 | JGI IMG/M metagenome (GOLD analysis project Ga0208979, IMG submission 184738) | Hypersaline microbial mat communities from Hot Lake, Washington, USA - Hot Lake Consortium UCC-SLE (SPAdes) | ecosystem: Environmental > Aquatic > Non-marine Saline and Alkaline >... | reverse complement strand
CGACCGAGTGGAAGCGCTCGGTGCGCGAATGGCACGCTGTCAGATCTCAGCTCGCCATCATGTTCGAAGACCGCTTCCCAATGGCCTGACAAATGACGTCAGAGCACAAAATATCTGACAGTCTCGCCCATGGCGGTTTCCTCGGCCCGCTGCTGGAACTCCTCCATCTCGAAAACGGCGGCGAAGGCGCTCTCCAGTGCCTGGACCTGTTCCTCTTCGATCCCGGCAGGTGCCGCGACCACCCGGAAGCTTCCCCAGACGACATCATAGCCTTCCTCCTGGAGCGTGGGCACGTCAGGAAGAAACGGGCTGCGTTGGCTGTCCATCACGCCGAGGACACGCGCTTGCCCCGCCTGCACAGCCGGGAACACCGCCGCCAGGTTGACCGATGCTGCATCGGTCTCGCCCGAGAGCAGGGCCTCGCGCTGGGGTCCGGACCCTTCGGGATACGGCACGTGGTTGACCTCGATCCCCGACGCGGCGGCGAAGTCCAATGCCGGCAGGTGCCACACACCACCCAGTCCGACATTCGAGATCGACAGCTCACCGGGCGCTTCTGCGGCGGCGGCGACGAAATCTCCCAGCGTCTGGAAGGGCGAGTCCGCCGCGACGGCGAGCACGGTGGGGTGGATCGTGACCGACGCGATGTAGGTCAGATCGCTGGTGTCGTAGCCCGGCACCAGGTTGTAGTAGGGCACTGTGATCACGCTGTCCCAGGTCAGCGAGCCGATCGTGTAGCCGTCGGCGCGGGATCGCATCAGGCGCATCGTGCCGACCCCGCTTTGCGCGCCGGTGATGTTCTGGGTGTTTATGCCGACGCCGAGTTGCTGTTCGGCGAAGTTCATGAAGGTCCGCATCACCGTGTCGGTGCCTCCGCCCGCGCTCCACGGCATGATGTGCGTGATATCGTTTTCCGGGTATCCCTGTGCGGATACCGCACCCGCCATGGGCAGTGTGAGAAGAAAACCGGCAAGCGCCAGCCCTGTCCTGCGCGTGATCATGATGAACTCCTTTCCCTGTGGTGTCGTGCGCCCCTTCATGAGGCGCGTCGATTATCCCATCCAGCGGCGGACGGGGGCTTGAGCCTCTTCGAGCGGCTGGCAGGCGACATCGATCAGCGTCGGACCGTCGTGGGCGATGGCCTCGCGCAGGACGCCTTCCAGCTTGTGCGGATCGGCCACGCTCCAGGACTTCACACCGAAGCCGGCGGCAACGGCCGCGTGATCGCTGCGTTGGAAATCCACATTGTAGTAGCGGGCGTCGCAGTCGTCGCGCTGGCTGGCCTTGATCCACCCGAAGCTTGAATTCGACAGCACGATGTAGGTGATCGGCGCGCGTACGCGCGTCACCGTTTCCAGTTCTCCGCAGGTGAACCCGAACGACCCGTCCCCCATGAGCGCAACCGTCTTGCGGTGCGGCGCGCCGAACCATGCGCCCAGCGCGGCTGACAGGGAATAGCCCAGCGCTCCGTGCGCCCGGTTGGTGATGAAATGCCGGCCGGCCCGGGGAAGCGTGTAGTATGCCGAAAGATAGGGACAGGAGGTTCCCGGGTCCGACACGATCGTCGCGTCCTCCGGAAGGCATCGCTTCAGGGTGGCGATCACGCGCTCTGGCCGTATCGGGTACGCGTCCGACTGCGCGATCGCGTCGAAGCGTTCGAACTTGCGCCGCCGGATGTCGGCGGCCGTGCCGGCCCCGCCAAACGCCGTCTCCTGCCCCATCCGGGCCAGTTCCTCGTTCAGCGCATCCAGCGCCAGCCGCAGATCGCCCACGACGCCGACCTCTGTCGGGAGCACGGCACCGACGACCATCGGGTCTATGTCGAAATGCACGATCCGGGTTCCGGGCCGTGGTGCCTCCCAGCGCGATGTCGTGGTCGATCCTGCGCGGCAGCCCATGAAGATTACCAGATCCGCACCGGCCATCGCCTCCCAGGTCTCGTCCGTGCCACCATTGGATCCGACCACCCCGACGCAGTTCGGATGCGTCTCGGGAAGGCTGCCCTGCCCGGAAATCGATGTCGCCACGGGAATGTCGAGCAGGGTCGCCAACCGGTCGAGCGCATCGGTCGCCCCGGAGATCACGACGCCGCCGCCGCAGACGATCAGGGGCGCGCGGGCCGACAGGATGGCCTCCGCCGCCGCCCTGACCGACTCGGGATCAGGCCCCGTCCGGTAGGCCGGATACCGTGCCAGCTCGGGGTCGGCCCAGATCTCGTCCGCCGGCACCGGGTCGTACTGGATATCGTAGGGCAGTCCGAGATGGGCCGCGCCGGATCGCCCGGTCGTCATGGCACGAAACGCCTTTCGTACCATCCGCGGAATGTGGTCCGCGCGTGTAATCACCGTGTTCCATTTGGTCAGCGGCGCCATCAGGGCGTTCTGGTCCACCTCGGTCAGCGGATACCGCCCGTAGGACGAAACCGAGACGTCCGTCGTGATCCCGAGTACCGCGTATGAGCTTTCATTCGCCTCGATGAGGCCGGGAAGGATATAGGTCGCGCCGCCCCCCGAAGGCCCTTCGCAGACCCCGACCCGACCGGTGACGCGCGAATACGCGTCCGCCATGTAGGCTGCACTTCGTTCGTCGCGGGTCAGCACATGCGTGATCGAATGGTCGAGTTGGCGCATCGCGTCATAGAACGGCAGGGTGGTATCGCCGCAAAGCCCGAAGATGTGACTGACGCCGTGAGCTTCCAGACTGCGCACCATCGCCTGCGCGCCGTTCATTCGGTTTTGCAAGTTGCCCCCCTTCAGCATTTCCGGGCCGGGTCAGGATCGGCACGCACCGTCGACGCCCACGTATTAGGTATTACACAACTCACCATCAGGGTGGGAGGTCGGGACGGCAAGCCAAGCTCCCGGGCTTTCTGGTATCCGGGGGCGGAATGCAGCCGTTTGCACAAAATTTCGCCGTTTGCATAATTCTTGAGGCACATCAGGGACAACGTGGCTGCCGATAGGCCGTGACGAGTGCACATGTGTCTGATACCGCCCCGGGCAACACAGTCGGTGCTTCACTGGGAAATGGTTTCGGCCTCGCGCATGGCCCATATCCGCTGGCACGCCGGGCGCGCGTGAAGCGGCTTGAGCCAGGTTTGGGTCGCAGGGTATTCCGAGATCAAGCTGCCTTGGCCGGTGGAGTAGCGCATGATCTCGGTCATGTTGATGTCTGCCACGGTGAACCGGACGGCCGCTCTGACCGAGCGCACGGCCTTTACGCGAGATAACGAGCCGTATAACGAGCCGTTCGACTGCCCCGGCTGGGGCCGGTTCGAATTTGTCAGGCACCGCCGGTCAATCGGCTAAAAATCCGCTCCGAGCCCGGCGGTATCACGATTTCTGCGTTGGCTTCCTCGTCGGGCGCGCTTCCGGACCCTTTGTGACGCGCGCCTTGAACCGTTTCGGCTTGTCGCCATCCTTTCGGCCCTTGCCGCGTTCGCGACCCGGCCCGATGGGTTTGGACGGATCGGCGGCATCCTTGCGCGTCTGGGGGCCCATCGCGGCGCCCGTGCCGGATTGCCCCTTCTCCATGGCGTCCCGATCCTTAGCCTGTCCTGGGTTCGGCTTTCCGTGCTTGGGCTTTTTCGCCGTGTATTTGTCCGCCCTGTCCTGGCGCGCATCGGGTTTTCCCCTGCGCCGTTCGGTCGGATCGGTCGCAGCGCGTTTCACCTCAACGGCCTTCCGGGTCCCGGCGGAGGGTCTGTGCTTTTCCTCATCCTGGCGAGGCACGTCTTGCGGAACCTTCGGTGTGGCCGGCGGACCCTTGGGCGAGGCGTCGAATTCCGGCGGGCCCGGCAGTTCCGTCAGACGCGCGCCCTGTTCGATCTCGAGTTCGGGGCCCAGCTCGGTCTTCATGGCGGAAACGGCATCGGTCAGGATCTCGATGAAGGTCTCCTGATATTGGACACGAATGGCCCCGATCGCGTCCTTCGACAGCCCCGCATTGCGGCACAGCATGGGAAGCAGCCAGCGCGGCTCGGCGCGCTGCTTGCGACCGACCGACAGCGAAAACCAGGTGCTCGGCCCGAAGGCGGAGGGCTCGCGCGTCGTGCGCATGCCGGGCTCGGGCGTGTCGCCGAGGATCTCGGGCGCCGAGTTGCGGTCGCGATAGAGCCGCAGATAGGCGGCCGCGACCTTTTCGGCTGAGTGCGCCTGCAAGAGTCGGTCGGCGAAGGTCTGTTCCTCGGGGCTGAGCGCTCTGTCCCATGCGGGATCGGACATCAGCCTCTCCTCGTCGCGGGCAAGCACCGCTTCGGCCGAGGGCGGCGTGCCCCACTCGGCCTCCAGGTTGGCGAATTTCAAGAGGCGCTGCGCCTTTGGCTTTTGACGCACCGGCACGATAAGCACCGAGGTCCCCTTGCGCCCGGCGCGCCCCGTGCGGCCCGAACGGTGCAGGAGCGATTCCGAATTGGTCGGCAGGTCCGCATGGATGACCAGCTCGAGACCGGGCAGGTCGATGCCGCGCGCCGCCACATCGGTCGCGATGCACACGCGCGCTCGACCATCCCGCAGGGCCTGCAAGGCATGGGTGCGCTCGGACTGGCTCAATTCGCCGGACAGCGCCACGACCGAAAACCCTCTGTTCGAGAACTTTGCCGTCAGCCGGGCCACCATGGAGCGGGTGTTGGCAAAGATGATCGCCGTTTGCGGGTCATGATACCGCAACAGGTTGATGATCGCCTTTTCGATATCCGACGGGGCCACGGTCAGCGCAACATAGGCGATGTCGCTATGCTGAGCGCCCTTGTCGCCAACCTCGATCCGCCGGGCGTCCGCTTTCTGGTAGGTTTGCGCAAGCTTGGCGATGGCGCGCGGCACCGTCGCCGAGAACAGCAGCGTGCGGCGGCTCTCCGGTGTGTGGTCGAGAATGAATTCGAGATCCTCGGAGAACCCCATGTCGAGCATTTCATCCGCTTCGTCGAGGACGACGGCCTTCAGGTCGCTCAGATCGATCACCCCACGGGACACATGGTCTCTGAGACGGCCGGGCGTGGCGACAATGACATGGGCGCCGCGCTCGATCGCCCTGCGTTCGGTCCGGGCATCCATGCCCCCGACAGCGGAGGCGGTGACGATCCCGGCCTCCGCGAATAGCCAGTCGAACTCCCGCTGCACCTGCATGGCCAATTCGCGCGTGGGCGCAATGATCAGAGCCAGCGGTGTCGCCGGACGCTCAAATCGTCCATCCCTGTCCAGCAGATCATGTGCAAGGGCCAGCGCGAAGCCGACCGTCTTCCCGGAACCGGTTTGCGCCGATACCAAAAGGTCAAGCCCGGCCAATTCCGGCTGCGTCACCGCCACTTGAACCGGCGTCGGTTTGCGGTAGCCCTTGGCGGCCAATGTCTTCGACAGCGTTTCGGGCTGTCCGGAGAAATCCTGCATGCATCACCTGGAAGGAGGGAAGACCTCGCCATTAAGCGTGTTGGCTGCCATTGTATAGACCGCAGGAATGACCGGAACCGATGGTATCCGACGGGGTAGTGCGCCGCGACGGGGCGGGAAGCGGAAGCTGTCGAATGCAAGGGAGTGGGTCCAGCCGGTCAACTGGCCTTGCCTGTGTGGACAGCCCCGGTTTTGCATGGGTAGTGTCCGTCAAGGTGGTGTAATTTCCCGGATGGCCTGAGGGCATGTCAGGCGGCTTTCGTTGTGATGCTGAGACTGGGGTCGATCTCCTCGGTGTCGATCCGGGCGAAGGCCTCGACCATCATGTAGCGGCCCGAGGTCTGCCATTCGTCAACCTTATCGAACGGCACCGCACCGATCCGGCGCATGATGGAGGCCTCGTTCGGGAAGATCCGCACGACATCGGCGCGGCGTTTCACTTCCTTGTTCAGACGCTCGATCGGGTTCGTGCTGTGCAGTTTTGTGCGGTGCTGGCGGGGGGGAGGTCGCGCCGGTCCGCCGCAGGCGGCAGACTGACAAGTGGACAGCCTGAATCAAGAACGGGCCGAGCCAAATATCCGCCAACAGGTCGTGCTCGCTGGCGTCCATCAGGTCGGCCAGCTTGGGCCAGCACGGGCGCAGCTGTTCGGACACCTTGCGCATTCGCCATTGTCCTCGGACCAATGGCGGTCAATGGCTCATTCTCGCCGGCGTGCGCGCGGTCGGGTTGGTCGAAGGCTTGCCGGATCGCGGCCGCGACGACGGTATGCTGGCCGCGCGAGACATGGCCCGAAACGAGGCCCTGCGGGACGCCAAATACCTTGGGCACGTCCTGCGGCGGTCCCTCTCGGCAGATTGCTGCGCAATCGCATGCCGGGCAATGGTTGAAGCGGATACCACCGCCGAAACCGCGTCGAGACCAAGATGCACTGCGTGAAACTGCGGGGTCAGCGGCTCGCGGCACGGGACTCCGACCGTCAGTTCGCCGAACTCCGGGTCCGCATCGCCGTCCGGCGTCACGATCTCTTCCCGTCGGCAGGTCGGGGCGCACGACCCGTCCCGGAACCTTCCGGCAGGCACAGGGACGCGCCATCGGCGTACAGGGCCTGCCATATCGCCGCTGACGTGAGCGGAATGTCCGGCAGGCGGACCTCCACGCGGCGCAGCGCATGGGCGACGGCATTGCTGGTCGCCGCGAGTGCCCCCGTCGTGCCGGCTTCGCCCGCGCCCTTCACGCCCAGGGGGTTGGTGGGCGACGGTACGTCATGAGCAAGAACCTGCATCGGCGGCATGTCCCCGGCTCTCGGCAAGGTGTAATCCATCAGCGTCCCCGTCAGGACCTGGCCGTCCGGGTCGAACCGGTGCCCGTCCATCAGCGCCCCCGCGATCCCCTGCGCTATGCCGCCCCTGAGTTGCCCTTCCAGCGCATGGTGGGACATGACCGTCACGCCGCCATTCGGTCGGCGTCTCTGGGAAAGGTCGGCGACCGTGCGCCTTGCGCCATGCGAAGGGGCAGCCAGGATCACAGCTCGATCTGGACGCGTCCGCCCACGATCCGCGCCGGGTACGTACCGAGAGCGACACAGGCCGGTGTGCGCAGGGCGGCGCCCGTCTTGTAGTTGAACCGTCCGTTGTGCATGGGACATTCGATCGTGTCGTCGAGCACCAGACCGTCGGCCAGATGCACCTGTTCGTGGGTACACAACCCGTCGGTCGCAAAGACCTCGCCGTCAGGCGATCTGTAGACGGCAAAGGTGCGTTCGCCATGATCGAAGCGGACAACGTCCTCTTCCTCGATGTCGTCCAATGCGCAAACGTCGGTCCATTCTGCCATGGAACAGGTCTCCCTTTGGTGATGTGTCGGCCTCAGCGCTGCCCGACGGCGTTGTGGAATTCTTCCCGGTAGGGTCGCGCCGTCGCGGGAAGTGTCTTGCGGATGTAATGGCCCGGCTCCCGCCTTTGCCGGATGAGCGCCGGGATCATCTCGCAATAGGCGTCGATAAACGAAGTGTTGGGCGGTGGAAGATCGTGCTTGATCAGGTCGTGAAGCCTCGGCAGCGCGTGGTAGGGCACCATGGGGAACATGTGGTGTTCGACGTGGTAGTTCATGTTCCAGTAGATCCAGCGGCTGACCGGGTTCATCAGCACCGTGCGGCTGTTCAAGCGGTGGTCGACCACGTCTTCCGCGAGGCCCCCGTGCTGCAACAGCCCCGTCAGAAACATGTGCCACGCGCCGTAGATCCTCGGCCCGCCGATCAGCATGAGGGGAATGATCGACCACCAGGCGACGGCGGAGCCAATGGCCAGCGCGTAGATGGCGACATGCACCCGCGCCCAGAACACGGCCTTCGGGCGTTCGCTTTCCGGAATGTACTCGGCCTCCTCGGCGCTGATCCGCCCCAGAGCGTTTCGGATGAGGGTGCGCATCCAGAAGATCACGTCGGGCAGCCCGATGAAATGCAGCACTCCCATCACGAGGTCCGGCGGCCGCATGAACGGGATCTCGGGGTCCCGGCCCACGATGATCGTGTCGGTGTGGTGTCGCGCATGGCTCCAGCGCCAGCTTACCGGGTTGCGCATCACCATGAAGGACGCGATGTGGTAGACCGCGTCGTTCATCCATTCGGTGCGAAACGCGGTTCCGTGCCCGCATTCATGCCAGCGCGAGTCGCAGGCCGATCCGTAGAGCACCCCGTAGACGATCCAGAACGGCACGCTCCACCAGCTTCCCCACAACAGGACGCCGCCCGCGCCGCTCAAGACAAGCAGCACCAGCCAAAGCAGGGTGTCACGGATCGCCGGGCCGTCCCTGCGGCGCATCAGGTCCTTCATGACCTTGCGGGGTACGTCGGAATGATACCAGTCGGCCGAGGCGAGGCCGATCTCGACCGCGTGCCGCCCCTCGGGGCCGGTCAGTGAATAGTCGCGCGGATACGGGCTGTGCGCATCGACTGCCGTCACGTCAGGTGTCCTCCCTTGGGCCACGCCTGGCCGGCGCAGGCGGCGGTTCGTGTCTTGCCATCAGCTCACTCGGCGGCGCGGGCCATCAATTTGCATCATTAGTCTTCAGTCACTTAGCAATGATTTTTAAATGTATCATTTCAATACATGTTCACAAGAAAATTGAGTGACGGAGTGGGTATTGCAAAAGCAATCATTTTGCATCATTCACTTCGATGCATCACTGGGCGTCGGCCGCAACGCGCCTGACGGCTACGGCAGAGACATGAGTGTTACATGCGCGCGACGATTGCCGATATTGCACGGGCCGCTCAGGTTTCCACGGCGACCGTCGACCGTGTCCTGAATGCCCGTGGCGGCGTGCGGGAAAAGACGCGGCAGACCGTAATGACGGTCGCGGCGCAGCTGGGATACCTCGACGATGGGGGGCCGATCGTCCCCGTCGGACGCCCCGTCACCCTGCATGTCCTCCTGCCCGAAGGGACGAACGCCTATATCGACGAACTGGAAGCCCAGTTCCAACGGCAGTCTGAGACCCTCGGCCATGTGTCGGTGATCGTCGAACGACTGCCGAAACTCGCGCCCCTCGCGCTGGCGGATCGCATCGCGTCGCTCAGGGGGGCGAGTGATGGTATCGCGCTGGTCGGGCTGGACCATCCTGCGGTCCGTGAAGCCCTGCGCGGCATCTCCGCAAGGGGCGTCCCCGTGCTGACCATCGCATCTGATGTCCAGCATGTGCCGGGGCGTCAGTATGTGGGCATCGACAATTCGCACGCCGGCCGGCTGGCGGGATTGCTCGCGGGACGTTTTCTGGGGGCGGCGGCCAGCTCGAAGGTCGCGCTTCTTTCGGGATCGCTGGCCTATCGCGGGCACCAGGAGCGCGAAATGGGATTCCGGCAGATCCTGAACGAGGAGTTCCCCAACCTGCAGCTGGTGGAAGTCCGAGAAATCAACGAAGATCGTGCCCTTGCGCGATCGGCCGTCGGTACGCTCCTGGCCCGGCACCCCGACCTTGCCGCGATCTACAACATCGGTGGCGGCACGATCGGCGTATGCGAGGCTCTCGAAGAAACCGGGCGGTCGAAAAACGTCTTTCTTTTCGCCCACGATCTGTCGGAGGCCAAGCGGGCCTACCTGCTGAATGGCACGGTCGACGCGATTTTCGACCAGGATCCGACACAACAGGTGCGCGAAGCCCTGGCGTCCCTGGTGTCGAGGGTCCGCCGGTTCAGATACACCTTCATTCAACCGAGCCTCCGGGTCATCTTTCGCGAAAACCTGCCCGCCGCATAGTTCCCGACCGTGACCCATCCTTGCTCCGGTGTCCGTCCACAGGTCGGACCAGCCCCCGATCGACGGTACGGGAAGGATCCACGCGGCGGATCTGCCGGCGCCACCGTCCTTGCGCAGACCGGTTCGAATTGGTTTGATGTCGGGACGGCTCCACCCCGACGGCATCGCACTGTGCCCTGTTGTTGCTCTGTGACGGCCAAGAGATGAAGGAGCCGAGCGCATGGAGATGACAGCACCCCGGATCGATCCGGCAAGGCCGGTCCTTCGGCGTCACATGGATGACGTTGTGTCGAGCTGCGCGCCCGTCACCGACCCCCGAACCGGAGCCGTGGACGAATGACACCTCGCCTCGATGCCCCCGAGATGATGCATTCCGTTGATCCGGTCAGCGCAGGCGATCGGGGACGGGACGTCTGATGCCCAACACCGGCACATCCGCGGTGGCACCCACGCTGCCCCGGCGCGAGATCGCGCTCTGGGTCGCCGTCACCGCCCTTCTGGCCCTTGCCGTTTCACCCGTTCTCACGCGCTCGCATGTCGAGGGGTTCACCTATTTCACCGAGACATTGTCGATCCTGTTGCCCGATCTGTCGCGCGCGGATCCGCTTTGGTCGCTCACTCGGGATTTCTTCTACATGTCGCGGCCCGGCGTGATCTGGGCGATGGCGCCGCTGTCCGACCTGTCGCCCGGGAATGCCTATGACCTCCTGATGTGGCTGGCGATGCCGGTATTCCTGTCGGGGGTCATCCTCGCCGGCCGCCTCGCGGGTGGTGCATCCTGGCTGGCTTCTGTCGCGGCCCTGCTGCTTCTGCCGATCGCAGTGGAGGCAAATTTCTTCACCAACGACAATCTGATCGCCGGCGGCCTGTCGCTCTGGACGATGGCCGTGATCCTTGGACGGCGTGGCATGGCGTTCGCCGTGCTGGCGGGTAGTCTATATTCCCTGGCCGTGCTGTGCCGGCTCGACCAGGTCCTGCTGGCGCCGTTCTTCGCCGTGCTGGCGATCCTGCCTGCGCCGTCGCTCCGTTGGGCGGTAGCCCGGTGGGCGGCCATGGCGGTGGGCTTCGGCATCGTCCACGGTCTCTTCGCGCTGCTCGATCCGCAGGCGGCGAACCTCCTTTTCAGGATCGCCGTGGTGACCGAGGCCGACGGCATGTGGTCCCGGGACACGGTCACGCTTGCCCTGATGATCCTGCGCGATGCGGCGGCCGCCCTGATGGCCTTCGGGCTCGGATTGCCCGCCATCATCGCCGGCGCCGTGGTGCTTTATGCCCGCGCAAGGTCTGCCGCACGGCACGCATCGGGGTCGGTCGACGGTTTGCGGATATGGGCCATGCCGCTCCTGCTGATCGGCTATCCGTTCGTCATCTACGGGCTGACCGTCGGCAAGTACTACGATCCGCGCGGCTTCATCACCATGCTGCCCATGCTCGCGCCGCTGGCGGCAATCGGCCTCGACCGATGGGTGATCGGACCGCTGCGGCGGGCTCCCCGCGCGGCGCCGGCAGCCGGTCGGAGCACGTGGACCGCCCTGATGGCTGCATTGCTCCTGCTGCCCGTCTTCGTGCCGGGCGTGCCGATCCTGCCGGCAGTGCTCCCGTTGCCAGCAGAGACCGAAAATGCGCCGCCCACCATGACCGGGCGGATCTGGTACGGCGGCGCATGGCGCGACTGGCAGGAGCGGGAGTTTCATCAGCACGACCGGGCGGCCGAGAGGCTTGTCGAAACCCTGATCGCTCAACAGGCGGAGGCGGCCGTCGTGGCAGCCGGCTGGAACGAAGACCGCCGCCTGCAGAACGTCCTGGCGGCGCAAGGCTTCGAACCGCTGGAGGAGACCGGCACCGCCTGCGCACCGGTGGCCGAGCTCTGGTCCCACCCCGATGGCGCGAGGGTGCATCTCGTCCGCATGCATATCCCCTTTCTCCGGAACTGGGTGCTGACCTCGGCGTCGCTCTACGTCGCCCATGGCGCGGACTGTCTGCGGAGCGTGCCGGACGACCGGCGCTTTGCCCTCGATCCCATCGGTGTTCTCGTCACCCGGAACGACGACGCGGAACGCCTCTCGGCGGACGCGGATGGCCATTTCAGGATGACGGACGACGATCTGGAGCGGTTCGCGGAACGCGCCGGGAACACGATCCGGTCCTACGGCGCGGAGAGTGACCCGGTCGCCGCCACCGCGCAGGCCGTGGTCCGGAGAGCCCGCGAACGGTTGAACTGAGCCCCGTCATCCAACGGGATTTGCTGCGGCGGGGCAACGATCCGGCGCGAGATGGGCGTGGCGCGGCGGTCACGGTTGACGCATGTCATCATGCGCACCACGGTTTGCCCAAAAAACGCCGCGGCGTGATGGCAGAGCCGTGCGAACGGCACATCGAGGCACAAAAAACGGGGCGAGGAACCGTGAGCGGGCGTGATTTCACATGCGGCGACGACTGAGAGGCGGCTTTCGGGCATTCGCCCTGGTCTCCGGCATCGGCTGGGTGCTCGATCTGTGCCTGACCATGGGGCTGGTGCAGCTCGGCCTGTCTCCCTTCGCGGGCAGCCTTGCCGGCGCGGCAACGGCCGTGAGTTTCGTCTACGTGGTCTCGCGCCTGATGCTTCTGGCCGATCGCAGGATCGGACGGGCGCAGGATTTCGGCATCTACGTGCTGTGGCAGGTCTTCGCGATCTCGGCGGCCTCCGCACTGGTCGCCGTTATCGCCTATCTTCTGGACCCCGCCATTGCTGCGGTGGGCGCGGGCCGGGCGTCTCCAGTCGCCGGCTTCAACACGATCACGATCGCCTCGGGTCTGGCCAAGGCGCTGGTCACGCCGCTGACGCTGATTGCCAATTTCCTGTTCCTCGGATGGCTGACCGGCCATGGGGCGCGCATGGTCTCGGCCGGCGCGCGGGGCACGCGATAACGATGCGCAATCTCGTCTTCATCCCGATGTACAATTGCGCCGCCCAGATCCCTCGTGTCCTGGCCCAGTTCGACGACCCGTCGGTCCGGCCCTGGGTCGATACGGTGCTGTGCATCGACAACCGCTCCACCGACGGCACGCTCGACGCGGCGCGCTCGGCGCTGGAGCACTGCCCCGTGCCGACCCGGGTTCTCTTGCGCAACGACGACAATTACGGCCTCGGCGGATCGCACAAGGTCGCCATCGAATTCGCGAGGGCCCATGGCTACGACATGCTGACGGTGCTGCACGGCGACGATCAGGGGTCGATTACCGATCTCGTCGGCGTGCTCGAGGAGGGCGCGCATGCCGACGCCGATTTCCTGATGGGCGCGCGGTTCATGCCCGGCTCCCGGCTGGAGGGGTATTCGACCCTCAGGACCCTGGCCAACAGGGCGTTCAATCTCGTCTTCTCGGCGGTGTCGGGAACGCGCCTCCACGATCTCGGATCGGGCCTGAACCTGATGCGCGTGGACGCGTTCGCGGACGGGTTCCACACCCGGTTCGCCGACGATCTGACGTTCAACTACTACCTCATTCTCGCCGTGGCGCACCGCAAGGCGCGGCTGCGGTTCTTTCCGCTGGAATGGCGCGAGGATGATCAGATCTCCAACGCCCGCCTCACGCGCATGGGCTTCCAGATCCTCGGGCTTCTCGGGCGGCGGGTCATCTCCCCGCGCCGGTTTTTCGGGGACGATCACAGGGCGCATCCGCGGGCGGGCTATCCCTCGACCGAAATCGCGCGGTGGGAGGTGTAGGAATGCAAGGCAGCGCCAACCCGGTTGCCATGTCGCGGCCTGCGAAGCGGACCGATGCGGCGCGGACGGCCTTCGTTGCCGGCGCGGCGGTCTTCGTGGTGATCGCGACGCTCGCGCTTTTGCCGCTGACCGGTCCCTTGCCCCTCGTCAGCGCGCTGGCGGCGGGGCTTCTCTATCTGGTCAGTCACCTGCTCAGGGCGTTCCGGCTGGCGATCCTTTCGGTCGAGATGCTTGGCGTGTCGGGCCGGACGACGGTGCTGGTGCATTTCGCGACGGCGCCGATCTCGCTTGCCTTGCCGCTCAAGCTTGGCGAGCTGACCCGGCTTTACGAGCTTTGGCGGCTCAGCGGAACGCTGGTCTACTCGGTCGTCGTCCTGCTGGTCGACCGGATGTATGATTCACTCTTTCTGGTTCCGCTTCTGGCCATTCTGCTTCTGCAGAACGATGCGTCCCCCGCCCTGATCGTACTGACCTGCGTGGCCGCCTTCGTGCCGCTTGCCGTCATCGTGGTGGGACCTCGGTTGATGACCGAGGTGCAACGCTACGTCGTCGCCCATCATAACGATGCCGGCACGCTCGGCACGTTGCGGGGCATCGACGCCGTCCGCCGCGTCGTGACCCACGCCGCGCGCGTGGCGCGCCAGCAGGCGCCGACGCTCGTCGTCCTGTCGCTGCTCATCTGGCTACTGGAGGTGCTGGTCTGCCTGATCCTCGTGAGCGCCATCGGTGCCGCGGCGGAAAGCGCCTTCGATCTCCTTGGCAGCCGGTTGACCGCGACATGGTGGACCGAGGGCTCCGACCCGCTGGTTCAGGCCGTGATCGCGCTGACGCTGATCGCGACGCTTCTGCCATGGCCGCTGGCGATCGCGCTCTACTTCGGCCGGCGACTGGCGGCGACCGGGGCGCGGACGGCCGGTCCGAAACGACAGGAGAGGGTCGGGTGGTGAACCGGGGCTATCACGTCATCGTCGACGACCGCGAGGCGCCGCCCGCGGAGGTGCAGCGCCTGAGCGGGGACGTTCATTTCGGCAACCTCCTGCGCCGCCGCCGCCGCTATCTCGACGAACTGGTGGCCACCGCCGTCGATGCCGATGACGTCACCGTTCTGCGCACCGACGAGGAGGCCGAACAGCTGGCGCGCAGGATGGAGGCGGCCCGCGGCGAGGCGCTGTGGCTCCGGCTGCCGACAAGCATCGCGCCGCTCGACCTTGCCGGGCTGCGCGTCCAGATCGGCAAGATGCGCTATGCGCTTGAGCCCATGATGCTGGCGCCCGTGTCGGAAGACGACGCGCCCATGGTGCTTTTCCCCGCTCAGGCCATCGCCATTCTGCGGGCCGAAAGCACCAAGGCCCGGCGTGCGCGGGTCTACCAGATCGCGGAAGAGGCGACTCAGGTCCACCATGACGTGCCTTTCGTGGATCTGCGCGACGCCGCCGCGCTGGGCCGGTTTCTGTCCGGGGCCACCGAACCGCGCGCGTTCAACTCGCTGTCCGCCGAAAAGGATGTCTTCGTCAAAAGCTCGACCGACATCGAAAAGATGCGCGCCGAGCACGACTTTTACGCGCTGGCCCGGCCCGAGATGCAACGCTTCCTGCTGCCGACATTCGGGTTCGAGCAAGACGGACGGACCGCCAGCTACCGGATGGAGAACCTGCGTGTCCCCGATGCCGCGCTTCAGTTCGTGCTGGGCGCCTTCACCGAGACGCAGTTCGATCAACTCCTCGATCAGTTCTTCGCCTTCATCGCGGCCCGCGAACGCGAGACGGTCGGACGAAAACCGGTGGCAGACGCCGGCCGGACGCAAATCCTTGAAAAGCTCTACCAGCGCATGGACCGCCTGGCACATTCCGAGGCCGGCCGCCGGATCGAGGCCATGCTGGTCGCGGGCGGCGTGGCGGGCGGTGTGATCGGGCTTGCCGAACGGGCCGTGCCGCTGATCGAGGCCGCTCTGGCGCGCCATCCGTCCGACTTCCTCGCCTTCAGCCATGGCGACCCCTGCCTGTCCAACATCCTGTTCGACGGTCGCATCGGTCTCTTCCGCCTCATCGACCCGCGCGGCGCCTCGGCCCGCGCCGACGCGATGATGCATCCGCTCTACGATCTGGCGAAGTTTTCCCACTCGGTTCTCGGCGGTTACGATTTCGTGAACAACGACCTCTTCGGGATCGAGGTGGGCCCGGACCTCGGGCTCGAGTTGCAGTTCCACCGCGGTGGTCCCCCGGACTGGGTGCAGGCGGCGTTCCGCGATCGCGTGGCGCGGGAAGGGTGGGACATGCGCGACATTCGCGCGGTCGAGGCCTCGCTGTTCCTGTCGATGCTGCCGCTGCATCTCGACCATGAACGCAAGCCGCTGGGCTTCTGCCTGATCGTCCGGCGCATCCTCAAAGAACTGGAAGACCGATGATCGAAACCGAAAAGGCGCTTGTTGTGGACGTCGACGGAACGCTCTGCCCGATCAGGCAAGACGGCGAAAGCTACGATGACATGATCCCCGAGCCGCGGATGCTGGCACGCCTGCGCGCGCTTCACGCCGAGGGCTGGGTGATCATCCTGCATTCCGCCCGCGGCATGCGCAGCAATAACGGCAACGCCGGCAGGATCGCGCGGAACGTGGCGCCGGGTCTTTTGCGCTGGCTCGATGCGCATGGCATCCCTTTCGACGAGTTGCATCTCGGCAAGCCATGGCCCGGGCGGCAGGGGTTCTATGTCGACGACCGCGCCGTCCGTCCGAGGGAGTTCGTGGATCTTGGCCTCGACGACCTGAACGCGCTGGTCGAGCGTGACCGGATCGCGGTGCCGGGTGGCCGGGCGTGACGGGGACCGTCGCGATAACCATGGCGGGCCTCGGCAGCCGCTTCGCCAAGGCCGGTTACACGCGCCCGAAATACGAGATCGAAGCGCTGGGCCTGCCGCTCTTCGACTGGTCCATGCTGAGCCTCGAGGCTTTCCGCACCCGGGGCTGGCGGTTCCGCTTCGCCGCGCGCGAACCCGACGCCGAGGCCTTTATCCGCGCCCGTTGCGCGGCACGCGGGATCGGGGATTGCGACGTCCTGACGATCGCGGCGCTGACCGACGGACAGGCCACCACAGCGCTTTTCCTCGCGCAGACCGCGCCCGCCGATGAACCTTTCGCGATCTACAACATCGACACCTTCGTGCGGCCGGACGCCATGGTGCCGCCCGACCCGGCATCCTGCGCGGGCTGGGTGCCTTGCTTTCCGGCGCCGGGCGATGGCTGGTCCTTTGCCCGCTGCGACGAAAACGGCAACGTTGTGGACCTGCGCGAGAAGGTCCGCATCTCCGATCATGCCACGGTCGGCCTCTACTGGTTCGACAGCGCCGCGCGCTACGTCGATACTTACCGGGCCTACTATTCCGTGCCGGGGCGGGAGGAGAAGGGCGAACGCTACGTCGCACCGATCTACAACCAGCTGATCGCCGAGGGCCTGCCGGTCCGCATCGCCGAGCTGCGGCTGGAAGATGTGGGCATGCTCGGCACACCCGACCAGGTGTCGGGATTCGTGACAGACCCGCCCGAAGCCGCGCAGGCGGTGGCGGCGGCCTTCGCGACACGGTGAGGGAGGGCGCGCGCGTCGAAAGACGGGATCGACCGGGTTTTGCGGGGCCGCTCAAAGATAGCCCGAGGCGCCTTTCACAAGGTAGACGATCCCGATGGCCATGATGATGTAGCGCGTGTAGTTCCGGAAACCGTGATCGCTGAGGCGCTCCAGAACGGGTCTCGCAAGGGTCGTGCCGGTGATGGCCGCCGCGATCGCGACCGCGACGACCGTCATCGAAAGGCCCTCGGCCTCGGTGGCCGTAAGCACGGCGCCGAAGTAGACGATCTTGGCAATGTGCGTCACGACCTGACAGCATGCCTTGGTCGCGACGATCGATCTTCGCCCGATGTCGGTGTTGACGAAATAGAGATCCAGCGTCGGCCCCGACACGCCCGAAACGAATTGCATGGACGTGCAGATGAAGCCGCAGCTTTCGGCGCCGCCGCGCGCCGTGGCACGCGGCACATGCCGGTCGGGGACGAGAAACGGAATGAACGGGACCAGACCGAGAAAGACGAAGACCAGCCTCTGATCGGGAACGAAGCTGACGAGAGAGAACAGGCCCGCCGACGCGAGCAGGCCGGCCGCGTATCGCAGGACGATGCGCCATCGGACATGGGCCCGCCACAACACCGCGCGCCAGCCGTTCGAGGCGAGTTGCGTGATCCCGTGCAGGACCATCGCGTTCGCCACCGGCAGGATGAGCAGGAGCCCACCCATGAGGATCATGCCCCCGGCCATCCCGAAGACGCCTGCGATGAATGAGGTGCACAGGACCAGAACGGCGAAGAACGCCACGACAGGCGCGGTCATCCGGTATCAGGCTCCGAGAAGGTTCTGCCGGACCGTCACGAGATGCGCCTCGATCGCCTTCTCGGCCAGACGGGCGTTGCGCGCTTGGAGCGCCTCGAAGATGCGGGCGTGTTCCTGACAATAGGTTTCGCGACGTTCGACGGTGATGCTGCCCTTTTTCAAGTCACCCCACGCAGCGGTGTCCCGCGACTGCGTCACGATCCGGAAAAGATCGATGATCAGGCGGTTATGCGTGGCTTCGGCGAGCATCTGGTGAAACTGACCGTCCCAGTGTTCGAAGGTCACGAAGTCGGTCGCGCGCTCGGCTTCGAGAAGGGATTTCCGGATCGCCTCGATGTCGGCCTTGTTGGCATGGATCACGATCAGGGACGCGAAGCGCGGCTCGAGCAGCATCCGTGCATCCATGATCTCGCGCGGGCTGTAGTCTTCGCGTTCCAGAACCGCGACCTCCGGATCGCCCGGCGCGCTTGCGTCGGCGACATAGGTGCCGCTGCCGATGACGCGCACCACCTTGCCCTGCGCCTCGAGCCTGGCCATGGCGCGGCGCACCGCGCTGCGGGAGACCTGCAGCTCCTCGGCCAGCGCGCGTTCCGTGGGCAGGCGGGTGCCCGGGCGCATCTCGGACCGCGACAGAAGATCCGTCAGGCGAAGCTCGACCGGGTCCATCGTGTTCCGCTCTGTCGCATCCAGATGCTGCATGTTTCCCATGGGAGGTGTTTCCTTGGCGCCATAGCACGTTTTCTCTTTGGGCCTGTCAACCAATAGCCCCGCAGGCGCATTCCATGTTGCAACCTGAGAAACCAATATTCTATAAGCCAGACATTGGGCAACCAATAAAACGGATTCGACCAGGTATTGGTCGCAGTTTGAATACCGGCTCATCGCGGCAGAGGAGGAGACGAAGATGGCGCAACCCGAGGCACAGGCGGCATTCCCGGGCACCGAACACTGGACGAGGAAGGGGGACGTAAACCTGTTCCTCTGGAACAAGGCGCCCGAAACGACGCCGAAGGGGACGATGCTCTTCGTGCACGGCTCGTCGATGGCGGCGCAGCCGACCTTCGATCTTCAGGTGCCCGGACGTCCGTTCTCCTCGGTTATGGATTGGTTCGTGGCGCAGGGCTACGACACCTGGTGCGTCGATATGGAGGGCTACGGTCGCTCCGACAAGCATCGCGACATCACCTCCAACATCGCCGATGGCGCCGATGACCTGAGTGCCGCCTCGGCCTACATCATGGAGACGACGGGCGCGGAGAGCTTCTACGTCTACGGCATTTCCTCGGGCGCTCTGCGCGCCGCCGCCTTCGCCGAGCGCCATCCGGAACGCGTCGCGAAACTTGCCTTGGACGCTTATGTCTGGACCGGGGAAGGGGCGCCCACGCTGATCGAACGCAGCAAGAAACTCGATCAGTTCAAGGCGATGAAGCGCCGCCCGATCGATCGCGACTTCGTCTTCTCGATCTTCAACCGCGACCATCCCGGCACCGCCGAGGACAAGGTCATCGAGGCCTTCGCCGACGCGATACTCGCGCTGGACGATTCGATGCCGACCGGCACCTATGTCGACATGTGCTCGCGCCTGCCGGTCAACGATCCGGCCAAGCTCACCATGCCGACCATCGTCATGCGTGGCGAGTATGACGGGATCGCGGCGATGGACGACCTGCTCAAGTTCTTCTCGCTGCTGCCCCATCCGAACAAGCAGTTCACCGTGATGCAGGGCATCTCGCACGCGTCGTTTCAGCAGAAGAACTACATGATGGTCTACCAGATCCTGCAGAGTTTCTTCGAACAGCCCGCGCCGGTCTACACCGGGGCGTGATGGAGCAGGCGGCCGGTTGGGCGTCCATTATGCGACCAATGGGAAAATGGTTGACATATTGGTGAACGCGACCAATCCTTGGGCAAGGGCGGTGAACAGAAGGGCCGCCTTTCATCTGACCAGAGGGAGGACCATCATGACGAAATTCACCAAGAGAACCCCTGCGCTCATCGGCCGGCGCGGGTTTCTGGGTGCGGCGGGTGCTGTCGCGGCCGCCGCGGGCACGGGCGGCCTTTTCGCGCCGGGGCGCGCCCTTGCGCAGGAATTTCCCTCGCGCAACATCGACATCATCATTCCGACCGGCGAGGGCGGCGGCGCGGATCGTGACGCGCGCGCCTTCGCCTCGGTCTGGGGCAACCATCTGCCGACGAACTTCCAGTTCGGCTACTATCCCGGCGCCGCCGGGCAGGTCGGCTACGAGTTCTACATGAGCCGCGAGCCCGATGCCCATTCGCTGATCTTCGCCAATCTCGGCCCCGAGGTCATCATGCTGGCGCTTCAAGACACGGGCATCAGCGTCGGCGAGGATATCGTCTACATCCAGCAGACACTGTCCGAACCGATGGCCGTCTGGGTCGGTCCCAGCAGCCCGTTCCGCACGCTCGAAGAGCTCGTCGAGGAAGGCCGCCGCCGTCCGCTCACCGTCGCCGTGAGCCGTCTGCCGCACCCGGCCTCCATCGGCATGCTGGCGCTTGGAGAGGCGCTGGGAATCGAGATCGTGCTGGTGCCCTATGGCGGCGGCAATCCGACCGCGATGGCCGCGATCACGTTGGAGGTCGACTGCGCAGCCCTGCCGGTCACCAACTCGATCGTGCTGGACGACCAGTCGCTGGTGCTCGGCATCTTCGCGGACGAGAACGTCGCACCCGATGGGACCGACAACGCACCCACGGTGAACGCGGCGCTCGGCACCTCGATCCCGGCGCTGACCTCGTCGCGCGCATGGGGCATCCACCGCGCGGCCTACGACGCCTATCCCGAGCGGGTCACCCGCCTGAAGGAGAGCATGGCGGCGACGCTCGCCGATCCGGCCTATGTCGAGGCCGTGGAAGGCGCGGGCGTGCCCTCCGTCTTCATCGATCCGGGCGACGAGGCGCAGGCGATGGCATCGGCCCAGGCCACCATCGAAATGGCCCGCCGCTACCGCGATCTGCTGACCGGTTCCTGATCGGCGGAAGGGGCAGGGCGGCGCCGGCCGCCCTGCCGACAAAAAACAAGCGAGTCCAGAAAATGTCTGACGATACTCCGTCGGGCAGGAGGCAGGTCGGCTCCGACCTGATCATTCCTGTCGCCGGCATCGCCTATGCCGTCTACTACGTATACTCGGTCTGGGACTTCCCGCCCGAGGCGCAGCGCAGCGGCTTTTTCCTCGCGGGCTTGCTCGTCGCCCTGTGCCTGATCTTCTTCGTCAGGATCGGCATCCTCGCCGCCCGGGGACGTGTCGAGCTTGAGTTCGACGCCCTTCTCGGACCGCCGCGCGGCCGCCTCGGGCGGCTTGGCTTCGTGGCGCTGATCGGGGCCTACCTGCTCACGGTCGGAACGCTCGGCTTCACGCTCACGACCTTTTCCTTCCTCTTCATCGGCTCGCTGCTCGCCGGTCTGAAGTCGATCCGCCGCGCGGCCATTTTCGCGGCGACCGCGTCGCTCGCCGGCTGGCTCTTCTTCATCGTCCTGCTCGGAACACGCTTCCCGCTCGGCCCGTTCGAAGCGCTGGTGAACATGGTGACGTCGTCATGGAGATGAACGCCACGGGCCTCGCCGAGCTCTTCTTCTACTCGGCGTCGATGTGGTGGGTGATCATCCCCGCCGTCTTCATCGGCATCCTGATGGGCGCGATCCCCGGCTTCGCGGCGCACAACACGATCATCATGCTTCTGCCGCTGACGCTGGCCGTCGACGTCGATGTGGCGCTGACCTTCATGGTCGCGCTCTACTGCGCCAGCCATCTGGGCGGCGGCATACCGGCGATCCTGCTCAACATCCCCGGCACCGGGGGGGCTGCCGCGACGACGCTCGACGGCTATCCGATGTCCCAGCAGGGCAAGGCGTCGAAAGCGCTGGCTCTGAGCTTCGTCGCGTCGATTTCCGCGGGTCTGCTCACGTCGGCGGTCACGCTCTTCATGCTGCAATACCTCTCGCAGGTCGGCTTCTACATCCGTTCGGTCGAGATGGTCGTCGTCATGCTTTTCGGCCTCGCGCTGATCGCCGCCATCGCCGCGAAGGACATGATCAAGGGTCTCATCGCGGGCGCGCTCGGCCTGATGCTCGGCGCGATGGGGGCCGACCATATCTATGCCACGCCGCGCGGCACGTTCGGCATCCTCGAGCTTTTCGACGGCGTGCCGCTGGTGCCGGCGCTGATCGGGCTGTTCGCGATCTCCGAGGCGCTCATCATGCTGGAGACGCGCACGGTCGCCCCGGCCGGTGCGGCCCGGTCCATGCCGACCTGGACCCAGACCTTCCGCGAGATCGCTGGCGCCTTCCGCCACTGGGTGCTGATGATCTGGACCTCGCTGCTGGGGTTGGTCATCGGCGTGCTGCCGGGGGCAGGCGCCTCGATCGCGGCCTTCGTCGCCTACCAGCAGGCGCGGGTGTTCTCCAGAACGCCGGAAAAGTTCGGCACGGGCCATGAACAGGGCGTGGTTGCGCCAGAGGCGGCCAATAACGGCGTGACCACGGGCACGCTGGTCCCGCTTCTGGCCATCGGCGTGCCGGGCGGAAGCACGGCGGCCGTCATGATGGTCGTGCTGCAATTCCACGGCGTGCCCTTCGGGCCGCGTCTCTTCGTGCAGGACCCTCTGCTGGCCTATGGCGTCATCATGTCGATGTTCGTGGCCTATGTGTTCATGCTCGTGACGCTCTTTCCGCTCACGCGCTACCTGTCGCGGATCACGGTGGTCGCGAACTACTACATGGCGCCGATGATCGTGGCCTTCACGTTGGTGGGCGCCTTCGTGCCGCGGAACTTCATGGCCGACCTGACCATCGCGGTGGTCTTCGGCCTGATCGGCTACGTCGCGCGAAAGACCGGCTACAACGTCGCGGCGATCCTGATCGGCGTGATCCTCGGCCCGCTTCTCGAGCGCTCGTTCCTGTTGTCCATGCGGATATCGGGCGGAGACTGGACGGTCTTCTTCTCGTCCGCGATCGGCAACATCCTCTGGGCGCTCCTCGCCGTGACGCTGCTGGCGTCGCCTTCCATCAGCCTGTTGCGCCGAATGCGGCGCAAGGGCGATATCTATTGAACAAATCGGGAGTACTGAACATGCGTCTTGTCACCGTTGAGGTGGGCGACCGGCAGCTTGCGGCGGTCGAAACGGCTGAAGGCATCATCGCACTGGCCGACCTGGCGAAGGATCTGCCCGCCTCGGTCCTGGAGGTGGTGCGGGGCGGGGCGGGGGCGCTGCGGCGGATCGCGGCGGCCCTCGAAGCTGGGAGCGCCCGGCCGCTCGAGGCGGGAAGCTACCGGCTGCTCGCGCCGATACCGCGTCCGGCCAAGAACATCTTCTGCGTCGGCAAGAACTATGTCGAGCACGCGAAGGAGTTCCAGGACTCGGGGTTCGACCAGAGCTCGGGCGGCCAGGACGTTCCGGATCTGCCCATCGTCTTTACCAAGGCGCCGACCTCCGTTGTCGGGCCGGATGCCGAGGTGGTGTCCGCCCATGACGCCGACGGCACGCTCGATTACGAGGGCGAGCTGGGTGTCGTGATCGGCACCGGTGGCCGCGGAATCACGAAGGACGACGCCTATGACCACGTCTTCGGGTACACCGTCATCAACGACATCACCGCGCGTCAGGCGCAGAACGCCCACAAGCAGTGGTTCCTGGGCAAGTCCTGCGACACGTTCTGTCCGATGGGGCCGGCCATCGTGACCGCCGATGCCGTCGCGGATGTGACGGAGCTGCACCTGACGACCCGCGTCAACGGAGAGCTTCGGCAGGATGCGGTGGTGCGCGATCTCATCTTCGATATTCCCACCATCATCGCGACGATCTCGCGTGCCATCACGCTGGAGCCGGGCGACGTCATCGCGACCGGTACGCCGGTCGGGGTGGCGCTCGGGTTCAATCCGCCGAAATTCCTCAAGCCCGGCGACGAGGTGGCGATCGAGATTTCCGGCATCGGAACCCTGCGCAGCCACATCGTCTGAAGCGGAGGCCGCAAGGAAGCCACGTCGCGCAGCCCGGATCAGGTCCAGACACGAAAAGGCAGGCCGGAATGGCGTTTCTCTCCGCCGAATTCTACACCATTGCAGCCATCTTGCTGGTGGCCGGCGCGCTCACCGGCGTCCTCGCGGGCGCTTTTGGTGTCGGAGGCGGTGCGCTCATCGTTCCAGTGCTCTACGAGGTCTTCGGCGCGGTCGACGTGCCCGAGGACACGCGCATGCCGCTTGCCGTCGGGACGTCGCTGGCCATCATCATCCCGACCTCCGTCCGCTCCTGGCGCGGCCACCGCACGCGGGGTGCCGTCGACGACGCCCTGCTGAAGGTCTGGGCGCTGCCGATCGTCCTTGGGGTGTTGGTCGGCGCGGTGGTTGCACGCGTCGCACCGGCCGAGGTCTTCCAGGCGGTGTTCATCGGTGTCGCGGGCGTGAACGCGATCAAGCTCGTTTCGGGCACGAAGCGGTGGAATCTTGCGACCGACCTGCCGACGGGCATCGGTCTGCGCGTCTATGGATGGATCATCGGGCTGCTGTCTTCGCTGATGGGGATCGGGGGCGGACAGATCACCAACATGATCATGACCCTGCATGGCCGCCCGATCCACCAGGCCGTGGCGACCTCGGCGGGGGTGGGCATTCTGATCTCGGTACCGGGCGCGATCGGCTACGTGCTGGCGGGATGGGGACAGCCCGGTCTTCCCGTGGACGCGATCGGCTTCGTTTCGCTTCTGGGTCTCGCGTTGTTCGTGCCGACAACGATCCTGACCGCCGGTCTCGGGGTTCGCATCGCGCATGGGCTTTCCGCGCGCACGCTCGAGCTTGCGTTCGGGGCTTTCCTCTTCATCGTGTGCCTGCGGTTCCTCTACGCTCTCCTGAACGGATGAGGCGGGAGACCCGAGGTGCGACGCGGAGCGGCCCGTTCATGCATGGGCGGCTCCTGTTTCCGCAAGACCACCTTTCGTGTGGAAATGGGAAACCGGCCCGCTAGAACCTGTCCATGCGCGCACGCCGGTCGTCATCCGGAACGGGCAGAGGCGGTGTGTGACGGTGGGGATCGGACAATGACCACGATACTCGGAGTATCCGGAAGCCTGCGGACCTTCTCGTTCAACGCGGGCCTTCTGCGGGCCCGCCTGGACAGCTTCGTTCGGGGATTTGTCGCGTCGCCTTAACACTTTGGAATGTTTTCTGTCTTGGCAACGCTTCGCTTTGGCCGAGCGCCGCCCGCAGCCAGAATGGAGTAGCCAAGGCATGTCTATCGAAGCCGAGCACCGGATAGTGCTCATCCTGGGCAGCGCGCCCGATGCGGTTCTTTGCCGGGATTGGCCGAGAAACGCCGTGTCGGACATCGTGGCCATCAACAACGCATGGCGGTTGCGCAGTGACTGGGACTACCTGATCGCGCCCGACGATTTTCCGCCCGATCGGTTCCCGGAGACCCGAACCGCGAACCAGCACCTCATCACCTCGGCCGACTATGTTCCGGCCAACAATCGTTTCGGCGGCGTGTTCTATGCCGGTGGCACGATGGCGTTCACCGCCGGATACTGGGCGCTTGCCACGCTGCGGCCGACCGTAATGGCCTTCCTCGGCTGCGACATGGTCTACACCCGGCCGGGCGCGACGCATTTCTACGGCAGCGGGCGTCCCGACCCGCTGCGCCGCGATCCCAGCCTCCGCAGTCTCGAGGCCAAATCCGCGCGCCTGATGCTCCATGCGCAACGACTGGGATGCGCCTGCGTTCGGCTCTCCTTCGGCGACAGTCGACTGGTGTTCCCGCACATGCGCCTCGAGGACCTCAAGGACCGGCGCCACGTCGATGCCGGAACGCAGCGCATTCTGTTCGATCAGGCCAAGGAACGGGAAGACAGCCTGGGATACCACACGCCCTCGGGACGGTACTGGGAAGCGTCGGACGCCTACAGGACCGACGAGGTCGACGAACTGGACCGATTGTGGCTTGCCGCGGCCGGCCTCGGCGCGGAAGCGGGACCCGTTCGGTCGGAACTCATGCGCTGAGCCCGGACCGCGTGGGCGGCCGGACGCGCTTGGACGGCGGCGCGCGGCGCGAAACCTGTCGACATCGACCTCGCGTTCCACGATGCTCGCACCACATGCGCCGGTCTCGTTCGCACCGTCGTCTGGCAGCGCTGACCGGGCCGCTTGCGCGCAGCGCACTCGCGGCGCTGCCATCGTGGAGGAACGGGATCACGCGGCCTGCGCGTGCGATGGCAAGACGACGGCATCGCCCGGATGGATTTCAGACGGAGACGTGCGACCATGACCCTGTTTCGAGCGGTATATTCTTCCCGTCCCTTCGGCTTCGACTCAGCGATCCTGAGCGGAATCCTGGTCGATGCGCGACGTTGCAACGACCGGGACGGGGTATCGGGCGCCCTGATCTGTCGGGCCGACATCTACCTCCAGTGGCTGGAGGGTCCGGAGGACAAGGTCCGGGACACGCTGGCGCGCATCGGTCGCGACGACCGACATGTCGAGATGATGCTTCAGGTCGCCGAACCCGTCGCGGAGCGTGTCTTCGGCGACTGGGCCATGCTTCACGATCCGGCCGCGACATGGATCTGGTCGCGGGAGGAGATCGCCGGGGGCGCGGTGGAGCGATCGACCCCCGAGGAGGTGATCGGCTTCTTTCTGCGGCTGAGGGATCAGGGAAACGGGGCCGCCCCCTGACGGTGGCCCAAGGCCGTTGCGGCGATGGCCGGATCGGACGGCAGCACCCGCCGATGCCGGACGGACCTGACGACCCTCATCCGTTCTCTCGGGCGGGCTTCGGTCGGCGCGGTTTAGTCACCCGTCCTTGCCCTGCCCGTCGTCGCGCCGCCCGTTTCTGGCGAGGCGGGCGGTCACGCTGATGATCAGCGGGGCGAAGGGCAGGATGATGAAGATCCTGACGAGGTGGAACGCGGTGACGACGGCGATGCCCTCCTGCAGGACCTTCGCGGTCAGGGCCATTTCGGTGACGCTGCCGGGCGCCATGGCCAGCACCATGACCTGCCAGGCCTCGCCGGTGATCCGGGCCAGCCCCAGCGCCATCGCGATGCACAGGCCGATCAGAAGGAGCGAGGACACCACCGCGGCCCGGATGAACCCGCCCGCGTTGCGCAGAAGCGCCCGGTCGAAGACCGCGCCCAGCCAGACGCCCAGAAAGACCTGCGCGGCGACGAGGACCGGGTAGGGGTAGGCGGTCACCGGCAGGCTCAGCGCCGCGGCCAGCGCGGCGCCGCCGATCGAGCCCACGAAGAACGGATTGCCCAGGCGCACGGCGCGCGCGATCACCGCGCCCACGGCGCCGAAGGCGGCCAGCAGCAGGGCGCCCGTCGGCGTCCATGGGATCGCGCGCAGGACGTCGTTGGCGGCCTCGGTGCTGTCGGAGAACGCGACGAGGGCGGGCGGAATGAAGACCACCAGCATCATGATGCGGAGCGTCTGGGCGAAGACCACGGGGCCGGGCGTGACGCCGTGCCGGGCGGCGAGATGCGCGCTCTCCACCGGTCCCATCGGGATCGAGGACAGCGCCGCTGTGACCACGTCCACATGGGCCATGCGCATGAGGCAGGCGGCGACGAGAAAGCCCGCGGCGATGGTCAGAAGCGCGCCGCCGACCATCGGCACGAACAGCACGGAAAGCGCCGCGACGGCGGCGGGCGTGAAGGAGATGCCGACCGAAGAGGCCACGATCATCTGCCCGATCGGCCGCGTGACGGGCGGCACCCGGACCTCGCGGTCGGACAGGCGCAGGGCCGTCGCGAAGGCCATCGCCCCGATCATCCAGGGCAGCGGCAGGTTGATCAGGTTGCCGACCGCGCCGCAGACCAGCGCACCCGCATAGATCAGAAAGACATGCCTCAGTCGCGCAACGCGAAACCAGTCGGAATTCATCGCCACTCCTCCGGAAATCGCACTACCGCGTCGGTCGGTGAATGAACATGCGGCGCAAGGTTCCCATCCGAACGGCCCGGATGGCGTCGCGCCGGCAGGCGGCCCACGACCTCGGCCTAGCGCTCGCGATCCGACTTCGCCCGCAGGGCGTCGCGCACCCGCTTGCCGAAGGCGCGGTCTTTCTCCCGGCGCTCTGCCAGAGTGGCGGAGTTGAACGCGTCCTCGGCCTGCAGCTTGCGCCAGCGGGCCAGCCGCGCAGGATCGAGACGACCGTCCTCGAGTGCCGCGCGGATGGCGCAGCCCGGCTCGGTCTCGTGCCGGCAGTCGGAAAAGCGGCACTGTCCCGCCAGCGTCTCGAGATCGTCGAACAGGTCGGCGATGCCCGAGGCGGCGTCGGTCAGCTGCAACTCGCGCATGCCCGGCGTGTCGAGGACGAGGCAGCCGCCGGGCACCGCGTGAAGTTCGCGCCGCGTCGTGGTGTGCCGGCCCTTCGCGTCGTCCTCGCGGATACCCTGCGTGGCGACGGATTGCGCGCCCAGAAGCGCGTTCGTCAGGGTGGACTTGCCGACACCGGACGAGCCGAGGAAGGCCACCGTCCGACCCGGTTTGCACCAGCCGGCCAGCGCCTCGACCGGTTGCGTGCCGCGCGCATCGAGGGCCAGCACCGGCACCCGGTCCGATATGGCCTGCGCCTTCTCGACAAAGTGCGCGGGGTCCTCCGCGAGGTCGGCCTTGGTCAGCACGATCACCGGATCGATCCCGGCCTCCAGGGCCAGCGCCACGTAACGCTCCAGCCTTGCCACGTTGAAGTCCTCGTTGCAGGAGGTGACGACGAATACGGTGTCGATATTGGCCGCGATCAGCTGCATCTCGCGGCCGGTGCCGGGGGCGCGCCGCCGGATGAGGCTCTTGCGGTCCAGCACGCGGCTCGACCGGGGGCGCGCGGGGTCCAGCAGCAGCCAGTCGCCCACCGTCGCCTCGGGTCCCGGCGGAATGGTCTCGTCGATCCCGTCACCCGCGACTTGCAGGCCGCTGCGATGGACGGCCGTCACGCGCACGGGCGGAGTGTCGGTCAGCGCGCCGGTGTCGATCTGTCGGGCGAAGACCGGGCCCCAGCCCAGCCGCTCCAGCGCGGTGGGCTCTCGCCGGGCGATCCCGGCGCCGGGAAGGAAGGCGGAATAGTCGCGGACCATGGGCGGAGCCTACCAGAAAACGGGATCGCTGCACGCGGGAAAACGCGGTGCGCCGGGCCCTTGGGCCACGAGGATGACGGACAGATGTCCTTCGACTTGACGCAGGTCAAACCCTTGCAGTCGCAAATATGTTCGGCTTGCCATCGGAACGGATTGCCCCGATCGGCAGCCGCACATCATTCGGAGGGTTCATTCGATGGAAGTGTCCAAGATCACGGAATACGCCCGCGCGCTCTACAATTCGCACGGCGACAAGGCCGAGGCCGAAGCGGCGCAGAAGGCGAAACAGCACGAAGAGGCCGGCGAGGAGAAGGAGGCAGCGGACTGGCGCGCCATCCGGGCCGCGATCCGCGAAATCCGCGGCGCGCACGAAAGCTAGGACCGCGCGTGGTGCGCCGTCAGGCAGGGCCTGATCCGGCACACCGCCCGCGGAGGAGCCCGTGGAGTCTCTTTCGCCGATAGCGCTCGGGGTTCTGGGCAGCCTGATCGCGGGCCTCATGACGGCGCTGGGGGCTGTGCCCGTTCTTTTCGGTCGCGAGCCCGGCCGTGCCGTCCGGGACCTGTCGCTGGGCTTCGCGGCGGGCGTGATGCTGTCGGCCTCGTTCTTTTCGCTGATCATCCCCGCGCTCGAGGCCGCCGAGGATCAGTACGGCGGCGGCGCGATCCCGGCGCTGATCGCCGTCATCGGCATCCTGTTGGGGATGGGGGCGATCGCATGGCTGAATGAACTTCTCCCGCATGAACATTTCACCTCCGGGCGCGAAGGGCCTGAGAACCCTGCCTTGCGACGGATCTGGCTGTTCATCATCGCCATCACGATCCACAATTTCCCCGAAGGCCTCGCCGTCGGCGTGGGCTTCGGCGGACACGGCCCGTCGGGCGGGATGCCGCTTGCGATCGGGATCGGTCTGCAGAACATGCCCGAGGGGCTTGCCGTCGCCGTCGCCCTGCTGGGCGAGGGCTATGGCCGGTTCAAGGCGTGGGGCATCGCCGCGCTCACGGGACTGATCGAACCCGTCGGCGGGTTCATCGGCGCCGCCCTCGTCTCGGTATCCGAGCCTTTTCTGCCATGGGGCCTCGTCTTCGCGGCGGGCGCGATGCTCTATGTCATCAGTCACGAGATCATCCCCGAGACGCATCGCTGCGGCCAGCAGGACAAGGCGACCTTCGGTCTGGCGATCGGGCTGGTGCTGATGCTCTTTCTCGACGTGTGGCTGGGCTAGGCCACGCCGTCCCTTGTCAGGTCGTCGGGCAGGTCGATCCAGATCGCGGCGTGATCGCTTGCGTGGGGGCGGGGCGACCCGACCTCCGGCCGGGCGCTGTCCATGCCGCGTCGTTCGACCCGAGGGACGGTGTCTCCGGCGCGCCGCGCAAGCGCGGGCGAGGCCAGCATGGCATCCGGGCGCAGGCGTTCGCCCGTGTCGGGCATGGCGAAGGTCCAGTCCTCGCTCGCGGGTATCCGGTCCATCAGGTCGGTGGCGAACCCGTCCAGAAGCGGCCTGAGCGCCGCGTCCTTTCCCGCATCGGTGCCGACGGGCGAGTTGAGATCGCCGAGGATCATCCACGGTTGCGTCGCGGGGTCGGGCAGCGCGGCCTCGATCACGCGCCGGATCGCCTGCGCCTCCAGCGCCCGGATCGCCGCCGCACGGTCGCGGTCGGGGTAGGGCGCCTTGAGGTGGCAGACGAAAAGGGTGAGCGCGCCGAAACCCACCTCGAGGCAGTCGCGGCGAAAGACCGGCCCGCCATGCAGAAGGTCGCCCGGGTCGTCGAGCCCGAGATCGGCGGCCGTCGCCTGCGCATGGCTTCGCACGCGGTCCGGGGCCATGCGCGCCATCACCGCGACGTTCAGGCCATGCCCGTCGTTTCCCGGCTCGCATATCCGGTGCGGATAGGGGCGGGTGCCCGTCCGCATCAGGAACGCGTCGTGGAAATGGTCGAGCGTGGCCGGATCGAAGACCTCCTGCAGGCACAGGATATCGGCGTCGATCCGCGCGATGATCCCGGCGGTCAGCCTGCGGTCCATGACGTCGAGCCGCCGATCCTCCGGCAGGTGGGAATCCCGGTCGCGTGCACCGTCCAGCCGCTTGCCGGCGGCGTCCTGCCGCAGCCGCAGGTTCTGTACGTTGAAGGTCGCGATGCGCATGGCGGCAAGCCTGCGTAGGGGGCCGGGCGGAGGTGACGATCCACGTCGTTCTGCAGGATGCAACCTGCATTGGCGATGCAGCAAGGCGCAAGCCGTCCGCGATTGCGGGAAATCAAGGAGCCCGCGCCCCGGGTGACATAAGATGCACTGGAGGGAACGGGTCGAGGGCCGCATCTTTTGCGGGACTCTCCGACCCTTCGCCGCAACCCCAGACAGGGAGACCGAACATGGCAAAGACGAAAAAGCCGCAGGCCGACACCGGGGCCGACACCGGATTTGCAGCCCCCGCCGCGATGATGACGATGATCTCCGCCAATCCCGTTCTCGCGAAGGCCTGGATGGACATGATGTCCGAAAGCGCGCGCTTCATGACCGAAAGGCTGCGCACCGACATGGAGACGCAGAAGGCGTTCATGGCCTGTAAGACGCCTGCCGAGCTTGTGGAGGTTCAGGCGGAGTTCCTGACCACGGCGATGGAGCAATATTCCGACGAGGCCGCGCGCATGCTCGACATGACCATGAAGGCCTCGCAGGACATCGCCGAGGATCTGAAATCCGGCCATTCCCGCGGGTATGACGACGTGCCCGTCTAGGTGCATGGACCGTCTGGTCGCCTCGCGCTAGCGGGCGATCACCACGGTGCACTCTGCGTTGTGGTTGACCTTCTGCGCCACGCTGCCGGCGAGAAGGGATCTGACCCGGCCGAGGCCGCGATGGCCGACGACGATCATGTCGGCGCCGGCCTCCTCGGCCATATCCAGGATGCCGTCTGCGGGATCGTCCATGACCACGCGGGTGTCGACGGTTTTCGCGCCGAGGTCCCGGGCGTGCTGGGCGCCGCGCTTCACGATCTCCTCACCGATCAGCGAGATCGCGCGCATGGTCTGCTGCGAGGGGCCCGTTCCGGTGTTGATCAGGCCGCCGCCCGATCTGTTGAGAAACGCGAAATCCGCGTTGGCATTGCCCTTCACCGCATCGACGATGTGTTCCACCTCGGCCATGCGCGCCATCTCGTCTGCGCGGCGGCCGTATTGAAGCACATGCCCGACGGTCAGCGGCACGTCGAATTTCGCTGCCAGTTCGGCGGCCAGCGTGACGGCCTTCTGCGCCGTGTCCGATCCGTCGGTCGCGACGAGGATGTGTCTTGTCACGTGTCGGTCCCTTTCGTCACTGCCTCAATCCCTGCGCGGCGGGTAAACGCCGACGCTTGGCCCAGAATAGCGGGCTTTGCACCATGGCCATTGATCGGGGTTAAGCCTCTCGGTGCGTGGACCGAAAAAGAAGTGGCTTGCCGCGGCCGCGCGCGCCGGCGCGAATCGGATGTTCTTTCCCACCACGAATCTGCAACAATTGATCCTTGTCAAAGTTTCCCCCGAAAATGTGGCGAAGCTGATCGCATGCCAGACGACGACCCCCAAGTTCTTGCAGAAGATCAGTTGGCAGCGCCGCCGGTCGCTCCGGCTTGCGCGATGGGGGCCCCCGAGATCGGGGAGGTCGACGCCAAGCCAAGGCCCGCGCTCGGACTTCATGTCGACGCCCTGGCCGTCGAGGTCGCGGCACGTCTGAAAACGGCGGATTTCGGGTTCCAACGCAGCGAGGCCAGCTTTTCCGTCAACTTCGTGAGGGCCTTCGCGGCGCTGCTGCTCGAGGACCGATATGACGTGGCCGAACGGCTGCTGCTGCGTCTTTGCGCCGGGCGCAAATCCTATATCGAGATCGCCGACTCGCTGCTGGCCGGCGTGGCGCGTTCGGCCGGCGAGCGCTGGGAGGCCGACGAGGTTTCCTTTGCCGATGTGACCCTGGTTGTGGGCAACCTGCTGCGGCTGAGGCACGCCCTGTCCGAGGCGGATGTGGTCGCCACCGTCGACGGGCGCGGCGCAACCGCGCTTTTCGCGGCCCTTCCCACCCAGTCGCATACCCTTGGCCTGACGCTCGCTGCCGAGGCGTTCCGGCAGGATGGCTGGGCGGTCAAACTGCTCCTGCACGCGTCCGCCGATGAGATCGTCGACTATACAAAGACCAGGCGGCCCGACGTGATCGGTCTGACGGCGGGCCGTCACGAACGCCTGCAGGACATCACGGAGCTTGCCGGACGGCTGAAGGACCTGCCCTCCTGCGGCCCCATCCTCCTCGGGGGCCATGCCGCGCAAGCTTTTTCGACGAGCGGCCCGAAGGCCCGCGTCGATGCGGTCGTCTCCGATATCGAAGGCGCCCTTCGCTTCGCGCATCGGCGTCTGGCCTGGGCGTCGCTCTGAGGGTATCGTCCCACCAAAGCCAGCGAACCCCGGAGTCCTTCCCATGATCACCGAGATCGTCACCTTCGACATTCCCGAGGGTATGGACCGCGACCGCGTCGTCGCACTGTTCGAGGAAAGCGCCGAGATCTGGCGCGCGCATCCGAAGCTTCATCGCAAGAACTATCTCTACGACCCCGAACAGGGGATCGCGGGGGGCGTCTACACGTGGGACAGCGTGGCCGACGCGCAGGAGGCCCATGGCGCGGCGTTCCTCGCCCGTGTCGCCGGGACCTTCGGCAGCAAACCGCGCTTTCAGTATTTCGAAACCCCCGTCGTCGTGCAGAACCGCTGACGCGGGCCCGACCGGAAAAGAAAGAAAGCGCCCGCCACCGGGGGCGGGCGCTCGGTTCGGGATCGGACCGTCACTCGGCGGCGACGGCGCTCGCAGAACGGCGGTTGTCCAGCGCCCATGCGCCGGGGCCGAAGGCGATGACCATCGCCAGCCCGCCCGTGATGGAGAGGTTCTTCATGAAATGGATCATCTCGCCCTGGGCCGCGAGGCCCTCCATCCCGAAGCTGGGGACAAGGTGGAAGAGCGTACCCGCGACAACCGTGAAGCCGGCGAGCAGGAAGGCCGCGATGCGCGTCTGAAAGCCCACCAGAAGGGCAAGGCCGCCCAGCAATTCGACCGCGATCACCAGCGGCAAGAGCCCGCCGGGGACGCCCATCATCTCCATGTAGCCCTGCGTGCCCGCGTAGCCGGTGATCTTCTGAAGCCCCGCCATGATGAAGATGAGGGCGAGAAGCGCGCGCCCGATCGGCGCGAGGTTGGCGAATCTGTCGGTCATTCCGTTCGTTCCCTTGATGTGGCGCGCGTCCGGCGCGCGGTGAATTCTGTTTGCCGGCGGGCAACGCTCGGCCTGCCGCGAGGGGTATCTGCAGGATCGGAGCGCGCCGGAATACCCCCGGGACAGCACAGGTCCTGTGCTTCCTTGCGCATGCCGGCTGGGCTGCGCCGTGCTATGCCCTGCAGGCGCCTCCCATCGACGGGGACGCGAAAACCTGCTTGAAGGCAGGTCGCGCGGCACGCCTCCGATACAGGGAGGGGGCTCGCGATCCAGCGAACCGGCCGGGAGGCGGACAGTGACGACATCCTTCGCGACCTCGACCGACGGCACCGAAATCGCCTTCGTCTCGGCGGGCGACCCGACCGCGCCGCCGGTTCTGCTGATCCACGGCTGGGCGCAGCAGTTCACCTGCTGGGCGCCGATCCTCGACCGGCTGAGCGACCGCTTGCACCTCGTGGCCATGGACCTGCGCGGGCATGGTGCCTCGGAAAAGCCGGGGGACCGCGCCGCCTACACGGACACGACCCTTTGGGCCGATGACGTGCGGGCGGTGATGGACGCCGCCGGTCTCGACCGCCCGGTTCTTGTCGGCTGGTCCTACGGCTCGCGCGTCATCGCCGCCTATCTGGAGAGTTCCGGCGAGGACCGGGTGGCCGGCGTAGCGCTGGCCGGCGGTATCCTCGCCATCGGCGAGGCCCGCGAAAGCTGGATGGTCGGTCCCGCAAGCCCCGGCCTCGACCGCGATCTCTACACCGACGACGTGCCGCGCCGTCTTGTGGCCACGGCGCGCTTCGTCGAGGCCTGCACGGCGCAACCGCTCGACCGCGCGACCTATGCGCGGCTTGTCGGCGCCAACATGCTCTGTCCCGCTCATGTGCGGCGCGCGCTTTTCGACGCCACCGTGGATTTCCGGCCCGTCTACGCGGCGTTCTCGCGCCCCGGGCTCGTGATGCACGGCACCGGCGATAGGGTCGTCTCACCTGCGACGGGGGAGGCCGCGGCCCGGCTCATGAAGCAGGGACGTTATCTGCCCTATGACGGCGTCGGGCACGCGCCGTTTCTGGAAGACCCCGACCGTTTCGCCGCCGATCTCGCCGCGTTCGTGACGGAGTGCCAGGGCTAGGTCCCGCGCCGGCCCTGGTTGAGCACCATCCACTCGCCGATATTCTCGCGCGTGATGTAGCCGACGAAATGGCCGCTGCGGTCGGTGACCGCCACAAAGGCCGTCTCCGCCTGCTGCAGCAGGTCCAGCACATCCTCGAGCGGTGCGGAAAGGGGGACCGTGGCGATGTCTGTCGTCATTGCGTCCGACACTCGCTTCTTGGCGTCGCGGTCCTGTGCGTCCGCCACGATGGCGGCTTTCGTCAGAACCCCGACAAGCTGCCGCTGGGCGTCGAGCACAGGGAACTCGGCCTGCGTGGTCCTGAGGAGCGCGGCCTCGGCCGACTGCATCGGGTCGTCCGGGCCAAGTGGCTCGTAGGAGGTGATGATCGCGTCGCGCGCGAGGTAGCCCTTCGCCAGATCGTGCAGCGCCACGTCCGAGCTTTCGGCCATGGCGGCGAGGAACACGAAGACCGCGATCAGCATCAGGAGCGGATTGCCCGTGGTCAGCCCGAGAAAACCGAAGAGAAACGCGATCCCCTGTCCCGCATAGGCCGCGATCCGCGTGGCGCGCACCCGGTCCATCCGCGTCGCGAGCAGGGCGCGCAGCACCCGGCCGCCATCCATCGGGAAGGCCGGGATCATGTTGAAGAGGACGAGGAACAGGTTGATTGCCGCGAGCCGTTCGAGAAATCCCTGGCCCGTGTCGTCGATCGCGACCAGCGCCGTGATGTCGGCGCTGACCCCCAGAAACAGGCTCAGCACGGCCCAGATCGCGACATTGACCGCGGGCCCGGCCAGCGCCACGGCGATCTCCTGACCCGGGTCTTCGGGGATCCTCTCCAGCCGCGCCATGCCGCCGATGGGCAGAAGCGTGATGTCCGGCGTGCGCACGCCGAAGCGGCGCGCCATCAGCGCGTGACCGAATTCATGCGCGACGACGCAGGCGAAGAGTGCGAGAATGAAGGCCACGTTGACCAGCGCCGCCATGGGGCCGCCCGCCACCCATGCGGCGGTCCCGATCCAGGCCAGAAGCAGCAGGAATGTCGCGTGAACCCGAAGCTCCGAGCCCAGAAGCGTTCCGATGGAGAATGACCAGGACATGGCCCCTGTGTTAACGGAGAAGCCCGGCGCAAGAAAGGCCCGTGGCGCGGCCCCTCACGCCGACAGGAAGTCGAAATCCGGATGCGCCTGGAACCGCCAGTTGCGCCGGGGGCCCGCCATGACGTTGAGGTAATACATGTCGATCCCGTGGGGCGCCGCGCAGGGGTGATGGCCCTTCGGCACAAGCACCACGTCATGGTCGGCCACCGCCATCGTCTCGTCGAGGCTGCCATCCTCGGTGAAGACCCTCTGCAGGCCGAAGCCGCGCGCCGGGTCCAGCCTGTGATAATACGTCTCCTCGAGATGGGTGATGCGCGGGAAATCGTCCTCGTCATGGCGATGCGGCGGGTAGGAGGACCAATGCCCGCCGGGCGTGTAGACCTCCGTCACCAGCAGGCTGTCGGCCACGTCGCGGGCTTCCATCGCGATGTTGTGGATGTAGCGCGTGTTGGTGCCGGTGCCGCGTTCCTCAAGCTCGATCCCCTCGGGGCCCAGCCGCCGCGCCGGACGGCCGCCCTGGCCCGGAGCCGTGCAGACGGCCAGCGTGCAATCGGTCTCGGCCACGGTGCGCCAGTCGCTGCCGGGCGGCACGTAAAGGCAATGAGGCGGCTTGCGGTCGAAGACCGTCATCCGGTCGCCCATCAGGCCGAAATCCTCGCCGCCCGCCGCAAGGCGCGCGTGTCCCTCCACCAGCACGAGGATCGCCTCGCGCCCGCCCGTCTGCGCCTCGGCCACATCGCCGGGGGAAAGCCGCCAGAGGTCGAAGCCCACGTAACCCCAGCCGGCGCTTTCCGGCGTGATGGCGTGGGTCTGGCCCCGCGTGCCGTCGGGTTTTCTCAGAAGGTCGGTCATCTTCTCTCCTCAGGCGCGGCGGCGGCGGGTCTGCGCGTCGAGCGCATCGGCGAAGGCGTCCGCCGACATGCCCTCGGCCAGTGCCCGGTGCATCAGCTGCGCCTGCGTCTCGGGCGCGAGGCCGCCTGCGGGCGGGTCGGTGTCGAGGTTGGTCGGGAAGGAATAGCCCTCGGCTGCGGCGGCGATGGCGGCCTGCGTCCCGGCGGCGTCCAGCGCGCCCGCGCCGCGCAGCGCCTGCAGGGCAGGGTAGAGCGCCTTGGACATCCCCTCGCGGTCGACGCTTTCCATCGCCCGCCCGAAGGCGGAAGAGACCTGCAACAGGTTCGCCATGCGGTGAATATCCTCCGAACGATTCTCGCCCGCCGCGTGAAACAGCGCGGGGTTGAAAAAGACCGCGTCGCCCTTGGCCAGCGGCAGCTGGATCGCGTGATCCGCGAAGAACTCCCGGAACTCCGCCCGGCGATAGGCCATGTAGCCCTCGGGGAAGAGCTGCGAGAAGGGCAGAAGCTGCGTCGGCCCGCTTTCGATGGGCATGTCGCAATGGGCGACCGCGCCCTGCAGCGTCATCACCGACGAAAGCGCATGAACATGGGCCGGGAAGCGCGCCGCGATATCCGCCGTCTGGAAGCCGAGGTGATAGTCGCGATGCGCCTCCTGCGCCTGTCCTCCGGGCCGGACGAGGTTGACCTGCGCCGTCATCTGGTAGCCCGGGCCGAGCCACGCCTCGCAGACCGCCGCAATCGCGGGGTTGGCGAAATAGAGGGCGAAGACCTGCGGGTCGGCCTCGCAAAGCTTCTGCAGCGCGTTCCAGATCCGGTCATTCGCGCCGGCGGCGGCGAAATGGTCGGCCTTCTCGCCGGCCTGGGCCTTCTCGCGCGCGATGATCTGCTCGAAAAGCCGGGTGGCCGCGTCGATGGGCGCGGTGTCGGCATAGGCCGTCCTGAGGACGAGAACGCCCGAAGACTGCCCAAGCACCCAGGCCCATTCGGCCATCAGCGCGCGCCGCTCCGCCGGATCGGACAGCGCGCCCGACAGCGCGGCCATGTCGTAGACGGGGACGTTTTTCTCCACCTCGGCAGCGAAGGGCACCTCGGCCGGGTCCAGCGTCTGAGCGGTCAGCGCGGCGAAGGCCTCCAGCCGGCCGCTTTCGCGTTCGTAGAACATGTGGTCCTTCATGGTTTGCCCTCCCTTTACACCGTGCCGCCGAGCGAGCCTTCGAGCGCCACCATCTCCTGCCCGCCGGCCATCATGTCCTGCAATTCCTCGGGCGTGATCTGGCCGCGCTGCGCGGTGCCCAGCGTCTTGCCCCGGTTGAGCACCGTGAAGCGGTCGCCCACCGCCAGAGCGTGGCGCACGTTATGGGTGATGAACACGATGCCGATGCCCGTCTTGCGGACCTTGTCGATGGTCGACAGGACATTGGCCGTCTGTCGCACGCCGAGCGCCGATGTGGGCTCGTCGAGGATCAGCACCTTGGCGCCGAAATGGACCGCGCGCGCGATGGCCACCGTCTGCCGTTCGCCGCCGGATAAAGTGCCAACGGCCTGGTCCGGCGAGCGGAGGTTGATGCCCATCTTGCGCATCTCTTCCATGGTGACGGTGTTGGCCTTGTCGAAGTCGATCATCTTGAGCGGCCCGAGCCTCTTGATCGGCTCGCGGCCCATCCAGAAATTCCGTGTCACGCTCATCAGCGGGATCATCGCAAGGTCCTGGTAGACCGTGGCGATGCCCGCCTCCATCGCGTCGCGGGGGCTGGCGAAACTCATCTCGCGCCCCTCGAACAGGATCTTGCCGGAGCTGGGCTTGTGCACGCCCGACATGGTCTTGATGAAGGTCGACTTGCCCGCGCCGTTGTCGCCCAGAAGGCAATGGCATTCGCCGGGCCGGACGTCGAAGCTGACGCCGTTGAGCGCGATCACCGGGCCGAAATGCTTGGTGATATCGGACATCTCGACGATGGGATTGTGGTCATAGCTGCTCATATCACCTCTCCCCCGTGATGATTCGCCGGATGTAGGTGTTCAGGATCACCGCGAAGAGCAGGATGACCCCGAGGAAGACCCGGAAGAGGCTGCTTTCAACGCCCGCGAAGAACAGGCCCTGCTGCACCACGCCGAAGATCAGCGCGCCGAGGGCGGCGCCCACGACCGAGCCGTAGCCCCCCGTCAGGAGCGCGCCGCCGATCACCACGGCGATGATCGCCTCGAATTCCTTGAGAAGGCCCCGGTCCGCGCCGGCCGAGCCGAATTCCATCACCTGGCAGGTGGCGAAGACGCAGGCACAGAAGGCGGTGAACATGAACATGGAGATCTTCACGCGCTCCACCGGCACGCCGACGTAGCGCGCGGCCTGCGCGTCGCCGCCGGCGGCGAAGATCCAGTTGCCGAAGCGCGTGCGCGTCAGGACGAAATGGCCGAACACCACGAGGCCGAGGGCCCAGACGATCAGCATCGGCAACCCGTCGATCACGGGCTCCCCCGCGCGGTTGCCGCGCTCGAACACCTCGATCAGGCCGATATTCGAAAGCCACTGGAATACGAAGCCGAGGATCTCGCCCCCGAAAAGCGGCGCGAGCCAGTCGCCCTCGGCCGCCGTATCGATGCCGCCGATGATCGTGCGACGCTCGATGATCTGCGGGAAGAAGATGGTGAAGCCGCGCAGGATGAAGAGGAACGCAAGCGTCACGATGAAGCTCGGCAGGCCCGTCCTGACCACGATCAGCCCGTTGATCGCGCCGATGGCGATGCACAGCGCGAAGGTCAAGAGGATCGCGATCCAGATCGGCCATCCCAGCGTCACGCCGAGGATGGCGATCGACATGCCCGCGAAGCCGATCATGGAGCCGACCGACAGGTCGAATTCCCCCGCCACCATGAGCATGCAGGCACCCACGGCGATGATCATGAACTGCGCGCTGACCTGGCTCCAGTTCATGATGCCTTGCGCTTTGAACATGCCGCTGTCGCCGGCGAAGATGATGAAGAACAGAAAAACCGCGATGGTTCCGATGATACCCCCCAGTTCGGGGCGGATCAGCCAGCGGCGGAACCCGCCGATCTCCTTGACCCGTTCGTCGGATTTCGCCTTGGTCGGCCCACCGGCCGGTTGTGCCTCTTCGGTCATTGCTTCGATTGCCTCCCCTCAAGCGTCGCGCAACTGAAAAGGGGGGCGGACAGCACGTCCGCTATCCGCCCCCCGTTTTTCGAACCGGTCGTTCCGGCGGCTCAGCGGTACTCGCCGGCGAACTGTTCCACCATCTCGAGGCCGTCGGCGGTCACGAAACCGGGGCCCGAGTTGATGTTGTTGCCCGGCAGCACGCCATAGCGGTGGTAGTTCGTCAGGACGATCACCGGCATGTAGGCTTGGAGGAAAGGCTGCTGGTCGATGCCCCACTGGATGACGCCGTCGCGCAGGCCCTGCACGATGTTGTCGCCCAGATCGAAGGTGCCGAAGTAGATGTCACCGGCAAGGCCCATCTCTTCCAGCGCCAGGATCGTGGGATCGGCCGAATTCGGCCCCAGCGTCAGGACTGCATCGGTGTCGGGATTGGCGTTGAGATAGGCCATCACCCGGTTCTGGACCTCGGACGGGTCCTGTCCGCTGTCGATCATCTGGTTGCCCAGATCGACCCCGAGACCGTCGGCGAAGCCCTGGCAGCGTTCGGTCGAGGAGGGGCTGGAGATGTAGTGGTTCACGCACAGGAAGCTTTCGATCCCGTCACCCGCCGCGCGCTGGCCTGCGGCGAAGCCCGCGTCGTATTCGGGCTGGCCCACATACATCAGGGCGCCGACCTCACGCGCCTGATCGGGCGTGCCGGAGTTGATGATGACCACGTCGATGCCGGCATCGACCGCCGCCTGGATCGGGCCGGACAGAACGTCGGGGTCCGCAAGCGTGGTGATGATGCCGTCGGGGCCGGAGGCTGCCGCCTGTTCGATGATCCGCGCCATGTCGGCAAGGTCGCCCGTGGGCGGATTGCGATACTCGACCTCGACGTTCATCTGTTCGCCGGCCAGCGCGAGGCCGTTCTTGATGGTGTTCCACCAGCTGTCGCTGTCGGGCGCGTGGCTGACGAGGACATAGCGCTCGCCCTCGGCCTGCGCCGCGGTTCCTGCCATGAGGGCTGTGGCCGCGACGGCCGTGACCGCCACGGTCTTGAAGAATGCGTTCATTGATACCTCCCAATATCTGACAACGGCCGTTCCGGAGCATGTCCTGCCCGCCGCATGGAAAAACGGTAGCTGCGATTCGAGATTTTTGCAACCGGTTGCAAATCGGCATGGCGCAAGGCACGATGGCCTTGGCCGCGCGATGGGTTAGGATGGGCCGAGAGTTACAGGTTCAGACGCAGTACGATGGCGATCACACTGAAAGACGTTGCCGAACGCGCCGGGGTGTCACGCTCGGCGGTGTCGCGCACCTTCACGCTGGGGGCCTCGGTCTCGGGCAAGACCCGCGCCAAGGTGGAAAAGGCCGCGCTGGAACTGGGCTACAGCCCCAACGCGCTGGCCTCCTCGCTGACGACCGGGCGCACCAAGCTCATCGGTCTGGTGTCCAACAACTTCCACAACCCGCTGTTCCTGGAGGTGTTCGACCTCTTCACCCGGGGCCTGCAGGATCGGGGCCTGCGCCCGCTTCTGGTCAATCTCAGCGACGAGACCGATCCCGCGAATTCTGTGCACATGCTCCGGCAATATTCGGTCGACGGGGTGATCGTCGCCTCCTCGACCCTGCCACCGAGCTTTGCCGAGGCCTTCCGAAACGCGGGCGTGCCCGTCGTTCATTCCTTCGGGCGCTACACGACCGCGCCTTACGTGCATGTCGTGGGCATCGACAACATCGCCTGCGGGCGCATGGCCGCCGAGGCGCTGGTCGCCCGGGGCTACAGCCGCGTGGCGTTTCTCGGCGGGCCGGAAAAGGCCACCTCCACGCAGGACCGGGCGCTGGGCTTTTTCAGCGCGCTGGCCGAACACCCCGAGGTCACGGCCACCGTCAGCTACGCCAGCGCCTATTCCTTCGATGCAGGCCGGGTCGAGATGACCAAGCTGCTGATGCAGGGCCCGGCCGAGGCCTATTTCTGCGGCGACGACGTGCTGTCCATCGGCGCGCTCAGCGCGGTGCAGGAGGCGGGCCTGAGCGTGCCCGGCGATATCGGCCTCATCGGGCTGAACGACATGGAGATGGCGGGCTGGCAGAACATCGACCTGACCACCATCCGCCAGCCCATCGCCGAGATCATCGAGGCCTCGATCGACCTTGTGGTGAGCACGATCGAGGCGCCGAACCGCTATCCCGAAACGCGGCTCTTTCCCTGCCGCGTGATCGAGCGGAGGACACTGCGCCCCCGTGACCCGGCGTGATCTAGCGGAACATCGGCGGGCGCGCGTCGGTCCATGCGCCATCGGCCTTGGCCGAGGCGACAGCGGCATAGACCGCCGCCATCGACCGCACGCCATCCTCCGCCGTGGGCAGACCGTCCCGTGCCTCCCCCCGGATCGCGGCGGCGAGGTCGACGTAGATGTTGGCGACCGCCAGCGGAAAGCCCTCGGGATGCGCGATGGCCACCCGGCTCAGCCGCGCGGCCTCGTCCGACAGCCCCGCCTCGCCCTTTTCCATGATCTGCGTGCGCCCGCCCACGGGCGTGTAGAACACCTGGTTCGGCTGTTCCGAGGCCCAGCGCAGCCCGCCGGTTTCCCCGAAGACCTGGATGTCGAACCCGTGCTGCCGGCCGATGGCCACCGATGATGTCCAGAGCCTTCCAACCGTTCCGCCCGACATGCGGAAATTCACCATCGCATCGTCTTCCAGAACGCGGGAGGGGATCGTCGAGGCGAAGTCGGCCGAGACCCTGTCCACCTGATCCCCGGCGATGAAACTGGCCATGTGCAGCGCGTGGATGCCGCAATCGGCGAACTGGCCCGAGACACCCGCCATGGTCGGATCGTAGCGCCAGCGCACGCGCGGATTGTCCGCGTCCGTGGCGTCGCCGTGGTGGCCGTGGCTGAAATTCGTGACGATCAGTCGGATCTTTCCCAGCGCGCCCGTGCGCACCATCTGCCGCATCTCGCGGACCATCGGATAGGCCGAGTAGCAATAGTTCACCGCGCAGATCTTGCCGCTTTCGAGGGCGACGCGCACGATCTCCTCGCCTTCCTCGACGGTCATGGTCATCGGCTTTTCGCACAGCACGTTGAAGCCCGCCTCGAGGAAGGCCTTGGTGATCTCGAAATGGGTGGAGTTGGGCGTGGCCACGGTCACGAGGTCGACGCGATCCTCTCGGCCCCGCTCCCCCTCCAGCATCTCGCGCCAGTCGCCATAGGCCCGGTCGGGGGCCACGCCGAGACGTTCGGCATAGGCCCGACCCTTGTCCGCGTCCACGTCAAGCGCCCCGGCGGCCAGCACGAAATTCCCGTCCGCCTGCGCGCCCAGCCGGTGCGCCGGGCCGATCTGGCTGCCTTCGCCGCCGCCGACCATTCCCCAGTTCAGTCGTGCCATGGCCTGCCCCTCAGAAGCCGATGGAGTGCAGATAGGCGCGGTTGGCGCGCGCATCGTCGATGGGCGAGACGTCGAGCGTCGGGTCGCAATCCTGCTCGACCGTGCACCAGCCCTCGAACCCGGCATCGAGCAGGATTTGCCGGACGGCGGGGAAATCCACGTCGCCCTGCCCAAGATTGCAGAAGATACCCTGTCCGCAGGCCTCGTAGAAGCCGGTGCCATTGGCGATGACGTCGGCCTTCACCTTCGGGTCGATGTCCTTGAAATGCATGTAGGAAATCCGCCCCATATGCCGCTTCATGAAGGCCACGGGGTCGAAGCCCGCGTAGGAATGGTGGCCGGTATCGAAGCAGATCTTCAGGATCTCCTCGGGCACCTCTTCAAGCAGGCGCTCCAGCTCCGGCTCGAAATCCATGAAGCCTGCCGCATGGGCGTGGATGCCGACGGTCAGGCCGTACTCCTCCGCGCCCATCTTTGCCACATGGGCGATGCGGTCGCGGAAGGCCGCCCATTCCTCGGGGCCCATCTGCTCGGCATCGTCGGGGCGTCCGGCGGTGGGCGCGCGGCGGGGCGAGATCGAGTCGATCAGCACCAGATGCCGCGCGCCATGGGCGCACAGCGCCTTGCAGGTGCGCACCGCACCGTCCAGCACATCCTCCCACTGTTCGGGATCGTGAAAGGCGCGGAACACCACGCCGCCGATCAGCTCGAGCCCGTGCTCGTCCAGCGCCTCCGACAGGATCGCGGGATCCTCGGGCATGAAGCCCACGGGCCCCAGCTCGATGCCGGTATAGCCCGCCTCGGCGCAGTCCTTGAGGACCGAGCGCCATTGCGGATTGCGCGGGTCGTCCGCGAATTCCACACCCCATGAACAGGGCGCATTGCCGATTTGAATTGTCATGAACGGGTCCCTTTCAGTCGTGCGGGACAGGCTGCCATGCGCCTGTGTCGTTGGACAGGAATGCGGTTTCGATCACCTGCGCCACGGCGAGGCCCTCGTGGAAGCTGGGCCATGCCGGAACATCCGTGGCGATGGCCTGAAGGAAGTCGCGCGCCTCTATGATGATCTGGTCCTGGTAACCGGTGCCATGCCCCGGCCCCTGACAGAAGGCAAGGTAGTCCGGATGCGCCGGTCCCGTCAGGATGCGCGTGAAGCCGCGCGTCGCCTCCGGCCCCTCGGCCCGGTAGAGTTGGACGGCGTTCTGATCTTCCTGATCGAAGCGGATCGCGCCTTTCGTGCCGTGGATCTCGTAGGCATAGCCCATCTTGCGGCCCGTGGCGGCGCGGCTGAAATAGAGATGCCCCATGGTGCCCGAGGCGAAGCGCACCATCATCTGCGCGTGGTCGTCATTGTCGACCGCGGCCGGGCCGTCCGGGCCGGGGCGCGTCGGATGCAGCGTCTCGATCCGCGCCGAAAGCTCCGCGATGGGGCCCATGATGGCGCGCGCGCAGTTGATCATGTGCGGCGCCAGATCGCCCATCGTGCCGTTCGGCCGCCCGCTGGTGCGCCAGTTCGCGGGCGTTTCGGGATCGGCCAGGAAATCCTCGGTGTGTTCGCCGCGAAACCACGTGACCTCGCCGATGGCGCCCTCGGCGACCAGGCGGCGGACGAATTGCGTGGCGGGCGTGCGGACATAGTTGAAGCCGATCATGTGCACGACCCCCGCGGCTTCGGCGGCGGCGGTGAGCGCGCGCGCGTCCTCCAGCGAGGCGCCCAGCGGCTTTTCGCAGAACACGGGTTTGCCGCGTGCAAAGGCCGCTTCGGCGATGGCGCGGTGGGTGTGCTGGGGCGAGGCGATGACGACGGCCTCGACCTCGGGATCGGCGACGAGGTCCTGCCAGTCCGAGGTGGCGCGCGCGAAGCCATAGGCCTTGCGGTAGCCCTCGGCCGAGGCGGGGCTCGAGGCGCAGATCACCTCGAGCCGTGGGCGCAAATCCGTGTCGAACACCGCGCCGACCGAGGACATGGCGACCGCATGCGCCTTGCCCATGTAGCCACCGCCGACGAGGCCGATTCCGATCCCGGTCATGCCGTCCTCCCTGCACCTGCCCTTGCCGGTTGCAACCGGTTGCAAAACTCGTATCTTGAGTCCCGGCGAGACGCAACACGCAAAGGCGAGGCCCTCCGCGCGAAGGAGAGGGCGCGTCCTGCGGCAAGGGGGAGGGAAGTATGGCCAGTGCGGAGACGACCATCCGGCTGACGGTGGCGCAGGCGATCGTGCGCTACCTGATGAACCAGTATGTCGAGATCGACGGCACGCGGACGCGCATCTGCGGCGGCGGTTTCGGGATTTTCGGCCATGGCAACGTGCCCTGTCTCGGCGAGGCGCTTTATCCCGTGCAGGACGAGATGCCGCTTTACCGCGGGCAGAACGAGCAGAGCATGGGTTTTGCCGCGGCGGCCTACGCCAAGTACCATCTGCGCCGCCGCTTCATGTTCTGCACGGCCAGCGCCGGGCCGGGCACGGCGAACCTGCTGACGGCCGCGGCGCTGGCGCATGCCAACCGGCTGCCGATGCTGATGCTCTGCGGCGACACGTTCCTGACGCGCCTGCCGGACCCCGTGCTTCAGCAGCTGGAGCATTTCGGCAATCCCGCGCTGGGTCTCAACGATGCGTTCAAGGCCGTCACGCGCTACTGGGACCGGATCACGCATCCCGCGCAGGTCATCCAGACGCTGCCCGCCGCACTCGCCACCATGCTCGACCCCGCCGATTGCGGACCGGCCTTCATCGCGCTGCCGCAGGATGTGCAGGGCTGGGCCTACGACTACCCCGAAAGCTTCTTCGCGCCGCGCACGCATCGCATCCGCCGCCAGGCCCCCGATGCGGACGAGGTCGCGGCCGCAGCCGACATGCTCCGGGGCGCAGAGCGTCCGATGATCATCGCGGGCGGCGGTGTGCAGTATTCCGGCGCGGTGGCGGAGTTGACCGCATTCGCCGAACGCCACGGCATTCCCGTGGTGGAGACCATCGCGGGCCGCGCCAACATGCTGGCCACCCATGACCTGAACACCGGGCCCATCGGCGTGACCGGATCGGACAGCGCCAACGCCATCGCCGAGGCGGCCGACGTGATCCTCGCGGTCGGCACGCGGCTGCAGGATTTCACCACCGGCTCCTGGACGGCCTTCGCGAAGGACGCGCGGTTCATCGGCCTCAATGTCGGTCGGCACGACGCGTCCAAGCACCTGTCGCAGCCCGTGGTGGGCGACGCGAAACTGGGGCTCGAGGCGCTAGGCGCGGCGCTGTCGGGCTATGTCGCGCCGGCGCAGTGGACCGACAAGGCGAGGGCCGAGCGCAAGGCCTGGGACGCCTACGTGGCCGAGAACGTCGCGCCCGGAAACCGGCCGAATTCCTATGCGCAGGCCATCGGCGTGGTGAACGACCTTTGCGACCCACGCGACCGGATCGTCGCCGCCGCAGGCGGGCTTCCCGCCGAGGTCACGGCCAATTGGCGCACGCTCGAGATCGGGACGGTCGACGTGGAGTTCGGCTTCTCCTGCATGGGCTATGAAATCGCCGGTGGCTGGGGCGCGCGCATTGCACAATCCGAACGTGAGCCCGGGCAGGATACGATCGTTTTCACCGGCGACGGATCGTACCTCTTGATGAATTCCGATATCTATTCGTCGGTACTCACACGAAAGAAGATGATCGTGCTGGTGCTCGACAATGGCGGCTTCGCGGTCATCAACAAGCTGCAGAACAACACTGGCAACAAGAGCTTCAACAACCTCATCGCCGACTGCCCCACCGTGCCCGAGGCCTACGCCGTCGATTTCGAGTCGCATGCGCGGTCCATGGGCGCGGATGCCGTCACGGTGGCCAACGCCGCCGAACTGGCCGAGGCGTTCAAGCGCGCCAAGGCCTCCGACAAGACCAGCGTCATCGTCATGCAGGTCGACCCCTACGAGGGCTGGACGACCGAAGGCCACGCATGGTGGGAGGTCGGAACGCCCGAGGTCTCCGACAACCCCGATGTCCGCGAAAAACACGCCGAGATCGAGGCCGAGCGCGCCAAGCAGCGGCAGGGGGTCTGAGATGCGGCTTTCGGGAAACCGCTTCGTCATCATCGGCCGCGCGGGGATGGATTTCTACCCCGACCCACCCGGCACCAAGACCGAGAACGCGACGCATTTCTTCGCCTGTCTGGGCGGGTCCTCGGCCAATATCGGCGTGGCGATCTGCAAGCTGGGCGGCACGGCCGATCTCGTGACCTGCGTCTCGGACGACGCGATCGGGCGTTTCGCGCTGAACCAGCTCGACCATTACGGGATCGGGCGGCGCCATGTGCGCTCCGTGGGGGGTGAAGCGCGCAATTCGCTGGCGGTGGTGGAGACCACCATCGAGGATCACCAGTCGGTGATCTACCGCAACGGCGCCGCGGATTTCGAGATGACCGAGGCCGATGTCGCCGCCGTCGACTACGCGGCCTATGACGCGCTGATAACCACCGGCACCGTCTTCGCCGCCGAGCCGTCGCGGAGTGCCGCCTTCGCAGGGTTCGAGCGTGCGCGCGCCGCCGGCCTGCCTCTGATCTTCGACATCGACTACCGCCCCTATTCCTGGCCCTCGGCGGAGGTCGCGGCCGAGGTCTATTCCCGCGCCGGCGCCATGTGCGACGTGATCGTGGGCAATGACGTGGAATTCGGCTTCATGGCCGGCGACTACGACCGCGGTCTCGACAAGGCGCGGTCGCTCGTGGCCGAAGGTGCCAAGCTCGCCGTCTACAAGATGGGCGAGCAGGGCGCGATCACCATCACGCCCGAGGGCGAGGTTCGGACTGGCATCTACCGGACGGAGGCGCTGAAACCCACGGGCGCGGGCGACAGTTTCATGGGCGGTTTCGTCAGCGGCCTCGCCGATGGCCTGAGCGTGCGCGACGCGGTGCTGCAGGGCTCCGCCGCCGCGGCGATGGTCGTGGCGCGCGTGGGTTGCGCCCCGGCAATGCCCGGCCGCGCCGAGCTCGACGAATTCATCAAGTCGCACAAGGGGCCGAGCGCGGCCTGAAAGGACATCAGCGATGCATATCCCGCCCCATGACAACCGCAACAAGGCCATCGTCGATGTGGACGACGCCCATGTTCCGCTGACCTATTTCAACATCGTGAAGCTCAAGGCAGGAGAGCATTTCGACTACCGCATTCCGGGCTACGAGACCTGCGTCGTCCCCGCGACGGGAACGGTGACAGTGGAGACGGGCGGCGAGACATTCGCCGAGATCGGCAACCGGGGCGCCGATGTCTGGGACGGCGAGCCAGAGGGTGTCTATGTGCCCACGGACACCGGCTGCCGGATCACGGCGCAGACGGATACCGAGACCTTCGTGGCGGGCGCGAAATTCGCCGAGACGCTGAAACCCTTCGCCGTGCAGAAGGATGACCTCGACCTCGTGCAATACGGCTCGGACGACACCAAGACGCATCGCAAGATCAAGCATATCCTCGGCGCGGGCCATCACGACAGGGTGGGGCGGCTTCTGGTGTCGGAACTTTTCACCGTGGGCGCGGGGGGCTGGTCGGGTTTTCCCAGCCACAAGCACGACACCGACCGGCTCCCGGAAGAAACCCGGCATGACGAATGCTACAATTTCCGCTTCAGGCCGAATTACGGCTCGGGGCTGCAGATGCTCCAGCGCGTCGACAACGAACCGGGCGACGCCTATCACATCATGGATGGCTCCACGGTGCTGATCGACAAGGGCTATCACCCCTGCTGCGTGCTGCCGGGCTACGAGATGTATTATTTCACCATCCTCGGCGGGCTCTCGCAGCGGTCGCTGAAGCAGTATTTCCAGCCCACCCATGCCGAGCAGCTGAACACGATCCCCGGGATCATGGACATGGTGGCGAAGTTCAAATGACGCTGGCGACCCTCTCGGAGGTGCTGCAACCCGCGCTGCGGGACGGATACGCGGTGCCCGGTCTCGTCTGCCTCGGCTGGGAGGACATGCGCGCCTATGCCATGGCCGCGCAGGCCGAGCGCGCGCCGGTGATCCTGCAGGCGGGCCCGTCCTGCCGGGAGCATACGCCATTGCCGATCCTGGGCCGGATGATGCGGCACCTAGCGGCGGATGTGGACGTGCCCGTCGTGGCGCATCTCGACCACGGCTACACCTACGACGAATGCCGCGAGGCGCTGGACAGCGGCTTTACCTCGCTGATGTTCGACGGCTCGCGCAAGCCCTTGGCTCAGAACATCGCCGAGACGCGGGCCATCGCGGAGATGGCGCACGCCGCCGGGATTTCCTGCGAGGGGGAGATCGGCTTCGTGGGTTACTCGGGGGGCGAGGCCTCGGCCGGGACGGACCCGGAGGAGGCGGCGCTCTTCGCCCGCGAAAGCGGCGTGGACGCAATGGCGATCTCGGTCGGCAACGTCCATCTGCAGCAGGACCGCGAGGGTGGGCTCGACGAGGCGCGCATCCGCGCGATCGAGGCCGTGACGGAGGTGCCGCTGGTGATCCATGGCGGCTCGGGCGTGCCGATGGCGCAGCGCGCGTCACTGGCCGCCGGTTCGCGCATCTGCAAGTTCAACATCGGAACCGAGCTGAGGATGGCCTTTGGCGCCGCCTTGCGCGCGGCGGTGGAAAAGGACCCGGCGCGCTTCGACCGGGTGCAGATACTGAAGGAAACCCATGAGCCCGTGATGGCGGCCGCGCGCGCCGTGATCAAAGGGCTCGGCGCGGCCGGGAGGGCCTGAGATGCTACGGATCGGACTTCTGGGCTGCGGCCGCATAGGGCAGGTTCATGCCCGCACGATCAAGGGGATGGACGAGGCCTGCGTTCAGGCCGTGGCCGATGCCGTGCCCGAGGCCGCGGAGCGGCTGGCCGAGGACCAGGGCGCCGACATGCGCAGCGCGGAGGCGATCCTCGAGGCGCCCGATATCGACGCGGTGGTCATCGGCACGCCCACCGATACCCATTTCGACCTGATCCAGGGGGCGGCCCGCGCGGGCAAGGCGATCTTCTGCGAAAAGCCCATCGACATGTCGGTCGACAACATCCGCGCCTGTATCGAGGTCGTGGAGGGCGCGGGCGTGCCGTTCCTGACCGGCTTCAACCGCCGCTTCGACCCGAATTTCGCGGCGTTGCGCGCGCGGATCGGTTCGGGCGATATCGGCGCGGTTGAGCTTGTGACGATCACTTCGCGCGATCCTGCGCCGCCGCCGATTTCCTATATCGAGCGGTCGGGCGGGCTGTTCCGGGACATGATGATCCACGATTTCGACATGGCGCGTTTCCTGATGGGCGAGGAGTTCGTGCGCCTCCACGCGGTCGGCTCCGCGCTGGTCGATCCTGCCATCGGGGCGGCCGGCGACGTGGACACGGCGGCCGTGATCCTGACCACCGCGACGGGACGCATCTGCCAGATCTCGAACTCGCGCCGGGCGGCCTATGGCTATGACCAGCGGATCGAGGTGCACGGGGCAAAGGGCATGCTGCGCGCCGAGAATCAGCTGGAGACCACGGTGGAGCTTGCCACGGAGGGAGGCTTCGCGCGGGCGCCCGCGCAACACTTTTTCCTCGAACGCTACGAGGCCGCCTATCTCGCCGAGATGCGCGCCTTCGTGGAGGCGGTTCGCACGGGCAAGCCCGCCGATCCCGGCATCCGCGACGGGCTTCAGGCCCAGATCCTCGCCGATGCCGCCGCGCTGTCGCTGCAAACCGGCCAGCCGGTGGATCTGGCGACCTAGTCCGCGTCATCGTCCTTCCACGCCCAGATGAGGTTCCAGGCGAGGTAACCACCGATGGCCGCCGAGAGGTAGGCCCAGACCTCGCTGCCGTAGCTGAACTCGACGCCCGCCCAGAGGAAGGGCAGCGCCACGATGACATAGCGCCGCCATGCGGGGCGGAAGAACGGGTGCGAGGGATCGATCAGACGCATCGGGCCATGTCCTGCTGGGGCTGCCCGGTCTTGGCAGACGGGCGCGGCGCGAACAAGATCGCAATGCGTGCCCCCGGGTTCAGCCTTCGGCCGGTGCGTCGAATTTCTGCAGATCGGGCGCCTTCATCGAGATATGCGCAGAAGTTGGTGACGCATGATCAGGCGGCAGCTTGAAGTTGGCGGACACCGTCGCGGAACTCAACCCCGCTGATGACCTCCGGCAGGCGGTTTCGACCGTCGAGTTTGCGCCAC
>Ga0208979_100277_pt1 | contig 52063 bp, 53 predicted proteins | sample HotLakConsUCCSLE_FD_184738 | JGI IMG/M metagenome (GOLD analysis project Ga0208979, IMG submission 184738) | Hypersaline microbial mat communities from Hot Lake, Washington, USA - Hot Lake Consortium UCC-SLE (SPAdes) | ecosystem: Environmental > Aquatic > Non-marine Saline and Alkaline >... | reverse complement strand
TAAATGTTTTTTCAAACTATCACGAAGTAAGTTAACCTGATTCATAGGAGGATTTGTTTGATTTTTTGTTAATTTCTATCAAACCTCCTACCTTCTAATATTGCAACCCCTCTTTTTATTTTTTTGTCCTGTACTGAGCTTTTTTATATACTTCAATATTTAATATTAGGTGGGAAAATCTGCAAAATATTATATTTTTGATAACGGATTACTCAAAGTTTAAATAATTCATTACACGATGTAAAAATTGACAAGATATTATCTTTTTAATGGCAGACTACCCAAAATCAATAATTACACAGTGATTAAATAAAATTTCATTATCAATTATCCACTATCAATTGTTTAACACTTGTAAATGTTGCCACACAGAAGCGAGGGTATTAGCAGTAATCATGCCACTGGCGGCCACCGCAGGTACACCTATGCCGGGGAAGGTGGAGTCACCACAACAGTATAAATTATTTATGGGAGTAGTAGAGCCGGGGAATAAACCCTCATCGGCATTCCATGCCGCCCCATAGGTGCCTCGATAACGCCTTAAATATCGTTGGTGGGTTAGGGGTGTGCCTATCAAAGTTACTTCGCATCTTTCCCTAATATCGGGGATAAATCTTTCTAAAGCTGACCACATAACGTGCGATCGCACTTTTTTCAACTCATTATACTCATCACTATTACGACTCAACCCAGCCCACAAGGAATAAGGCTCAGTAGCAGGGGTATAAACATGAATAGAATGCTTACCTTCAGGGGCCAAACTAGCATCAAGTAAAGAAGGAATCGACACCGCCACCACATTTTGCTCCGCAGTAACTCCCCGATGCCAATCATTAACAATCATATGATGACAAGGCAAATCCTCAGGTAAACCAGCCCCATCAATGCCCAGATGTAAGTGCATAAAACTATCATTCATTGGTGTTTTTTCAACCCCCTGCACAAAATCCTTTGGCAATACCCCCTCGCCGATTAAAGGGATAGTATCCCAAATCGAAGCATTAGAAATCACAGCCTTCCTTGCCCTAATAGTTTTTCCGTTACGCAACACAACCCCCACAGCCCGATTATTTTCCACCATAATCTCCTGCACATGGCTAGATAACCATAACTGCCCCCCATGCTTTTCCATACCCCTTACCAAAGCATTAACCATCGCCTCGCTACCTCCCACAGGATAATCCAACACCACATCAGGGCGATACCACTCCGCAAACATAAAAGCCATTTCCGCCGCCGAAGTGCCATGGGCAGGTAAACCCGACAACATAAAAGAAAGTAAATCTAACCAGTTACGAATAAACTTATCCGTTACCACCTCATCCATAATTTTGCCAAAACTGCCCGTTAATTTCCCCGCCGAAAACACATAGGGAAGCATGGATACCGCATAGGGTGCGAGGGTAAAAATAGCTCCCAAATCATAACGAAAAGCCCCAGGCGGAATTGCCGTAGATGCTTTGCCCAAAGGCTTCATTACCTCCTGTAACCTACGCCATTGCCTACCTGCATCCTCCCCCCGTAGATTCAGCAACAATTTATAAAAATCATCAGCGCCCACTGCCACATCAAAATAACCCTCGGGCAACCAACAGCCCCAATTGTTATAATTTTTCCACTCCACATCTTCCCCAATGATGTCGAAAACCTGACGTAGTGGATTAGTCGAAGGGGAATAAGACAATCCCGAATATAAAGAAGGCCCAGAATCAAACTTAAAACCCTTATACTCAAAACCATGGGCAGCGCCCCCCGGCAAGTTATGACTTTCACAAACAATGACGTTATAACCATACTTTGCTAACATTGCCCCACAACATAAACCCCCTAAACCACTACCGATAATTACAATATCCGTTTGCTGTTGATTTGCCATGATGAGTGTGAATGTAAAGATTATTTAATAATTTCAGCATAATAGATTATTGATTATCCTTAAAGATTTACTATATGAATAAGCTCAAATTTATCTGATAAAAAATCAGACTCTTAGAACCTGTTTAGGAAGGATTAACTTTTTCTTTCTCTTTATTGACTACAATAAGGGTTAGTGTGAAATAAACTCCTTTAAGCAAAAAATCAGTCATTTTATCTCATATACATTATGAGCATAGATCAATAACAAATATTATTTATGATATTTTTTTTGTTTATTCAGTGGTCAAAAGAGTTTTTTTTGAGTTGTTTTTAATATTTATCTAGTTCAATTTTTTATAAAAATGTCCAACAGTTATAAAGTTCATTTAGTTAACGAACAATTAGGAATTGATACCGTCATTGATGTAATGCCAGACGAGTATATTTTGGATGCGGCGGAAAGACAAGGTTTTAATTTGCCCTATTCCTGTCGGGCTGGGGTGTGTGTAAGTTGTACTGGAAAGTTAACAGAAGGTACAGTTGATCATGATTATGACTTTTTAAAGCAAAAAGAAATTGAGGCAGGATTTTTCCTTACTTGTAAAGCCTATGCTACTTCTAATTGCACCGTGATAACCCATCAAGAAGATGCTTTATTAGATTTATAATAATTCTATTTTTTCGTGGTGGAATATTTGGTTTAAATTTTCTCTTTCTCCCCTTTTTAGGGGAGATTCCGAAGGCAGAGGAGTTGCCTTTATCTATGTTATATCTTTAATAAGGTAAATTGACATATACTCCCCTAATGTGAGGGCTGACATCTTCTTGCCATTCAGGGCTATTAATAGGTTGCCAAGTAAAGTTACTGGTAGGTATAGTAGAGGGATTTGGTGAGCCTTCAAAGGTGGCAGATGCACTATTTACCCGTAACGGTATTCCCTGCACTTGTCTGATTTCAAAAGTATCAGCATCTATCAAAACTCTCCCTATCATATCTTGTCCCCTTGCCCGAAGGTTGGGGTGAATGAAGTTTCCTAAACTTTGAAACATGATTCCCTGTTTTTCTGATGGTTTGTTTACGATGGTGACGGGGCGCCATACATGGGGGCCATGACCAAAGACTATATCTCCGTTATACTCACGGATAAAGCTGCTTCCTAGGTTAACTAATTGTTGTTGGGTTTGATTATTCCAACTGTGAAGGGATAAAATTCTGATGTCTGCATGGGCATCTCGGAGCGATCGCAATATAGCGTCTCGATCACTAATACAGGTAATATTATTACAAGCTCCCCCCAAGTATAAACTAGCAAAAGCAACCCTCACACTACGCCCTTTTATCTCCATGGTTTGCACCACCGCCACATTTTTCTCTTGGGGTTTGCCCACCCCATGCCATAACCAATTAGCCTCGAGGTTTTGAGTTAAATTTGCCATCTGAGAAGCCGTCATTAATGCCCCATCCAAACCGTTTTCTCCCCTTGGGCAATCCCAACTATGATTATTAGCTAAACCAATTAAATTAAAGCCTTTCTCATAGGCTTGGGCAAGGTTTTCTGGATGGGATACGAAGGTAAAAGAATTTTGGTTAGGAGTACCCCTAAAAGTATTACAGCGAATGCCTACCACACTTTCCCAATTGAGAAAAGATAAATCTCCTCGGTAAGATTTCCCTGTGGCATCAAGACCATCTAATCTTACTCCAAAATTGGCTGGTAGTCCATCCCCTAAGTTACTGTCGGGGGAAGGGGGTTGACGATAGGTTAATGCCATGCCAGAGTCTCCCATGCCTCTTATATCGATAAAATTATCTGCTTTTGTACTATCTAGGGGTATGGGGGCAAGATTTTTTTTGGGATTTTGAGCGAATACATCGGTTTGATTGATATTGGGTTTGACAGACTCTGCTTTTACGTTACTACTAAAGCTACTAAATAATAAAGCAATACAGATAAAAGAAAATTTTTTAATCATCTTAGTGAGGTATTTTTTTGAAGCAAAATATCCCTTATTCTAAGCAAAATTTTCGATAATTATTCATCATCAATTAATTCAAAATTAGCGGTCACATTTTGGATATCATCTAGGGATTCTAAAGCATCCATTAATCTTAATAAATATTTCGTTTGTTCGGGATCATTTATCTCTACAAAATTATTAGGTATCCAACGTAATTCTGCTTCTTTGACTAAAAAATTATCCCTTAATTGTTGATTAAGATTTTCTAAATTAGCTACTTCAGTAAAAATTTCTGCCCCTTGATAATCTTCCTCGTCAATGATTTCATAACTTTGGGCATCAGCTTCGAGGGATACTTCTAATAGTTTATCCTCGTCAATTTCTCCTTCCAATAGTACCACCCCTTTATGGTCAAACATCCAACTCACACAACCCGTTTCCCCTAAGTTGCCCCCGTTTTTACTAAAGGCTTCTCTCACATCCGCTGCGGTGCGATTACGATTATCGGTTAGGGCTTCAATTAGTACCGCAACGCCCCCAATGCCATACCCTTCGTAGCGGATTTCCTCTAGGTTGGCTTCGCCATCATTATAAGTACCAGCACCCTTGGCGATCGCCCTTTCAATGTTATCATTAGGTATCCCTGCTGCCTTGGCTTTTTCTACCGCCGTGCGTAGCTGAAAATTACCATCAATATCAGCAATGCCGTTACGGGCTGCCACAATAATCGCCCGAGAAAGTTGGGTAAAAGTCTTACCCTTTTTTGCATCTACCCTTGCCTTTTGTCTTTTGATATTTGCCCACTTACTATGCCCTGCCATAACTATTTAACTATTAATTTGAATAACATTAAAAATGGATAATTAACTATTAAAAATATTATTTCATATATTATTCATCTTTCAAACTAGAATAATAATCTTGACTGTTTAATTTTAAAATCAATAAAAAGTCAAAATATTATTAGCTAAAATTCTGATAAATAGGAAAGGTAAAATTTAAAATAGTTAAGCACTTTAAGTAAAATTATTATTAACGCACCACAATTAATTTTATCAATTAATGGTAAATAGGTTGGTGAAATTAATTATAGATTTTATTTCACTCAGACTTTTATAAAGAAGGGCAAGGGGCTTATGTTCCTTATTATTCCTTGCCCAAATCGATTTAATTATAGATGCTACTCGAGTGTCTCATCACCATTAGAAACTACCTCCATTTCCTGATCGTCAACGGGTGGCACATCAATAATTTCTTCGGTAATAATTTCCTCTAAAGATTTATTTTCTTTTTCTGGATTAACTTCATTCTCTTCACTTAAAACATTATCAATTATTTCATCAACAAAATCCTCTACTTCTGTATTTTCTTCCCCTAATGTTTCCTCCTCAGAAATAGCATTATCTTCCTTTGAAACTGTATGTTTCTCTTCTACTTTTTCATCTTCAACCTGTCCCTGTTCAATTATAGAATTAGCTTCATCCTCTTTACCTTTTACTTTCTCCGAAATAGGTTCATCTTTTGCAATGTTTTGTTCAACAATTTCATCCTCTTCTACTATAGATTCAGGAGATGGAACATAAGAAGGAATAGTAATAACTTTTGCCTTATTTAAACTAATTTTATCGGTCATTAATTTAGATAAAGTATCCTTAATTTTAGTATCATAATTAATTACTCTTACAGTGCTATTAAAAGAGTTTTTAATCACATCACCACGGTCATCAATAAACTCTAATTTTACCCAGTTTTCCCCCTTATTAAAACCAGTTAAATAAATAGGTTGCCATGTATCTAATAAAAAAGTTTCCCCATTGACAGTTACCCGAATACGCCAATCTTGAATACCATCATCCTGACTTTCTTGGGCTACTAGGTGTAAAGGGGCGTTGGTAAGATAAAAGTCAAGCATAATAGGCTCTGCACCATAGTTTCCTTGGGGACGACTGTAGGTTAAGAGGGGTTGACTACCAGAGGGGTTATTGTCTTCTGTGGGGGTAAAAACATGGAAGGTAGTTTGGGCATAGGCCTCTGAATTTTTAAAACTTTCATGCCATGGGCGAGAAGCAAAAACCCTAATGGTATGGGTGCCGGGGGCTAAATCAGACAAAATTAGAGGCTCATCGATATTATATACGGCTTGATAGGGTTGATCATCAAGGAAAAAGTGTAAATGGGGCCCCATCTGCAATTCTTCATTTTTAAAAATATCTAACCCGTTTATTTCTAGTTTTACCTCAGCGGTAGTGGTGGAAAGAATTTGGTCATTACTAGGGCTAATGATACTAACTTGGGGTTGTTTTGAGAGGAAAGTTTTGTTTAATTCTTGAATTAATTTTGGGGGGGCAACCTCGGCTATATTATCAACTTTGGGAATGGGAGCATTGTTGGTGTTAAATGCTTGGACGCTATCAATAGTATCGTTACAACTGCTGAGCATGATACTGAGGAAAAAAATGATCAAGCAGGATAATATTTTTTTAATAACCATATTCCATATATATATTAGTCTTCGCTTCTATAATAATGCCCTGTTTACCATGTAGCGAAAATTTTACTTTTTTTTCATTAACTAGAATTCTTCGCCAATCTATCGTTAAGATTAACGATAATTTAAGTTTTTTGATAGAAAATATTTATTTTACTTAAAGCAAAAAATAATAATAATTCTTGTTTTATAGGGACTTAGAATATTGTGTCCCTATGTTTTTTATTTAACTAAACGAATAAACTTTTTCTTACCTACTTGTAAAATTTTGTTTTCCAAATCTTGGCTATTTTCTACTGTTAAATTAGGGTCAGAAATGCGATCGCCCTCTAGGCGTACACTACCCCCCTGAATCTGTCTTCTACCATCACCGCTACTACTTACCAACCCAGCAGCATTAAGGATATAAAACAACTTAGCAGGGAATTCTACCGAACTAAGGGAAAACTCAGGCACTGCTTCGGCGTTCGCCATATTTTGCTGTTTTACCAAGTCCACTGCCGTTTTTTGAGCCGCTAAAGCCGACTCCCTGCCGTGATATTGAGCCACAATTTCCACCGCCAACATTTTTTGTGCCTCCCGTGGATTTTCTGGAATATCACTCAAAGATAAATCTGTCAACAACTCAAAATAATTTTGTAACAAAGAATCAGGGGTTTTTTCCAACTTAGAATACATCGATAAAGCATCCTCCTTTAAACCCACATAATTATTTAAAGATTTAGACATCTTTTGCTCCCCATCCGTACCAATTAAAATCGGTAAAAGTACCCCAAACTGAGGTTTTTTACCAAAATATTTTTGCAAATCGCGACCCACTGCAATGTTAAACTTTTGATCAGTACCCCCCAATTCCACATCCGCATCCACCGCCACAGAATCATAACCCTGCATCAAAGGATATAAAAACTCATGGAGATAGATAGGAGTTTCTTGGGTATAACGATTATTAAAACCCTCTTTTGCCAACATCTGCTGTACCGTCATAGTAGCCAAAAGCTCTTGAATTTTGCCCAAATCAAGGCCAGAAAGCCACTCCGAATTGTAACGAATCTCCAAACGCCCGGAAGTATCAAAATCAAGGATAGGGCGTAATTGATTGAGGTAAGTTTCCGCATTTTCCTTCACCTGCTGAGGAGTTAACTGCTTTCTTACCTTATCTTTTCCCGTAGGATCTCCAATTTGAGCGGTAAAATCCCCTATAATTACAACGGCGGTATGTCCTTGATCTTGAAAAGCCCTTAACTTACGAAAAGGGATACTATGTCCTAAGTGTAGATCCGTTCCTGTGGGATCAATCCCTAATTTTACCCGCAAAGGATTACTAGATTTTAAACATAATTGTTCTAAATTATCATCCATAGAATCAGAATCAGGTTGATTAGGAAAAACATCACTAACCCCCCGATGTAACCACAAAAAATTATCAGTCGTCATTATCTATATATTTTTTCTATAAAATTTCTACACTTCAAAACTCATATAAATTGGGCTTTGTTACCTCCACCCAACTTACCAATTATCGATTAATTGTCAATTATCCATTATCAATTATCAATTAATTACAGCGCCCCTGCCGCCGTTTGATCAAAAACACCCCCCAAATGGTTAGTTAAATTAACAGCCTGTAAAACAGGCATACCATCAACCCCTTGAGGATAATCCACCACCGTCACAGCGCCATTACCCTGCTTAATATTCCAGAAATTACTCGCCTGTAAACCCAAAAGATAACAAATAATCACCTTATTAATAGCATCATGGGCAACGACAATTCCTGTCTTACTCTGACTAGCATCTAAATTTTCCCTAACAACTTCTTGCCAAGCCTCAATAGCCCTATCCCATACCTGTTGTAAATTTTCTCCTTCAGGCATCTGCACCGTTTCAGGCTTATCCTTCCACTCTTGTAATAAGCCAGGATAATCCGCCTCAATTTCGGCTTCTAGTTTTCCTTCCCATAAACCATGGGAAATTTCCTCAAGATCTTTTTTAGTACTTAAATTAACATCAGGGTGGTGTTGTAAAATAATTTCCGCAGTTTCCTTGGGGCGAGAAAGAGGGCTAGTCACCCCAAAATCAATGGATACATCCTTGAGAAACTCCCCAGCTTTTTGGGCTTGTTTTTTACCATTCTCATTAAGAGGAATATCCTTAACCCCTTGGAAACGAGACATTCTATTCCATTCCGTTTCCCCATGACGTACCAACAACAAACGTAAAACCGCACCTTCTTGGGGACGAAAATCAGGAATAGGAGTACCCAAATGGGCAGTTTGATTTAAAGATTCTAATTGAACAGGATCTCCAAAATTACCTGTAAAATTAAGAACATTAATACAACAATTAGACTGCTGAATACTGTGATAATGACTAGCAGGAATACCCAAGGCACTCATTAATAAACAACGGTTAATGCCATTATGTGCCGCAATAAAAATAGTTTCTCCTTGATGCTTGGGAATAATCACTCGCCAAAATTCTTGGGCTTGAGCATATAAATTCAATACAGGATAAAACTCCTTCCCATCAACCTCCATTTTCAACTCATGGGGTTTTTCTTTCCAAGTTTTATATTCTTCGGGAAATTGTTGTTTAACATCTTCCTTTTTCCATTTTTCCCAAAGGGGTAGATTAATCTCTTTTAATTTTTCTAATACAGTCAAACTGGGATTATGTTCATTGGCTTCCCTAATAATATTAGCGGTTTCGGTTGCTCTTTGGAGGGGGCTACTATAAAAACCGGCAAAATTAACTTTACTAAGAGTTTGTCCTAGTAATTCAGCTTGTTTACGTCCTTTTTCTGTGATGACTGATTCATCACAGCGCCCCTGAATCATCCTTTGTGCATTGTAGCTACTTTGCCCATGACGAACTATGATTACACGAGTAGTCATTACTATATTATTTTATGTATATTGAATAGGTTGATTGTTAGTCAGTGGCTATTATATAGCAAGGACAACCACGGTAAAAGTTAAATGCTCAAGGATTTAATTGTGTTTTGTCGCTCTGGTTTTTGATAAACTTAATAAAGTTTGAACATAGCTATCAAAAAAAGGAGTTCAGTTATTGTGGCAAATCGTACAATTTTAGTCATTGATGACAGTATGGTAATTAGACGTACTGTAAAGGATATGTTACCTCCAGGAAAGTTTGATGTGGTTGAGGCAAAGGATGGTTTACAGGGTATGGAATTGTTAAAAACCACGAAGCCTCAAATAATTATGTTAGATTTTTTCTTACCTAAAATGAGTGGTTGGGATGTGTATCAAGAAATTCAAAAAAACCCTCATTTCAGAGCAATTCCTCTTTTGTTAATGTCTGGAAGAAAGGACGAAGTAACTGACAAAATTCCTGAACCTTTTGAATATTTTGCCTTTTTAGAAAAACCTTTCGACCAAAAACAGTTGGTACAAGGTATTCGGGATTCCATGGAAAGATCTAAAAAATTGGCTCAAGTATTGCAACAGTCAGCACCTCAAAAGTCTTCCACTGCAACGGATTCTGGGGATGATGCAGATACAGCCCAATTAAATGCACGAGTTGCCCATTTAGAAGCGGAAGTCGATAAGTTGAAAAAACAAATTAATCAGTTAGTAGGATTTATTAAGAAAAAATTAAGCTAATTTTTCATCTGATTTGATGATATTGTGTTTGACGATGTTTAATTTTATTCACCCTAACAATGACTTTTAATAACTCCTTTTTTTTCATTCTGAAGGTATTTGTAATTTCTGGGATAATCTCATTTATTATTAAATATGTTCTCAGTAATTTCGATTTACTTAGTCAAACACAGTTCGCTTTACCCATAGTTTTTGTCCCTACTATCGTCGTATTTTTGCTTTTAGTTTATCGAACTATAAATAAAGGTTAATAGCCATGAATTTTGCAAAATGGGTAAGTTTTTCCCTTGTTATTATTTTAATTTATATTATTTGGCAGGTTAAACAATTACTCTTGTTGGCATTAACCGCAATAGTTTTGGCAATTAGTCTTAATATTTTGATAATTCAAATGGGACGTTTTGGCTTAAAAAGAAAATATGCTGTCCCTTTATCTATTTTTTGTTTATTAGGAACTATTTTTTTATTTGGTAGTTTGGTTGTCCCTTCTTTAATTACTCAATTTGAGGAGTTATCTAAGTTAGTTCCAAAGGGAATTGATAAGTTAATATTAGAGTTAAATAATTTAAGAGATAGTCTTTCTTTAGATGTTGTTAATGCTTTACCTAATTTAGACCAGCTTTTATCTCAATTACAACCCATTTTAAATGAGTTAATAAGTAGAGGGTTTAATTTTGTTTCAGGATTTTTAGGGATTTTATTAAGTAGTTTGTTATTGTTAGCTTTAACTTTAATGATCTTGGTAGAGCCTCTTCCTTATCGTAATGGTTTTATTCGTTTATTTCCTCAATTTTATCGTCATCGTATGGATAAAATTTTGATCTATTGCGAGAATGATTTACAGGAGTGGTTAACGGATACTTTAATTAGAATTTTTAGTGCTATTATTTTAAGTTCTTTTGTGCTATTTATTTTTGGTATTCCCCTTGTTTGGGTTCAAGGTTTTTTGGCTGGTTTTTTGGTTTTAATTCCCTATGTTGGCCCTAGCATTAGTGTAATTTCTCCCATGGCGATCGCATTTATAACATCATCATGGAAACCATGGTTTATCCTAATATTTTATATTATCATCTATCAAATAATTGAATATACAATTTTACCTAAAGTAAGAAAACATAGAGTTATATTATCTCCTGCAAATGTCATTATTGGAGAGGTTTTTTTTGGCAGTTTGTTAGGTATATTGGGTTTATTTTTAGCCTTACCCCTCACCATTATTTCTCAAATTTTTGTCAAAGAAATTTTAATCAAAGATATTTTAGATAAAATTAATCACTCAGATTCTTAAGCCATTAAGTCAAAATAATTACTCACCCCCATCACTACAAGTTTTCATCACATTTTACATATCAATTTTCTTAATCAGTAGCATCATAAACAAAAATCTATTTGAAATACACTACCATTGACAAAAATCTATCGTAACCATTATCATTGACTTATATTATTAAAGGTTTGGAGGATTATTTTGATTCATGCAACCTTGCACCAATTAGAAGTCTTTGAAACCGTTGCCCGTTTGCAAAGTTTCACCAAGGCAGCCGAGGAATTGTCTATTAAACAACCAACGGTATCAAGTCAGATAAAACAGTTAACTCAAACGGTAGGATTACCATTATTTGAGCAAATAGGAAAACAACTTTATTTGACAAATGCTGGGGAAGAATTATTAAATACTTGCCATGAGATTTTTGCAAGACTTGATAATTTTGAGATGACAGTGGCTGATTTAAAGGGTGTAAAGGAAGGAAAACTATGTTTAACAGTCGTTACCACAGGAAAATATTTTGTTCCTCGTTTATTAGGCTCTTTTTGCCAACTTTATCCTCATGTAGATATATCTTTACAAGTTACCAATCATCAACAAATCCATCAAAGAATGTTGGACAATAAAGATGATTTATATATCCTCAGTAAACCCCCTGAAGATATTGATTTGGAAAGATATGCTTTCTTAGATAATCCTCTGGTGGTGGTGGCTCCAAAAAATCATATTTTAAGCAATCAAAAAAATATTTCTTTAGAGGAATTACAACCTTTTCCTTTTATTTTAAGGGAGATTGGTTCTAATACTAGAAAGGTAATTCAAAAAATATTTGATGATAACAAATTGAATATTCAAGTACGCCTAGAATTAGGCAGTAATGAGGCTATTAAACAAGCTATTATGGGCGGTTTAGGGCTTTCAGTGCTTTCTAAGCATACTTTAACTTCTAGTTGTTATGAAGAATTATGTATTTTGGATGTGAAAAATTTTCCCATTCAAGAAAGTTGGTATGTCACCTATTTATCAGGCAAAAAACTATCAGTAGTAGCTAAAACTTTTTTAGATTATCTTATTGCTGAAAGCATTAATTATACTGCTGAAAAACAATTTAATTTAGCCCACACTCATGGTTAATAGCTTTCTTTATTAAAGTAATGTATAGCGTTTATTTTTTATTTTTTAAATGGCAAAAAAAGTAAATAAAATGACACCTATTGCATGATAAGAGTTTTTAATTTATAGACTAAAAATTGTTAAATATTATTTTCAAAATTTATAACTACTAACATCATGGACTTTTTCAAGGATACTATTTGGTTTATTCCTTGCTATACCCTTATAGGGGGAATTGTAGCTTTATTGTGGTCACCTGGTATTATTCGTCAAACAGGTTCGCGCCCTGCCGGTTATGTGAATTTGTTAATGACTTCTTTGGCATTTCTTCACAGTGTCATCGCTTTGTATCAAATATGGGATATTCCGCCCCAAGATATTCGTTTTGTGTGGTTACAGGCGGCAGACTTAACTATCTCTTTTGATATACGGGTGTCTGCTGTCAGTGTGGGGGCTTTGGTGTTAATTACGGGGTTGAATGTATTATCGCAATTGTATGCGGTGGGATATTTGGAGATGGATTGGAGTTGGGCGAGATTTTTCGCTTTGATGGGATTTTTTGAGGCGGGAATGGGTGGTTTAGCTTTATGTAATTCTCTGTTTTTCAGTTATGTATATCTGGAAATTCTCACCCTCGGTACTTATTTGTTAGTGGGTTTTTGGTTTGCCCAACCTCTGGTAGTTTCTGGGGCAAGGGATGCTTTTTGGACAAAAAGGGTAGGGGATATTTTACTATTAATGAGCGTAATTGCTTTGTATCCTCTCTCGAAAACATGGAATTACACTGATTTAGGCATCTGGGCAAAGACGGCAGATATTAACCCTACTATCATAACTGTACTATGTTTTGGTTTGATCGCCGGACCTTTGGCAAAATGCGCCCAAATCCCTTTACAGTTGTGGCTTGATGAGGCGATGGAAGGGCCTTTACCTGCTTCTATTTTGCGTAATTCTATCGTAGTGGCGACGGGGGCTTATGTATTGATTCAGTTACAGCCTGTGTTGGAGTTATCTCCCATTGCTTCGGAGACTGTATTAGTAATTGGTAGTGTGACGGCGGTATTGGCGAGTTTAATTGCGATCGCACAGGTTGACCTAAAAAGAATCCTGTCCTATACTGTAAGTGCTTATATGGGCTTGGTGTTTATTGCGGTAGGTACAGACCATCCTCAAACTGCTTTACTGTTGATTGTGGTATATGCGATCGCCATGGCGCTATTATATACCAGTATGGGGGCGATTATCCTCAATAGTATCACCCAAGATGTTACTCAGTTGGGCGGTTTGTGGTCCCGTCGTCCTTTTTGTGGTATTGGTTTATTAGTGGGAATGGTAGCGTTAACCTCCATGCCACCTTTTGGGGGATTTTGGATACTAAGTCGTTTGGCGGTGGAAGTAAGTTTTCCCCTGATGGTGATAATTGCGCTGGTAAATGGTTTGACGGCTTTTAGCTTGATGAGGGTTTTTTGTCTTGTTTTTCTGGAAGAAGCAAAACAAATGTCCATGCGTAGCCCAGAAGTTTTATGGCCGATGATAATTCCTATGATGATTTTAATGGGGTATGCCTTACATTTACCCTTGATTTTTGATCAATTTAACTTAATTACATTGAATCTCAATACAGGGATTACTTTAGCTATTTTTACTATCATTGGTATTATTTCTTCCGCTGTTATTTACACCAGAAAATCATCTGATTCTATTATTAATTTAGTACCCCAATCAATCCAAAAATTATTTGCTAATGATTTGTATATTCAAGACATCTATAAAGTAACCATTATTGCTCTGGTAAATTCCACCGCAAAAGTGGCTAGTTGGTGTGATAAATACATTGTGGATGGGGTTGTTAACTTAGTGGGTATTACCACCCTTTTCGGGGGACAAACTTTAAAATACAGTACGTCTGGACAATCTCAGTTATATATATTTTCTATCCTTTTAGGATTGGTATTTGTCGCCCTTATCTTTGGTTTATCAGTTTAAGACCCCCTAACCCCCCAGAATTGATTTATAAATATCACAACTTTTCTAGTTATTAGTGACAATTTTAAATTAAGTTCCCCCCTTATTAAGGGGGGCTAGGGGGGATCAAAATCTTTCATTATCCATTATCAATTTGAAATTATCCATTAATAAAATCCATGTTAAACTTATTAGTAATAATTCCCATAATAGGGGCGATCGCCCTTGGAATCTCAGCAAATATATTCAAAGGAAAACAGAGCCAAAATATAGCTTTAATTTCCGCCATTATTACCTTAATAACCAGCCTTTATATTGGTTATAATTTCGATTATGCTAGTAACCAATTACAATATCAAACCCTATATGAATGGTTGCCCTTTGTCGGCTTAAATTACGTAAGTGCGATCGATGGTTTATCATTACCTCTAGTAATCTTAAACTGCCTTCTAATCACCCTTGCCATCTATAGCAGTGAATCAGGTACAAAAACCCTCACCAAACCCACCCTATATTATATCCTCATTCTACTCCTCACCTCCTGCGTCAACGGTGCATTAATCGCCCAAAACCTACTCCTATTCTTCATCTTTTATGAAGTCAAATTAGTACCCATTTATTTATTAATATCCATCTGGGGAAACAAAAAAGGAAGCTACGCAGCAACAAAATATCTACTTTACACCGCCTTTTCAGGTATTTTTGTATTAACAGGCTTCCTTGCCCTTGTATTCCTTAGCGACATCAACAGTTTCGACTACAACAACATCCAAACTAATCTTCTGCCCCTCGCCAAACAAATCATTATCCTCATTACCATTGTTATCGGCTTCGCCATCAAAATCCCTATTATTCCCCTCCATACATGGCTGCCCGATGCTTACACCGAATCATCAACCCCCGTATCCATGTTACTAGGGGGTATCGTCTCCAAACTAGGCACCTATGGCTTAATCCGTTTTGGCTTAGGATTATTCCCCGAAACATGGGTAAATATTACCCCCTACCTTGCCATCCTCGCCGTCATTAGTGCCATTTATGCCTCCCTCATCGCCATCTCCCAAACCGACATCAAGAGGATGATAGCCTATGCCTCCATCGCCCATATCAACTTTGTTGTTTTAGCTATCGCTGCCGCTACCGACTTATCCATCGTAGGGGCAATTACTCAAATGTTTGCCCATGGTTTAATCGTCGCCCTCCTTTTCCACCTAGCAGGAATCCTCGAAGACAAAACCAACACCCGTGACATTAACCAACTCCATGGCTTAATGAATCCCTACCGAGGTTTACCTTTTGTGGGAGGTTTGATGATTACCGCTGTCATGGCAAGTGCAGGAATCCCCGGCATGGTAGGATTTGTGGGCGAATTTCTTACCTTTCAAGGTAGTTTTAGTGTCTTCCCCATCTATACCCTTATCTGTCTCATTGCCACTGGTTTAACCGCCGTTTACTTTGTTATTCTCCTTAATCAAGTCTTTTTTGGACGTATGGATAACACCACAGGCTACCTCGCCAAAGTGCAAGTTAGTGAAAGAATCCCCGCCCTCGTTTTAACCGTTTTAATCGTTTTTTTTGGCATCAATCCCACATGGCTAACTATGCTGAATTAGAGTAATTGATAATTGAGAATGGATAATTACTTTGTTAGACATTTTCAATACTTTTAATATCTTAAAATCCCTGATAATTCTATGTTCTGACTTGTTTAGCATTTCTCAATTAAACTTTGTAAAAAGTCCCCCAATAACTGATTACTCGGATTTCATATAACAAGGGGCTTAAGCCCCTTGCCTCCTACCTCTTGCCCCTTGCCCATTGCCCATTGCCTATTCCCCATTGTCTACCCTAACTAAAACATTACAAAAATAACCGAAAAAATAACCATGAATACCATCAACCAAACTAAACTACCACCATCCAATCATCCCTTTGCGGAAATTGTCCATCGCTTAGAAGCAGGGCAATCCATGTTACCCGATACCCCAGAAAACCTAAAACAAATTATTGGTATTTATAAAGCCTACGCCATTCCCATGGACTTTTATTGGCGGGATTTATTGTATATTGCCGAGAAAGTTTTTCTTAATCCTTTTCCCTTTTTTAAATACTTTATATCTAAAGAATATTTAGATATGCCCAATCATTATGCAGGGGAAAAAGCTGATTTACAAGTATGGCGAGGAAAGGCATCAGCTCACCCAGAGTTACTCGATTTTATGAGTAAAGGTAAGACTACTAAAATGCCAAAATTATTTCATCATTTATTGCACGATCGCATTAATATGGAATTTGCAGAAGCCTGTATGAGAGCCATGTTTTGGCATGGAAAAGATATGAATATGGGAGGTTTTGATGCTTATTTAGACACCGAAGAATATCGCAATAATGCAGATATAGCTATTAAGGCTTACTTTAAATCTAACCCCGTTATGTTAGGTGTATATAAACTATTTCCTGACATGTTTTTGGAACAGGTAAAACAACTATCTTATTATTCCAATTTAGGATTATTTTGGGAGGTAATGTGTCCAGTATTTTTGGAAATGTCTGATTTATATGATGAAGGAAAAATGACGACGGTAAAAGAAGCCATGGACTTTTTAGTTAATGGTATTTTTGCCGTGGCAAGTCGCCCCATTTATCATCATGCCTATATTGGCGGTAAATGTTACGAAATTATCCCCAAAAGTAAAGGCTTTAACTGGTTAAATGATGCCGCCTTACCCTATGTGGAATCAGTATTTTATCGCACCTCCCCCTTCCGTGGTACTAAATCCTACAATGCCCAAGCCCGTCAAGTGCCACAAAACCAAAAAGAGTTTCACTATGGTATTTTATACGCAGATGTTTTTCCTGTAGGTGGTGCTGGTATTCCTCCCACTCTCTTGATGGATGATATGTTGCATTTCTTGCCCCCTTATCTGGTGGATTATTACCGTCAACATTGCCGAGGAGAGGAAGATATGTTGATTCAATTGGGGGTAACATTCCAGCGCTCGATGTACAATGTAACTTCTGCGGTAATTCAAGCCCTACGCACGGCAACCTGTCATCCTTTGGATGATGAAAACCCAGAGAATTTATTAAAAAATCGTCAATTTTACGAGCAACAATTGGACAGATTTTTGCGCCCTGAAGCCCGTTTAAGGGATATTCAAAGCCCTGACTATCGTTAATATTTTAATCCCCCTAATTCTCTTTTCCTGTGAGTAATGGGGGATTATAAAAAAAATTACTAAAAATTTAAGATACTAAAATCTTTAAGGAAAAAACGATATATCATTACGGTTTACCTAATCAATAAGTCATCTTTAACAAATATTAAAAAGGTTAAGCAAAAAAGATGGTTAGACTGGATAATATAAAAACTTCTGTCCATTCTACCGTGGCGCCATAGGTGTCTCCTGTATGCCCTTTTAGTTGCCAGTTAAACCATCCTCCCACAGCCAAAGCAATGGTTAAACATAAACAGTTGAGGAATAAAATAGTTTGCCATGGTTGATGATATGTAAAAATTTGTAACAAAATAAGGGGGATGATAAATAGACTACCTAGAAGCCAATCTTGGGGAATATTTAAGGATTGTTTGAGAAATTTTCCTTTGCCTTTTTCTTTTAGATAAGGGTAAAGTGCGATCGCACTTAATTGAGCCCAACGCCCCCAAGAAGTAGCCAAAAGTATTGCCAGATAAACCATAGAAGTCATTTCACTTAGGGCAAATATCTTCAAACCGAGGACAAAAACACCAGCCATCACCCCATAAGCCCCCGTAGCACTATCCGCCATTACTTCTAAACGTTTTTCCGGGTTTTGGGTTGCCAAACCATCCGCCGTATCCATCACCCCGTCTAGGTGTAACCCTCCTGTAATATACACCCATGCCCCCACCACCAACGCAGATTTGGTCAAGGGAGGAACAGAAATGGCAGATAAGAAATAATCAACTACAATGAGTAGTACGCCGATGAATAAACCAATCCAGCCTAACCATAAAGGTATTTTCTGAAAATTTAAATTCAGCCCCTTAGGAATTGGGATTATGGTGTAAAAGGCGATCGCACTTAGAAAAGAATTAAGAATTATTATCATTAAGGGTAAATAATTTCAAGAAAACTAAAAAAAAACGTTAAAATACCTGAACAAAAATGATATTTTAAGTTAAGATTGTGTCGTAGCATACCGTAAAAAATAAAAACATCTGATCTAAGAAAAGATCAAAAAGAGAAATCTTAAGACGGTGGATGAAAAAAATTAGGCTCATTGGTAAACCATAAAAATAAAACAGACAACTGATCTGTTTTTGCCAAAGTCAGAAAAATTAAGGCGACCATAGACAACAGATAACCCTGTCAAACATAAGTGGCGATCGCCCTTTCATCATAACCATAAACACAATGATTAAATAAAAAGAAAATTGTGTCAACTTAAGAAAGAAAAAATAGAATTAAGTCAGAGTTTTTATTTATGTGTTAAGACATAGATTAATTGACTACCAAACAATATAGTAAGAGCGAAAAAAAAGGGTTAACAATTATGAAAAATCATCAGAACTATTGTCCACTACCAGCACCATGTATTATTGAGTCTGGCATTCTAGTTAACAAAGAAGACATCAAAAAATTAATAAATGACTTAACCCAAGTTCGCTATATTCACACCCTCGATGGCAAAGTACAAAACCAAGGAAAAGGATGGATACTAGAAGTATTCAACGATGCCACTCAAGCCACCATGGTAGTCAACAGCAGTCTCTACATAAACATTCAAAGTTTTGACTACTTACAAATCAATCAAATATCTCCCCAAGAAGCTCATTTTAACCTAGTCCAAGACAATCGCACCCTTACCCTAATTCCCCTCGTAGCCGCCAGTCAAGACTCTTGTGCGGCAAAAGATTTCAGTTTTGAAAGTTTAGAAGCAATGCTCAACGAAGTTTTAGCAGCCAAACTAGACGTACAATTGGACGATGATTTTTAACCCGAAACTGTCAAGAAAAGTAGCACAGAGGGATAATTGACAATAAACCATGGACAATTGACAATAAAATAGAATTATTCTATTAACCATCCCGAAACACATAGTGAACTTTTCATACACCTCCGTTGCCTCTTGCTCTCATACCAAAGCTCGTGCAGGAATATTTCACACCCCTCACGGCATTGTTGAAACCCCCAAATTTATGCCCGTGGGTACGGTGGGTACCGTAAAAGGTATTACCCCCGCCCAACTAAAAGATGCCCATGCTCAAATGATTTTGGGTAACACTTACCATCTTCATATCCGTCCAGGGGAAGACATTGTCAGTAAAGCAGGGGGGTTACATGGTTTTATGAATTGGGAGCAACCTATTCTCACGGATTCAGGTGGTTTTCAGGTATTTAGCCTTGCCAAAATGCGCAAAATTAGCGAAGAAGGGGTTAAATTTCGCTCTCCCAAGGATGGACAAATTATCAACATGACTCCCGAACATTCCATCCACATTCAAAATGCACTCGGTGCCGATGTGATTATGGCGTTTGATGAATGCCCCCCCGCCACCGCTACAAGGGAGGAGGTAATTACGGCCACCGATAGGACTTACCGCTGGTTAAAACGCTGTATGGATGCCCACCAGAAGCCCGATACCCAAGCTCTTTTTGGTATTGTGCAAGGGGGAATTTTTCAAGATTTACGCAACCAAGCCGCCCATGATTTGGCAGGGTTAGATTTACCTGGTTATGCCATTGGGGGGGTAAGTGTGGGGGAAAAACCTGAGCTTATCCATGAAATTGTCCGTCAAACCACACCCCTTTTACCAGTCCACAAACCCCGCTATTTAATGGGTGTGGGTACTTATAAAGAGATGGTAATTGCGATCGCCTCTGGTATCGATTTATTCGATTGTGTCATTCCCACCCGAGTCGGCAGACATGGTGCAGCTTTGGTGCAAGGGGAGCGCTGGAATATCAAAAACGCCCGATTCAAAGAAGATTTTGGTCCTCTTGATCCAGAATGTAGCTGTTATACTTGTAAAAATTTTAGTAGGGCATATCTTAACCACCTCCTACGCGCCCACGAAATGCTTGGTTATATCCTCATTTCTCTCCACAATATCCACGAAATGATCAACTTTACCAATAAAATTCGAGCTTCTATCATTAACGATACTTTTCTCGAAGAATTTGGTCACTGGCTTTAATGTTAGAGGACGTAAAATTTTACGTCCATACAGGATTAAGTTGAAATATTCGTACACAAAAAGTTTCATTATTCATTGTTCCCACCATTTCCTAGTCTGAGTTTTTCATCAAGCCCTAAGTAATCTTTTTATCGAAGAATAAATAAATTTTTGTGGGTGAATAATCATAATTAAATTAAGTAATAAAATCCTAGAAAACAACTAGAAAAAGATAATAGATCAACATTAACCAAGATATAAATGGACGAATATAGATAAAATCAAAGAATAAAATTGTTCCAATTTGAAAAGAATGTTTTATCATGACATTAACGTTATCTAAACAAATCAGCAAACTGTAGCAATTTTTACTATTATAAAATTATGAACGAATCTTATAATAACGCCTTAGAAGAGCAGTCTCTAAATCGTGATGAAAGAGTAAAACAACTCAAAAATACCATCGACACTTTGCACATTGCTGAACAAATTTCCCGTAATGGATATTTGATCACTAGCTCAGAGTTAGCTGATTTAATGGATATAAATGCCAGTGCCGTTACCAGTAGGGGCGAAGAATGGGCTTGGCGCAATTGGATTATTTCGAGGGTTAGGCGTGAAGGCAACCAAATTTTATGGCAATTAGAAAGGGTAGAAAAAATTTTAGATGATTAAATTCTCGTCAACCCAGACTCTATCATTAGAAGGCAATAGTTTGCCTTCCTTTTTTATTTGCTCAATCGATTAGCTAGTCGTAGGATTTGCCCTGCCAACATGGCGGCTCCGAAACCGTTGTCGATATTTACCACTCCCATTCCCGTTGCACAGGAGTTTAACATAGTTAGTAAAGGGGCTACTCCCCCAAAACTTGTGCCATAGCCGATGCTAGTAGGTACGGCAATGACAGGACAGTTTGCCATGCCAGCCACCACGCTAGGTAATGCCCCCTCCATTCCTGCTACCACAATCAGCACGTCAGCGTTATCGATAATATGACGATGACTCAGGAGTCGATGGATTCCTGCTACTCCCACATCCCAGAGTCTTTCTACTTCAAAACCGCACAATTCGGCGGTAATAGCAGATTCTTGGGCTACGGGCAAGTCTGCGGTACCTGCGGTGAGGATGGATATTTTTCCTTGGTATTTTTGTTCTATCTGCCCGATCGCCCCTATTTTTGCCATGGGATAATACCGTAGATTAGGCACTTCGAGGGAGATAATGTCTGCCACTTCTGGCTCTAACCGAGTGGTCATAATTAAAGGGCTACCGTGCGATCGCATGGCGTTCATAATTTGAATAATTTGGCTAGGGGTTTTGCCCTGACTCCAAATCACCTCGGGGAAACCCGTACGCAATTGACGATGATGATCAATTTTGGCAAAATCTTCTAAGGGTTGAAAACTTAAATACTGTAGCTTTTCTAATCCCTCTTGGGGAGATACTTCCCCTTGGGCAATAGCCTGTAATAATTGTTCCAAGGAAGTGCGATCGCTCATTATAGCCATTCTCAAAAATTTAACTACCCCTATTATCAATTATCCACTATCAATTATCAATTACTAGATGAGTTTACCTGTCGTCTATCACCCCAATTATGTAACCCCTCTGCCCCAAGAGCATCGCTTTCCCATGCCCAAATTTAAGTTGCTCTATGAATTGCTACTCCATGATGGTATCACCATCCCAAGCCTTACCTATGCCCCCACCATGGCCACTGCCGAGACTTTACAATTAGTCCATCACCCCGACTATGTGCAGAAATATTGTGATGGTACATTAGATCCTAAAGCCCTACGACGCATAGGCTTACCGTGGAGCGAAGGGCTAGTAAAAAGAACCTGTACCGCCGTAGTAGGGACGGTTTTAACCGCTCAATTAGCCCTGAAATATGGTTTATGTTGTAACACCGCAGGAGGTACCCACCACGCCTTTCCAGAGTACGGTTCGGGGTTTTGTATTTTTAATGATTTGGCGATCGCCTCTCGTCATTTATTAGAAACTAAATTAGTGGAAAAAATTTTGATCGTTGATTTAGATGTCCACCAAGGAGATGGTACCGCCTACACCTTCAAAAATGAACCGAGGGTGTTTACCTTTTCTATGCACTGTGAAGCCAATTTTCCCTACCGTAAACAAACCAGTGATTTAGATATTCCCCTGCCCGTGGGCTTGGATGATGACGGTTATCTACAAATTCTCGCCTCCCATTTACCCTCTCTTTTGCAAGAAATAAAACCTGATTTAGTCCTCTACGATGCCGGTGTAGATACCCATAGGGGCGATCGTCTCGGCAAACTTTGTCTTACGGATACGGGGATATATAGACGGGAAATGCAAGTTTTAAGCACCTGCCTAGCCCAAGGTTATCCTGTCGCCTGTGTCATTGGAGGGGGTTACAGTAAAGATATTCATGAGTTAGTTTATCGTCATTCTCTCTTGCATCGTGCCGCCCAAGAATGTCAAAAATTACTGTAAAGTGGGCGAGGTTGGGGCAGGGAATGGGGAATAGGCAATGGTGAGAATAATTGATAATTAACAATATTTTGACTTAGAAAACTGTCTTTACTAACTTTTGATGGCTTATCGATGATTCTATTTTACGAGGGTTTTGACTTTACAGATAATATATTGATGTTCAACCTAATGCCTACCACCTAACCCCTAAAACCTAATTATTAACTAATTCCCTCAAAGATAATGCTTCCCTCACTAACTGAGAATCAGCATCAGGGTTATAACCATTTTCCGTGAGGTGACGTTTCCATATTTTTGTCCCTGGTTGCCCTGCAAAAATTTGCAACAGGTGGCGCATGATAGCATTTAATTTTACATGGCGATCGCCCCAAGAATCCACATACTCTAAAACACTCTCAATAACTTCCTCTCTGGTTTTAATAGGGGTATCATCCCCATAAATTTCTTGATCAATACTAGCTAAAACATAGGGATTATCACAGGCAACCCTCCCTATCATCACTCCATCAACCATGGGAAATTGAGCCTTAATTTGTTCAAGGGTAGTAATACCGCCATTAATTTCGATGGTGAGGTGAGGAAAATCCTGTTTAAGACGATATACATCCCCATAACGTAGGGGAGGAATATTACGGTTTTCCTTGGGGCTTAAACCCTGTAACCACGCTTTTCGAGCATGAACAACAAACCTTTGACATCCAGCTTGGGCAACAACTTTAACAAAGTTTGCCATATGTTCATAACTATCTTGCTCATCAATACCGATGCGATGTTTTACCGTAACAGGAATATTAACCGCCTTCGTCATGGCTTCGATGCACTCGGCAACCTTTTGTGGTTGTGCCATCAAACAAGCCCCAAAATTTCCACTTTGTACCCTCGAACTAGGGCAACCCACATTAAGATTAACTTCGTCATAGCCCCAATCCTCCACAATTTTGGCACATTCTGCCAGTTGGGCAGGGTTATCTCCCCCTAGTTGTAGGGCGACGGGTTTTTCAGCCAAGGAAAAGTCTAACAATTTCGGGCGATCGCCATGTATAATAGCTTGAGTATTAATCATTTCTGTATAGAGTAGGCTTTTTTTGGTCATCTGACGCATAATGTAGCGAAAATGGCGATCGCTATAATCCATCATCGGTGCTACACTGACAAGATAACGAGGGGGAGAAGAAATGACCATAATGTAATGAAAAAGTTAAAGAATAAGCTATTTTGACCCAAAGAAAAGGGTACAATTAAGGATTGATAACTTCCATGATCGTATTGTTACCCAAAAAAGTCTATGGCTACCATTGAAAAGTTACAACCTGCCACCAAAGCCGATACCTTGATGTATCAACCCTATTATTCCAGAGAACAGCAGGAAATTCTACCCTATGCTCTCGCATTATATCAACAAGGATATTTAGAAGGGGAAAGAATTATTGATGGCGGTGATAGTATTCCTTTTGTAGCAATTTGGTATGTTTCTCGTTTACCCTCAGAGTTGACTAGATGTCGTTTACAGTTTGATGGCAGTGCTGATTTAAGTTATGAAATTAATTTACCTAATTCTGAATTTTTACAGTTTTTAATATTATTAATAAAAGAGTTTCAATCTTCCCGTAAAACAGATTTTTCTCAAAAATTTTATCGCAAACTATTACGTCTTGATGAAGAATGATTTAATTCTCAATTCCTAATTAGTTACCACCATCACCCAGTTTAGAAAGTCCACGGGGGCAGTAAATTCAATCTCTGCTTCGGGGGCTGGACTACGGTTAATATTAAGAGAAACAACTTTACCGATGGGAATATCAGGGGGGAAAAGAGTGCTTAGATTAGAAGTAGTAATCAAATCTCCTTCCTCCACATCGGTTACTTTTTCGTAAAATTCCATAATACCGGTTTGGGTAGATTGCCCTTTGATAAAACCTTGATAACCAGTGCGGTTGAGGGTGGCGCCCACACGACTATTATAATCACTAATGAGCAATACTCGGCTGGTATTAGGAGTAACTTGGGTAATTCTTCCTACCAAGCCACCAATGGCCATAACGGGATTATTCTCTTCGATGCCTTGATTTGCCCCAGCATCAATGGTGACAATTTGCCACCAAGAATCGGGGCTTCTGCCGATAATTCTCGTCGTTACTATGTTGTTTGGATTTTGGTTTTTATAATCTACTATTTCCCTTAATTGTCTGTTTTGGATTTGCAATTGGTTAATTTCGTTTTCTAATTGTTGTACAAGGCGATCGCCATATAGCCTTTCTTGCTCTACACTAATGTCATAACGGAAAATAGAAGATGCACCATAAAGGACTTCATTTATTAATGCCCCTTGGGTTTGATAAAATGCAAATGCGATCGCCAAAGCCACCAAACCCCAAATAAACTGACTACCTTTTTTGAGCCACCAACGCCGAATTATTCTCACAATACCATTAAATTTAGTAACAATTAAAACCTAAACTATCTATAACAAAAAATAATTTAAATCAACCTAAAACCTATTTTGCCTTACATATTTAAATATTTTCTATACTTAAAACTAGATAAAAATTTTATTTAAACAATGAGCAAATTGTTTATTATATAGCAACAAATAACTATAAAAAAATAGCTATTTAGCATATAAAAAAAAATCAAAAATAGAGTTTTTAAGTAAATTAAGATCTTTTGCGACTAGCCCTAGCCAACCTGTCATAATCTTCCAAAACCTTACCAGTACCATAAACAACACACTGCAAAGGATTAGGGGCAATGTGAGTAATGATACCCGTTTCATTAGTAATTAAACTATCAATGCCTCGCAACAAAGCACCACCACCTGCGAGCATGATTCCCCTATCAATAATATCCCCCGCCAACTCAGGAGGAGTCCTTTCTAGGGTTTTCTTGATAGCCTCAACGATAACCCCCACAGGCTCAGAAATACAACCTCGAATTTCCTCAGAGGAGATAGTAACAGTTTTGGGTAAACCACTTACCATATATAAACCCCTGATTTCCATTTCCTTCTGATCATGATCACCAGGATAGGCCGAACCTAATTCTATCTTAATTTGTTCTGCGGTGCGCTCGCCAATAATAAGGTTATAAACCTTCTTGAGATGACGGACAATAGAATCGCTAATTTCATCCCCCGCAACCCGCACAGAATCACTATAAACAATACCCTGATAACTCAATACCGCCACTTCCGTAGTACCACCACCAATATCCACAATCATACTGCCCACAGCCTCCTCCACAGGCAAACCAGCCCCGATGGCAGCCGCAATAGGTTCATCAATAAATTCTATATTCTCAATGCCCCCAGAGCCTGAACTTTCCATGGCTTCCTCCACGGCTTTTCTTTCCACAGAAGTAATACCACTGGGTACACCAATAATAATACGAGAACGACTTAAGGAATTATTACCCTTAACCTTCCTGATAAACTCCCTCAGCATCATCTCCGTAACCTTCACATCCGTAATCACCCCATCCTTGAGAGGACGGATAGTTTTTATAGAGGCAGGGGTGCGCCCTAACATATTTCTAGCACTTTCTCCCACAGCAACAGTGACTTGTTTTTCTATATCTACAGCAATCACAGAAGGCTCATTTAAGACAATATCTTTGCCTGGTACATAAATTAAGGTATTGGCTGTGCCTAAGTCAATGCCCATGTCTTGAGATTCAGAAAAACGATCAAAAAACCCCATTTTGCGATTAACTCCGAAATTTTATAACAATCAAGACAATATCTTAATCTAAATTCTAACTTTTTGTTTAATTCTAGGTGAAGTTACGTAAATTTAGGGAGACAGAAATTACGTCAAGGATAATCAGTAATGATTTTGTGAGAATTTAAGTTTATGAATAATTGGTATAAGTTACAGTTCTCGGTATGATCAATAATGTAGATACCACTGGATCATAAGTAAAAAAAAGATGAAAGTCGCTCAAAATATTACCGAATTAATTGGCAAAACTCCTTTAGTGAGATTAAACCGTATTCCCCAAGCAGAAGGATGTAGGGCGGATATACTGGTAAAACTAGAAGGAATGAACCCATCAGCTTCGGTAAAAGATAGAATTGGGGTAAATATGATAAATGCGGCCGAAAAAGCTGGACTCATTACCCCAAATGAAACTATTTTAGTTGAGCCGACTTCTGGAAATACAGGAATAGCCCTTGCTATGGCAGCTGCGGCCAAGGGTTATCAATTAGTTTTAACTATGCCTGAAACTATGAGTGAAGAAAGAAGATCTATGTTGAGGGCTTTTGGGGCAAAATTGGAGTTAACCCCTGGTAGTTTGGGGATGCGTGGTTGTATTTCTAGGGCACAGGAAATTGTGGAAACCATGCCCCATGCTTATATGTTGCAACAGTTTAATAACCCTGCGAATCCTGAAATTCATCGTCTTTCTACTGCCCTTGAAATTTGGGAAGATACTGATGGAAAAGTTGATTTTTTGGTGGCGGGGGTAGGTACTGGAGGAACAATTACGGGTATTAGTGAAGTAATTAAGAGTAAAAAGCCAGAATTTAAAACTGTTGCCGTTGAGCCTGTCAATAGTGCTGTAATATCGGGAAATAAACCTGGTTCTCACAAAATACAAGGAATTGGGGCTGGATTTATTCCAGAGGTTTTGAGGGTTGATTTGATTGATGAAGTGATTACTGTCACCGATGATGAAGCGATTAATTATGGTAGAAGGTTGGCAAGGCAGGAAGGTATCCTGTCAGGTATTTCCACTGGGGCAGCGCTTGCTGCCTCCATAAAATTGGCTCAAAGACCAGAAAATAAGGATAAAATTATTGTGATGATTCAACCTAGTTTTGGCGAACGTTATCTTAGTACTCCTTTATTTAAAGACTTTTAATAATTGACGCTTGAGTATTTGGGTGTTTATTTATTGTTCTTACCATTGCCTATTACGGGATTTTTTTATTGAAGTTTAATTATTTTAAATTGATTTCCTGACACTTTATTGAGATTTCCTTTTATGGACTATTACCAAATTTTAGAAATACAATCTTCTGCTTCTACGGAAGAAGTTAAACGGGCTTACCGTCGCTTGGTGAAAAAGTATCATCCTGATAGCCAAGAGGAAACGGCTAATCATGAGGAAATTATCAAGATTAATGCGGCTTATGAGGTGTTGGGAGATCAAAAAAATCGCTTGAATTACGATCGCACTTTAGCAGATAAACAATATAATTCGGTCAATTATCGACAATCTCAAAGTGAATCGGCTTCTCAATATTATCATGCTAACAGGCGATCGCACCAAGCCCAAGATATTTCTCAATTTGAATGGTTAGATAATGTTTATGCTCCTTTAAATTATCTCATTGAGCAGATAATTTACCCTTTAGAAGAAGAATTAGATGAACTATCTGCAGATCCTTTTGATGATGATTTGATGTCAATTTTTTGTGATTATTTAGATAATTGTCAAGGACATTATGAGCGGGGAAAATCAATTTTAAAATCTCAACCAAATCCGCCACGATATGCAGGGGTAGCGGCTAATTGTTACTATTGTTTGAATCATATTAGTGATGCCATTGAAGAATTACAGAGATTTACAATGAGTTACGATTACGATTGTTTACACACTGCCCAAGAGCTATTTAGATTAGCCATGGAAGTAAATGAGGAAGCCCGTTATATGGTCAACCAAACCAGTTATTAAATAGTAAATTTAGCTTGTGTTTATGAATAATTACCCTGATGAGGTCGAGATATTAATAAAACTTAAGTCAGCATACTTAGAGAAATTGACTAACATTTCTCAGGAGAGAAAGATTAGTCTTAATTTATTAGTAAATCAGTTAATTAACGACTTTTTAAGTAATAAAAATAACTGTTATGATACCCAAGAGTTAAACTATAACGAGCAACAAATTAATGAAATAGTACAAAGGGCGATCGCACCGTTAATTACCAGAATAGAAGAATTAGAAAATAATCATCTAAATAAGCAAAGAAAATCAAAAGCGAAAAATAGCAAAACACTACAACCTAGTAAAATAATTCCCGAAGAAAAAAGAAAATACTTACCCCGTCACGAAGTATGGCAAATTTTGAAAAAGACGAGCTTTGTCCAACACTCAGGGTACGATAACTTTTTGAAAGCTACCCCCCAAGAATTAGAAAGTTACGATATATTTTTCGATACCGACAAAAAAAGATTTTACATCGAAGAAAAAACCCTCGATAATAATTGAACATACCAGCGACGCTGCCCATTTAAACTAAAATTCGGATCTAAATTGATCAACCGCAAAATATTTGAACCCAAATAATTGACAACGGGTCAAACTTCATATTATGATCATGAGTAATAAAGAACCATTAAAAAAAAATACAAGCAAAAATGTTTAAGAAAATAGGATTATTTTTATCTTCCTTAGTATTAGCCATGATGGTAGTAATCTCCGCAACTGCCCCCGCTAATGCTGCCACCGTAGAGGTTAAAATGGGTGCAGATAGTGGAATGTTGGCTTTCCAACCTGCTGAAGTAACCATCCAAGCAGGTGACACCGTAAAATGGATAAACAATAAACTAGCCCCCCATAACGTAGTATTTGATAGCTCTGCCCCCAATGCAGCGGAATTAAGCCACAAAGGTTTGGCATTTGCCGCTGGAGAATCCTTTGAAGCTACTTTTGATGAGCCGGGGGAATACAGCTACTATTGTGAGCCTCACCGTGGTGCTGGAATGAACGGAAAAATTATTGTTCAATAGTATTTAGTAATAAACATACTATGGTCGAAACCCTCAATTATTTGGGGGTTTTTTAGTCTTCAAATTTATATCCTATCCCCACCACCGTTTTCAAAAAAATCGGCTGGGCTGGATTAATCTCAATCTTTTTACGTAAACGGCGAATGTGAGTATCTACAACCCTCTCATCCCCAAAAAAATCTGCTCCCCAAAGTTTATCAATTAATTGGGTGCGACTCCACACTTTATGAGGATAGCTGACGAAAGTGCACAGTAAATTAAGCTCAAGGGCGGTTAAATCCAATTCCTCAATTTTTTCTCCCTCTAATTGTCTTGTGGCAGTATGTTCATCTAAATTGACGCTAAAATGGCTAGTCTGATATATTTGCGCCTGTTGCATTGCCCCATGGCGTAAACTACGACGCAACAAAGCCCTTACCCTTGCCACTAATTCTCTGGTGCTAAAGGGTTTTACTAAATAATCATCTGCCCCTGTAGAAAGTCCTACGATGCGATCGATTTCTTCTCCTTTGGCGGTTAACATGAGAATATAGGGATCTTTTTCGAGGGGTTGATTTCGCAAACGGTTACACACTTCTAACCCGTCTAGTTTAGGTAACATCAAGTCTAAAAGGATTAAATCGGGCTGTATTTCCTTCGCTTTTTCGAGGGCTGATACGCCATCATAAACGATACTACAATGGAATCCTTCTCTAGTTAGGCAGGAGTTTATTAGTTGAGCGATTTCGTTTTCGTCTTCTACAATTAAAATTTCCATGGTTGATAATAGATTTTGAAAGATTGAGTGATAGCTAGTTTTTCATAAGCAATAATTTATTCTGCGTTAGATAGAAGAAGACACAGGGGCGATTTAAAACGGTGCTAATATTTGAAGTTTCATTGTCTATTGTCCTTTGTCGGTTGTCAATTTTTTGATTCTTTTTTCTTTTTCCTCAAAAATGCTTAATATTAATAAGCTATCAGCATATTTTGACTATAGATGAAATTATTAGTATTGAGTAATGGTCATGGAGAAGATACCATCGCCGTTAAAATCATTAAGGAATTACAGTTGATGGAGCCAGAAATGGCGATCGCCTCTTTGCCCTTGGTAGGGGAGGGTTTTGCTTATCGTCAAGCAAATATACCCATCATAGCCCCCGTAAAACAAATGCCTTCTGGGGGTTTTGTTTATATGGACAAAAAACAACTGTTAGGGGATATGAAACAGGGTTTAATACAACTTACCATGGCTCAACATAAAGCCGTCAAAAAATGGGCAAAGGGTGGGGGCAAAATCTTGGCAGTGGGGGATATATTACCCTTAATTTTTGCTTGGTTGAGTGGGGCAGAATTTAGTTTTGTACCCACGGCAAAATCAGAATATTTATGGAAAAATGAGAAGGGTTGGTTGCCCCATACCAATGGTTTGGATCATTTTTTTGGCAGTGTTTTTTACCCTTGGGAAAGATGGTTGATGAGTCATCCTCGATGTCAGGGAGTGTTTCCGAGGGATACCATTACCGCCCACAGTCTCCAAAACTTTAAGATTAATGCCTTTGATGTGGGTAATCCCATGATGGATGGTATCGCAGACCATCATTTTAACCTAGAATTTGATCTCTATGAAGATCATTTAAAAATAGTGCTTTTACCTGGTTCGAGAATGCCCGAAGCCCTAGATAATTGGCGACTTATTCTCAAAGCCGTGGATTATCTTTTAGAATCTACTAATTATCAATTTTTGTTCCTGAGTGCGATCGCACCTTCTTTGCCCTCTGAACCATTTATAGAAGCCCTTAACCCCCCGTGGCAAAGGATAGACAACCTTAAATCAGCTATTCCCATCAGAGATGAAAAAATAGTGAATTTTATTGCAAAACAAGGTAAATTAAGTATTAGTCAGGGTGCCTATGCCGATTGTCTTCATTATGGTGACATGGCGATCGCAATGGCAGGAACAGCCACCGAACAATTTGTAGGATTAGGGAAAAGTGCCATGGCAATTATGGGTAAAGGACCACAATTTAACCGTAAATTTGCCCAAAATCAAAGTTATCTCCTCGGAAATTCCATTCAACTACTAGAGAAACCCGAAGAAATAGTAAGTAAGATTAAAACAACCTTAGAAAATCCAGACTATTGGCAATTAGTAGCCGAAAATGGAAAAAAAAGAATGGGCAATCAAGGGGCATCTCGAAAAATAGCTCATCATCTAATTAACCAATTAATTTAATATCAAAAATATTCACTATGGACATTAAAGAATTAATAGAAAGATATGAAAAAGGAGAAACTAACTTTGAAAAATTAGATCTTCATGGTCAAGTTTTTATGGGTAACTTAAACCTAAGTCGTGCCAACCTCAAAGAATCCGACTTAAGCGGAGTGGAGTTTGTTAACTGCTCATTGACTGAAACCAACCTCAAAGGCTCTAACCTTCAAAATGCCACCATTCAAGGGGATTTAACAGGAATAAACCTAATCACATCTAATCTAACCAATTCTAACCTATCCAAATCTAACCTTACCGAAGCTAGTTTACGGGCGGCTAACCTCACAGAATCCAACCTTAGTGAATCAAAATTAATCTATGCCCTTCTCCATGACTCCATTCTCAAAGACGCAAATCTTAGTAAAGCTCAAATGACAAACTGTCTCTTGAGTAGGGCAAACCTCAGCGGTGCAAACCTACAGGGGGCAAATCTACAGGGGTGTAACCTTACCAATGCCCTTTTGCTCAATACTAACCTAGAAGGGGCAAACCTTTCTTTTGCTCAATTAAACAGCGTTAATGCTGTGGGTATCAATGCTAGTAAAGCCAATTTTAGCCATGCCAACCTCAGTGCAGGTAACTTTGCTAGTGGTATTTTTCATAGTGCTAATTTAACTGATGCCATGGTGACATGGGTGAGTTTACGTAGTGCTGATTTTACCAAGGCAAACTTTTCTGGAGCTAAGTTATCATGGTCTAATTTTATGAGGGCTAATCTTACTAATGCGAATTTAATTGATGCCCAAACTAATAATACTAATTTTGAAGGGGCTATCCTTGAGGGGGTGGTTTTAAATTAACTGGGGAATTGAATAGTAGATAATTAGGGAACAAATCAAGAGAATAATCGATAATTGAGGGAAGAGGAAAAAGATAATAATTAAAGTTAATTACCTTATGTTGTTATTACCTCTACTTCCCATTGTCATTTGCCTAAAACCTAAAATTTAAATCCAAACTAAACTGAGGTGAGGTTTTATGTAGTTTCGGGGAAGTGCTGATTCGTTCATTTAAACAAAAAATAGCTTTAAAAGTTAAAAACTTTCCCCTACCCGTAAACTCAATGATTGACTATTACGATTAATAATTACTTCGTTATCGTAGATACCTCCTAATGTCCATCCCGTAGAGGCGATCGCACTTCCCACCGCTACTCTTTCGGTGATATTATTAACATTAAATAGAGCAAATCCGCCCCCATCTGGTAGTTGAATCACACCAACTAAACCATTTTTTTTCTGACTATCTACCGATGAATTTCTTACCCCATTATCAACAGAAGAGTTTGTGGGCGGTGGTGGTAAACTATCTCCATTCAAAATTGGCACCGTTTCTGGACGACTGGGGCTTATGGGAGTCGGAGGAGGGGGTGTCGGTAAAGATTGAGGATTTTGGTCTGGAATTTTTATATTCGACTCTAGCAAAGGTGGTGGTGATAAATCTACGGCACTGGGTAAAGGAGGGGGTGTGGGAATTGGTAGAGCAGAAATTTCTGGGGGTAAATTATTTTCCTGAGAGGGTAAGGGGGGAATTTCTCCAGGATTAAGGTTTATGGAATTTTCCAATAAGGGATTATTATCTCCCACATTTTTTTGTGTGGAGTTAACATTTTCTTGGTTAGTTTCTGTCAATGCTTGGTTATCAATAATGACTGATTGACGGTGTTGTCTATACAGCCAAGCGCCAACCAAGATTAGGTAAGTAGTCGCCCCCAAAAAGATTATCCTATCAACATAGGGAGGATATTTTATTTTCGTTTTGAGTCTTAATTTATTCATTCCCTCTTCCTCATACACCACAAAACTATAATAATCAATTTTTCTGTTTTTATTGATCGATAATTATAGTTTCTTCTTTAAATTGACTATTTTCTTCTAGTTGCCAACAATATAATTCTTTTATTTCTTTTTCCACCACTGAAGTAATTATATAAGAATATTCCTGCCATGCGATCGCCCTGTCAAACTCTGAAGGAATAGCAGGATGATTAGGGTGGGAGTGATAAATGCCGATAATATCCAGATTTTCCCTTCTTACTTCTTTTTGTACTTGTAGCATGGTTTTAGGGGCGATCGCAAAATTTTCCTTCATGCCGTAATCAGGTTTATCCATGGCTTCCTTCAATAAATCCCGTTGATTTTCCCAATCATTAGCCGTAGGAATTACCCTAACTACTACCTTAATTTCTTTCTCTTTTTTTCCTATCAAAAAACCACAACACTCGTAAGGATAATGTAAAATTGCTTCTTTTTTGATCAATCCCAAATCAATATTTTTAATCTTAATCATTATATTATGTAAATCGCTCAAAAATTTTACTTATTTCACTCTCATTATAAGGAGTAATTCCATATTCAATAGGGGAAAATATTACTCGACTACTAGCCCCCTTGGAAGAAAATTTAACTATTAAATTACCATTTTCATCTATCCCTAAGACAAATCCTTCTATACCTTCATAAATAACGGGTTTACCTTGATAAACTAAATATTGGTTATACTTATCTATAAAAATATGTCCTCCTTTTTCAATATAATCATTATAGCCAGTAAAAATGCCCTTTATGATTATGTTTAATAGGTCATTATAAGAATTAATTAAATAATTTTTAGTCTTTTTTATATAACTATCAAGACTAACACTATTATCTAAATATATTTGATTTTTCCAATTGATACCTACCCCAATAATAGCATTATTTATCATACCATTTTGACTACTTACTTCTGATAATATACCCCCTACTTTTTTATTATCCAAAATTAGATCATTTAACCATTTAATTTGAATCGGCACATTATATTTATTTAATTCCTCCGCAATACCAACGCCACAAAAAAGAGTTAAATGATTTATATTAGTGAACACCATTTCAGGAGACAAAACCACTGTCAAATACAATCCTCCCAAGGAAGACTGCCAAGAATTACCCCTTTGTCCTTTTCCTGCAGTTTGTTGTGTTGCTACCACTACAAAAGGTTTCTCAATATTTTTTTTACATAATTCCCATGCTTTAATATTAGTTGAAGTTACAATATCGTATATGTAACATCTAATTTCATTAAAATGTCGAGAGTTAGTATTACAAGATAATTTAATAATAATTTCTTCCATGAACTATAGGTAAACTAATATAAGGAATGCCAAAAAATATTTATTATTTTTTATATTGATGAGATAAAATCAATTTATTTACCATTAAATCATATGTCAACTGAACCACAAAATATATCACCAGAAACTTACAATTCATTAGACAACTATTTACAACTAATATATACAGGTTTATTAGCTTTAGATATTGAACATAAATTAACAACTTTTCCTAAGAACAAAACAGACCTAAATTTTGTAATTACATCTATCATCAAAATAATCAAAAAAAATGATGAATTAATTCATCGTGCCGTCTCTCTTTTCGAGCAAATAGAAACCTCTGATGATAAAGAATATTATGGAATAGTACAAAGCTATTTTAATACTTTTAATAAACTGGTAAAGGATAGTGATACATTTCAAAATAACTTACAAGAGGAAAGAAATCAATCAGTTATTGCTACCAAAATATTAATAGACTTATTATTTTATAGTAGTATATCTGGGGAAAGGTTATTGAGAGATAAATTAGAATCATTATTTAATACAAATTTTAAGGTAGAGGAAGATAATGAAATTTAAAGATTTAGGCATAATTTTGGTTAGTGCTTCATCCGAGGAAGAAGCTCATAAAATAGCATCCATATTGATTGAGTCTCAATTAGCTGCCTGTGTCAGTTTTTCCCCTGTAACGGCGGTTTATACTTGGGAAGATAAGTTAAATTGTGACGAAGAATGGCAGTTGATTATTAAAACAGATTTAACAAAATTTGATGTGATTGTTACTAAGATTCAAGAGGCACATTCCTATGACATTCCGGAAATAATTGCTTTACCTATTGTAAAAGGCTCTTCTCGTTATCTGGGTTGGATGGTAGAAGAATTGACAAAAGAGGTGGAATAATTAATAATCATTAAGGAAGTTTTTTCTTTTTTAAAAAGCAAATTTAGAAGTGTTTTGACAATTTTTCAAGTTTTAATATAAAGGTTTTATGGGCTATATTATCAGCACGGTAAATATGAAGGGAGGAGTGGGTAAAACTACTTTGACGGTTAACTTAGCTACTTGTTTAGCTAAAAATTTTAATAAGAAAGTTTTGGTGTTAGATTTGGATTCCCAAATTAGTGCAACCCTTAGTCTTTTGGCACCCCAAGAGTTTAGTAAGTTACGCAAAAAAAGAAAAACTTTAGCTTATTTAATTGATAATATTATCCAACCAAATCCTTATGCTAAATTAACCATTGAAGATATTATCACTGATTCTATTTGTGGTTTAGCAAATTTATCTCTTTTGCCAGGAGATATAGAATTATATGACGAATTTTTGGTATCAGAAATGATGCACCAAAAGTCTGTTAATTCCGATAATACGGATAATTTTGATGAGGTGTGGAATAATTTTGAAAGGGTATTAGTAGAACAAATTGTTCGCCCTATCGCTCCCAATTATGATTTTATTATTATGGATTGCGCCCCAGGATATAATTTATTGACCAAAAGTGCGATCGCTTCTAGTGATTTTTATTTATTACCCGCAAGACCTGAACCTCTTTCACTGGTGGGGATACAGCTATTGGAAAGGAGAGTTAGAAACCTGAAAAAAGTACATGCTAAAATAAACCCCCTTAACCTAGATTTACTGGGTATCGTGTTTATCTTATCAGAAGGAGGACTTTTTGGACGCTACGATCGCTATTATTCCCAAGTAAAAAGGAGAGTAGAGCGAGATTTCAGTTCAGAAAAAATGTTCCCCACAGATATTCCTATGGATGTAAATGTGGCTAAATCTTTAGATATGTTTATGCCTGTAGTAATGTCTGCCCCTAATTGTTTGGCATCTAAAGCATTTAATAAATTAACGGAAGAATTTTTACAAAAAATAGCCCACTGTAAAACTAATAATGGCTAGAAACAAACAAGAGAGAATTAATAATTAAAAATCCGTTTAGTTCTCTTGTTTTAAATTATATTTAAACAATATCAGAAGAACTATGATTAGATTTCACCCCACGATATTGGATATTTTTTTTAGGGATATTAAGGGCGGTTTGCTCAGGAGAATTATAATTTGAACCTCGATATATCATACTTCTAAAAAGGCCATTACCTTCAGTTTTTTCTAGCTCTACTTTCTCTATTTTTTCTCTATTTTTTTCTTCGACGACATTAGTATCAGAAGTAGTCAATTTATCAATGGATTTTTGAGTAAACATCATTCCAATGACTAAAATACCTAGCAAAATCGGAGTGGGTGCTGAGACTAAACCTACAATCAAAGCTATTACTAGACTGAATACAGACACAGCCAGTCCGAAACAAATAATTAATTCCATGATGTATATAATTGAAAATGTATAGTTAACATTAATAATATATATAACTATATTAGAACATAATTGAACATAGGATAGGGAAATGGCAAAAGCAACTTGGAATGGGGCAACACTTGCCCAAAGCGAAAACTGCGAAATTGTTGAAGGTAATTATTATTTTCCCCCCGACAGCATCAATCAAGAGTATTTAAAACCAACGGAAACCCATACTACCTGTGGCTGGAAAGGAGTCGCCAGTTATTACACTGTGGCGGTAAATGGAGAAGAAAATAAAGATGCTGCATGGTATTATCCTCAACCCAAAGAAAAAGCGGAAAACATCAAAAACTACGTTGCTTTTTGGAGAGGAGTAAAAGTTGAATCTTAATTCTAGTCATAAGTCTTTTCTCCCAAAGGATGCTTTTTCTGGTTTTAGTAATTGGTGGCACAACCACTTACCTAGCCCATCTTATGGTGGTTGGGTACTTTTGGGCATCGCCCTGAGTTTTTTTGGGGCGGCTACTAATACCATGGCTGGATGGTTATATGTACTCAGTGGCACTTCATTGGCTTTGACGGGGTTAAATATTTTTATATCTTCCCAGACGGTTAAAAAATTGAAGATTAAACGTCTTCCCATAGAGGCTATTAGTGCGGGAGACGAGTTATTAATAGAGTTAACAGTGACAAATCCTACCAAATCTGGAAAAAACTTTGTGGAAATAGTAGATCACTTACCATTTCTTTTATCTAAGCCTGTTAATAGCTCCATAGAAAGCCTTGCTCCCGAAGAAACAAAAAAAATAACCTATTATGCTAATGCTCAAATTAGAGGCATTTATCATTGGCATAGTTTAGATATTAAAAGTGCTGCTCCCATTGGTTTGTTTTATGCTCGAAAAAGACGTAATATAGAAACAAGGGCGATCGTCTATCCTCAGATTCTACCTCTTAAGCAGTGTCCTCTCATCGATCACATTGGCAACGAGCAAACCCAACAACAACAGAGCGAAAAACTATATCAGAATGCTACTGAAGGAGTTACAAAAGCCATTAGACAGTATCGATATGGAGATCCCCCACGGCTTATCCACTGGCGTAGTAGTGCTCGTTTTGGTGAACTACAGGTAAGGGAATTAGAAACTATAACAGGGGGACAGGAAGTAATTATTTGTCTTGATAATAGTCAATCTTGGAATCAAGAATTATTTGAAAAAGCAGTAATTGCAACGGCATCTTTGTATTTTTATTGTAGTCGTCAGCAACTAGATGTTAAGTTATGGACTCCTAAAACTAACACCATAAAAGGTAATCATGTGGTCCTGGAGGCGCTCGCCGCCATACAGCCTATGGAAAAGAAGGAAGATGTGCAAATTCCCCCTAAGCCTTTAGTATGGCTGTCTAATAATCTCAGTAGTCTTTCCTCTTTACCTCAAGGCAGTCGATGGATATTTTTCCCTGAAAATGATGATATTAGTGGGGAACAAAATATTTCTACCTCTGGTCTTAGTTGTCAATCAAATATGAACCTAGAAAATTTGTTACAGAAAACACTTAGATTATAAAAAAATCAATTTTCTTCTGTGTTTAAGGAAAAGTTAAGGAAATTTAACAAATAGTCCCAACTTTAGTAGAAAAAAAATATAATTAGTGTTAGGATAGCACTCAGGATAAACAAGATTCAGTTTAAGTCCTATATAAAATGTGTGAGGAAAACAATGAAAAAAATCTTTTGGAAATCTTTAAAAGTAACTCCAGCCCTTTTAGGTGCTAGTTTACTCGTAAACGCTCAAGCTCAAGCTAACGAAGACTTTACCGTTTCTCAGTCTTTTGAAAGCAACAGTGAAATTATTGACCAATTAGACCAATACAATGCTGAGGGAGTTTCTAATTCTCAAGGTCAGGTAACTTCCGTTAACCAACTCAGTGACGTTTCCCCTACAGACTGGGCTTATGAAGCACTACGTAGCCTAGTAGAACGTTATGGTTGTATTGTCGGCTATCCTGATCGCACCTTCCGTGGAAATCGTGCCTTAAGTCGTTACGAATTTGCCGCTGGTTTAAACGCCTGTATGCAATCCATTGAAAGACTAATCGGTACTGGTGGTGTAGGTGACGAAGATATTGCTGCCCTCAGAAGATTAATTGCAGAATTTGAAACAGAATTAGCCACTCTAGGTGCAAGAGTTGACAACTTAGAAGGCAGAGTGGCTTTCTTAGAAGATCACCAGTTCTCCACCACCACCAAACTAAATGGTGAAGTGATCATGGCTTTAACTGGTTCTGACAATGACAATCAAACTGTTTTCGGTAACAGATTTCGCCTAGCGTTAGAAACTAGCTTCACTGGAAGAGATACTCTCGTTACCCGCTTAGCTGGTGGTAATCTTTCCACCTTTAGTGGCGGAAATTCTGTCATTGGAGATGCTGGTGGTACTTTAAATCAAACTTTTAACCTTGGCGAAAACGGAAATAACGTTGACCTAGATTGGTTAGCTTATTATGCTCCTATCAGTGTTGGTGACAGAGATATACAAACTTTTATCGCTGCAGCTGGTGGTATCCATAGTGACTACGCCGCAACTACTAACCCTTTCTTCGAAGATTTTGATGGCGGTAATGGTGCATTATCTACCTTCGCGTCCTCTAGCCCTATCTACAGAATTGGTGCAGGTGCAGGTGCCGGTTTATCAATTCCTTTCGGACAAAGATCTAACTTGACTGTTGGTTATTTAGCAAGTAATGGTAACGAGCCTAGCCCTGGAGCTGGTTTATTTGATGGAGATTACTCGGCCTTAGCTCAATTAAACTTCGGCTTTGGTGAAAACTTAGACCTTGGCTTAACCTACGTTCGTGGTTTCCATAAGGCTGGTTCTCCTCTATTTGGTGATATTACTGGAACTTTGGTTGCTAACAATCCTGTTCTTACAGCAAGTCAGTTCTCGGATTACGAAAGTGATTCTTTTGGTGTTCAAACCGCTTTCCGTCTAAGCCCCAGAGTAAGTATCAGTGGTTTCTTTAACTATACTGATGTTAATCTTTCCACTGATAACCCTGTCATTTGCCCAGATAGTAACTGTAACGACAACATTTACAGCTATGGTGGTGGTGTTGCATTCTTAGACCTTGCAAAAGAAGGTAGTGTATTAGGTATCTTTGCTGGTGTTCAACCCTATAGCACCAGAGCTCAAGACTTTGTTGATCCCGTTGGTGAGCGTCCTTTAAATACAACACCTTTCCACATTGAAGCATTCTACAAATACCCTGTAAACGATAATATTTCTATCACTCCTGGGATCATTTACGTAGATTCTACTGATCAAACCAACAACAGTAGCTTCATTGGTACTCTAAGAACAACTTTCACTTTCTAAGATTAGCTTAGTTTTGATAATAAAGCCCTTCTCTCAATAAAGAGAGGGGTTTTTTATTGAAGATTCAAGATCAATTTTCGCAAGTATATGGATTTAAAGGATATTTAGCTAGACAAGCATTTTTTTCTGAGGTAGATAAATTTTGAACATTTACATCTCTCCTGAGAATCATACCGTTATGAGCCATTAATAAACGGGGTAATTGACTATTATTAATAACCTGTAGGGTTTTCATATCATAGGTGGTATAAGTGGTTAAATCAGGATTATCAAAGTTTATATCTACAACAGTTAAATTTTTCATGGGCTGACTGTTTCCTGCTATTAATTGACGAGCACCCCCACCCAACACTCCAGCGTGTAACATTTGTAAATTTCTTTTGTGAGCTGGATAATAAGCGTGATGATGACCACTAATATAGGTGTGAACATCATTTAATTCCAAGAAATTTTGCAAAAATTCTGCTTCGTCTAATACTTCTCCCTCTCTATCTCTACCAGTAGCAACTCCATAAAGGGGTAAATGCCCGATCGCAATGCGCATTTTAGCCTGTTTAGCTACAGGAGATTGCAACGCTTCCCCTGCCCATGCCAATTGTTGAGACGAAATATTACGAAAGGAAGCATCCCACACCAAAAAGAAAATATCCTTTTCCATAAAGGTATAGTAAAAGGGAAAGTGAGTACGATCAATAAAATTGACCTTGGGATTATGATTTTGCCAATACTCTTTTGCTAAATCTCGATCTCTTTGATGAAAAAATCTGTTTTCCCGAGAACTAAAACTTCCTGAGCCATCGTGATTGCCTATGGTAAAACCAAAAGGTATATCTAAATCTCGCAGGGGTTTGGCAATTTGAGCATCAAAGCTATTCCACATCGCTTTTACTTCTGCATTGCTGAGAGAAGCCTTTTGCCCTGCAATCATATCTCCCCCAGATAAAACCACATCAGGACTCCAAAAGGGTACTAATTTTATGGCTTGATGTACTTCCTGTTCATATTCCGTAGAGCCATAGGCACTATTTAAATCACTGATCACTAATAGCCTTACATCTCCCCTAGGAGGTTGATAAATCTGTTGTTGAGATATTTCTGTGGGTGTATTAAAGGCATAACTACTTAATGACCATAAGCAGAAAGAGGCGATCGCCCATAGTAAAAATATATTTTTTTTCATAAAATTAATATCATCCTTAATTATCTACTCATCATACTCGGCTAATCATCAAGATAGAGGACATATTTAGTCTTTGGGATATATCTTCTCAGAAATTATCCATTGTTCATTGTTAACAGATCCATTACTATAGTCATAGGGTTAAATTAAACAAAACCCACTATATATTTATCTATTTATATTTAAACTAATTATCTAATTGTTATTAACTTACAAAAATGGGTCAACATCAGAGCATAGTCTCGGCAGAATGGCTCAAAGATAACCTAAACAATCCCGACATCAAAATTATTGACTGTCGCTTTCGTCTTCCAGACGCTAACTGGGGTTATCAACAATATAATCACAGCCATATTAAAAATGCCTATTATTTAGACTTAAATAATCACCTTTCTAATACAGTTACTGACCATGGGGGTAGGCATCCTTTACCCGATAATAAATTATTAGCCACCAAATTCGAGCAAATTGGCATTATTAAGAACAAGACAACCGTAGTTGTTTATGATGATTCTCGCTTTGCCTTCTGCGCTCGTCTATGGTGGTTATTACGTTTTTTAGGACATCATCAGGTTTTCATTCTCGATGGTGGTTGGCATCATTGGCAACAGCTTAACTTTCCAACGGATAACGTTATTCCTTCTGATGGTCAAGGTTCATTTATTCCTGAGCCAAACTTTGATTTAACTGTTGATATTCAGCAGGTAAAACAAGCTCAAACATCCCCCACCGTAGCAACCATTGATGCTCGTTCGGGCGATCGCCATTTAGGAAAAACAGAACCCATAGATCCCATTGCAGGAAGTATTCCTCATAGTCATAATGTTTTTTGGCAACAAAACAGCACCCCAGAAGGATTTTTACAATCCAAATTAGACTTAGAAACCATCTGGCAAGCATATCTAAAATATCCTGAAATAATCGCCTACTGCGGTTCAGGGGTGACTGCCTGTGTAAACATCTTTGCCCTAGAAACTATTGGTTATCATAACTGTAAATTATATGCAGGAGGATGGAGCGACTGGTGTTCCTATCTTCAAAAATCAGAAAATCTCATTTCTCATAATTGAGGTTAATTTTTATCAGGACCTTAATTAAAAATAGATTTTGAATAAATAAAATATTACTAATTTAATTATTATTTTTAGCAATATATATTGTTTCATTAACTTATTTATTACTTAGATCAAAAACTAAATTTATTTTATAAATAAAAAAATGTTGTACTTAATACAGTTCAAATATGAATAACTAAATTTAATAATAAAAAAAGTACCATGCCAAATATTTAATTGCAAATTTACAGCTTTAAGTTTGCTATGTCTTTTTGTACTCATTAATCTTAGAAACTTTTGTTATGAATACTAACTCGTACATAAAGCAAAAATATTATGTTATTAATAATAAAGTTTAACTTTTAAACTTTTATTTTATCCTATATTTTGCTTTTTCTAGTAGGACTAAAATTTTAAAAAATCAATAATGGTTTGCTTAATATGACTTGTCATCTTTTCTAATTTATGGGTCTAAATAAATTTAATTTGGATAGAAACTAATATATTTATCCACTCAAATTAGTAAGAAATATAACTATCATTATTTGTTAAGACTTAAATATCTATATTAAGAAACTGTAGAAGTTTATTTTTTTTAAATTATTTAAAACAGCTATAGAAATTATTATTTTAACTTTAAAAGGTTAAAAACTTTATTTATAAAAACAATTATTATGACTAATTTTAACTTCAATAACGGAAAGTATAGTATCAATGACTATACTAATTTAAATGGTGTTAATCAAAATAAAGATTCGGAAAACGAGTCAGATAATGATCCCGAATTGAAACTAGAAACCAATGAAAATCCTATTCTTAATCCTCGTCCTCAACTAATACCAAGACCTGAGTATAATCCAGAACCACAGGTAAATTCAACTACTATAATTGCTCCTAATTCAGAAATAAATAATACTAATCACTATAACTATGTAAATAACATAAATAACCATCGTTTACGAGATAGAATTTCTATATTTGTTGATGGTAATAATATGTTTTATGCTCAACAGAAAAATGGTTGGTTTTTTGACCCTCGTAAAGTCATTGACTATTTTTCTGAAGAATCGGGATTTATGTTAATCAATGCTTTTTGGTACACGGGTTTAAAGGATTCTCAAGATCAGCGGGGTTTTCGAGATGCTTTGATTAGCTTGGGTTATACCGTAAGAACAAAAATACTGAAGGAATATTATGATGATAGTTCTGGTCGATTTTCCCAAAAAGCTAACCTTGATATAGAAATTGTTGTCGATATGTTTAATACCGTTGACCAGTATGATCGAGTTGTTTTATTTAGCGGTGATGGTGACTTTGAAAGGGCGATTGAGCTTTTACGCTCCAAAAATACCCACATAACAGTGGTTTCCACAGAAGGCATGATTGCCAGAGAATTGCGTAATGCCACTGACCGCTATTTGGATTTAAATGAAATTCGTCCTTGCATTGAAAAACGAGATTTTTGAAAATTTGTCTAACTATTCATATATTTTTTTTTGGGGGCATGACATTTATCAGCCCCTTTTTTTGTAAAACACGAGTAATGTAAACTTTTGCTTTGAATATTACGCAAATGCTCTAAATGTTTGATATATCTACCCTAGAAGGTTTTTTATCCATTAAAATCACCTAATAATTGTAAAGAAATGTAACAATAATGCCGTTAAAATGGGATAACGCCTTGACAGTAAAAAAGAAAATAGTTAAAGTAATTCATATAGCACTTGGGCATATCAAATAAGCCAATATGCAAGAAAAGCAAAAAGTTACTCTCTATTTACCACCAAACCTACATCGACAGTTAAAAGTTAAAGCAGCTATCGACACTGACTCTATGTCAGCATTAGTTGAGAAGGCAGTTAGCTTTTATCTAAAACATCCTGAAACAGTGGAAGAGGTCGAAGCAGGTTATGGTAAGACTCACCAAATCCATGTATGTCCAGAATGTGACACTCCCATGTTGATGCGTGATGGTGAAATGGTCTCGTTGAAAAATCAACCCACTGTTGTGGATGAGGAATTTCCTCTAGTCGGCGATGGTGTACAGTTAGAAGATTCATCTGACCAAGAAGAGTTAATTCCCTGTTAGGACACTTGAGTACACTGAGAAACTAATATCGAGGTTCGGCATCATGAAAGAAGAGTTAAACATTCTCATCAAAGCTCAATATCCTTTGATTTATTTGGTTACTTCTGAAGAAGAAAGAGCCGAAAGTGCGATCGCCCGTATCGCTAAAGATCAAGAAACAAAAGAGCAAAAAAGCCGAGTCTTTGTGTGGACAGTGACTCACGGCATTGTAGAATGCAATAGCCAAGGTCGTCAGGGAGTACAACACAACACAGTTTCACCAGAAGCTGCCATTGAATGGGTAGTCAGACAAAAAGACGATGGGGTTTATATATTCAAAGATTTACATCCCTACCTGGACTCTCCCCCTGTCACTCGATGGTTGAGGGATGCTATCTATAGCTTTAAAGGCACAAACAAAGCAATAATTTTGATGTCGCCTTATCACAAAATACCCATCGAACTCGAAAAAGACGTTGTTGTATTGGATTTTCCTTTACCCCAATCCTCAGAGTTAGAAGCAGTATTAGAAAAAGCATTACAGCAATCTCGCCAGAAAAAACTTCTTCCCCAAGTCAAAGAAAAATTGCTCCGTGCAGCCCTTGGCTTAACCATCGATGAAGCTCAAAAAGTTTATCGGAAAGCTCAAGTAAAAGCGGGACAACTCACCGAAGACGAAGTAGAAATCGTCCTCTCCGAGAAAAAGCAACTAATCCGTCGTAACGGAATCCTTGACTATGTAGAAGAAGACAAGACCATTGAGGCAGTGGGGGGGCTAGAAGAGCTAAAACATTGGTTAACCCAGCGTTCCGATGCCTTCAGCGACAGAGCCAGAGAGTATGGACTTCCTCAACCCAAAGGGATGCTTATTTTGGGCGTACCTGGTTGTGGTAAATCCTTGATTGCCAAAACAACCTCCAGATTATGGGGCTTACCCCTTCTCAGGTTAGACATGGGCAGAGTTTATGATGGTTCTACCGTAGGCAAATCAGAAGCAAATCTTCGTAATGCCCTCAAAACCGCTGAATCAATATCTCCCGCAATTCTCTTTATCGATGAACTAGATAAAGCTTTTGCTGGTAGTGGTGGTTCCGCTGATTCCGATGGTGGCACATCCAGTCGTATCTTTGGTTCATTTTTAACTTGGATGCAGGAGAAAACGTCCCCAGTATTTGTCATGGCAACTGCTAACCGCATAGAAAGATTACCCAGTGAGTTTTTACGTAAAGGTAGATTTGACGAGATCTTTTTTGTTGACTTGCCCAACGCCCAAGAACGACAAGCTATATATAAGATACATTTAACCAACCGTAGAAACGACATCGAAAGATTTGATCTCGGGCAACTAGCAAATGTATCAGAAGGTTTTTCTGGAGCCGAGATAGAACAGGCGATAATCGCTGCGATGTATGAGGCTTTCGCCCAAGAGCGGGAGTTTACCCAGTTAGACATCATTGCATCCATCAAATCCACCCTGCCTCTGTCCCGCACCATGACTGAACAGGTAACAGCACTACGAGACTGGGCTAGAAAAAGAGCCAGACCTGCTTCAGCTTCCGTCGCTGAGTATCAGCGTATGGAATTTTAAAGGCTTTCATCGGATGGGGGAGGAGTAGTCCCCCGCACTTCCGGGAAAGGCTAGTAATCCACTAGCAGTTTTAACAAAAGCACTCAAAGTGCATATCTTATCACATTTTTAAACAGTTGTCTTTAATCTCTTAGGAGGAAATATCCATGTCTCATTTTAGCACCCTACGCACCAAAATCTCTTCTGCTGAAATTCTCACCAGCTCTTTGCGGGATCTTGGCATCAACGTAAAAACTGATGCTGATGTACGTGGCTATAATGGCCAACGTCTCCGTGCCGACATTGTAGCCGTATTAGAAGGCGAGTATGATTTAGGTTGGTCTCGTAATGCTGATGGTAGTTTCGACTTGATTGCAGATCTTTGGGGCGTTGCTAAAAAACACAACCAAACTGAGTTAATTAACTCTATTAACCAAAAATATGCCGTGAATAAAACCCTTGAAGAGGTTAAACAACGTGGTTTACAGAATGCTAATGTGAAGTTAGTTCTTCAGTAATCCTCAACAATTTACCTAATAAAGTGTATTCTCAATCATTTGAGCTAGTTGGAATCTATCCAACTGGCTTTTTTTGTGAGAGCAGGTGCTATGATTGCAATGTTTATTTTCTCGGATTGATAATGTTGCAAATCAAAAATTTAACTAAGTTTTTCGGCAAAAGAGCGGTTTTACAAGATTTAAACCTCAATATTGAAAAAGGAGAGATATACGGTTTATTGGGAGCCAATGGTGCGGGAAAAACTACTACGATAAATATTATTTGTGGCTTGTTAAATTATGATGATGGCTTAGTAAACATTAATGGTGAAAATTTATCGGTAAGGAGTAAGTATTTGTTAGGGGTTGCTCCCCAAGAAAATTTATTATACCCGAGCCTTAGTTGTGCTGAAAACCTCTCTTTTTTTGGCAAGATTTATGGCTTAAAAGGTAGTAAGTTAAAATCGGCAATTTATGGCAGTTTACAGGGGGTAAATTTATTAGAAAGAAAGGATAGCCCTGTGGATACCCTTAGTGGGGGTATGCAAAGAAGGTTAAATATCGCTGTGGCTTTGATTCATAACCCTAAGTTGTTAATTTTGGATGAGCCGACGACGGGATTAGATATTGAGGCAAGGTACGAGGTTTGGCAACTTATTACCAGTTTAAAGGAGCAGGGTATGACTATTCTTTTAACTACTCACTTATTGGATGAAGCTCAAAAACTGTGCGATCGCATCGGGATCATCAAAAACGGTGAAATCATTGCGGAGGGAACATTAAAAGAGCTAAGGAAAAAAGTCCCAGCCCAAGAAATTATTATTATTAAAACTGATGAGGAAGAAAAAGCCATCCTCAAAGCTCAAGAAAAGGGTTTTGAACATCGTTATTATGGAGGAGATTTAGCTTTTCTATTACCTACCATCTTACCTTTGGAAGAATTAATAAAATATTTTGATCACATAAATCTAACTTCTATTACTCGTCAACCTGTCAATCTTGATCATATTTATCTCGAAGTTACTCAAAATATTGAATAGGGATAAAAATCTAGGGGCGATCGCCTTTACTAATAAATAATACAATTAAATTAAAAAGCATCTATTCATGTCATTAACAACCATAAAACTTCAACCCCTAACTGAACAACATTTATCAGAAGTTATCAAATTAGACCAACTTTGCTTCGGTGGATTGTGGAGTTTAGACGGTTATAAAAAAGAAATAGAAAGCCCCAATAGTACCCTATTGATTATTACCACGGATATAAAAAATGAAGAAAGAATAATCGGTTTAGGCTGTTTTTGGGCAATTGTAGAGGAAGCCCATGTGACCATTTTAGCCATTCATCCTGATTTTCAAAGACAGGGATTAGGCAAAATGTTATTAGAAGAATTACTAAAACAAGCAAAAGAAAAAGGGTTAGAAAGAGCAACCCTCGAAGTTAGTGAACACAATCAAAGTGCGATCGCACTATATGAAAAATTTGGTTTCGCCCTAGCAGGAAGACGTAAAAAATACTATCAAGCTACTGGGGCAGATGCCCTAATTTTTTGGAAGAAATTAACCTAACACTTAATACCCACAAACTAACCTTCCACGTTGATAAAGGGTAATAAAGCCAACAAACGAGCTTTTTTAACTTCTCTGGTTAATTCTCTTTGTTGATGGGCAGTTAAACCAGTAATACGGCGAGGCAACATTTTGCCTCTTTCAGTTACAAACTTGTGTAACAACTCTAAATCTTTATAGTCAATTTCTTGACTGGTGGGAATGGGAGATAGTCTTTTACGAAAATAAGCCATAATCTAATTTTTTAATACTTACTATTTACTTATGGAAAATACAAATTCAGAAACTAAATTATTTAATTTCTTTGTGGATAGTGTGCTTGTTGCAGTGAGTACAGAATTTTTTAAGTTCCATTCTGCCAGTGGTGTTACGTCTGTTTTTCATAGTGGTGTAACGAGACACACCTTTAGAGCGTTTGTCAGAATTTGTACGACACTCTGTACACTCTATGGTAATGATAATGCGAACGCCTTTTTTACTTGCCATGGTTTTAGCTGATAGTTACTATAACAGTAATTTTATACACAATCTACTATTATCTTATATACCTGACTCTTTTGACAAGGGGGTAAATAATTGACAGTGGATAATCGATAATTGATGATTAGAATTCCCAAGAAGTCGAGATGCTCTACCCTTATAACTCAACTTTTTCATAAGTCTGTAACTATATAATGGTATGTAACAAAGTCAGTTAAAGTAATCTATGTCACCAACACTCTTGATTTCCAAAGAAATACCTAACCTATCATATCAGCCCAAGGGCGATCGCTTCGACATTTCATGGCAGCAACCTCTATCAACCCTTTTAGGAATGGGAAGAGCCGCAGGAGCAGACTTTGTAGAATTTTTCCTTGAAAAATCAAACTACATCAACTGTTTAGCCGAAGACGATACCATCACCAGTATCACCCCCAGACTAGCCAAAGGGGCAGGGGTAAGAGTATTTAAAGGAAAAGCAGACTGTTACGTTAGTACCAATGATTTAACCTTCAACGGTTTAAAACAAGCCTTAGAGAAAGCCCTCTCCATCTTAGGATTAACTATTCCCCAAGGTTCTGCTTTTATTCCCGAAATTAACCTCGAACTATTCCGAGACTATGCCACTCTCAAAAATAAAGATATGTGGTTAAGTCAGTGCAGTAATATGCAGGAAATGGGGGATGTATTATTAAGTGCTAATCAATTTATTGAAAAAAAAGCATCTAAAGTGCGATCTCGCCGTGCAGCCTACTTCCGAGACTGGCAAGAAGTATTAGTCGCCTCCACCGATGGCACCTTCGCCCGAGACATCAGACTAACCCAATCCGTCGGCTATAACCTCCTGTGCGCCGACGGACAAAATCGCTCCTCCATTGGTAAAAGAGACGGAGACACCAGCAACCCCGACTTCCTACGCCAATGGAACTATCAAAATGTAGCAGAGGAAGTAGCCGAATCCGCAGGAAAAATGCTCTATGCCGACTACGTCGAATCTGGACAATATCCCATCATCATGGCAAACCAATTCGGCGGAGTAATCTTCCATGAAGCCTGTGGACACCTCCTCGAAACCACCCAAATCGAAAGAAAAAGTACTCCCTTTATTGACAAAAAAGGAGAAAAAATCGCCCACGAAAATCTCACTGCTTGGGACGAAGGACTATCGGACAAAGCCTTCGGTACCATCGACATGGATGACGAAGGAATGCCCCCCCAACGCACCCTCCTCATCGAAAACGGCATCCTCAAAAACTTTATCGCAGATAGAGCCGGTTCCATTCGCACAGGACATCCTCGCACAGGTAGCGGCAGAAGAAGTAACTACAGCTACGCCGCCGCCTCCCGAATGCGCAACACCTACATCGCCCCAGGAGAATACACCCTAGATAATATCTTCTCCTCCATAGATAAAGGAATTTATTGTAAAAAAATGGGCGGAGGCAGTGTCGGGCCTACTGGAGAATTTAACTTCGGTGTTGACGAAGCCTACCTCGTAGAAAACGGCAAAATCACCAAACCCCTAAAAGGGGCAACCCTCATCGGAGAAGCCAAAGAAATCATGAAAAAAATCTCCATGTCATCCCAAGACTTAGCATTAGCAGCAGGATTCTGCGGCTCAGTAAGCGGTAGCATTTATGTCACCGTAGGACAACCCCATATAAAAGTTGACTCCATCACCGTAGGTGGAAGATAGACTTCAGTTTAAAATATGCGTATAGTATTTACCCCCTTACTAAAGAATAAGAAAGGGGGGCTAGGGGGAATGTCCTGATAGTTTAGCCCCCCAAATCCACAAAATTTGAGAAAGTTGCAACTCTTAACGACACCATGAGCCTTAACAAACTAAAAACAAAAATCATCCCATGGTTATTCCTTAGCCCGGCCCTAATTCTTCTCACCATCTTTCTCTTTATACCCATTCTTTATCTTATTTACCTCAGCTTTACCAACGGAAGCCTCACCGCCACAAAATGGATAGGTCTAAACAATTACAAAAGACTAATAATAGATTCCGATTTTACACAAATTATAATTAACACTATTTACTTTTCCGTCACTAGTATCATTCCCAGTATCCTCATCCCCTTATTGTTAGCAGTTCTTCTCAACCAAAAAATAATCCTCAGAAGTTTTTTTCGTACCAGCTATTTTATCCCCTCCATAACCTCCCTTGTTGCCATGGGCTTAGGGTTTCGTTGGCTATTTCAAAACAATGGACCTGTTAATCAACTACTTCAACAAATAAATCTAACCCCTATTCCTTGGCTAAATAGTCCCCTTTGGGCAATGCCTGTTGTTATTCTATTTAGTACATGGCGACAAATTGGCTTCAACCTTGTTGTATTTTTAGCAGGATTACAAGCAATTCCCAAATCTCGCTATGAAGCCGCAGAATTAGACGGAGCAGATTCATGGGCAAAGTTTCTATACATAACCCTGCCCGGTTTAAAACCTACCCTAATTTTTTGTAGCATCACCACCGCCATATTTACTTTTCGCTCTTTTGAACAAATATACGTAATGACCAATGGGGGGCCTGCCAACAGCACTAATATTCTTGCTTACTACATATACCAAGAAGCATTCCGCCAATTTAACTTCGGTTACGCTGCTGCGGCTACCAGTATCTTATTACTAATAGCTTTTTTTTTGGTGTATATTCAAATCCTCATCACCAAAGAATAATCTCTCATACAAATAACTCCATTTAAAAGAAAGTCAAAACGGAAACCTGTCGCTTGTTGAGAAGGTTAAAACACAAAAGCCAAGACAAAAAAGGAGCAATCAAAAGAAAAAAGAAAAAAGATTGAAGGTCAAAAGCCTTATTGTGTAGTGATTGAGACAGAAGATTGAAAAAAGATGGTAGAAAAAGTTGCCATTTTAGAAAAGGTTAGTTATATTAGTATATGTGCGATTGAGGGCAACACGCCTTCCTGACACACCACGAACCTCGAC
>Ga0208979_100275_pt1 | contig 52736 bp, 42 predicted proteins | sample HotLakConsUCCSLE_FD_184738 | JGI IMG/M metagenome (GOLD analysis project Ga0208979, IMG submission 184738) | Hypersaline microbial mat communities from Hot Lake, Washington, USA - Hot Lake Consortium UCC-SLE (SPAdes) | ecosystem: Environmental > Aquatic > Non-marine Saline and Alkaline >... | reverse complement strand
AAGAATAATGGAGAGCGATTTATTATGGATAGGGTTTAATCATTTACTGAACCACAGCAATAATTGTATGATTCATTTTCTCAGTGGATAAATTCATTTTTTCCGATTAGTTATTTCGGAAAGTGACAAAAGAGGGATAAGTAAAATACTTCTCAATGATATTGTTAATCTGTTTCTTTTTCCATGGTGATGGGAGCAGATTCTTCTGTGGTGTCAGTATTGTCTTCTTTTCCTTTGAGTTTTAAATCCTCTAAAGTTTGCTCGTAATCATCCTTGATGAAATCTTTAACGATACCAATGCTTTGTCCTAGTCCTCTGCTATATTGAGGGGCATTTTCTATGGCTTGATTATCGGCAATAACACGCTTATCGGTAATGGTAAGTATATCTTCTGGGGCAAGGGAATAAATACCTTCTTTAATACCTTTCCAACCACTAGAGCTAAATAAATAGTTAATTACTTTTCCTGTTTCTTGGGATATGATATAGTCAACGATTTTACCTGCTTTATCTCCTGAGTTTGACCATAATTGAGCCCCTATCAAAAAAGTGTCCCATTCATCTAGTTGAATTTCTATTTCTTGATCGTAGTGGACGATGATACTATCTTTGCCGATACTTTCTATTTGTTGCCATGAAAAACCATGTTTATCTCTACCTAGTAGTCCAGCTTTTGAGATGATTCCTTTTACTTGGTGGCTTTCTAATTCTAAGACGATATTGTCTAATTTGCCTACATTTTCGGTAGTGGAATAATTGATAATTAAACGGTCAATTAACTCACTGCGTTTTAATTCTAGCTTGGACATGATTATAAAAATATTTAATAGTTAAAATATATGGTCATTATAACTGAAGATCCTTTAACTATTGATGCTTTAGTCTTGCCAAAGATTACTTAGAGCAAGGAAAATAAAACCGATTGCCGCTATACTTTTTAATAATTTAACTGGTAAAAATTCTCCCATACCAACCCCGACAATTACCCCCAAGAAACTAGCAAGAATAAGGGCGACCACAGAGCCAAGGAATACTGCTTGAGGTGATTTAGAACTACCGCTAAGGGCGATCGCCGCTAACTGACTTTTATCACCTATCTCGGCAACAAAAACCGTAATAAAAGTCAAACTTAAAATATCCCAATTCATATAATATGATAACTATTTAGTTAATAAAAAATAAACGAAAAAAAACCCAATTCAAAAAAATATAAATAAAAAATAAAAATTGGCAAAAATCAAGATAACAGCTAAAATTATATAACAAATTGAAATGATTATAAATAATTAAATGAAAATTTTAGTTACAGGGGGTGCCGGATTCATTGGCTCTCACCTCATCGACTCCCTCATGAATCAAGGTCATGAAATATTATGCCTCGACAACTTCTATACAGGGGAAAAAACCAATGTAGATCATTGGCTAGACCATCATAACTTTGAATTGATTCGCCATGACATCACTGAACCCATCCGTTTAGAAGTAGATCAAATTTATCATCTTGCCTGTCCAGCCTCCCCAGTTCATTATCAATTTAACCCCGTCAAAACCATCAAAACCAATGTGATGGGAACATTGAATATGTTAGGTTTAGCAAAAAGAGTAAAAGCCAGATTTTTACTCGCTTCCACCTCCGAAGTATATGGAGACCCTACTGTTCATCCTCAAACCGAAGAATATCGGGGTAATGTAAATTGCATCGGACCTCGTTCCTGTTATGACGAAGGAAAAAGAGTTGCTGAAACCCTAGCTTTTGATTATTACCGAGAGCATAAAGTTGATATTAGGGTGGCTCGTATCTTCAACACCTATGGGCCAAGAATGTTAGAAAAAGATGGTCGGGTAGTTAGTAATTTTATTGCTCAAGCCATTAGGGGAATTCCGCTGACAGTTTATGGCGATGGCAGTCAAACCCGTAGTTTCTGCTATGTATCCGATCTTGTGGCTGGATTAATGGCTTTGATGAATGGTGATTATATCGGCCCTGTCAATTTAGGTAATCCTGGAGAATATACTATCCTTGAATTAGCTAAAACTGTACAAGAAATGGTCAAACCTGATAGCGAATTGGTTTATAAACCCCTACCAGAAGATGATCCGATGCAACGTCAGCCCAACATTAGTAAGGCTAAACACTATCTTAATTGGGAACCTACTATTCCCTTAAAGCATGGCTTAAAGTTAACCATTGAAGATTTTCAACAACGAATCAAAATATAAAATATAAATAGAGCAACGGACAAGGAATTTTATAATTCTTTGTCTTTATTTTGTCCTTGTTTCTTCGACTTCAAACTTATAAAGAGCGCACGATACTGTTTTTTGTTATACACTTCCATAATATGAAAGCCTTTTAAAATATTTATTTGCTATGAAAGTTTGTGTTATCGGTACTGGTTATGTTGGATTGGTAACAGGAGTTTGTTTGGCCCATATTGGTCATGATGTTATCTGTATCGACAATAATGAGAATAAGGTTAATTTGATGAAACAGGGGCAGTCCCCCATTTATGAACCTGGTTTATCAGAATTGATGCGCTCTTCTATGGATTCGGGGCGGTTGTCTTTTTCGACGGATTTAGGGGCTGGGGTAAACCATGGTGAGATTCTATTTATTGCGGTGGGTACTCCTCCTTTACCCACGGGGGAAAGTGATACTCGTTATGTAGAAGCGGTAGCCAAGGGCATTGGGGCGAATTTGAATGGTGGTTATAAGGTTATTGTTAATAAATCTACTGTGCCTATCGGTTCGGGGGATTGGGTTCGCATGATTGTTTTAGATGGGCTAAAGGAAAGGTCTGGGGTTTCTCAGGGAGAAGGCTTTACCATGAGGGAAGAAGCGGAGGCTCCTTTTGATGTGGTGAGTAATCCTGAATTTTTGCGCGAGGGTAGTGCGGTATATGATACTTTTAATCCCGATCGCATTGTACTTGGTGGCTCTAGTGATCAGGCGATCTCCCTGATGACGCAATTATATCAACCTTTAATTAATCATGAATTTTCGCGGAATAAGTCTTTACCCCCTGTGCCAGTGGTGGTAACGGATTTAAATTCTGCTGAGATGATTAAATATGCCGCCAATGCTTTCTTGGCTACTAAGATTAGTTTTATTAATGAAGTGGCGAATGTGTGCGATCGTGTAGGAGCTGATGTTACTCAGGTTGCCAAGGGTATAGGTTTAGATTCTCGCATTGGTAGCAAATTTCTCCAGGCTGGCATTGGTTGGGGTGGCTCTTGTTTTCCGAAGGATGTATCAGCCCTTATCCACACGGCGGAGGACTATGGTTATAACACGGAATTACTTAACGCCGCCGTTAATGTGAATAAACGACAACGGGTAATGGCCATCGAGAAATTACAACAGGAGTTAAAAATCCTTAAGGGGAAGGTTGTGGGTTTGCTGGGTTTAACTTTTAAGCCTGATACCGATGACATGAGAGATGCTCCTGCTTTAAATATTATTGAGGAGTTAAATCGCCTCGGGGCTAAGGTAAAAGCCTATGATCCCATTGTTTCTCAAACGGGTATTAGTCATGGTTTATCGGGGGTAATCATCGAAAGTGATGCTTCTATGTTGGCTGATGGTTGCGATGCTTTGGTGTTAGTTACCGATTGGCAAGAGTTTTTAGAACTTGATTTTGAGAAGATGGCTAAGGCTATGAAACAGCCTTTAATCATCGACGGGCGTAACTTCCTTGATAAAAGGGCGATCGAGGAACTCGGCTTCCGCTATGTTGGTATGGGCAGATAATTATGGGGTGATAGGTGTTAGGGAAACTTTTAAATATTAAAATCATGGGGAACATAAGGGAATCAGTCTTTTATTCCCATTAAAATAAAATTGGCGTTGCTTAATCATTGTATAAAATATAATTGAATGACACTGATATCGAGACACTAAAATATTATCACTATTGCCTGTTCCCCGTTCCCCGTTCCCTATTCCTTATTATTACAAAACTTTAAGTTTCCTATAACGACTCTTAATTTGGTAAAGTAGATTACGACAAATCTAACTATACTTAGACGAGCTAGTTTTTTTAGTATGGCAACCAGAAAAAAATTAGCAATCATAAGTAAAACACAAGATTTAAAATTAAAAATTTAGAAAAAAATCAAAAGAGAGGTCAAATCATGAGGTTTCGTAACCTATTAGTAGCTTTCTTGATTGTATGCTTAGGGTTTTTAGGAGCTTGTAGTGATGGACAAGCCAAAGCATATGATCCCAAAACAATCACCTATGATGAAATTGTTAATACTGGATTGGCAAATAAATGTCCCCAAATTAATGAGTTTACCCGTGGTTCCATTGATATTAGCCCCGATCAGCCCCTAGCGGTGGTTGATATGTGTTTAGAGCCTGAAGAATATTTTGTCAAAGAAGAGCCTGTTAACAAAAGAAAAGAGGCTGAATATATTCAAGCAAAGGTATTGACTAGAGATACCACCAGCTTAGAACAAATCAGAGGTAGTATTGTTGCTGATGAGGAAGGAGTTTTAACCTTCAAAGAATTTGATGGTATTGATTTCCAAATTATTACTGTTTTATTACCTGGTGGAGATCAAGTTCCTTTCTTCTTTACCATTAAAAAGTTAATTGCTCAAACTGAACCTGGTTTCACTTCTGTTAATAGTTCTACGGATTTTAAAGGTGATTTTAAAGTTCCTTCTTATCGTGGGGCTTCTTTCTTAGATCCTAAAGGACGTGGTTTAACTAGCGGTTATGATAATGCGGTTGCTCTTCCTGCTGGTGCAGATAATTCTGAATATACCCGTAGTAACCTCAAACAAGCAGACATCATGAATGGTGAAATGTCTTTACAAATTACCAAGGTTGATGCTGAAACTGGAGAGATTGCTGGTATTTTTGAAAGTGAACAGCCTTCTTCCACTGATTTAGGTGCTGAGGAGCCTGAAGATGTTAAAATTCGTGGTTCTTTCTATGCTCGTTTAGAACCCCAAATTTAGTTTGAATCTGTCTTTAAAAATATGGGTATAAAAAAAGTTGGGTTTTTTTATTAATTAAACCCAACTTTTTGGTTATGTTATCTAAAATTTATTAGTTAATATTTAGATTTTTTCTTCTACGTCAAGGTTAGCTCCAGAGGTTTCGTACACTTCGCTTTGTCTGTTTCTGACTGTTGCTAGTCCTTGTTGTAAGGCATAAAGGCGATCGCCCATCCAATTGTGAGCAGGAATTAATCCAGCCAAACCCAATTTTTCAAGACGATTTTTAACCTTACCTGTCGCCCCCACAATAATCACCTCATTATTTTGATCAATAGCTTCTTTGATGGCATTTTCCAAGGCAAGGGAAGATGTCACCCCCAAAATAGGAACTTCTGATAAATCAACAATCAACACATCATAATTGTTAACTGCATTGTGTTCTCGCTCAATGGCCTTTGCCACCCCAAAAATCATTGGCCCACTGAGATGGAAAAGCAACATTCTACCTCCAGCCAAATCCAATACTTGCTTCTCTTCAGCATTCAAAACAATTTGGTCATCCGCATCACTGACCATTTTCACAGACTTAGAACGAAACTCAGATAACTTCTCAATGGTCATCACATTGGCAATAAATATTCCCACACCCACGGCTACCATCAAATCAACCAATACCGTTAAAAGAATTACTCCATAGACAATCCCTGCGGCCTTCCAAGAAATTTTGTGAACCCTTTTCAAGAATCCCCAGTCCATAATATTAAGACCTACCTTAAAAGCAATCCCTGCCAATACCGCCAAAGGAATATTCGCCGTCAAAGGAGCAGCCCACACCACCACAATAAATAAAATAGAGGCCCTCGCAATACCCGATAAAGCAGTTCTACCCCCAGTTTGGATATTTACCACAGTTCCCATGGTTGCCCCAGCCCCAGCGATACCACCAAATAAACCAGAAAATAAGTTACCTAAACCCTGCCCAATCAACTCCTTATTAGAATTATGCTCGGTACGAGTCAAACTATCTGCTACCACGGAAGTAAGAAGCGCATCAATACAACCCAACATCCCCAATACCATAGCATCGATCACCATTGTTCTTAATTGACTAGCTCCAAAGGTTGGTACTTGTAAAGTCGGTAAACCCGTGGGAATTTCACCGATACGACGAATATCCACATCACCAAAAAATACCAAAGAAACTACCGTCCCTGCCACAAGAGCCAAAAGTTGAGGAGGACAATATTGACGATAACGACGAGGCACTACATACAAAAGAATGACTGTCATTACTGCCAAAACAGTCTCTAAAGGATTGATACCACCGATGAGATCTGGAATATTTTGAAGAGTACCAATGACCCCTCCAGAGGGTGTTCCCTGCCCTAAAAAAGGAGCGATTTGCAAAATGACCAGAATCAGTCCGATACCTGTCATAAACCCAGAAATCACCGTGTAGGGCATCATGGTGACGTATTTTCCGAGCTTTAATAAACCAAATATAATTTGAAAAACCCCTGCCAGCATTACCACGGTAAAAGCCATGGCCATGCCGTTTTCAGGGTCACTAGCGGTTAAACTAGCAATAACGGCGGTCATGATAACTGTCATTGGACCCGTAGGCTCGGAAATGAGGGTAGGTGTACCACCAAAAAGGGCGGCAAAAAAACCTACCAAGACTGCTCCCCATAATCCAGCACTTGCTCCAGCCCCCGAAGCGATACCAAAAGCAAGAGCCATGGGTAAAGCAATAACGGCAGCGGTTAAACCTCCTAATAAGTCTCCCCTTACATTGCGAAAATGTATTTGATTAGTAATTTGCATCCACTTGTTTCCTTTTTATCCTTAGTGTGCTATAGAGTTATATCTATGATATTAAGCGTAAATATATTATCACTGCTATGATAATAGAGTTTAGGCACAATAACAAATAAGTTTGACTTATCTCTTAGTACAGGATAAACAAAGAAGTTTTAGCGATGTCGAAGAAGTGGAATAGTTATTTTTTTGTGTTAGAGAATAATAGCTTTTTATTATAATATTGAAAGCAATCAGAGCCTTCGTTCTGGAAACAAAATCTCACTTTGATATACGGTATTGGTCTGCAGATTAAGGAAGCAACAGCAGACCGTAAACCGTTTTAACTCATCCTCCCATAAAGGCCTGGGCAAGTCCGATATATAGGGGAATGCCTATGGCGATCGCAACGGGAGTACCCACCGCAGTAGAAGATCCGATGTAGGCGGAAGGGTTAGCGGAAGGAATACCTGCCCGTAAAGTGGGAGGGCCAGAAATATCTGAGCTAGAAGAAGCAATAACCGCTAAAATAACCACACCACCAAGACTGAATCCCGTAAGTTCATGGGCAATCATACCAAAACCAAATGCGATGAGTCCATGGAGTAAAGGGGCAACTAAACCATATACAGCGTACCATTGAGCAACTTTGCGCAATTCCCCAAGTCTTGCGGTGGCTTCCATACCCATTACCAACATTAAAATTGAAAGCAGACCACGGAAAAGGGGATTAAAGAAAGTCTCATAAACGCTTTCAGGTCGAGTTAACAAGCCTAGAGCCAAGCCCAATAACAAAGCAGATAGAGCAGAGCCTTGGAGGCTTTCTTTGACGATGGGCCATATTTCTACCCGTTTATTTGAGCTACTACGTTGTTTATTGAGATACTCTTGTCTGGTACTGGGATAATCGGCATTACCACTAGAATAATCACCAGCCGCCACGGGCTGTTTTTGAGGATACTCATCTGCGAGGATGGCACGTTGCTTTTTGGTATAAATACTTGCTAATACGATGGCGCCCACCAAAGCGGGGATGTCCATAAACGGATAGAGTGCTGCTGCCCATGCTTCATATTCTATGCCTTGCTCTTCTAATAGAGTTAATGCAGCCGCTAAGGTAGAGCCACTGACCGCACCAAATAAACCGGCAGTGGCGATCGCATCTACTACTTTAACATTGGGTAACTTAGCAAGGGTATAACGCCCAATAAAGACGATAATCAATCCTATGACCACCGCAAATATTGCGGGTAATATCATCTCCCCTAGATTGGCGTTACGGATAGCAATGCCACCACTAAGCCCCACTTTGATGAGCAGCATAAAAACAATAAATTTATATACTGCATCTGGAATTTGAAGTTGGCTATTGAGCGCCGCTACCACCATACCACCAATGAGAAAACCGAGGGTTGGAGACTGTAACTGCGATAGAAAGCCTGAAAAAAAACTTGATAAAAAATCCACTTTGTAATTCCTCCTTAGATTTGATATGAACTACTAGAAAGTAAAACCGTAAATAAGGGAATCCCCTCAAAATATAAATAATGTCTTTTTTTCTTAAATATTGTATATAGACTTAACTCTATTGTTAAGTAAAAGACCATACATCAAAGTATATCGAAAAAAACTTTAAATGTAAGACTTTGGGGCATAAATCAGCTAAGTAATATTAAATTTAGGATATAAGTTTTACTTATGCTTCGTTTCTACAAATTTAAGATTAATTATTGTGACCATGGACAAAACCATACAAGACAAGAGCTTTAGTTTTCGCCTTCCTGACAATCCAATTGTGAGTAGTGTTTAGAAACATAAAATCATAAGTATTTTTTATAAAATGCTTCTTGAAATTTGATCAATGTTTTCCTATAGATAGTAGTGGATTTAGAGAAGACTAACATATACTAAAAAGTATAATTAAAGACAAAAGTATAGATTATTGTCTTTAGCTATTACAAAAAAATATATCAAGAGGTAATCCATATGACCCAAAAAGCTAGTAAGCTCGTCATTGTCACAGAAAAATTATTACTTAAGCAAATCGCTAAAGTTATCGATAAAGTAGGAGCCACTGGTTATACGGTGGTGGCTGCGGGTGGTAAAGGTAGTCGTAATGTGCGCTCTTCTGGACAACCCACTGTTTCCGATACCTACTCCAATATCAAGTTTGAGATACTTACCCCTAGTAGGGAAATGGCTCTCAAAATTTCCGATGAGGTTGCAGAACAATTTTTTGAGGATTATTCGGGCATCATTTATCTTTGTGATGCGGAAGTATTACACGCACATATATTTTAAATCAACATGATTCAAAAATCCCTGTTTAAAGCCTAATCATTAAATTTTTTCCACCTTGGAGAGCTTTACAGGGACAGTAGAGTGAGAATGGGTGGAACTCACTCGCTGATAATACTTTTATACTAAATCTTGTTTCAATAATATACTAATTAGGGCAGGGAACAGGGAATAGGCAACAGATAGTAATTGTTTATTATCAATTGTTACACGGTGAATAATAATAAGTAAACTTTACTAATCGGATTTGGTATTAGAGCCTCTGTGATAGTCTGAGTTACATAAAAAAAGTCTATATCACAGGAGCTTTTAAGTGGTTTTGGATGCAAACCATATAATTTACCGTGATTCATAATAAAAGGAGAGTAATTATGAGTTTTTTATGAAACAAAAAATGAGTTTGGGTACAAGGCTTTTTTTATCTCACTTGGCAGTAATGGTTGTGGGTTTAAGCACTTTTATTGTCATAGCGAAGGTGTCTTCTCCTCAGTTTTTTGTGGTGAGGTTGGAGCAGTTGGAAAGGAAGGGATTTTTGACAGTGAGATCGGCTAAAACGTATCTAATTGATGGTTTTCAAACGGCTTGGAATCGTAGCGCTACTTGGTCTTTAATTTTGGGTGGGTTAACAGCGGGGGGGTTGAGTTACTATCTGAGTCGGCGAATTATGAAACCCCTTAAGCAAATAGAAAATATCACTCATAATTTTACGGCAGGCCATTGGGAGCAAAGAATACCAGAGAGCGAGATTCCTGAGTTGAATCAGTTGAGTGTTAGTTTTAATCGCATGGCAAGTAGTTTGGAGGATGTGGAAAGAAGGCGGAGGGATTTGGTGGGAGATTTAACCCATGAGTTGCGTACTCCTTTGACGGTGGTAAGGGGTTATTTGGAGGAGTTGGCTTCGGGGGATATTGAGGCTTCTCCTCAGTTGTATGTCAATTTAATCAGGGAAACAAGGCGGTTGGAAAATTTGACCCGTGATTTACAGGAGTTGTCGAAGGCGGAGGCTGGTTATTTATCCATTGATGTTAAACCCATTAATCTTTTGCCTCTTTTGAGGGGGTTGGTGACGAGGTTTCGAGATCAGCTTTTGGATGATGGCCCTGTGTTAAAGTTATCGTGTCCTTATAGTTTACCTTTGGTGATGGCGGATGGCGATCGCACTGAGCAAATTTTAGTTAATCTATTGGGTAATGCTATTCGTTATACGGAGATAGGCTCTATCGAAATATCCACAAAGGTAGTCAATAAATATTTATGGATAACGGTACAGGATACGGGGGTGGGTATTGCCCCCGAAGATTTACCCCATGTATTTGAGCGATTTTGGCGGGGCGATCGCTCTCGGAACAGTTATTCTGGGGGTAGTGGTATTGGGTTAGCTATTACCAAAAAATTAGTAGAATTACAGGTAGGGGCGATCGAGGTTACAAGCCAACTCCACCAAGGTACTACTTTTCGCTTTTCCTTACCCCTAGCCAAAAGTTAATGACACTTTCCGATTCATTCACGACAACCTAACTATCCATTATTCCCATGGTCTCAAAACTGATAATATAGAACAACCCCTCAAAATATATTGTTTCTGGATAAAAAGTGATGAATCAAATGATTAATAGACAGTGGTGGGTAGAAAAATGGTTAGAATTATTAGACTCCTACCGCTTCAAAAAAAGACTAGAAAGAGCGCGCAACTATGCCAGAGAAGGAAACGTTTTAAACATTGAATTTAAACAAAATCATCTTATATCCGAAGTACAAGGAAGCGAATCTCAACCTTATCGAGTAACCCTTTCCCTAGAAGCATTTTCCGACGAAGACTGGGGATATGTCATTGAAACCATGTCAGAAAAAGCACTTTTAGCCGCTCAGTTGCTAGTGGGGGAAATGCCTTCAGAAATCGAACAAGTATTTATCAAAAATGGCTTAAGTCTATTCCCTTTTAACCTAACCGATGTTAAATCTCGTTGTACTTGCCCAGACAAAGCTAACCCCTGTAAACATATTGGGGCAGTGTATTATCAACTAGCTGATCGTTTTAGTGAAGACCCTTTCATTATATTTCAGCTTCGGGGTAGAAGTAAAGAACAAATTTTAGAAGCGTTGAGGATTTGTCGTGGTCTCAAATTGTCAGGAAAAGAGCCAAAGCCTGAGATGTTGGGCAAAATTAAATCCTTACCAAAAAGAAAAGCTAAAGCTAATAAAACTTCTGTACCTCTTAGTATCGATAGCTTTTGGGAATATAACGAACCATTAGACTCCTCCTTAGTTGTGATTACTCCTCCCACAGATAATAAAAATATTTTGGATGTATTGGGGGCAATTCCTCTACCCTATAATGATTCTCAAGCGGTGATGCAGTATTTACAACAGGTGTATAACGCCGTGCCTATAAAAGTAATGGAAATTGCCCTTACAGAAAATAATTAGATAGGAAAACGCTTCATCTTAGCAAAAGCATCCCTTGCGGTGTCGGCAAGTCGAGCATTAACCCCCGGCACTTGAGGAATTTGCCATAAAACATCTACGGTGCGCCGTAAAATACGGACAATATCTCCTTCGTCAAGGGTAGTATTAGAACAAAGTTCATCCCATGTCACTCCCATACACCAAGCCTCTGATAAACCAATGACATCCCTTTCTAGGTAAACGGGCATGGTAATATCTTTTTTTGTTTGGGCTTGATATAGTTTACGGCGTGTTTCTGTCAACTGCTCTTCTGGATTATATTCATCATCTATTTTTACTAAGCCCAAAGCATCTAAAACCTGCACAGAGGGTTGATAAGCCACCCAAGTATCAAACCTTGGAGGGTCAGTAATTAGGGCTGTAATGGCAGGGGCAAGGTAGTGGGGGGGTAAAAAGTCTAAATGTCCAGAGGTTAGGGCAAGGGCTAACCATAGCTCGTTTTCTCCTCGAATCACGGCGGCGGCTTCCCCTAGAATAGTTGGTTCAAACTCTTTTAAGGCACCAAATTCTCTTAAAATTTCCACGAGGGCAAGGAATTCTTGCCAATAATAGGAACTATGGGATTTTACTTTTTGGTATTGATTTTGGATTGTGGTTAATTCTTGTTTGAGGGTTTGTCGTTTGCTGTTGTTGCGCATCAACTGCCCAATTTTTTCTACTTTGTCGAGGGGATGTTGTTTAACTAGGTTTTCTACTGCTTCAATGCGTTTTTCTTGGGCAAGTATTTCTTCGTTGACGGGGGTATATTCTTTTTCATGTTCGCTAATTAAATCGGTAATTGCTTGGCTGGTGGCATCCCCTGCGCACAGTTGCCCGGCACAGATATTTTCTATTTCTGGTAAATAGAGGTTTTCCACTAGGTTTAGGGGCATTTTTCCTGAGTTAATATCGATGATGTCACTGATAGAGGCGATATACCAATGATTATCTTTGCCAAGACAGAGGAAGAATTCTTGGTTGTTGTTGGATATTTTGGCTATCATTACCCCTTCTGCGACGTAGGCGTTTTTCTTGCCCTGACGGTTGAGACTGAGGATATTTCCAGGAATGAGATTGGCTATGGATGGTTTTAGGGCTTCAACTCTTTGTTGGCGCCAGTTTTTTTGGAATAGTTTGAGAATTTTTTTCTCTTGTTTTAGTCTTTCTTTTAGTTTTTCGTAGGCGCTTAAATCTTTGCTGTTGTATCCTGCTAAACCCACATCTAATCTAGTTATTTCTCTAGTATAAGATGCGATCGCCTCTTCTTGGGGATTTAATTGTACTTGGGCTAAATATTCCGCAAAACTCAATTCCAGTAATTGTTTAGCTTCTTCGATACTATGTTTTTGTAAAAGATTTAATACCATGCCATAACTTGGGGTAAACCAACTGCGCAAGGCTTCTGGCTCTGCTTTTGCCAATTTAGAAGCAATCAATACTCCTTCATAGGGAGTTTGCACGGTGACAACATAACCCACTTCATCCATACCTCGGCGCCCTGCCCTTCCGGCAATTTGTAAAAATTCTGAGGGGGTAAGGGTGCGAATACCATCATCCCCTCTTTTGCGTAAGGCAGAAATAACGGTGGTACGGGCGGGCATATTTATCCCTGCGGCAAGGGTTGCGGTGGCAAAAACAATTTTAATTAAACCTTTTTCAAATAAACGCTCTACTAATTCTTTCCAAGCTGGTAAAATCCCCGCATGGTGGGCAGCAATACCCCTGGTGAGAGGCTCGATTTGACTACTTCTGACTAATTCGCTGTTATCTCCTAAAAAGCGTAAAATTCGCTCTTTTAATAAGGGCTTTTCGGTCAAAAATTCAATTAATTCTACTTCTCCGCCTTCTTTTTTAGTGATAAAACTAATGATTTTATCATAGGTAATTTCATGTTCTTTTCTAGCAAATTCAACTATTTTATCTTGTAATTCAATACTTTCTAAAAGTAAAAAACGTAATAAATAAGATAATATCTTTTTGCTCTCATCTACGGAGACTAAATTGACATAGTTTAATGATTCTACCGCTTGATCACAACCTTTACGACTAAATATTATGTATATCGCAGGAAGCATATTTTGATTGTTTAACTGTTGGGTTAAACCTTTAACAGTAGGGCAAGTTTTGCGATCAAATCTTCCTCTTTTATTGGGTCTTAAAAGGCTTTTTAATTGTGGGTTGATTTTATCGCTTTTATCTTTAAATAAATTTTGTAATCCTTTACTATGACTAAAATAAAATTTAAGGGGTACAGGGCGAAAATCAGAGTTAACTAACTCACAACGGCTAAAATTTCCCTGTTGAAAATGACAACGGCGCACATGGTTTACCCAGTCGCATAGTTGTTGAGGGTTGCCCACGGTGGCGGAAAGGGCAACTAATTGGATATGGGGGGGGCAATAGATAATTGATTCTTCCCACACTGTTCCCCTCCCCGGATCATTGATATAATGACATTCATCAAGAACAACACTTTGGACGTTACGAACAGATGTACCCACTTCCCCAATGGGGGTACTGTAGAGCATATTACGGAAAATTTCTGTGGTCATTACCACAATGGGGGCTTCGGGGTTGATAGATACATCCCCTGTTATTAAGCCGATTTCTGCGTATAATCCTGATTCAGGAACAAGGGTTTGACCAAATTTTTCTTGAAAGTCTCTAAATTTTTGGTTGGAAAGGGCTTTTAATGGGGTAGTATAAAATACCCTTTGCCCACTGTTTAAGGCACGATAGATGGCATACTCCCCGATGAGTGTTTTTCCTGAACCCGTTGGTGCAGTTACTAAGACGGATTTTCCTGCGTCCAAAAGTGCGATCGCATCTATCTGAAAATCATCCAATTGGTAAGGAAAAACGGTTTTAAAATCTAAATTCAAGGGAGGCATTATGATTGCTTGACTATGCTGTATATAATGATTCTAACGACTTTTTTTCGTAAAATGGAAAACAATTATTATTTTCTACACTTTTAGTCAAACAAAAAAACACCCCTACCATATTACTGGGGGGCTTAGGGATAAATAAGAAACAATTAATTGCCCTCAAAACGACAATCAATTGCTTCCCCTACCAAAAAAATTACTTAGTACAAGTCTTCTTCTTTGTGGGTTTCGATTTTACAATCAGAAGTAGGATAAGCAACACAGGTTAAAACATATCCAGCTTCAATTTGATCATCATCTAAGAAAGATTGATCAGATTGATCGATGGTACCAGAAACGAGTTTACCAGCACAAGTAGAACAAGCACCAGCACGACAAGAGTAAGGTAAGTCAATACCTTGTTCTTCAGCTACATCAAGGATATACTCATCATCGGGTACTTCAATAGTTTGTTCGCCGTCTTCAGTTACTAGGGTAACGTTATAAGTTGCCATATTTTGTTTCCTTTAATAAATAGTTTGCAAATGCTATTTCTTACTATAAAAGTAAGCCTATTATGAATAGTAAAGGATAAATGTAAATTATGCTTCACACATTAGCAATGAAATTCTTATCCTCAAAAAATATAAGTTTTTTTTATATTATAATTTGAGTCTCCATAGGAACAATAAATATATTTGTTTTTCTAATAAAGTACGGTATATAGGGATTTACAGGTTCGGTTATCCCTATGAATTGCTTTTTTAGTTGCTAATGCTATACATTAGTTTTTTTTATTGGTAATGATAGTTTAGGTTAATATTTTGCCATAGGGCGGTGGTATTTTAATTTTCTGGTACTAATTGTTTGGGTTGCTTTCTGGGCAAAACTTTTTCTACCGCCATTTTGATAACTATATAAAGAATGGGAACCACAAACAAACTAAGGAAAGTAGCTACCAACATTCCCCCAAACACTGCCGTACCAAGGGATTGACGACTACCTGCCCCTGCCCCTGAGGCAATGACAAGGGGAAAAATACCTGTGAGGGTAGAAATAGCTGTCATGAGGATAGGGCGTAATCTTTGTTTAGATGCTTCAATGGCGGCTTTAACGGTGGACATCTCTTCATCCCGTAGCTGATTAGCAAATTCCACAATCAGGATGGAGTTTTTACTAGCTAAACCAATTAACATAACTAAACCAATTTGACAATAAATATCGTTGCTAAAACCCCTCAAACTTTGAGCCAATAAAGCCCCTAATATAGCTAAGGGTACAGCCAAAATGATGATGAAAGGATCCACATAGTTTTCATACTGAGCGGATAAAACAAGGAAAACTAAAACGATACCTAAGCTAAAAATAATGATCGCCAAATTTCCCGCACTAATTTCCTCCAAGGAAATGCCCGTCCATTCATAGCCGAAGCCCACAGGTAAGACTTGAGAGGCGATCGCCCCTACTGCTTCAATGGCATTTCCCGAACTATAACCAGGGGCAGGGGAACCATTGATTTCAATGGAACGGAATAAATTATAGTGATTAATGGTTTGCGCCCCCACCGTAGGGGTAATGGTAACAAGGTTTGATAAAGGAATCATCTCACCGCCCCCAGAGCGCACGAAAAAGTTGTCCATACTTTCAGGATTCGCTCTAAACTCTTTGTCTCCTTGCACATACACTCGGTAAGACCGTTGTTGCATAGTAAAATCATTGACATAAGAACCACCCATCATGGTTGCCATAGTACTAAAAACATCATCCAAATTCACATCCAGCACCTTTGCCCTTTCTCTATTCACCTCCACAATTAATTGAGGACTGTTAGCCGCAAATTGAGTAAAAACAGCACTTAGGGCTTCATCCTGATTTGCTGCTCCTAAAAATTGTCCCATGACTTCCACCATCGATTGTAAATCGGGATTAATGCGCCGATCCTGTAAATTGAAGGTAAAACCCCCAAAAGCCCCTAAACCTTGAATCGCAGGGGGATTGATGGGAATAATTCTCGCTTCAGGAATCATGGCGAACTTGGGAAATAGTTGTCCGATAATGCCTTGCACAGACTGACTGGCGTTAGGGCGATCGCCCCAGGGTTTCAAGGGGGTAAAAATGATCCCCTGATTAGGGGTACTACCCCCAAAAGAAAAACCACCGATGGCAAAAGTCCCTAACACATCAGGAATCTCTAAAATTTCTTCCTCCACCTGACGCATCACATCGCTGGTATATTGTAGCGAAACCCCTTCAGGAGCTTGAATAATGGTAATAAAATAACCCTGATCCTCTTCGGGTACAAAAGCCGTTGGCACCACCGTATATAACCATCCCGTCAAAGCAATCAAAACTACAAATATTCCCACCACAAATAACTTAAAACGGGCAAGAAATGTTAAAAACCCCTCATACTTTAGAGTTAACCAATCCAAAATAGAATTAAATCGATTAAAAAAAGGCTGTATCCAATTAGGAGGATGTTGCCCCGATTTTAACAATAAAGCACACAGAGAAGGTGTCAAGGTTAAAGCCAAGAAAGTAGAAATTACAATGGAAAAAGCGATAGTTAAAGCAAACTCCCTATATAAAGCCCCCGTGGTGCCTGGGAAAAAAGTTACAGGAATAAACACCGCCATCAACACCAACGAAGTAGCAATAACAGCCCCCGTCAACTGCTTCATCGACTCACTAGCCGCTCGATGGGATTCCATATTACGATCTTGAATATAACGGTAAATTTGTTCTACCACCACGATCGCATCGTCCACCACCAACCCCGTCGCCAGAGTCAAACCAAAAAGAGTAAGAGTATTGATCGAAAAATCAAAAGCCCTCACAAAAGCAAAAGTTCCTACCAAAGACAAAGGAATAGTTAACGAAGGAATCAGAGTAGTACGCCAATCCTGCAAAAATACCAAAATGATTAGGACTACCAACGCCACCGACATAAATAAAGTTATGATGACCTCATCCAAAGACTCCTCAATAAAACCCGTAGTGTCAAAAGCCAGTTGAATATTAATTCCATCTGGAAACTGCTCTGCCAACTCAGCCATCTGGGTTTTTACATTTTGTGCAACCTCTAGGGCATTGGAACCAGGCAACTGATAAATCCCCACTCCCACAGCCTCGACTCCTCGAAAACGCACAAAAGAATCATAATTCTGCGCCCCCAATTCAACCCTACCCACATCCCGAAAACGAATTAAAGAACCCGTCTGCTCATCACTTCGCAAAATTATATCCTCAAACTCCTCTGGCTCCGTCAACTGGCTTACCACCCGTAAAGAAATTTGAAATTCCTGTCCCTCAATGGCAGGTTCAGCACCCACCGCACCAACCCCCACCTGAACATTTTGTTCTCGCAGAGCATTTTCCACATCCATCGGGGTTAAGCCACGGCTACTTAGACGATTAGGATCAACCCATAGGCGCATAGCATAACGTCTTTCTCCAAATACCGTAACATCAGCCACCCCCTCAATTCTTTTTAGGGCATCAACCAAAAACCTTTCTGCATAATTACTAAGAAAGTCATTATCATATTGTCCATCTTCACTAAACATCCCAAAACCCATTAAAATGTTGTTGGACTGTTGAGTCACCGTAACCCCTGTCCTCTGCACAACATCGGGCAATTGCCCTTCCACCACAGAAATTTGATTTTGAATATCAACGGCCGCCAAGTCTTTATTCCTTGAAGCATCAAAAGTGGCAGTAATACTACTGGTTCCTGAGTTGGTACTACTCGAAGAAATGTATCTTAATCCTTCTACTCCATTAATTTGTCTTTCGAGGATGTTGGTAACGGTGTTTTCCACTACCTCGGCATCTGCCCCCGTATAGTTAGCGGTAATTTGGATTTGAGTCGGCGCAATATCGGGAAAACGAGCAATGGGTAAGGTAACAATACTGACGGTACCCACCAAAAGGATGATCAGGGCGCAAACGCTAGAAAATACTGGTCTTCGGATAAAAAAATCAACGAACATCTTTTATTAATGGATAATTGATAATGGGTAATTAATAATAAATAAACAAATTAACCTAGAGGTTATTGGGGCATCTCTCCATTTTCTTCGGGGGGTAAAGGGGCAATGGGAGCACCATCACGGAGGTTCAAAATTCCTGCACTGACGATTTGTTCCCCTTCTTCTAAACCGCCTAAAACTTCGTAGTTGTTACCCTGTAGGCTTCCTAATTCTATGGAGCGTTGTTCGGCTATTAAGGATGGTTCATCTCCTTCGCCATTTTCTGCTGGTTGAGCCACAAAAACAAAGTTATTACCCCCCATCCTTGATACTGCGGAAGAAGGAACAACAATACCGGGGCTTTCTTGCCAAATAATTCTAGCTCGAATGGAAGTTTGATTAAAAAGACTAGCTCCCGAGGAGTTGAGGGTTGCTTTGGTTAACACTAATTGACTGTCGGGACTAACTTGGGGAGAGATAAAACTTATTTCTCCGGTGGTCAGTATTTCTCCTTGACTGTCGAGAATTTCCACGGGTAAACCTAGCCTTAGTCTTTCACTTTGTTCTAAGGGTAAGGAAAAATTTGCTTCTAGGACATCATTTTCGGTGATGGTGGTTAGTTCATCCCCAGAGTTGATAAAGTCTCCTACTTTGATGGGAATATCCCCAATGATTCCTGTGAAGGGGGCAACTATTTGGGCTTTGTCAATTTGTACTTCTATGGTGTTCACCCTAGCGGTGGCTTGGGATACTTCGGCTTCGGCTTGGTCTATTTCTTCTCTCCTTGTGCCGTTTCTGAGTAGTTGCAGATTTTGTCGGGCTTGTTCTACGGCGGCTTCTAATTCGTTTAGATCGGAGGTTCTGCCTTTAGTTTGAGCGTCTAAACGTCTTTGGGCTTGGGTAACGGCGGAGGAGGCTTGACGTTCGATGGTTACAAATTCATCAAATTCGTCTTGGGAAATGGCTCCTTCTTCAGATAATACTCGATACCTTCTGGTTCTTTCTTGGGCTAGTTCTAGCTCTGCCCTGGCGGATTCTAGTTCGGCTCTTGTTTGGGCTATTTCTTCGGGACGGGCGCCTTGTCTGGCGTTATTTAACCGTGCGATCGCCCCTGTTAACTGAGCTTGGGCTTGGGCTATTTCTTCGGGACGATTCCCTGCCCTGAGTAAGGCTAAACGGGAGCGGGCGCTATCTAATTGGGCTTGAGCTTGGTTTAATTCCGCTTCTAGTTGGTCACTGTCCACCCTAGCAATTATCTGTCCTACGGTAACTCTTTCTCCTTCTGTTCTTAAAATACTTCTAATTCTGCCGTCAATTTCTGACCTGACGGTAACAGCCCTAGGAGCATCTAATCTACCGACAATGGTGGTAGTATCTTGTACTATTCCTAGTTCTAATGTACTCAATTTTACGGTGGAGGGTTGACCTTGCCCTGCCATGGCCCCTGATGGATCGTTACCACTTTCATTATTATTGAATAACAGCATCCCCCCACCCCCAAGGATGGCTAAAAAGGCTACTGCACCGAAAATCCACCAGGGGGAAAATGATTTTTTCTTGGATTGTGGCTTAGGGGCGATCGCACTTATTTCCTCTTCGTCAACATTTGAGGTTTCACTGGGGGCAGAGTTAGGATTAATCATATCGGCTAGAGATTAATTAATGTTGATGGTAAAGTTTTATTAAGTTCACATTATATCAATAAAATATATCAATCTGATATAAAAAATTGAAAAAAAAAGAAATATGTTAGAGTTAGCCACCCTTGGTTTATTACAAAAAGAGCCTTTACATGGTTATTTGCTCAAAAAACAGATGGAATTGTTTATGAGTGGTTGTATTAGTGTCAATTATGGAGCTATTTATCCTTTATTGAGGCGACTGTTGGATAAGGGATTGATTATGGAGGAAGAAGATGGCAATAATAATCGCAAAATGTACAGTATCACCTCGGCAGGAAGAGCCATATGGTTAGAGAAAATGCTAGAACATCCCCACGAAAGTTGGGTTAATGCTCGTTCTCGTTTTATGATTAAGTTTTTCTTTTTTAGCTACCTTGAATCTATAGATCGACTACATTTATTAGAGCATCGTTTGAGGGTGTGTCAATTACAATTGGATGATCAAGATTTACAGATAGTTTATGATGATCGTTTCCAAGCCATGGCTTTAGAGCGTTACAAATCGGATATTAACCGTGAGATTGATTGGTTGATGGGACAGTTAGCCATAGAGAAGGAAATGGAAATGGAATTATCAAAAAATTAAATCCTTGAACCTTAGATTTCAAAATTTGATAAAAGGTGCAGATAACCGTATTAGCACTCAAGCTCGAAGAGTGCTAAATTTATTTATGGAGAAAAAATATATGCTCATGAGAATTATTATTTATGTCTAAAATTGTATCTTTTAGAGAAGAATCCAGAAGAGCCTTGGAGGAAGGGGTTAACGCTTTAGCCAATGCCGTTAAAGTAACCTTAGGCCCCAAGGGTAGAAATGTATTATTAGAAAGAAAGTTTGGAGCTCCTGAGATTGTTAAAGATGGTATCTCTGTAGCCAAAGAAGTAGAGTTAGAAAATCCTTTACAAAATGCAGGGGCAAGGTTAGTTAGAGAAGTGGCTTCCAAAACTAACGATGTGGCTGGAGATGGTACTACCACCGCTACGGTTATCGCTCAGGCTATGATCCATGAAGGTTTGAAAAACGTTACCGCTGGAGCTAATCCTGTGGCTTTACGTCGTGGAATGGATAAGGCGATCGCCATTGCCGTTAAAGAAATCTCTGACATGGCCCAACCTGTACAGGGAGATGTAATCGCCCAAGTAGCTGCTGTTTCTGCGGGTAATGACCAAGAAATTGGTGATATGATTGCCCATGCCATGGATAAAGTAACCAAAGATGGAGTTATCACCGTCGAAGAATCCAAGTCCTTAGCCACTGAATTGGAAGTGGTAGAAGGGATGCAACTAGACAGGGGTTATATGTCTCCTTACTTTATCACTGACCAAGAAAAGCAAATTGTTGAGTTAGAAAATGCTTTAGTCTTAGTTACTGATAAAAAAATAAATGCGATCGCAGATCTCGTCCCTGTTTTAGAAGAAGTGGCTCGTGCCGGCGCTCCCTTATTAATCATCGCCGAAGACATCGAAGGGGAAGCCCTTGCCACCCTAGTAGTTAACAAAGCCAGGGGTGTGTTAAATGTAGCTGCTATCAAAGCTCCTAGTTTTGGCGATCGCCGCAAAGCCATGTTAGAAGACATTGCCATCCTCACAGGAGGAAGAGTAATCTCCGAAGACATCGGTTTAAGTTTAGACACCGTCAAACTTGACGAACTAGGAAAAGCTCATAAAATCACCATCGAAAAAGACAACACCACCATCGTTACAGACTCTGGTAACACTGGCGATGTCCAAAAAAGAGTTGCTCAAATTCGTAAACAACTCGAAGAAACTGACTCCGAGTATGACGCAGAAAAATTACAAGAGCGTATCGCCAAATTAGCTGGTGGTGTAGCCGTAATCAAAGTAGGTGCTGCCACCGAAACCGACTTAAAAGAACGCAAATTACGCATCGAAGATGCTCTTAACGCTACTAAAGCAGCCGTAGAAGAAGGAATCGTGCCTGGGGGAGGTTCAACCCTCATTCACATGGCAAGTAAAATCTCTACCTTCAAAGAGACTTTGAGCGATGTAGAAGAAAAAGTAGGGGCAGAAATTGTTATCAAAGCCCTCAAAGCACCCTTACGCCAAATTGCTACCAACGCAGGGGTTGAAGGCTCTGTGGTAGTGGAAAAAGTAAGAGAATCAGCCGCCAATATCGGTTACAACGCCCTTACGGGAGTTTATGAAGACTTAATTGCTGCAGGAATTGTTGATCCTGCCAAAGTGGTTCGCTCTTCCTTACAAAACGCCGCTTCCATTGCTGGAATGGTATTAACCACCGAAGCATTAGTGGTAGAAAGACCAGCCCCTGAAGCCCCTGCTCCCGATATGGGCGGTATGGGTGGCATGGGCGGCATGGGAATGCCTGGAATGGGTGGCATGGGAATGCCCGGCATGATGTAATCCAAGCTATTAAGTTACAGTGCTCGTAATTTAAGGCTAAATTATCAATTATTTATTTGATTTCGTAAGGCTTTTAAATTTTTAAGCAGAATCTATATAATTTTTGGGTGTACTACGGTGCGCCCTTTTTTAGACTTTATTTTTTATTAGAAATTATGTAAAAATAAAATCTAATTCTATTTGATATTCTTTAGAATTTTCGAGGTTAGGGATAATATAAATTCGCTCAATAAATTCTCTCAGATAAAATCTTGTTTCCTGTTCTGAAAGGTCATACCAAAACTGTTTTAAAGATAAATTATCAATCATTTCTTTTAAGTTATTTGGGGGTAAACTATTTATTTGATTATTTAGTTGAGAAATCTCATTTTCTATTTTTAATTTTCTAATTTTGGCTGTTTCTTCGTCTAAAATATTGCTTGAGATTAGACCCTCTAAGCTGTTAATTATTTTTTGTTTCTCTTTAATTAAATTTTCTGTTTGCTCAATGATAATATCTATATTAGGGCTATTAATATTATTAACAATTGTGGGTAAATCAAAACAAATTTTTTCAATGGTTTCTTTTAAGATTTGTTGGTAATTCCAAGAAGAGCAGGATTTTTTTTGAGGGCAATTCACAGGGGTAATGTATAAATATTTTGTTTTTTTTCTTCTTTGGGTAACGGAGGTTATTTTGGATGAAGAATGGCACATTTTACACTTTACTAAGCCTGAAAGACAATGGGAAGAACTGGCACTACGGGAAGGAATGCGACGATGGCTTTTTAATAAACGATCAATTTGGGAGGCTTCTTCTCTGGAAATAATGGGAGTATGGGTATTAGAAATAATATAGTTATTTTTGTAGGCTAAATCTCCTCGATACACAGGATTTTTTAACCATTGTAGGGCGGTGGAATGGGAAATTTTTTTATTATATTTTTCTTTTAAATATCTCACACTATCTCGCAAAGAAGCATATCTAAGATAGTATTCAAAAAAATCTTTGACAATGGGGGCGGTGCTACGGTTAATGATATATCCTTCTTTTCCTTTCTGATAGCCGTAGGGGCTTCTACCAGGAGGCGGAAGATTTTTTAGGCGGTTTTTACCATGACCTTTTTGTAATTTTCTTTGATAAATTACTTTTTCTATTTGTTGCCAAATGTGGTGTAATTTCTCGGCATAAACAGGATTGTCAATAACTTTAAATTTACTAGAATTATATGGCTGATCTATGGCAATTATTTCAATATTCAAGGATTCTATAAGGGCGATCGCCCTTAATATTTCAGCAAAACTATCTCCCAATTCATGTAAACTACGAATTAAAACATAACTAGGACTATCATTTTGACAATCGTTAAATAACTGATTTAGTTGATTTCTACTATCAATATCTTGGTAACTTTTATCGACTTCTAAACCCCAAATAAAAGACTCAGGAACATCATCAATAATTGAATCGGTGTAGCTATAGGTGACAATAAAAGCCATAGAAATAATTAACAATTAGCCATTAATATTAAAATTGTGAACCATAGGCAATGATTTTTGATATTTCAGAATCAAGCAATTTTCTCGAACAACGAAGAATCAGCAAAACAAATTTGAATGAACTTTAATTATTCATTATCAATTCTCAATTATCCATTACTTTCCTAAAACTTCCTTGCCCACTGCCGCATAATTTTTCCATGCCTGTTTAGCACGAAAATCGCCATAATCCCTCACCGTTAAACCCTGTTGAGAAGCCTTTTCAAACGCTACAAGGAGAGGAATTTCCGTCTTGAAACTAGGTAACTGATGCTCTTCCAAAAACTTCTTAGCATTTCTGCCATTAACCGTACGAGAATCAACCTTAGTTAAAAGAATTTTATAATTTGTTCCTAAATCCTTCAATATATCCACCGCCTTAACCGTGGCATCCAAATCAAGGTGATTGGGCGTAGTGGGCAAAATTATCAAATCGCTACCCTGAGCTAATTCCTTCAAATCGTCAACTTCAGGACGGGCTTTCATGTCTGTGATAACGTGCTTAAACTTACCCACCAAAGGGGCAGAACCAGCCTGAGAAGCTACTGTAAAAGGTAATTTCTCATCCCTTGCCCATACTAGCGCCGAACGGTTGCGATCAGCGTCAATGAGTAAAGTGCGATCGTGTTCCTGTAAATAAGTTGATAAATGTATGGCGGTAGTCGTCTTACCCACTCCACCCTTCAAAGAAATAATTGCTATAAACATTTCAAAAATCAGTTTTTAAATTCCCATAACGTTGTAATTATATTACTTTCGAGGTCTATCGACAAAACAATCAGAAATACAAGCCTAATATATATTTATACTAAATCGTGTTTCAATAATATACTAATTAGGGTGGGGAATGGGGAACAGATAAAAGATAATAGTTGTTTATTATTGGTTTTCCCTAACAAGGAGTTAAAACCCCTTGCCGTATGATATAATTCCCTGCCGAATAACAAAAAAGATAGATATTCTATCTAATTAATAATAGGTTCAATTTTATCAACCACTTCCAGAGTACCATCAGAGTTCACCTGCCAAACATCATAGACTCCGACAACATCACCATTTTCATCAATATCAACATTACCACTAGCACCCTGATAATTAATAGCCTCCCCATTGCGAATTAATTCCATGGCCTCACAGGGATCTGTTACCTCTACACCATCACCCCCAGCAACCGCTAAAAGGTTATCTTTGATGACTTCACCGCTATTACTTCCCCCAACTTCCGCCGCCAACATTAATAACACCGTAGCATCCCAAGTATGAGGCACAAAAGCAGTTAATTCAGAGCCTACTTCCTCTTGCCACAGGGTTCTTAAACTATCCAAAGCCAGACCATCAGCCCCCGGCACAGTACCCAAAGCCCCTGCAATGATAGAGCTACCATCAGTGGTGGTGCCGACCTGTTTCGTAAAGTCTTCAGAATAAACCCCATCGGTTAAAAGAATGGTAACACCATCGGTTAAACCTTGTTGGAAAGCCGACTGCAGTAATAAACTACCTGTTTCAGCATATAAAATGGCTGCCACAGCGTCTGGACTATTACCAAAAGCCGCCGCCGCTTCACTATCAAGGGTTGTGGCTCTGGGATCATATCTTACCCCTTGTTCTTGATTTAGCACAGTACCTCCCAAATCGGTGAAGGATTCGTTAAACTGTCTTTCAAATCCTACTCCATAATCATTGTTAATCACCACCGTAGAAACATTGTTAAATCCTCTTTGTCTAGCAAGGGCGGCAAGGGCTTGAGCTTGATAGGTGTCGGGGGGAGCGGTACGCGCCCAAAACCCATTAAATTCACCATTAGCGGCTCTTTCGGTAAATACGGGGCTAGTACTTCCTGGGGAAATCATCATCACCTGATTTCTGACGGCAACATCAAGAGCGGCGGTGGAAACACTACTGGCAAAAGAACCTACTACGGCATGGACTCGATCTACTTCGGCTAGTTTTGTCATGGCGGCACTACCAGCCGCAGGATCGGTTTGATCGTCTTCGTTGACAAGGGTTACAGGCTCACCGTTTACCCCTCCACAGGCGTTGATAGTATCTACGGCTAGTCGAGCGGCTACGGGCATATTTTGACCAATGGAGGCCAAATCTCCTGTGGTGGGAAAAAGAGAACCTAATCTTAAGCCACCTTCTTGGGATACGGGAGTTTGAGGGGAAGTTTCTCCGTTGTCCACGGGGGCTTCGGTGGTGCCAAAAATTCCGCAACCCACGGTGAACCAATTTAAGCTAATGGCAAGGGTTAAAAATAGTTTTATTTTACTGTTTTTCATATTTGTTTTTTATAGTGGTTAAGATTTAGTTAAAATTTTATCCCTAAATGTGATTTTATGAACATTTCCAAGGTAGGGGGTTTAAATCTCTTGTTAAATGATAGGTGTATTTGTTTTTACTATTGTTAAAAATTTGACAAAAAACAAAGAGCTATTGTGCTTTGTTAATTAGTTTTTCTTTGTCCTTGATTCTGGGTGCTTGGTTTGGGTTAAATTTTTGATAACGAACTCTCAAGTCACTTAGGTTAATGGTCATATTTGCTTGTACTAATGGTTCTTTTTCTGTGTCGAATTGGGCTACGTTTAAGTAACCTATCTGGGGAATATTAAAGTAAAATCGAATTAGGGTTGCTCCTTCCATTCTGCCGATGGTACGACTGGCACAACCTTCATATAACCTTAGTAGGGTAGGTAAGTTATCTAGTTCGTTAATGTGTACTAAAAAACTTTTTTCAAATACTTTTCCTACAGGGCAATTTTTTTGACAAATTTGTTTAATTATCTCTAAATTTCTAAGACTAATTAACATTTCATCTGCTAAAAAACAAGCAGCTTGATAGTTGCCAAATAGAGCTTTTATATCTTCTTTTAGGGGGGCTGATAGTTGTCTGATGGTTGGTCTTTTTTCAAATCTACTTAGGGCTAAATATAGTAATATGTCTTGTCGGCGTTGATCGGCGATCGCCTCCCATTCTTCCTCTTGAGTTACTTGTAAAATCACCTTAAAAGCCCGTTTAAATGAGCCAAACTCCTCTTTAATCGCTCCTTCTTGAGAAATTTCTCCTTTAACGGGCGATCGCCCCCTTAGAGCGTAAAATTCCATGAGGGGTTGTAATAACTCTTGGTAATCAGCAAATTTTTTGAGGGGAGACCAAATTCGAGGAGCTCTTACCCTAGAATGAAAACGGGAAGCTCGAAAACTGTTGGCTTTAGTGCCATCCCGAAACACAAAATAAACCCCCAAACCAGCAGGAATTGCCTCTGTTTTCAAGATTTGTTCGATATATATTTTTAATTCTTCCTGCTCATAATATTTCTGAAAGGTGTTGCGCTCGGTGATAATACCATCAGCATAGGCCATAAAACCCCGTTGACGGTCATCTACTAACACTTGGGCAGAAACAATCAAGATTTCCTTAGTTAACTGCCATGCTTTTACTAAAGATTCTCGTCTTTCTTGTAAATTTTCAATGACATTAATAATATAACCAAGGTTGACAATATCAGCAGTTTTTACCTCATTTGTTGGTTGATAATAGGGATCCCATCCTGCACTTTGAAAACCATTTCTCGCCATTTCTTCTACATCTTTTCCATGACCACAACCATAATCAAAAAAAGTATATTCAGACAAAAATAAACCAGCTTCAAGGGCTAATCTAACAGGGCGAGAAAGTCGATTTCTTACCATAGCGGCTCGATGACGGTCAACTTTGTATAAATCTTCTTCTGTTTTATTTAAAAAACAAACTAAATTGTGTTCAATAAATGAAAGATTATGATCTCTTAATAGATTTTGCCATTCTTTCTGAGTACCTATATATTTTGAGTTGTCTAGGAGTCCTAGTCTTTCCTCTATATTTGTTAAATGAGCGAAGGTTTGATAATAAGGATATTTTGTTGTAACAAAAGTTTCTTTTCTGTGTAAAATAGCAGGATTTTGTGAAGAGTTATAGTTATATATTTTGCTAGTTTTTTCTTGTAAATTGATTAAAATACTTTTCTTAATAGGAGGATGAGGATTTATATCGAAATCAGGATAAAAAAGATAAGATATTTTTGGTTCTTGAAGATTAAATTTAACCAAGGTAAAATCATCTATATTATTAATAATTTCTCTTGCCTTTTTTTCGTATTCTTGTAAATTAATATCGAGTAATTGTAGAGCCGAAATATGGACATAAAGATGATTCGGCAAGTGTTTACCGATCGCACTTTGACGAGCTAATTGAGTTATTTTGACAAAATCATTAACCCAATCTAAAGACAGATTAATTGTCATAATACTTTAAGATGTGACCTGTTATATTTTTTTTAGGCTAGAATAAAAGATTGATTCTAAAACATTAATTTTTATAAACAGTCTTTAAAAATGCCCTACGCTAGAACTATTAGTACAATAATTGCGATCGTCCTTGCCCTTGTCATGATTATTGTAGGCGGATGGTACTTTACCGTAGCCTTTGGCGTACTGGTATTTTTAGCACAACTAGAATATTTTAAGCTAGTAAAAGCAAAAGGCATCGAACCTGCAGTAAAAACAACCCTCGTAGTTTCCCAACTACTTATCATTACCGCCACAGTTGTACCCAGTTTAACAGATGCCGTATTCGCCTTGGCAGGGGGATTAATTTGTTTTTATCTCCTCTTTCAACCCAAACTCGCCACCATTGCCGACATTTCCACCTCTATACTAGGCTTATTCTATGCAGGATACCTTCCTAGCTACTGGATTCGTCTTCGAGTTAGTCTAGGAGAAAACTCCACCTACGCCCACACCATCCCCAACATTCATAACCTTCCCCTCGATGGTTATTTTCCTCTCAACCCCCTCGACTTAAATAGTTTTCCTGATGCCCTTAAAATTACCTTTATCGCCATGGCTTGTATTTGGGCAGCAGACATCGGCGCTTATCTTATCGGTAAAAACTTCGGTAAAACAAAACTATCCCCCATTAGCCCCAAAAAAACCGTAGAAGGCAGTTTATTCGGAGTCACAGGTAGTATCCTCGTAGGAATGTCAGGAGCATGGTTTTTACATTGGAGTCATTGGATTTTAACAGGCATTATCCTAGGGCTTCTCATCGGTGTCGTAAGTCTCTTGGGTGACTTGATGGAATCTATGATGAAAAGAGACGCAGGAGTAAAAGATTCAGGAGAATTAATCCCCGGTCATGGTGGTATTCTAGATCGTACTGACAGTTATATCTTCACCGCCCCAGTAGTTTATTATTTCATTACCTTATTTTTACCCTTCTTTACTCAGTGGCAAGGATAATTTGTTCTCAAATTCTCTCTTTAGTTCTAAAAATAGGCAATATTGCATGGCTACCTTGCATCATCCCTTTCCAAAATTGGTGGTTTTAGGGGGTTAAAAGTCATTTCTAAATTCAGTAACGCTTTAATTTGATAGCATAGAAGAAGAAATTTTAACAAAAGTTAACACAATCAATTTTCAACAATTATGACTGCTAAAGTAAAAAAAACCGATGCTGAGTGGAAAGAAATTCTTACTCCCGAACAATTTGAAGTAACCAGAAAACACGGTACAGAAAGAGCTTTTACGGGTAAATACCACGACAATAAAGAAAAAGGAATCTATAAATGTGTCTGTTGTGGCACAGAGTTATTTTCCTCCGACACTAAATACGATTCTGGCACAGGTTGGCCTAGTTTCTGGCAACCTTCTACCGAAGAAAATATCGCCTACAAAAGTGATGTTAGTTTTTTCATGAGACGCACGGAGGTATTATGTGCCAATTGTGACGCTCATTTAGGTCATGTTTTTAATGATGGCCCAGCGCCCACAGGGAAGAGATACTGTATGAATTCAGCCTCCTTAGACTTTGTCAAAGCTGAGTAATGCAACAAGGTGGGTAGTTCATGCCCACCCCACAAAAATGAATTAATTATTGCTTTTTTTTATTCTATGTGTTACCATAGTCAACTGATGTTCAATCATCAAGGGTGCGTAGCTCAGTTGGATAGAGCAACTGCCTTCTAAGCAGTCGGCCACAGGTTCGAATCCTGTCGCACCCGTTTAATCCATAGGTAATACAAGAGTAAAGCAACTTCCTTTGCCTATGTCAGAAGTGAAGGTTATATCTCCTCCGTGCAGTTTAGCCAATTCCTGAGAAATAACTAAACCTAACCCTGTGCCTTTTTCTTGATCATGGATACAGGTTTTTATTTGAGCAAAGGGCTGAAATAATTTATCATGGTCTTCTGGTTTTATTCCTATGCCTGTATCAATTACAGAGAATTTAATATTTTTATTTTCTGAGGATACTTTTAGAGTAACGGAACCTTGTGTGGTAAATTTAACCGCATTGGAAAGTAAGTTAATTAATATCTGCTTAATCTTTCTTTCATCAGCATAAATATAATTAATATTGTCTTCTATAATTAATTGAAAGTCTAAGTTTTTATGTAGTATTTTGACATGGATAAAGGATAAACAAGATTGACATAAATTTTTGACAAGTAATTTTTCCAGGTACAATTTTTCTTTATTGGCCTCTAGTTTTGCTATGTCTAATAAGTCAATAACTAATTCTAAAAGATAATTAGCTGATTCATAAATGGCATTGGCATATTGTAGCTGTTTGGGGTTTAATTCTCCGTATATTTGTTGTTTAAGCATTTTCGAGAATCCTATAACCGAAGCAATAGGAGTTCTAATTTCATGATTTATTTTTGATAAATAGTTATTTTGAGTCTCTTTTTCTTTGATTAAGTTTTCTTGTTTTTTCTGAATATCAAGATTGATAAATAATAGGGCTAAATTTTGAAAAATTACTTTTATTAACTTACTTTTATTAAATAAAGATAATTCTTTTTTAGGTATTTCTACATAAATGATCGAAATTATTTGACTTCGATAAAAAATAGGGAATAGGTAAAGTTTATTAGTTTTTTCTTGATAAAATGATGATAGTTTATTAAGAGAAATTTCTTGATATGTTTTCTCTATACTTAGGCTATAAAGATATTGTTTTACAGTAGGACATTGATGAATATTTGTGATAATTTCTTGGTTATGAACAACATTGTCGCCATAAACTAATTCATCATCAAGGTGTTTAAATCCTTGACTACAGTAGGTAATTATAAAAGTTTTTAAGGAGTATTGTTGGGCTATTAAACCATGAATATATTTATAAAATATCTCTGGTTTATCCCCTTCTAAGGCTAAAAATAATTTTTCTTGAATTTCGCTGAAGTCGCTGTATGGAGGTTGCAATTAAATTTCTCTAATTTCTCAAAATTGTCGGCGGGAAAAAATTGTAATGCTGATGGTGAGTAGCAATACTATATATAACAACGCATAAATTAAACTGTTTATTAATTCTCCTGTGGGCGGTAGGATGTTATAAACGGCTTCATTTTTTAGGTTAAGTCTTTCTAAATCTGGCAAAATTAGAAATAAGGTGCGAGTTAAATTTTCAATACTCTCATTTTCTGTAATTTTACCCAATTCTAGTAAGTCTCGGCTCAAATGCCCCATGATGTACACCCCAAAACTAAGGAGAGTCGCTAAGATTGAGCTAGTGAAAACCCCAAAAGTTATGGCGAAGGCGGTTAATAGGGATAATTCTAAGACGATATAAACTAGGGCAATTAATAAACTACCAAGAGGATATTCTACCCCAGAAATTGTCATGATGCCTAGATATAATATAGTCATGATGGCGACAAGAATAGTTAAGACTGCCACTAAACCTATATGTTTGCCGATGATAAATTCGGCGGTGTTGATGGGTTTTGGTACTAGGATGAGGACAGTTTTTTTCTCTATTTCTTTGTTAATTAATCCTGTGCCGACAAATATGGCGACGATAACTCCGAGTAAGTTTATAGCCCCAATGCCTAAGTCTAATAATATTTTTTCATCGGCACTGACGGCGATGGATGGTAGGATGCGGGAGGCGAGTAGTAATAGTAAGGCAAAAAAACCGATAACATATAATATACGATCTCTAATTACTTCTCTAAAACCGTTATGGGCGATCGCAATTATTCTAGTTATATTCATATTTCGATAATAATAAATTTTACCGATTAGTAGATGATAAATAAAAGAAAAGAATTTGTCTCTCAATAGATAATAATAGTAAATTTTGGCACATACTTGACCATAAATTAGTAAACTCACTCAAATTTAACCATAAAAAATAAATTTTCCTCAAAATCAAAGAATTATCCTGCCTTATCAAGTTCAGCGATTCGGGGTACAATGTCATTAAATGTAAGATCTATTCCCCTATCACTTTTGATTCATAATCCCTAGAACGAAAATAACTAAAATTAACCTCAGTTATATTACTAGAAATATAATGACGAAAAAAGCTCAAGGAATAACCTGAAATTAAGTATCAATAAATTAGTTGAGGGCAAAAGTAAACAAATTATTACAAAAAATTACCATGAATATTCAAACCCCAGATTGGGTAAAAGATGCAGTTTTTTATCAAATATTTCCCGACAGATTTGCCGTCGGTAAACCAGAAAAACCATACCCCAATTATTGGCAATCATCGAATCTTCAACCATGGAAAACCCCTCCCACGCTACAAAAATATAAAGGGGGAAACTTTTGGGGGGTGATTGATAAGTTAGATTATTTACAAAATTTGGGCATAAATGCCATCTATTTTACCCCGGTATTTCAATCTACTTGTAATCATCGTTATCATACCCATGACTATTATCAAATAGATCCTCTTTTGGGGGGAAATTATGCTTTTCAAGAGTTTTTAACTCAAGCCCATAAACGTAATATAAAAGTGGTTTTAGATGGTGTTTTTAACCATGTAGGAAGGGGTTTTTTCTTCTTTAATGATATTTTAGAAAATGGGCCTCATTCCCCTTGGTTAGATTGGTTTAAGGTAGAAAAATGGCCTATTTCTGCTTACAATGGTGGATTTCCTGCTAATTATGCTTCTTGGGTAAATAATCGAGCTTTGCCCCAGTTTAACCACAGTAATCCTGAAGTGAAGGAATATATCATGCAGGTGGCAGAATATTGGCTTCATCAGGGCATTGATGGATGGCGTTTGGATGTGCCTAATGAGATTGAGGAGGAGGGTTTTTGGGAAGAGTTTAGGACTAGGGTAAAAGCTGTGAAATCCGATGCTTATATTGTTGGGGAAATTTGGACGGATGCTCGTCAGTGGCTCGATGGTAGTCAATTTGATGGGGTGATGAATTATTTGTTTACCGCACCGACAATGGCTTTTTGTGGGGGCGATCGCATTTTACGAAAATATGTAGAAATACCCTGTTATGAGCCTTATCCTGCCATCAAAGCCGAAGAATATCAGAACAAAATGGAAAAATTATTGGAGATGTATAACTGGGAAATAAACTTAACCCAACTAAATCTCCTTGCTAGTCATGACACCGCCCGACTACTAACCATTGCAGGAGACGACAAAAAAACCGTTGAACTATGCACCCTATTACTACTCACATTTCCCGGCGCCCCCAGTATTTATTATGGTGATGAAGTAGGTTTACCAGGAGGATTTGATCCCGATTCCCGTAGAGGCTTCCCTGATGAAGACTTATGGGACAAAAATCTTTTACACTATCACCAAGAATTAATTAAACTACGTCATCAATATCCAGCCCTGAGACGGGGTAAATATCAAGTTTTATTTGCCAAAGAAGATATTTATATATTTACCCGTACTTTGGATGAACAAAAAATAGTCATAGCCATTAACAATGGTACTCAATCCCAAACCATTACCATCCCCATAGACCATAAAATTGGTAACACCATATTCGGAGATGGCACATTTTCCCATGAGCAAGAAAATGATCAAAACTATCTTACCGTTGCTCTCTATGCCCGTAGTGGTTTGATTTTGACTTAAACAAATTAGACAAGGGGGTTAAATCCCTTGTTAAACAAGGCTTTATCACCATTCTCCACCTAACTATCAATCAAACCCTTAGAAATTAATAAACGCTCTCTTTTTTTCCGAGCAATTTCTTGTAAATTAATCGTTTTATCAGTCTCATCCACAATATCCCCCGTTAAGACTTCTAAAACATCCTCAAGGGAAACCACCCCTGCTACTCCCCCATATTCATCAATTACTACCACTAAATGCTGTCTAATATCTTGAAATTTTTTCAGTAAATAGTCAGCTTTGATGGTTTCTGGGACAAAATTGGCAGGACGTGCCAACTGAGCAATGGTTTGATCTTTTTTTCCCTCAATAATAGCTGTAAGAAGTTCTTGTTTAAGGGCTGTACCAATTACATTGTCAATGTTTTCTTGAATGATCAAAATACGGGTATGTTCAGAATTAATAATAAAATCTTGACATTCTCCCAGTGTTAAATCCCCTTTCAGATAAGTAAGCAAAATGCGAGGAGTCATTAAATCCGATGCCGATAAGTCATTGAGATGAAAAACTCGGTGTATCATCTCCGCTTCATCTGCTTCGATAACTCCTTCAGTTCTACCAATGCGGGTTAAAAACCTAATTTCTGTTTCATTGGTGGTGGGTAAAACCTGCCCTTTGGTGAGGGGTTGAGTCGCTTTTTCCAGTAACCAAACTATGGGGCTAAGGATAAGGGTTAGATACCTAATCGGTATGGCAAGGAATAAAGACAATGGCTCTGCGTATCTTTGTCCTAGGGTTTTGGGTACTATTTCTCCAAAGATAATAATTAAGAAGGTTAAGACACCAGAAAAAACCCCTAACCATTGATCTCCTAATTGTTGAGTAACCGTACCACCAATGACGATACTACCGACAATATTAAATACGTTATTTAAGATAACGATGGTGGCAATGGGACGATTTATTTTTTGCTTGATTCTTAGCAGGGCTAATGCTGGAGGCTTTTTAGATTGGGCCCATTGTTTTACTTTGAGTTCGGATACTGATAGTAGCACCGTTTCAGATAATGAACAAATGGCCGAACCTAGTAAGACGATTAAAACGACAAATATAAGAGTGAGCATTCCTTAAACTTTAGTCTCTAAGGATTTTAGATACTCGGTATTAACTCCCGACTCCCTTGTCAGGGCAATTTTTCCAGTGCGAGAAATTTCTTTAATCCCAAATTTACTGACCATGGAAATGATGGCAACCATTTTTCCCGGATCTCCTACTACTTCTAAGGTTAAGCTATCTTCTGCTATATCTACAACTCTAGCTCTAAATACTTGAGCCACTTGTAATAGTTCGCCCCTGTTGTTGCTGTTGGTGCTAACTTTTACTAACATCAATTCTCTTTCTACACAGGGAATTTTGGTAATATCGGTAACTTTGATGACGTTAATTAATTTGTGGAGTTGTTTGGTTAGTTGTTCGATGGTGTCGTCATCCCCCGGTACTACCATGACAATTCTTGATACCCCTACTTGTTCGGTGGGGCCTACGGCTAGACTTTCTATGTTAAAACCACGTCTGGCAAATAATCCTGCAATTCTGGTCAATACTCCGGCTTCATCTTCTACTAAGACAGAAATGGTATGCTTCATTATTGATGTTTATAACTCTTGACAATAAACGACACTTTTTGTTTTGGTGGACAGGTTGTTTCTTAATATGTCCTGACATCCCTATTATTTTACCGTAGTTTTTGTTTCTGGGGGGAGGTGTGTTATTAATTGGGACATAGGGGGCCTGGGCAAATACATAATACATTGGGGGGACAATCTACACTTTGTCTTTCATAGGTTTGAGTCCAATCTTCTATGAGAGTATTTGCTTCTTGGTAATGGGGATTCTGAGGGGGAATTGCTTGGATAATGGCGATCGCCCTTTGATAATCTTCCTGTTGAGCTTGTTGTCTAGCATATCCGAGGCGACACTGACCAATATATTCATCTAAAACAGAAGGAGAAATTTTATCGGCTATATTTGACTCTGTAAGCTCAATACACTCTTGAAAATTTTGATTAACCAGAGAAAATTGTAGTTTATCTATAGTCGCCTCCACTCGACGACTGCCATAATAAAAAAATCCTACCCCAATAATGCCAAACACAAGAAACAACAAAAACCCAAGACTCAAAGAATACCCCTGAGTCACAGTTTTAAGAATTGTCGGATTTTTGGTAAGGAAAAAATTTGTTGTTGATTGATGCTGATCAATCTCAACACCATCCTCTAACATTAAATTACCCTTGTGGTCTTTCAAGGTTTCATACCAACGAATATACTGTCGTAAATCTTGTAAAACTAAGTGTGCAGAATGATAACGCTTCGTATAATCAGTGCGAACCATCTGAGCTAGAATATCTCCCAAATAGGAATGAACATCAGCAAACTGCCTCCAAATAATCTCCGTACTTTGTTCATCTTCCTTCAAACTAATGGGATTTTTACCCGTGAGGGCTTGAATGGCAATCATCCCTAAACTATAAATATCGCTATTTTTACGGGGTTTTCCCCTCGCTTGTTCACTGGGCATATAACCATGGGTACCAATAGCAACCGTGGGATTTATAATATGACTTTGTTCCACATTAAAATGTTTTACCGCCCCAAAATCAATTAAAACAATTTTTTGGTCATCTTGACGACGAATAAAATTATCAGGCTTTATATCTCGGTGAATTACCCCCTGACGGTGGATATAATCAAGAATTTCTAATCCTTGCTCCAAAAAATCCAATACCTTTGTTTCAGTCCAAGGCTTATGCCCCCTAAGTTCCAAACTAAGAGTTTCCCCCGCAACATACTCCTGTACCAAATAAAAATCTTGATCCCCATTACAAAAATCAATCAGTCTAGGAATTTGAGGATGATCCAACTTTTCTAAAATCTTGATTTCTTCGTAAAACAAGCGCTTGACAATATCCGTATTTTCAAGGTCAGAATGAAGTTGTTTAATGACACAATGCTGATTCGTTTTTTTATCTTTCGCCAAATAAACTACCCCAAAACCACCCTCTCCCAACTTATGGAGAAGCTGATAACGAGAATTAACAATAACTAGATTATCACTCATCTTGAAAAGCTAAAACATCTTACATTGGTTGTAGTATAAAAGGGAGAAAGGCTAAAACATTAATATGATAGCCGTCCTAGTTATTCCTAATAATACCCACAATCAGTATCCAATCTGACTTTCATTCTTAAATTCCTATGATTAATAGTCGCCCAATTCTCAAAGAGAAACTACTTTCAACCATCAAAAATACAGCCTTAAACATTGACATTAATCCCGACTATCCCATCACCGACACCATGATTAAGGATGAGGAAGCCCAAACCATCGAAAATCTAACCACAAATCTCGAAGCCCTCAACCCTTTTCCCAATCCCCTACAATTCGCCACCAACTTACTCGATGGCATCTGGCAACTACAATATTCCTCGGCACGGGAAATACGCTCACTAAATAAACTTCCCCTCGGTTTTCAACTCAGACAGGTATATCAAATAATTAACATCCAAGACGTATCTTTTTTTAACATCGCCTTTGTGGAACATAGCTCTAAAATGGTTAACGGTTATGTAAAAGTTACCGCTAGTTTTGCTCCTAAAATTGCTCCCGACAAAAGCCTACCCACCAACACCATCAATGTCAACTTTGAAAAAAGATATTTATCTATCAAAAAAATTGGACCAATAAAAACTCCCATGCTAGATCCTATCAAAGAATTTGATGCCCGTAACCCTCAAGGAAGAGTCCCCAGTTTAGCAATTACCTATATTGACAAAGATTTAAGAATTGGCAGGGGAGGAGACGGCAGTTTGTTTATTTTGTCAAGACGAGAAAAAATGAGTGAAAGTTAGTTTAAACTTTGTTTTAGCAAATATTTATTTCCAGCGACGAGGTTTTTTATTAGAAGTATTCATAAAATGATTGAAAGGATAATAAAGTAGTGGTGTCCATAAACTGGTAATTATGGCTGAAGCGAGGGAATTTTGTTGATATTTTAACCAAATATCGCTCAAAGGAATAGATGTTTGTAGGCTATATTGAAGGGCGGTAATGGTGTCACTGATAATGGCCATACCAAAGACAATGATAACGATAGAAATAACATCTTCTTTGATGTATTCGTCTTCATAAACATTACTGGTAAGAAGGGTAACTACCGCTAATCCTAAAACGTGGGTAGGAAAATCTCCACTCATGCCATCCCAAATTAAACCCAAGGAAATCCCTGCCACCATACTCTGCCATAAGTTTCTTTTGACACTCCACACTACTAACCAAATTAGTAGCCAATTGGGGGTAACTCCTACTAATTCCATTCCAGGGATTCGCCACATTAGTAGTAGGCAAGAGCTAAAAATGGAGATGGAAATGACGAGGATAGGTTGAATTATTTTAGTTTTGAGAATCATTGAATTGTGGGCTGAGGGGAAAATTAATTATTGACGATGACAAAATAATATTACTTGGTTGCGCGTAGCTCAATGGTAAATTGTTATTGGTTTACTTATTTATGATGGGCGATTATGTCTGAAGTTAGAAACGCAGTTCAAAAATTATATAATACTTATCCTTTTCCTCCTGATCCTCTTTTGGATGAGCCACCTCCAGGGTATAATTGGCGATGGCATTATCAATCAGCCTATAGTTTTTGTAAGGGTAGAAAGCCTCATAAAAAACAGGTTAGAATATTGGATGCTGGTTGTGGTACTGGTTCTAGTACGGAGTATTTAGTTTTGCACAATCCTACTGCTAGTATTTTGGCGGTGGATATTAGTGAGAATGCTTTGGCGACTGCCCAAAGACGATTGGAGAAGTCTGGAGTTTTAAAAGATTTTCAGGGTAGTATTGAGTTTCGCCAGTTTAATTTGGAAAATGCAAGGGAGCTGGAAGGCTCGTTTGATTTTATTAATTCGGTGGGGGTTTTGCATCATTTACCTAATCCAGTCATTGGGATTCAAGCCTTGGCGGATAAGTTGGGAGATGATGGTTTATTCCACATTTTTGTATATGGGGAGTTGGGTAGATGGGAGATTTTGTTGATGCAAAGGGCGATCGCCCTTATCCAAGGAGATAAAATAGGAGATTATCGAGATGGTGTGGCGGTAGGTAGGAAATTATTTGCAGGATTACCCGAATATAGCCGTATTCTACAACGGGAAAAGGAACGATGGGCATTGGAAAATCAACGGGATGAATGTTTTGCTGATATGTATGTTCACCCCAATGAGTTTGATTACAATATTGATAGTCTATTCGAGTTTATCCATACTTCTGGGTTGGAATTTGTAGATTTTTCTAACCGTGATTTTTGGCAAGTAGAAAGGTTAATCAAAAGTGAAGATTTACTACAACGGGTACAACAATTAACCACCCAAGAACGTTATCGTTTAGTAGAATTATTAGATCCTTCCAATGTAACCCATTATGAGTTTTTCCTTGCAAAATCCCCCCATCATCGGGAAACATGGCAAGATGATCAATTACTATTAGGTGCTAAACCAGAGTTAAATCCTTGTATGTTGGGTTGGGAGAGCAAAAGTTTACTCGATTATAACTATCAACCCGTTACTCTCACGGATGGGGAGTTTGAGTTCATGAAATTAGCTTCCCAAAATCCTAATGAAAATTTGACAGTAGAACATATTCTATCTCAAGTTAATGGTACTTTAGATCAGGTGCGATCGCTCATTAACCGTCAACTAATCATCATGGGATAAGCCATAATATAACAAGGGGTTAAAAATCCTCATACTCAATCTGATTTATAAACCTTACTTTTATTTACTGTTTATGGGCAATGGGCTTAAGCCCATTGTTAGTTTCATTCCCTTACTTTTATTTGCAGAGCCCGTATTACCCCATCAAACTCCATTCCCCCCAGAAAGTTGGTCCATCGTTTGGTTAAACAAAAGTTATTTCTGTTACAAAACTACACAATCTTTGTTAAGTTATGTTAACCTTAGATTAAGGAAGCAAAACATACTCAAAACAAAAGTTTTAAAAACAACCATGACTACTCAAATTCAACACCTAAAAATGTTAACATCTGTTCAGAAGTGGAATTTGTGGCGTAAAGCAAATCCTGACATCGTTCCAGAATTAAGGGCAGTTGATTTGAGTCACCGTAATTTAGATGGTATTAACTTTAAAGGAGTAAATCTAAGAGAAGCCAACCTCACAGGTGCAAGTCTTAATAATGCCGATTGTACAGGGGCTAACTTTCATCGTGCCAACCTAAGTAAAATAACCATGAAAGATGCGGAAGCGCACAAAGCATCATTTAATGACACTAACTTTTATCAAGCAGTATTAAATGGCAGTGATTTGAGTCAGGTAAGTATCCGCAATTGTAACCTAGTGGAAGCAAAAATGGTGGGATGTTACTTCATTAAAACTGACTTCACCGATTCTAGGTTAAATGAAGCGGATTTAAGTAATTCTTATCTTACCGAAGCAATTTTAGTTAGTACCAAATTAATTGATGCGAATTTGAGTCAAGTTGATTTGAGTGGTGTTAACGCCACTTCTGCCCAATTTACAGGGGCAAACCTAACTGGGGCAAACATCGAAGATTGGATTATTGATGAGACAACCCACATAGACAGAGTTTTCTGTGACTATTTCTATGCTAAAGTTCATGAAAAAGTTGACTTAAGTGATTGTAACTCCTATACTCTCAATGATGTTGTCAATTCACCAGATGGCAGTAATATGGACGGAAATATTGTTCCTAACTCTTTTGTAAACTCTAGTCTCCCTGGTGTAAATGGTTTTAATAATATTAGACAAACCCAAAACTGTTTTGAGTTAGCTATCAAAAAATCTCAACAAGTTTGAAATATTTAATATAAACCTGTTAACCTATAAGGTGGTTTAAAAAATTGTAGGGATAATTAGTGATGACAATAATGGGATTTATTAACCTCCACAAGCCCAAGGGGTTTTCGTCCCATGATTGTGTTGCTAGGGTGAGAAGGATATTAAACACAAAGAAAGTAGGTCATGGTGGTACATTAGATCCCCTCGCTACGGGGGTTCTACCCATTGCCGTAGGTAGGGCAACTCGTTTATTACAGTTTTTACCTACCAAAAAGGCATATCGGGCAAAGGTTAGATTTGGGTTAACTACTACCACCGATGATTTAGAAGGAGAGATAATTACCCAAGAAAAATGTCCTGATTTAAGTGTAGAAATAATTTCCAATTTTATTCCTGATTTTATCGGCAATATAGAACAAATACCGCCCATTTATAGTGCCATTAAGCAAAATGGTAAGAAGTTATATGAATTGGCAAGGCAAGGGAAAGAGGTTAATATTCCTAGTAGAAAGGTAGAAATATTTGATATAAAAATTATTAGTTGGCAGTCAGGGGATTATCCAGAATTAGATTTAGACATCATCTGTGGGGCTGGTACTTATATAAGGGCGATCGCCCGTGACCTTGGGCAAAAAGTAAGGACAGGGGCAACTTTAGCTAAATTAGAAAGGACATTAAGCTGTAATTTAGAGATAAAAAATAGTATTAATTTAGAATTATTAGAACAGCAAAAAAATAACAATCAACTAACCTTAATTACCCCCGATTTACTCCTACAAAATTTACCTATCATAAACCTAAATGATCAAGAAAGTTGGAGATGGCAACAAGGACAAAAATTAAGCTATCAAGGAGAAGATAATAATAACTTTTATCGTACTTATAATAACCAACAACAATTTATGGGTATTAGCGAAATTAAACAAGGGCAAGAAGGATTCATCATTCAACCCAAAGTCGTTGTCACAACTACCGATGAATAACGTATTCAAACTATTCAACAAGAGGTTTAAACCCCTTGCCTCCCTGATACCCGATACCTGACACCTTCACAAGACTATAAATGTTATTCCGAAATCAAGTTAATTATTAATAATTATGGGGAAAGTTGAAATCATCCCTTAAACTCAAGATATATTAGTCATTAATCTGTTAACCATAGGCAAAATACTTAATGTTAGACCAAGTTTTACATCCGTCCATTGATTTTGGTATTGAAACCGTATTTATTTTAGTGATATTAGTAGCCCTAGAAGCGGTTTTATCCGCCGATAACGCCATCGCCCTTGCCTCCATAGCCCAAGGGTTAGAAACCGAAAAAGAACAACAGTACGCCCTTAACGTGGGCTTAGTTTTAGCCTATATATTGCGTATCACTCTCATTATCACCGCCACATGGGTAATTAAATATTGGCAATTTTCCGTAGCGGGGGGACTATATTTATTATGGCTCGTTTTTCGTTACTACACCAACAAAAGTGACGACTCGGAAGGAGTATCGAATCTAAACTTTCAAGGACTTTGGCAAGCCATTCCCATGATAGCGGTTACTGACTTAGCCTTTTCCCTCGATAGTGTAACCACCGCCATTGCCGTCGCCGATGAGATATGGTTAATTATCGCAGGGGGGACCATTGGAGTTATTGCCCTACGGTTTTTAGCGCAACTATTTATCCGTTGGATAGAAGAATATACCCACCTAGAAGATGCAGGATTTATTACCGTAGGTTTAGTGGGATTGAGATTAATCGTCAAAGTAATTGAGCCTAGTTTAGTACCCCCAGAATGGGTCATGATAATAACTATTATTAGTATTTTTACTTGGGGATTTTCTGCCAAAAATGCCATCAAAGAAGAAAGTCCAGAAGGGTGATTAAAACAAAAAAACAACGTAGAATTAAACAGATAATACTAGCCATAAAATAATCACATCCATAAGTTTATGAACGAATCAAGACTAAAAATATCCCTCAGTAGTCTTGCAATATTAATCTCATTAATTTTATGCTTAATTCTACTTTGGCATCTGCGAGGGCTTCTTGTCACCCTGATGATAGCGGCAGTATTAGCCGCCACCCTTGCCCCCATTGTTGACTCCGCTGAAAAATTTGTCCCCCGTTGGTTAGGGGTTGTCCTTGCCTACCTCATCATTATTGGTATCCTTGTAGGAGGGGGATTGGTAATTGGCCCCACGGTATTTACTCAACTACAAAGACTAATACAAAAGTTTCCTTTGTACCTAGATATTCTTAGTAACACTGCTGAAAGTTTAGTCATGCGCTTTGGTATTACTGAACCTAGAGCATTGGAATTAATTGACCAACTTCTTGATTTACAGGCCCTCATCTCTTGGGGGGTCAGATCGAGCCAAAAGTTGCTTCTAAGCTCATTAGGGGTCACTAGAGGTATCGTAGGGGGAACACTTAACCTGATCCTTTCTATTTTATTATCAGCATATCTCCTTGCGGGTTCTGATAAACTAATAAAAGGATTTGTGAGAATATTTCCTGAGCCATGGGATAAGAAAATTAAAGCTCAATTTGATCCTGTCACCGAAAGAATGGGTAAATATATTCAAGGTAGAATCTTAGTCTCCCTTGTGTTGGGTGTAACCATTACCATCGGTTTAAAGGTTTTAGGTATTAATGAATTTGCCCTCGGTTTAGGGGTAATTGCAGGGTTTACTAACCTGATACCATTTTTTGGACCCGTTTTAGGTTCTATTCCCGCCCTTATTGTAGCTGTTGCTCAGGGGGGATGGGTATTTTTGTGGGTGTTACTTCTATTCCTTGTTATCCAAAACTTAGAAACCTATGTACTAGATCCTCTCTTGGTTGGTTCTAGTGTTAAGGTTGAGCCTTTATATCAACTCCTTGCGGTGTTGGGAGGGGTGCAGGTGTTGGGCATTATCGGGGCGTTGATTGTACCTCCTTGGATTGCGGCGGCTGGAGTAGTTTTGGAAAATCTTTACATTGAACCAAAACAGAAGGCACAGATAACTGAGAATTGTAGTAAATAGGGTTTGATTTTCCCTCATCCCCCTTGTGATAAGGGGGGAATAAAGCGTTGATTTTCCCTCAACCCTAACCCCCCTCAATAAGAGGAGAATTTAAGGGCGATTGTCAAGAAAAAAAGGGCGATTAGGTGAAATTTACCACTCTGCGATCGCACAAAAACCCTAAAAAAGAGGATTACTAAAAACTTCTTGGGGGTCAAATTTTTCCTTAATTTTTTTCATCATAGTTAAACCATTGCCCACATATCCCCAAGGTTCGATTTGTTTTTTTAGTTCTAGGGGCGCTTGTATTATGGATAAATAACCGCCATTGTCTTCACAAAATTGACGCATCGCCCTAACCTGATGGCTTCGGATATTTTGTTCAAGGAAAACAAAGCCAACTCCGCTACTAATATTAATAAATCCCTGACTCTCGAAAGTTGCCAAAAAATCTACAATCCTATTACCCAAAATTCCTACCTTACAAAGAATAGGAGCATCAGTTATTTTAATATCCTTCCAAAAATCAAGCTCTTGGGAGTCAGAAAAAACCAGAGAAGATAAGCCCAAATTCTTTGTCCAACTTTGTACCTGCTCAATTTGTTGCTCTACACTAGGCTTAATGCTCTCAAAGCGCATTGCCAAACCAAAACCATCATCACTACCCAAAACCTTCGAGCAGGAATGAGAGACAAAATCTGCCATGGTGGGAGTTAATCCTGATTTAGTCACCGTATCCCTTAATATTTTTAACCCTTCCTTTTCCCCCCCTACAAAAATAGAACTAGAATGGGCAACAAGGGGATAAAGACGAAAAGTAACCTGAGTAATAATTCCTAAACTACCATAGGATCCTGTAAACAGTTTCATCAAATCATACCCCGCCACATTTTTTACTACCTTGCCCCCAGCCTTAACCACTTCGCCATCAGCACGGACAAAAGATAAACCCAAAATTAAATCCCTCACGCCACCATACCGTTGACGCCAAGAAAGATTATTCGCCGTTGCCACCACTCCTCCCACAGTGGCCTCCTCCTCAAAAAATGGGTCAATGGGCAAAAACTGACCTTTAGAGGCTAAAAAGTTATTTAAATCTTTAATTTTCATCCCTGCTTGAACGGTAATAACCAAATCTTCCTCTCCATGTTCTACCACTTGATTAAGGTTAGCCATGCTAATTAAGAGATTAACTGGTTGCCGCACTCCCCCCCAAGACAACTTCGTGGCTTCACCAGTGGGGATAACTCGCCAATGATTTCTATAGGCAAAACTTACTAATTGTGATAGCATGGCGGTGGTATTTGGAAAAACTAAGTAACGAGGAATACAATCCGCCAACCCAGCCATTTTAATTTTATTTTGCCATTTTGGATTTTTATCCCATTCTATTATTTTTATAGAATTAACATTACAAAAGTCTAATATTTCTTTGATTTGTCTTGGAGAAGAAGCCTGAAAAATTTGGTTCATTTTGAAAAGATATTAAATAAATTTTTAAACGAGTAATTCATAACTTATACTAAGTCGAACTTACTCCATAGAAATAGAAGGATAATACTAATATGCCATTGTAAATTATAATTTGATACTATCAGTGGATGATATATAATTTATTAACACTGACATCCATGTCAAAATAACAAACTGGGAAAATTGGTAGTTATATACCAATACAAATACCTGTTTTGTACTTGTCCGATGAGTTTGAACGAAAGTTTAAGATTAAAATTTTGAAAACTTCTTCCATTGACAAGATATGAAAATAAAATAAGTAAAGAATAGTCGAGTTCTAACATAAAAATGACAGTTTCAACTTCAGAAAAAGCGCCACTAGCGTGGAATATAATTATATACATGGCTACTATTCATTTAGCAGCCCTTTTTGCCTTTTTACCTAGCAATTTTAGCTGGGGCGCAGTGGGCATTTTTTTCGTACTTTATTGGTTAACTGCCTGTATTGGTATTACCCTCGGATTTCATCGTTTGGTATCTCACCGTAGCTTTGAAACTCCTAAATGGCTAGAATACATTATCGTATTGTGCGGCTGTTTAGCTTGTCAAGGTGGACCTATTCAATGGGTTGGTTTACACCGAGTCCACCACAAATTTTCTGACCATGAAGGCGATCCCCATGATTCTAATAAGGGTTTCTGGTGGAGTCACATGGGTTGGATGTTTATTAAAAACCCTGCTAATAAACTTGTACCTAAATATACTAAGGATATTCAAAATGATCCTTTTTATAAGTGGTGCGATAAATATTTTATTCCTGTTCAGGTTGCCCTAGGATTATTACTATTCTGGTGGGGTGGATGGTCTTTCGTGGTTTGGGGTATCTTTTTACGCCTAGTGGTGGTATTCCACGTAACTTGGTTTGTAAACAGTGCTACCCATAAGTTTGGCTATGTGAGCCATGATTCTAATGATCATTCTCGCAATTGTTGGTGGGTTGCTGTCTTAACTTTTGGAGAAGGTTGGCACAATAATCACCATGCTTATCAATACTCTGCTCGTCATGGTTTACAGTGGTGGGAAGTGGATTTAACTTGGATGACCATTAAACTTTTATCTTTGTTTGGACTAGCTAAAAATATCAAGTTAGCTCCTACGACATTGCCCACTAAGGCATAATAAATATTTCACTGTAGTTACGAAAAATCCCTCTTTTTTTTAAGGGGGATTTTTTTATTTGTTTAGTAGTAGGGTTTGTAGGTATTCTTCTTTTATTATGGCGATGGTTTTTTGAAGATTTTTTAAGTATTCTTTTTCGTTTATGGTTGTTTTTATGCTTGAAAAATAAATATTATTATTTTCTATGGTGTGAATAAAGCCTAAGTGTTCAATGGTTCTTAAGCTATATTCTAAGGTGCGATCGCCCATAGCAACTTTTTCTTGAAATATTGTTATGTCAATAGATTGTTGATGGTTAATTAAATATTTTACTATTCCTAAAAAGTTTATCCACTTCTGTTTATGAAAATCTTTATTAAATAATGTTTCTGAATTATTATTAGTTTTTAAAACAATATTATTTTTAACAGTAGGAGACTCACTAACATTTAAATTTAATTCAGAGTGACTGGTTTTTATGTCAACTATTCTGGGTTCGTATTGCTTATTAAATTTATTATAATCAAACTCAATTACCACATCATAGTTCTGATTTGAAAGAATTTCACTGCTACTGTGTCCCCACCAACTGCCAAAAATTCCATCAGGTTTACTGCTATCACAAAGTTTAAAAGAAGTCACTAAATATTTAATAGTTTTATTTTTCTTTTTAGAAGAAATATTTTTATTACGTACATCAGTAAACCAACAATTTTTAACTAAATATTTAGGGGCAGAATTACCCATGCCACAAGGCTCAATTAATTTTAATTCCTTAAATAACTCTTGGGTTAATTGAGAAACTGTAACGGTCAAATCTATATCAATAATGGGCTGTAATTTGGTTATATCTAACTTTTGCTTTAATTTTTGATTGATACCATCTCGAAATAGAGGTACATTTTCTATGGGTAAAGCCATACCAGCGGCGAAGGGATGTCCCCCAAAACCTGATAAAAGATGCTTTTGAGAGAAAACTAAGTCATATAAATTGATGCCACTGACCGAACGAGCCGAACCCCGTGCTAAATTGTTAGAGTCACTGGTTTTCATGGTGCTAAGGAGAATGCAGGGGCGCCCATATTCCTGACTAATGGCGCTGGCAACTAATCCTAAAACTCCTGTTTCCCACTGATTATCTTCCAAGACGATAACGGCGGTGGTGGATAAGTCTAAATCAGCTACTTTTTTATGGGCTTGTTTTAATACGGTTTGTTGTAATTCTTTGCGGTTAAGGTTGGCTTCTTCTGTTTGGTTGGCGAAGGTGATGGCTTCTTTGAGATTTTTGGTTGTTAGTAATTTGACGCAAAAACTAGCGTCTCCGTGGATGCGACTCACAGCGTTGATACGGGGTGCAATACCGAAAGAAATGTCCATGGGGCGATCGCCATTACCTTTACATAATTGTAGTAATTGTTTAACCCCACAACGGTTAGTATTTTGTAATTTCTTGATCCCTTCTTGGGCAAGATAACGACAATCTCCCTTCAACTCCACCAAGTCAGCAATTAAGCCAATGGCAACCAAATCTAGTAAATCTTCTACGGGTTGGGTAGGAATATCAGGAAAAGCCTCATACAAAGCCTCTACTAGCTTATAAGCCACCGCTACCCCCGACAGATGATAAAGGGGATGAGTATTTTTAAAATAACGAGGATTGATAATGGATACCACCTGAGGGCGATCGTCTGGTAAGGTATGATGATCAGTAACGATTATATCTATGCCCAATTCATTGGCGTAGTCGATTTCTTTTAAATTAGTGCTACCCGTATCGCAGGTGACAATCAAACTTATACCCTCTTGGGCTAATCTATCAATACCCTCACAATTTAACCCATGAGATTCCTTGAGACGATTGGGGATATAGTAACTTAACTGTAACTCCTGAGCAAAAAACTGTCCTAACCCTTCCCACAAAACCGAAGTAGAAGTAATGCCATCCGCATCAAAATCACCCCAAATACAGACTTTTTCCCCCTTCTCCCATGCTTGATTAAGGCGAATTACCGCCCTTTTCATCTCCTGTCCAAAATCAAAAGGTGATGTAGGTTTATAGTTACGACTATCTAAAAAAGTGTGTAATTCCTTTTCTTCCCTTATGCCCCGATGCCATAGGAGTTGAGACACAAAATCTCCCTTTGTGGGAATATTCTTGGTGTATTCCTGAACAATATCTTGAAACCATTTAGGAATATCGTAGATGGGGGCAATGTTCCATTGATTAATCATAGGGCTTAGGTGGTAGGGTTTAGGTTTTGCTTAATGATGGTTTGAAATACTGTTACATTACGATAAACATTCAATATTTGGTATTGCTGAATTTAGATATGATTCTTGGTTTGGGTGGGGAACAGGGAACAGGGAATGGGCAATGGTAATAAGATAGGATATTTACTGTAATTTGATAATATTTCATACCATGATTAAGCAACGCCCAATATTTTAAATATTATCATCATTGCCAATTCTCCATTGCCATGTTGATGAAAAACAAAAATTTACATTACGAAATGTTAGATCTCCGAAAATAGTTGTTAGATTGTTGTTAGAACTTATGTATATAACCAGTTTAGATAACAAGTATAAATATTTCTCAAGTTACAAATGGATTTAACAAACTTTCCTTGGCTAACGACAATCATTCTTTTACCGATTGTTGCCTCTCTTCTCGTTTTTGTCATACCAGACAAAGACGGTAAAACCATAAGATGGTTTGCCCTCACTGTGGGCTTAATAGACTTCGTTTTAATCGTTTATGCCTTCTATCAAGGTTATGACTTAAATAACCCCAATCTACAGATGGTGGAAAGCTATACATGGATACCAGACATTGACCTAAAATGGTCGGTGGGTGTAGATGGTTTATCCATGCCCCTTATTTTGTTAACGGGCTTTATCACTACCCTCGCCATTATGGCGGCATGGCCTGTAACCCTCAAACCTAGGTTGTTTTACTTCCTGATGTTGGCAATGTATGGGGGACAAATCGCCGTTTTTGCTGTGCAGGATATGTTACTTTTCTTCCTTGTGTGGGAATTGGAATTAGTACCTGTTTACCTCATCCTGTCTATATGGGGCGGTAAGAGACGACTTTATGCGGCTACCAAATTTATCCTTTATACTGCTGGAGGCTCGTTATTCATTCTTGTAGGGGCTTTAACTATGGCTTTTTACGGGGATACCGTCACTTTCGACATGAGTGCGATCGCCCACAAGGACTACGGCTTAAACCTCCAACTATTACTATACGGTGGTTTCTTGATTGCCTACGGTGTCAAACTACCCATTTTCCCCCTCCACACATGGCTACCCGATGCCCACGGAGAAGCCACTGCCCCTGCCCATATGCTCTTGGCTGGAATTTTGCTCAAGATGGGTGGTTACGCCCTCATCCGTATGAATGCGGGAATGTTACCCGATGCCCATGCAGTTTTTGCCCCTATCCTGATCATTTTGGGGGTAGTAAACATAATTTACGCTGCCTTTACCTCCTTTGCCCAACGTAACCTGAAACGAAAAATTGCCTACTCCTCTATTTCTCACATGGGGTTTGTCTTAATTGGTATCGCCTCCTTTACCGAAATTGGTATGAGTGGCGCCATGTTACAGATGATTTCCCATGGTTTAATCGGGGCGAGTTTATTCTTCATGGTTGGAGCTACTTATGATCGCACCCATACCCTCATGTTAGATGAAATGGGGGGAGTTGGTAAAAGCATGAAAAAAATCTTTGCCATGTGGACAACCTGTTCGATGGCATCCCTTGCCCTGCCAGGAATGAGCGGTTTTGTGGCAGAATTAATGATCTTTATCGGACTTGCCACTAGCGATGCCTATGGCACAATTTTCAAAGTTATTATGGTATCCCTAGCCGCCGTCGGAGTCATTTTAACCCCCATTTACCTCCTTTCTATGCTCAGAGAATTGATGTATGGCCCAGAGAATAAAGAATTAGTATCCCACAGCAAATTAATTGATGCCGAACCCAGAGAGGTATTTATTATCACTTGTTTACTCATTCCTATCATCGGTATTGGTTTATATCCCAAGATTGTCACCCAAATTTATGACAGCACCACCAACCAACTTACGGCATTACTCAGAAACTCCGTACCTAGCTTGGTAGAGACTAAAATTGCTGATAAAACCGAAAATCAATTTGTAACCCTCCGGGCTCCAACCATTGATTAATAATTTATCTGTAAATAATTTTAACCCCTCTTTTAACGGAGGGGATTTTTTTTGTTATCAGTTCTCCATAGCTTTTCCGTTTCCTTCAACAAAAATAAATGGTAAGATCTAACCATAGCTAGGGGTGTCTAAATAATTAGGCTGAGAAAAACCCTTAGAACCTGAGACTGGGTAATACCAGCGTAGGAAAGCTGTTTATAGAGGATCAAAATATGCGAACAGAATGGATTGCGAAAAGACGGGGACAGGCTAACGTGTCTCAGATGCACTATGCCCGTCAAGGTATGATAACAGAAGAAATGCACTATGTAGCAAAGCGGGAAAATTTACCCCCTGAGTTAATACGAGATGAAGTAGCAAGGGGTAGAATGATTATTCCCGCCAACATCAATCACCCTAACCTTGAGCCTATGGCCATTGGGATTGCTTCTAGGTGTAAGGTAAACGCCAATATTGGGGCTTCTCCTAATAGTTCTAATATTGATGAGGAAGTAGATAAACTTCATTTAGCGGTGAAATATGGAGCAGATACTCTCATGGACTTGTCCACTGGGGGCGGTAATTTAGACGAAATTCGTACTGCTATTATCAATGCTTCTCCTATTCCCATCGGTACTGTGCCTATTTACCAAGCGCTAGAAAGTGTCCATGGTAATATCGAGGATTTAACAGCACAGGATTTCTTACATATCATCGAAAAACACGCCCAACAGGGTGTTGATTATATGACTATCCACGCTGGTATTTTAATCGAACATTTACCCTTAGTACGTAATCGTATTACTGGTATTGTTTCCCGTGGTGGCGGTATTATCGCCCGTTGGATGTTGCATCACCATAAACAAAACCCTCTTTATACTCATTTTGACGATATTATCGAAATCTTCAAAAAGTATGATGTATCTTTCAGTTTAGGGGATTCTTTGCGCCCTGGTTGCACCCATGATGCTTCCGATGAGGCTCAATTGGCTGAGTTAAAAACCCTCGGACAACTTACCCGCCGTGCATGGGAACATGATTTACAGGTGATGGTAGAAGGCCCTGGACACGTACCCATGGACCAAATTGAGTTTAATGTTAAAAAACAGATGGAAGAGTGTTCTGAAGCTCCTTTCTATGTTTTAGGACCTTTAGTTACTGACATTGCCCCCGGTTATGATCATATCACCAGTGCGATCGGTGCTGCCATGGCAGGATGGTATGGTACTGCTATGCTATGTTATGTTACCCCCAAAGAGCATTTAGGCTTACCTGATGCGGAAGATGTACGTAATGGCCTTATTGCTTATAAGATTGCAGCCCATGCGGCGGATATTGCCCGTAATCGCCCTGGCGCAAGAGACAGAGATGATGAACTTTCTAAGGCTCGTTATAACTTTGACTGGAATCGTCAGTTTGAGTTATCTTTAGATCCTGAAAGAGCAAAAGAATATCACGATGAGACTTTACCGGCAGATATTTACAAAACTGCGGAATTCTGCTCTATGTGTGGTCCTAAATTCTGTCCTATGCAAACCAAGGTTGATGCGGATGCTCTCACTGAGTTAGAAAAATTTCTCGCCCAAGAAGAGGAAGCTAAAAAACAACCTGTAGCCTAAATTTTGCTATAAAAATATATCTCCCCATTGTGGGGAGATATGAGAGGCACATATCAATTGTTAATATAAAATGTTTAAACTCTAAAGTTAGTCACAACCGAGAATGTTATTTACTGTTATTGAGATGAGCATTTTTTTCTTTTAACACTTTTTCCACAGCCTTTTCTAAATACCACTCGATGGAGTGATCAACATTAAAATTAACCAAAGTTTTTAATATAGCCTCGGCTTTGTTTGCATCATTGTCCAGTAAACATAACAATTCTTCTGTTAATTGCCTTGCCACTTTTCCTGCAGGCTTAATACTTTTTCTTTTTTGAAAAGCGAACCCTTCTAATAATACATCATCTATTAAATCATTTTTTTCTCTGCTTCTATCGATAATCTTTTCAATTTCTTCTTCCGGATGAAATTTTTCTTTCCATAGCATTGAGCGATTTTTTGTTGCAGAAATAATTATAGTCACTTTACTTAAGTATGAACCAATCAAGGGTAAAATAATGGATGAAGTAATTATTTTTATATTTAAGTATAATGCCCCATGATATAGAATTAAGACAAAAAGTAATTGACTATGTAGAAAATAGAGGTAACGTAACAAAAGCATCGAGAATATTTGGAATATCAAGAGCATCAATATATAGATGGTTGAATAGAAAAGATTTAAGACCAACAGTGGTCAAA
>Ga0208979_100273_pt1 | contig 53141 bp, 47 predicted proteins | sample HotLakConsUCCSLE_FD_184738 | JGI IMG/M metagenome (GOLD analysis project Ga0208979, IMG submission 184738) | Hypersaline microbial mat communities from Hot Lake, Washington, USA - Hot Lake Consortium UCC-SLE (SPAdes) | ecosystem: Environmental > Aquatic > Non-marine Saline and Alkaline >... | reverse complement strand
CGGCCCCTCGGAGGCCGAGACCTTCTGGACCGAGTTCCTGCGGTCCCTGCGCGCCCGGGGCCTCGGCGGGGTCCGGCTGGTGATCAGCGACGCGCATACCGGCCTCAAGGCTGCAATCGCACCAAGCTGCACTCCACGAACCCGATCGAGCGCCTGAACAAGGAAGTGAAGCGCCGCATTCGCCATTGGGCTCGAACCATGTATGGATGGCTCCCGCGGGGCAAGGGCGTTTCGGTTGATGCCGGCGTCCTTTCGGTTGCGGCCATGTATACGGCGTCTGGATTGCAGCACGGTGGCTGCGCGCCATGATGAAGCCCGCGGTCGCCTTGGTCCCGATCAATGGCGCGCGCTCGGGGGCGCTTCGGTCCGAACAGGGTGTCCTCGACGATATTCCCGTGATTTGCCATCATCTCACGATGCACTTGCCTTATCGGTCGAGGATATGACCTCCGATCTGGTTCAGTCGGCTTGCACCGCCCGGAATTCCGTCTTGTTCTTGATCAGCGCATAGGCGGTGCGCGCCATGCGGTTGGCCAGGGCGATTGCTGCCTGCCTGGGCTTCTTGCGGCTCATGAGCTTCCACAGCCAGTCGTCGCCGGGCTCGCCACGGCGGCGGACACTGACCTGCGCCATGACGCCCAAGAGCAGCCTGCGCAGATACCTGTTGCCCATTTTGGAGATGCGCCCCAATCGCTCCTTGCCGCCCGTCGAGTGCGGCCGCTCTGTCAGCCCCAGCCAGGCAGACAGATCACGGCCCGATTTGAAATCGGCAATATCCGGCAGGGCAGAAACCAGCGCGCTGGCGGCAATCGGGCCGATGCCGGGTACGGTCTGCAACCGCTGCGCGTCTTCAGTGGCCTTGGCGTCTGCGCGGAGGTCTGCGGTGAGATCCGCGATCTTCTTGTGTGTGTCGATCAGCTGATCGGCGAGCAGGCTCAGGGCTTTGCGAGCCGGTGCCGGCAGATCTGCCTGTTCACAAGCAAAAATCAGGCGCTCGACATTGTGGATACCCTTGGGCACGACGATCCCGAACTCGCCCGGGTGCGCGCGCGTGGCGTTCACGATCTGGGTCTGGTGGCGGACAAGAAACTCCCGCGCTTTGTGCGTCATGAGCAAGGTCTGAGTTTCCTCACTCTTCACCGGAACAAACCGCATGGACGGGCGCGATACCGCTTCACAGATCGCCTCCGCGTCGACCGCGTCAGTCTTGCCGCGCTTGACGTATCCCTTCACGCAGCTGGGCTGCATCAGCCGAACTTCGTGCCCGAGCTTGAGCAGTTCGCGCGCCCGTTAATGCGCGCTGGCGCAAGCTTCCATGCCGATCAGACAGGGCGGAAGGCTCTGGAAGAACTCGAGCATCCGGCTGCGTCGGCGCTGACGGCACAAGACAGCACGACCCTCGGCGTCAACACCGTGCAGCTGGAAAACAGACTTCGCCAGATCGACCCCGAGTGTGGCAACTTCGGTCATGGATGCCCCCCGTTGTTGGCCGTGTTCACAGCGCCCAACATGGCACATTGCGATGCCGGAAGCGGGAGCCATCCACTCCATCAATGGCGCGAAATGGTTCATCGTCGTCGGGTTCTTCCCAAACGAGGCCTCCATCCTGCGACTGATCGGCGCCGTGCTGTTCGAGCAGAACGACGAATTGCAGACCTCGAGCCGCCACATGATGGTCGAGGCCTTCGCCCATATCGACAAGGAGGAGATCGACCCCATTCTCAGCATCACAACGAAAGCCGCCTGATCATTCCCTCAGGCCAAGGCCATCCGGGAAATTACACCACCTTGACGGACGCTACCCGCCAGGCTGGCGCACTCTCGCCGAAGGTAGTATCGAGTCAGATGGTCTTCGATGATGCCGCCAACACCACCGAGCACGATGACCGTCCCCATGGGTCGACCGCGTTTGCGGGGAACAAGAGCGCTTGTCCGGCCACCTTCTTCTGCAAGCCGCCGAATCCAGCGCCGGACAGTGGTCTTGCTGACGCCAAGCTCCCAGACTGCATCACGGATACCGCTCTCCAAGCTCCCGGTGCGATTGAGATACGCCTGCACAAGCTGCCGAAGGACCGACGCAAGGCGCAGCGCCTCAGCACCAGCATCGCCACAGTCTTCGTCATTCCCTTCTATCGCTGCCAGCCGCCCAACCCCGCGCACCCTGTATCAGCGTTAAAGGCAAGATATCATATTTAATGGCAAAGCCGCCCCGTTGATTTTGTTGACTTTCGCATACCGCATTTAAGGGCTACGCGACACTTGTGGCTTGAAGATGGGCGAACTTGGGTTGTCATAAAAAGGCTCCGTTGAAGATCACCGGAGTTCCGTCGAGGCTTAAGGAGGCATTCCGCAAACAGAGTCCGAGATGAGCGCGACTTCTGTTCCTGCCCCGGAAAGCGACGTCGTCGTTGCTGCCGATCTGGATCTGGAGCGCGCCATACGTGCTTTCGCAATCGGCGCCGCCGCCGCCGGTATCGGGTGTCTGGGTGATGGCCTGCGTCCAGCGGGCCCGGTGGTCCAAGCCCCAGGCGAAGTGGCCGGCATTCCATGCCCCCTCGTCGCCAGCCGCCTCCAGCTCGGCCTGGATAAGAGCGGCATCGAGTTTCCCCTCGATGGCTGTCACGCGTCCTTCCCGGAACGTGATCACCACGCGATCCTCGATGTAACGGGCGAGATGAAAGCAGCAATCGCCGACCCCGAGGACCAATTGCCCTTCGGTCATCCCTTCGACCTGGGCTGCCTGCACCGCGCCGATCCCCCAGAAATCAAGCCGCCCCGGCAGATCGGCGGCGCCATAGTTGGCCAGCGCGGGGCGGCCGGGTTTCTGCATCACCAGATCGGTCCCCGCAACAGAGGTGACATGCACTGTCTCGGCCCGGTCAAGCAGTTCCGCGCCGGCCCGGGCGCGCTGTCGCACCAAGGGGTCCGCACGCAGACGATCGAGGACATGCGGCGGCTCCATGCAGCACAAGACACGCGCACCACGCCCGAGCGCTTCGGCGATTTCGGAGCGATAATGCAACGCGTGGCTGGTCATGTAGACGATCAGGTCGGCCCGACTGCAGGCGGCCTCGAGCGCGGTGGACGATGGCGGCCTGTCCCATGAAAAGACCGTGGTCAGAGGCTCCGCGCCCAGATCGCGCGCCGCGCCGTGGCAGGCTGCGGCATAGGCGGGGTTCCAGGCGGTGTCGGTGATCGCCACGCACAGCTCCCCTTCCTTCAGCGCCGAGGCCCCAAGCTGATGCCGAAAGAGTGCCTGAAAATCCGCCACGAAGGCGTCAGACGTATAGCTGCGCGCATATGCCATCGCCGGTCAGACGATCCGCCCGCCAGACTGTCCGGCATCGGGGGGCGCACAGGCGGTAAGGGCGATGGGCTTCAACCCGGCACCGCCGCCAGTTCGGCCGGCGCCGCCTGTCCCTGCAGAATGCGCTCGATCTCGGCCGTGTCCCGAAGCCGGATCAGCCCGCCGTCCGACATGCGCTGCAATGCATCGTCATGCGCGACGCGGGTCGAGGAGGCACAGGCATCCTGGACAAGGTTGACATAGTAGCCCCGGTCCGCGGCATCACGGGCGGTGAGTTCGACGCAGCCTTCGGTCACGATGCCGCAGACGAGCAGCCGGTCGATTCCCATGTTGCGCAGGATCTGGTCTATGGGCGTGGAATTGAACGTGCCGGCACTGGTCTTGTCGATGATGATCTCGTCGCCTTGGGGGGCGACCTCGGGCAGGAACTCGTCGTCGCGCGCATCGGCCGAGCGGGCCTTTGTTTCCTGCTGAAGCGAGCGCTGACCGTCCCGGCAATCGGCTGTCAGATACTTCACACGGATATGGATCAATTCGACACCGCCGGCGCGACAGGCATCCTGAAGTCGGCGCACGCGGGGCAGTATCTCGTCGATGAAGGCCCAGCGTTCGTCAAGATGATGGGGCATACCCTGTTCGCGGCAGAGGCGCCCCATCCACCCGTCGCGATGCGCGTCGAGATATTGCAGATCGATGGTCAGCAAAGCGGTGCGTGACGGATCGAAGGCAGGTTCCTGTGGAGGCGGAACGAGATCGTAATAGGGATCATGGGCCATGAAAGGATCCTTTCGGTTGAGTGTCAGAGGGTAGCGACGGCAAGATCACCGACGGAGTCATGTTTGAAACAACGGACCTGATGGCTGCCACCCAGAGTCTCGAGCGGTGGCGGCCTTTCGCGGCAGCCGGCGTCGGCCAAGCTGCACCGAGGGTTGAAGGCGCAACCCGGCGGCGGCGCGAGCGGTGAAGGAGGCTCGCCGATGATGGCCGCGCTATCCCGCCGTGAATTCGGACGTATGCGGGGAGCCGCCGCCATCAGGCCACGCGTATAAGGGTGCTTTGGATTGGCAAAGATCTCGGCAGCGGGGGCGTTCTCGACGATCTGGCCAAGATACATGACCGCAACCCGGTCACTGACATAGCGCACGACACTCAGGTCATGGGCGATCATCAACAGCGTCAGGCCCAGCCGTTCTCGCAAGTCCAGAAGCAGGTTCATGATCTGCGCCTGCACCGACACGTCGACGGCCGACACGGGTTCATCGGCGACGATGAATTCGGGATCGACGGCCAGCGCCCGTGCGATACCGATGCGCTGACGCTGCCCGCCGCTGAAGTGGCGCGGATACCTGTCCGCCGCTTCGGGCGGCAGTCCCACAAGGTCGAGCAATTCCCTCACCCGCGCCTTTGCAGCGGGACCCTTGGCGATACCGTGCACATGCAGCACCTCGCCGAGGATCTGCCCGACCGTCAGCCGCGGATTCAGCGACGACCATGGATCCTGGAAGACCATCTGGAGATCGCGGCGTGCGGCCCGCAACCGAGCGGGCCCCATCGACAGCACGTCCTCGCCCCTGAACCGGACTTCGCCCGATGTCGGCTCCACCAGACGCAGGAGCGCCCGGCCAAGCGTCGTCTTGCCAGACCCCGACTCCCCCACGAGACTGAAAATCTCGCCCGGTGCGATGTCGAGATCGACACCGTTCAGCGCGGTCAGGGTGCGGCGGTGCCCCGGCAGGAAGCTGTCCAGAAACCCGCCCTGGACAGGATAGCGCATCGTCAGGCCACGAACCTCGATCAGCGGTGTCATGCTGTCCCCAGTTCTGCTGTAGCGCTGTCTGCGGCGGAGATGGACTTGGGCCGGGCCATGTCATCGTGCCGAAGACAGCGCGTGGCCCGCCCGCCCCCGATGTCGATCAACGGGATCTTGCCTGTGCGGCATTCGTTGGTTGCCATCGGGCACCTGGGGTGGAACCTGCATCCTGCGGGCAGATCGACAAGATCGGGGGGCAATCCCTTGATCGGGCGCAGACGCTGGGCCATTGGCGCGTCCAGATCGGGGACACAATCCAGAAGGGCCGCGCTATAGGGATGCCGCGGGCCCGAGAACAGCTCGGCCGGCGTCGCGGTCTCGACGACCTGACCCGCGTACATGACCGCAACCCTCTGACAGGTCTCGGCAACCACGCCCATGTCATGCGTGACAAGGATCACCGCAAGATCCAGATCGCGCTGCAACTGCCTCAGCAAAGCAAGGATCTGATCCTGAACGGTCACGTCCAATGCCGTGGTCGGCTCGTCGGCAATCAGCAGGCGTGGGCCGCAGGCCAGCGCCGTCGCGATCACGACGCGCTGACACATGCCGCCGGAAAACTGGTGTGGATAATCCCGGGCACGTTCCTCCGGAGACGGGATCCCGACCTTGCGCATCAGATCGACGGCGCGGGACATCGCCTCCCGGCGCGACCCGACGACGCCCTGCTCGAGCATGCCTTCGGCAATCTGCCCGCCGACCCGCAAAACCGGGTTGAGAGCCGAGACCGCGTCCTGGACGATCATCGCGATGTCGCGCCCGCGGATCCGGCTCAGCCCTGCTTCGCTCAGGGCCATAAGGTCCGTTCCATCGAAGACTGCCTCCCCGCCTGTTCTTGCCGAAGTGCCAAGCAGGCCGAGGATGGTCTTGCAGGTAACGCTCTTGCCGGACCCGCTTTCACCGACGATCCCCAGACATTCGCCGGACGAAATGGAGAAATTGACATCCTCCACCGCGCGCAGGGTGCCGCGACGCGTGGGTATGTCCGCCGACAGGTTCCGAACGTCGAGAAGCGCCATGCCTGTTACTCCCTCTCGCGTAGCCAGTCCGCCACGCCATCCCCGAAGAGGCTGAGCGAAATACCGACCAGAACGATTGCAAGCCCGGGCAGCGTGATCATCCACCACGCTGTGAAAATGAAGCTTTTCCCCTCGGCGATCATGGTGCCCCATGTGGGCGTCGGCGGCGGCAGGCCAAGGCCCAGAAACGCCAGCGTTGTCGTCGACAGGATCACCAGCACGATATCTGTCATCGCGAAGATGATCGTCGGCGTGATGACGTTCGGCAGGACATGCCGCAACATGATCCGTGTATGAGAAAAACCCAGCGCGCGGGCCGCCAGCACGTATTCGCTGCGCTTGGCGACCAGAACCTCGGCCCGCACGATACGGGCATACATGCTCCAGCCCGCAAGCGTCAGCGCAATGTACATGGACGTGACCCCGGGGCCGAGGATCGCGATCACGCCGATGGCCATGACCAGAAAGGGAAAGGCGGTAAAGGTATCGACCGTACGCATGATCAGGGTGTCGAAAAACCCGCCTGCATATCCCGCGATACCGCCGAGGATCGTGCCCAGAACCCAAGGGAAAAAAACGCACAGGAACCCGATCCGCAGATCGACCTGCGCCGCGTAGATCACGCGGGTAAAGATATCTCGGCCGAAATTGTCGGTTCCGAACAGGTGGGTCCAGCTTGGCGGCTGCAAGGCGTTGCGTAGGTCCTGGTCGACCGGATCGTAGGGGGAGATCAGGGGCGCCATCACGCTCGCCAGAACGATGGCCGAGATCATCACCGCCCCTGAAACGAGGGCCGTCCTCTGCCCCACGAGCGCGGACAGCCGCCCCCGCCCCATGAGGGAGGGAAGCCGGCGGCTGGGCAGCCTGGAGGCGGCGTGTTCCTCAGTCATAGCTCACACGCGGGTCCAGAAGCGCATAGACAATGTCGGTTGCCAGATTGATCGTGATGACCAGAAGCCCGAAGAAAAGGGCGATCCCCTGGATCATCGGATAGTCGCGCGCGGTCACCGAACTCACGATCAGGTTGCCGATGCCGGGGATGGAAAAGACATTTTCGATCACGACCGATCCGCCCAGAAGCCAGCCGATATTGACGCCGAGGATCGTGACGGTCGCCATCAGCGCATTTCGCAAGACATGGCGGCGCATCAGCTTTCCGACCGGCAGGCCCTTGGTGCGGGCGAATTCCACATGCGGCGCGGACATCGCCTCGATGATCGAGGCGCGAAGGGTGCGGATCAGGATCGGCGCAAGGGCAAGCGTGATGGTGAGCGCCGGCAGAAACAGATGCCACAGCCGATCAATCAGGTTGTCGCCGAACCCCGCGACGGGAAAGATCGGCCAGACCACGGCGAACACGATCAGCAGATTGAGACCCAGCCAGAAGCCCGGCATCGCCAGCGTGAGGGTCGCGCCGGCGCGGATTACCTGATCCGTGCGCCGACCCCGCCGGCTGGCCGCGAGTATTGCCAGAGGTATGCAGACCAGAACCGAGAGGATCACCGCATAGGCGATCAGTGTGATCGTGGGGGCAAGCCGTTCGGCCACGACCTCGAGCACGGGGCGCCGATAAACGAGCGAGATGCCCAGATCGCCGGTCGCGACGTCTTTCAGAAAGCTGCCGAACTGCATCCAGATCGGATCGTTGAGTCCGAGCTGTTCGCGCAGCTCGGCAAGGCGTTCATCGGTGGCGTAAACCCCCAGCATCATCCGCGCAGGATCGCCCGGCACAAGCCGGACGACCATGAAGACGACCAGAAGGATGCCGAAGAGAACCGGCAAAATCTGGATCAACCGCCTGCGAAGGAATACAAGAAGTGCCACCTCGGGACCGGCTTACTCGGACAACCACACTTCCCAGAAGCGATGAAGCTTCGTCGGGAACACGGCAAAATTCTCGACGTTGTCGCGAGTGCCGTAGATGATCGTCGGGTGGAACAGATAAAGCTGCGGCACCTCCTCCATCGCGATCTGTTGCAACTCGGTATAGAGTTCTTCGCGCAACGCCGGATCCTGCGCGCCTTCTGCGGCGACACTGATCTCGATGATCCGCTCGTTGGCATAGCCCGAGAAGGCCGAATCCGACCCGCCGATATCCTTGGGCCAGAAATCGAACGGGATGTTCATCGCCGGATCGATCACGTCATTTGTTCCCAGCTTGTAGACCATCTCGAATTCGCCGCTGGACCACATCGACCACCATGTCCCCGCCTCGACGGGCATCACGTTGACCTGGATGCCGATCTCTCCCAGCTGGTCGTTCAGGATGACCGCAGTCTGCTGGGCCATCTCGTCACCAGACGGGATGGTCAGATCGACCTCGAAGCCATCGGGGACAGAGGATTCCGCCATCAGCTGCTTTGCCCGCTCAAGATCGAAACCCGTCGCGAACTCGTCGGTGTGATAGAGGATGCCGGGGCCATAGAACGGCGATTCCGCAGGCTCCCCGTTGCCCAGAAGGATCGCGTCGATCATCGCTTCGCGATCCACCGCATAGGAGATCGCCTGACGCACCTTGACGTCGGACAGTTCGGGGATGTTGCGAATATTTGGAACAATCGCTGCGGTGCCATAGATCGTCACCATCGTCGCCTCGACGCCCGGAGCATTCGCCAGCGATGCCGCTTGGCTGAACGGCACCAGAAGCGCGACATCGACTTCGCCGGTGCGCAACTGAAGGATGCGCGCGTTGTCGTCCTGGACGACCCGCATTTCGACCCTGTCGACATAGGGCCTTTCAGGATCCCAGTAGCCCGGGTTCGGCGTCAGGACCGCAACCTGCCCCTTTTGCCAGCTATCAAGGCAGAACGCACCCGAGCCCATTGGCGCGGCCGCAAGGCCTTCGGGCCCGACTTCCTCGGCATAGTCCTTGGACAGGATATGGCTGCCCCAAAGCGTCAGGTAGCTGACGAAGGCAACGTTCGGCCGGTCGATGTCGATCTGAACCGTGTGATCGTCGATGACTGTCACCACCGGGTTGGCCGGGAACTGCCAGCTGACGTTGCTGTCGGACTCCGTTGCCCGGTCGAACGAGAATTTCACATCCTCCGCGGTGATCGGATCACCGTTGCAGAAGCTGGCATCCTGACGGAGATTGAACGTGTAGGTCGTTGAATCATCCGAGATTTCCCAGGATTCCGCCAGAGACGGGCGCAATTCCAGACCGTCTGCGGAATTCTGGATCAGGTTCGCGTAAACCTGATGCTGAGCCCAGAGCGATGCGTTGTCGTTGGTGTATTTCGGGTCCCAGAGATTCACATCGGCAGGTCGCGCAACAACCAGAGTGCCGCCCTGCCGCGGCTCATCCTGTGCATATGCCGGCACGGCCAGGGCCGCGGCCAAGGCGACGCCGACGGCAGTCGTCTGGCGTAAGGTCTTTCGTTTCATTGGACGTCTCCCCTTATATGTTTTTTTTCGCGCTCACTCGGCCGGTTCAGAAGCCTTGGCCGGCGTCATGGCGATCAGTTCGTCCACGGTTCGGCCGCGGATCACGTTTCCATCTGTCATGCGCTGCACCGCATCGTCATGTGCCGCCCGGCGCGAAGACGCGCAGCCATCCGTCACCAACGTGACATGGTAACTGCGGTCGCGTGCATCCCGGGCGGTCAGTTCCACGCAGCCTTCGGTCACCACGCCACAGACCCACAGCCGATCGCGCCCCATGTTGCGCAGAATCTGGTCGATCGAGGTCGAATTGAACGTGCTGACGCTGGTCTTGTTGATGATGATCTCGTCGCCAACCGGCTCGACGGCCTCGAGGAAATCGGCGTCCATCGGCAGATAGGGTGTGCCCTGGTCACGTCTCGCTTGCAGATCGGCCCCGCCATCCTTGTTCGAGGCAGTCCGAAAATTCACGCGGATATGAAACGGTTCGATCCCGTGTTCACGGCAATGCAGCAGCAATTTCTGAAGGCGCGGGCTGATTTCATCGATGAACTCGAACCGTTCCCTGAGGTGGTCTGGCTTGCCCTGATCGCGCCCGAGACGACCCATCCACCCGTCCGGATGGGCGCACATATTGTGCATATCAACGATCAGGAGCGCCGTCCGAGAGGGGTCTACTTCAACATCGCTCGGCTCAGCGACCAGATCCCAGTAGGGATCATGTACCATCGTTCTTACCTCCAAGCTTACTGCCAAAACCGTTCGGAATTGACTCAATCATGCATTAGGAAAAAGATTGTCGACAGGCTACAATCAGAATTGAAAGCGAACCGATTCCTGTCAAGTGGCAATATCGTCCCTCGATACGCCGGCCCTGACATGCGCGAAAAACAGCCATGTCCAGCTCTCTGCATGAATTTTGTGCGCCCTGAACAGAGCAAACGCTCCTTTATTGATCAATCTGCAGGTGGCGACGGACAAGGCCCCCGAGGGACCTGGTTCATCGGTCTGCAAGGATCAGAAGCCATCGCTCCCCATCGCATTTGCAGTTTGACTTGAGATCAGGTTGCTGCTGGCATCCATCGAGGGATGAAAAGGGGCGCGGCCCGATGCTGGATCCATTTTGCGGAATTCTCGAAGCAGCCAGAGCTTTTCGCGACGGTCACGCCGATCCGGTCGAGGAAACCCAGGCTGCTTTCTCGAGGATCGCCCGGGCCGAACCTTTGCTGAATGCCTTTTCTCTGCTGGTTGCTGACCAAGCGATCGCGCAGGCGAAACGCGCGCATTCCGAACTCAAATCCGGCTTTGATCGGGGGCCATTTCACGGTGTTCCGGTTTCGGTCAAGGACCTCGTCGATATGGGTGGTCTGGTCACAGGCTATGGCACGAGCGCCCCCCTCCGCTCTGGCCCTCAGCCGCGCAACGCCGCGTTGGTCGACAGGCTGGAGGCCGCGGGTGCGGTGATCGTCGGCAAGAACAACTGCCTTGAATTCGCCTATGGCGCGGTCAACCCCGAGGTTGGCCAGACCAACAATCCCCACGATCCGAACCGGACGGCGGGCGGGTCTTCGGGCGGTGGGGCGGCCGCGGTTGCGGCGGGCCTTGTCTGGGGTGCGGTCGGCACCGATACGGGCGGGTCGATCCGCATTCCCGCAGCGTATTGCGGGATCACCGGGCTCAAGCCGTCCTTCGGCGCGATCAGCCTGGAGGGCGTCTTTCCCCTGTCTCCCACGCTTGACCATGCGGGGCCGATGACACGACGTGCGTCCGACGCGCTATTGATGTTCGATGCCTTGTCCGGACAGGGCGGAGCGACCAATCCCCTCCCGGCGCGGAGGCTCCGGCTGGGTGTGATCCGCGAGCAGGCCCGACACCCTGCGATCCGACCCGATGTTCTGGAAACCTTCGACAAGGCGCTTGAGGTTCTTGCCGCTGCCGGGGTGGCCATCGAAGAGGTGTCCCTGCCCGACCTTGCGGGCTTTGACGAACGGCTGGTGGAAATCCTGCTTCCGGAGGCAGCGTTGATCCATGCCTCGCGGCTGGTCGCGCATGAGGCCGATTACGGCCTACAGACCCTTGCGCAGTTGAAGGCCGGCCCTGATGTCTCGGCGATGACCTATCTCGCGGCGCGGGATTATGCCCGTGCGCTCGCCGGGGCCTATGCCGGCAGGCTTGCGGGATTCGACGCCCTGATCGCGCCCTCCGTGGCCTGGGTCGCGCCGGAGGAGGACCCGGCAGTCGACGGCGAAGACGGTCATCTCGAGATGCTGTGCTCGGGTCTCGGCAATCTGGTGGGCGCGCCGTCGGTGTCGATACTCGCGGGAACCGGCGAGGCGGGAATGCCCGTCGGGTTGACCCTGAACGGCCCGACTGGCGGCGACCGGATGCTGATGCGGGTGGCGGTGGAACTCGAAAGTCTTCTGCCGGCACGTCCAAGACCCGCCCTGGTCTGAGGGCCAGGAGAACCAAACTCTCATCACCGACGAGATCCCGGGCCGCGACATCGCGAAGGCTCACGCCCGATGGCGTGCGTAATCGGCGGGGGTTTGCGCGCCGACCCGCCGGAGGATCGCAACCCAGGCCGCGATACCTTCGTCGATGGCCGACATCCGCAAGAATTCGTTCGGGGCGTGGTAATCCTCGTCCGACGTCGAGAACGAAAACATGACGGTGTCGATCCCGAGCGTGCGTTTGACGATCTCGGTCAATGGCAAGGTCGCTCCGATCCGCACGCGGACGGGCCGCGCGCCGGTCACCGTCTCGAGCGCGTCTTCGGCGGCCGCCAGCAACGGATGATCGCCCGGGATGGCGTAGGCCCCGGCAGAGCCCCGGTCCCCCGTCACGCTCAGTTCGGCACCCGGCGGGCAATGGCGCCGGAGGTGGCGCAGAACAGCATTCTGCACCTCCTGCGGATCCTGCCCGGGCACCAGCCGCATGGTCAGCTTGGCATGGGCCAGGTTCGGGATGACGGTCTTGCTTCCGGGCCCGGTATAGCCGCCCCACAGCCCGTTGACATCAAGCGTCGGGCGCATCCACAGCCGTTCGAGAAAGCCGTATCCAGGCTCGCCTGCGGCCACCGACCCGATGCTGTCGAGAAGCTGGTCTTCGTCGAAAGGGATGGCCGCGATCTCGCTGCGCTCAACCTCCGTCGGGTCGACAACACCGTCCAAGAACCCCTCGACCGTGATGCGGCCCGCGTCGTCGCGCAGGCTCGCCACGAGAGTCGCCATCTGATGCAGCGCGTTCGGGACCACGCCGCCGTAACGGCCGGAATGCAAATCCTTGGCCGCTGTCCGAAGCGTGATTTCGAACCCGCAGATACCGCGATTGCCGACGTTCAGCGACACCAGATCGGCCCGCCAACGCGCGCCGTCGGCGGACAGAACGGCATCGGCCGACAGCACATCGCGATGGGCGGCAAGGATCGGTTCGAGCGACGGGCTGCCGGTTTCCTCCTCCCCTTCGAGCAGCAGGCGAATATTGACCGGCAGACGCCCTTCGACTGCGAGGAACGCGGCCATCGCCTCGATCGCGATCATCATCGGTCCCTTGTCGTCAGAGGCCCCCCGCCCATAGAGCCGCGCGTCCCGCAGCGTCGCCTCGAACGGCTCCGACTGCCATAGCTCCAGTGGATCGGGCGGCTGCACGTCGTAATGCCCGTAGACAAGAAGTGTCGGCGCCTCCCCCGCCCCCAGCCATTCGGCATAGATGGCAGGCTGGCCGCTTCCGTCCGGTGCCGTCAGCCGGCGAAGCCCCGTGAACCCGACCTCGGCAAGCCGCGCCTCCAGAAAGGTGCGGGCGCCTTCCATGCCCGCGGTGCAGGACGGGTCGGCCCCGACAGAGGGATGCGCGATGAACGCCGCCAGCCGCGTCATGAATCCGCTCGGATCGGAAAGCGCCGCCTTGGCGACAGGGTCGGTCACGAGACACCCCCGTCGACGGACAGGATCTGCCCGCTGATCCATGCCGCGGCATCAGACGTCAGAAAGCAGGCCGCCGAGGCGATATCATCGGGCGTGCCCAGCCGTCGGGTGTGTATGCGTTCCAGCAATTGCGCCTGCCCCTCGGGGCCGTAGCTGGCCCATTGCCGTTCGGTCGAAGGGTTCGACAGCACGAACCCCGGCGCCACCGAATTGACGGTGATCCCGTGGGGGCCAAGCTCGAGCGACAGCTGTTTCGTCAGCCCGACCAAGGCATGCTTGGCCGCGCAATAGGCCTGAATGCCGGTCAGGCTGGGCCGAAGCCCCGCCCCGGACGAGATCGTCACGATCCGGCCCCAGCCCGCCGCCTTCATTGGCCCCGCCACGCCACGGGCAAGGTGAAAGGCGCTATCGACATTGGCGGCAAAGACCTCGTGCCACGCCGCATCGCTGACCTGCTCGACCGGTCGGGCTGTCTGGCCACGCACGCCGCCTGCTGCGCTCACGACGATCTCGGGCTCCGCGTCCAGTCGGCCAAGCATCGCGGCGACATCCGCGGCATCGCCCAGATCGCAGGGCTCCGCACGCAGCCCGAGGGCATCGGCCACGGCGACGAGCGGGTCGCCCGGACGGTCCGTCACGATGACCTCGTGGCCCGCCTGGGCCAACTGCCGGGCGATTGCCGCTCCGATGCCGCCGACCACGCCCGTCACCAATGCTCTGCGGGTCATGCCAGGCGCTCCGTCAGGGCGGCAAAGCTCTCGGGCGACAGGTCCCGCCGCCCGTCCTCGATGTCGTGGATCAGCTCGACCAGCCGGTCGAGCAGCGGCACGGGGATCCCATGGCCATGGGCGATCCGGGCAACAGCGCCGACTTGCGCGTCAACTTCCGTGCGCCGCTTTCGCACGGCAAGATCGCGCCAGATGCCAGTGTGGGTCTTGGCGGTTCTGGAGGTGAAATCGGCCAGCTGCGCAAGGCAGGCGTATGCGGCCTCCGGGCTGGCGCCAGGGACAAATGCCTCGGGCTCGAACCCGTTGAAGGCGCGCGGTGTCACGCCCTCGGCCGCCGCGGTGGCCATGACCTCGCGGGCAAGCCCGGTCAGCGCCGGGCCCCGGGAAGGGTCGGCAAAATTCGCCGTCATGCTGTCGTTGGTCAGCGCGGTTGCGAACAGCATGGCCCCGTATCCCATCTTGCCCCAGAGATAGGCCCATATGTCATCGGTCAGAACCGCCTCGGGTTCGAACACCTGCATAAGATGATGCATCTCGCGGGTGCGGTCGCGGATTGTGCCGTCGATCTCGCCCACCACGACAGCGCCGCGGTTTCCGAACAGGATGCGCCCCGGTTCCTCCCAATCGGCGCCGAAATTGACGAAGGCACCCATCGTGCGGTCAGGGCCCGCCATCGCGGCGATCACCCGTTCGTTCAAACCATTCTGCGCCGACAGGACATACCCGTCCTCGGCCAGATGCGGCAACGCGGCTGTCATCGCCTCTTCGGTGGCCTGCGCCTTGACCGCCAGAACGATCCGGCGATAGCGACCGGTCACGTTTTCAGGTGTCACGCAGGGCACGACCTGGGTGAATGCCTCTACCGGTCCCTCGATCCGAACGCCGGGGGCCGAGCAACACTCGGCATGTTCGTCCACGATATCGACCATGCAGACGGGTATGCCCGCCCGCGCCCAATAGGCCCCGATCGTGCCACCGATCGCACCCGCGCCCCAGATCAGTATCTCCTCGTCGTCGGTCATTCAGGCCCTCCGATGACATGGATCGGGGCAACCGATCTGCCAGCAACACCGGTGCCGGAGGGCGTGCCGCTCAGGCGCCAAGGTCGGGCCATGGCCCCTCCAGCGCATCTCTTGTCTCGGCCACGCCGCTGTCCCACAGCGCCTGCATCTGGTCATCGGGGCGCTGCCATGGCCCACCGAATGCCCCATCGCCCATCAGGACGCGGCCCTGCGCGGGCGGGCTGGCCTTCATCAGACCCATGTCGAACGGAGGCTTCTCGCCCTCCGGCGCCGGGGCATGAGCCAGCCGCGTCCATGGAAAGTTCTCCATCCAGTTGGCATGGCTTCCCGAGGGGTCGATCTGCTGGACCATCGCCCAGGTCCGGGGGGCCTTCCACCATTCGTGATACTTGATCGAAACGTCGCCCCAATCGGCCATCAACTCCTGAGCCAGGGCACTGACCGGGGCATTGCCTCCATGACCGTTCACGATCAGGATCTGCCGAAACCCGGACCGCCGGACAGAGGCCAACACGTCGCGCATCACCGCCAGCAGTGTTTCGACCCTGAGCGAAACGGTCCCTGGATATGCCTCGAAATATGGGGCAAGCCCGAAGGGCATGACCGGAAAGACCGGAATGCCAAACGGTTCCGCGGCATCAACGGCCACCTTTTCAGCAAGGATCGCATCGACACAAAGCGACAGCTGCGCATGTTGTTCGGTTGATCCAACAGGGAGGATACAGCGAGGATCGCGGGCCGCTGCGGCCTCAACGTCCATCCAGTTCATTTCGGAAATCCTCATCGCTCCTCACCTTTCTCTTGGTTGCCGCGACCCGCTCGAAACCCGAACCGGGCGCCGAGTTCCTCCACGGCCACCTCATCGATCATGAGTCACGGCGCCACTGTGTCATGGCGAAAACTGAACTTCACTAGGTGTGGCAGATAACCTCGAGTCGGCGCACCCGACACGGGCTCCGGGGCCAGCAACTTCGTCGAGAAACAGATGATCCCCATTTCTTCATGGACCCAATCCCTGAGGCGTCCTTGCAGGGGCTCGGTCAATCGCCCCAAGACTGTCTGGAACCTATACGTTCATTTGAGGCGACCATATCCAGCACGTCGCGCTGTGCATAGTGTCCGTCATCAGAAAAATCTGGAATGTCTTGGCAGCCTTGGCTCGAACCCGGCCCCGCCGCGATGGTGCGCCGGAGGGGGTCATCCCTGGACGCCGATCGAGGGTCAAAGTTGCATTCCGATCGACAATCATCAGAAACGGCCTGCCGTGGATGTTTCAGCACAGCGCCTGGACACAGCTGCGGCCACGCGCCTCGTCAGTCAAGCCCATCAAGTGCTTTGGAGATCCAACTCAGTCGAGATTTTGGGACCAACCCCAGATTGTAGTAGTTCATCCCGTCGACATGGGGCGCAGCGGCGGACGTTCGCGCGGCGAGGTCCGCCGCATCGGCCACTTCCGGGTGAAAAAGTTGAAAGCCCGCGATAAGCGTCTTTTCCGGCCCCAGCAAGGCGCGGGTCCGATGCATCAGCGGTCCAATCGCGTCGCGCGGCGTGACATATGCGCAATGCAGGATGCCATCGCAGATGCGGGCGGCCGCAGTGACGTCGAGACCGCCAGCCCACGTGCCCTCGGCGTCAATCAGAAGGACGCTCGGCCCCCCTTGGGCGGCTGACATGATCTCCTGCAACAGCGACGTCACAGGCTCGCTGCGCCAGTGCAGATAGGCGTGCAGGGCGGTTTGCTCTGCAAAGGCATCGATGCCAGCGCCGGGGAAATCGGGAAACCGACACTCCGGAAGGTCGCGCGCAAAGGCAGCGTCCAACAGCCGTATCGCGTCAGCCTTGGCCGCCTCGGCGGGAACGCCCGCGCTTGCGGCACGGTCCATGCAATGCTGGCAAAAGCAGACTCCCAGCAGGAATTTGTCCTCCGCCAATAGGCCAAGTCCGTCCTTTTCATGGTGAAACCCATGATCAAACCCCATGAAGTCGGGGCTTTCCAGTTCGATACGATCCGGCGCATAGCGCTCCGAGATTTCGGCGACGATGCCGGTGACATAGGCACGAGCCGCGGGGCTGGAGGGGCAAAGGCCGTAGTAATGCGCATCTCCGTGAGCCGTGCGCATCACATGGTCGGGATGCGCCATTCCGAGCCGGGTGTTGTGCAGGCAGACTGTCCAGCATGAAACCTTTTGCCCGCCAGCGTCGCGCATGCGGCAGAGCCGGGCGAGCATGTCACCTTCGCTCGCGACAATGTCGGCCTGCAAAGGTGTGATTTCATGACCCGTCCAACGTGCGGGATCGACCGTGTAATAGACCGTCCCGTCTTGAGGAAACCAGACCCGGCGTCGCGGGTTGCCGGGCTGCAGGAACCGCCCGGCGTGATAAGAGGTGGCAAGGCTGATCGTATCGACACCCATGTCGGCGAGCGTTGCAGCCGTTTGCTCGGGACCCAGGTCGTGCAGGTCCCAGGGGTAGGCCCAAACCGAGATGTTCTTCATGGTCCGACCCATTGTCCGCCCATGACCGTGCCCGCCGGCGAAAAATGGCGGTCAAAGCTCACGGTCTGGCCTGTGACATCTTCCAGTGTGACAAGCCCCTCCTTGATCCGTAACAGGCTTGCATCACCCGGAGCGCCTGGCGTCAATCGTCCGAGGGTGCCTTGGCGCATCGCGTCTGCGGGCGCGACGGTGGTGGCCCTGATGATCTCGGGGAGCGACAGGCCGAGGTATAGGAACTTGGTCATCGTCCAAAGCAGATCACGCGCAGGCCCGTTGATGCACAGCTTGTGAACGTCCGACGAAATGGTGTCGGGGGCGAAACCCTTGGCGAGCATGGCCCGCGCGGTCTCCCAGGAGAACGACCCCATGCCGTGCCCGATGTCAAACAGAACTCCCCGCTTTCGCGCATCGAGGACGGCCGCGCGGATGTTGCCTTTGCCGTCGACCGGGGCGTTCGGGAAAGGCCGAAAGCAGTGGGTCAGAACGTCGCCGGGGCGGAGTCTTTCGACGACAGCCTCATAGCTGGGGGGCGGCTCGTCGATATGCGCCATGATCGGCAACCCGGTTCGGTCGGCCACGTCCAGCGCGATGTCGAGTGGCGCAATCCCGGACGGGCCGCTGGCGTGACGACCGATGCGCACCTTGATCCCGACGATGGTGTCGGGGTTGGCCAAGGCGACATCCACAGCCTCGCCGGCGGCCATCAGACGCATGTCGTGGCTTTCGCCGACCATGATGTTCTCGGAAAAAGCGTAAATCCCGGCAAATGAGACATGCAGGAAAACCAGCACCCGCGTCCTTGCCTGTTCTATCACGTGGGTGCGGAACCCGGCAAAGTTCCCGGGACCGGTGCTGCCGGTGTCGACCAGGGTTGTCGCAGCACTCTGCCGGGCATAGCCATCGGGATCCACGCCCAGCGAGGTTCCGCCCCAATAGACATGGGTGTGCAGATCAATCAGCCCCGGCGTGACAATCAGCCCGGTGGCATCCCTGATCTCATCCCCGTCGAGGCGCGGCCCCACAGCAGCGACCTTGCCCCCATCAAAGGCCAAATCGGCAATCCCGTCATGACCGTTGGCGGGGTCGATCACCCGCCCGCCACGCAGCACCAGTTCATGAGCCATTGTCATTTCCTTGCATGCGAATGGACTTCGGGTCAGTCGAGGCGGATCACCTGCTCTTTTTCGATACTCTCCTCTGCGGCCAGAACGATCCGCAGCGAATTGACCGCCGCGTCCATCGACTCGGTCAGGTCCAGATCCTCGCGGATCGCCTTCAGGAAAAAGTCCTGCTCGCGATCACAAAGCTCTTGGTGGCCGGGTTCGTCCTCCATCGACAGGATCTCGTCTGCCTTTGTGAAGTTCTTGTCGGCACCAACGTCTGCGTGGTGGACCCGGATCGCGTCTGTCTTGGTGTGTTTGTCGATGTCGGCGCTGTCGGACAGGTCCTTGTCGCTGTGGGCATTGGGGTCAGGGACCAGACTGACGGAACCCTTTGGCCCGACCACATCCTTCACGAAGAAGGCGGTCTCCGACATCATCGGCCCCCAGCCCGCCTCGTACCAACCGACCGAGCCATCGTCGAATGTGACGTGCAAATGGCCGTAGTTCTGTTTGTCTGCCTCGGCCCAAAGGGCGGCCCCGATACCGTGGACGCGCACTGGCTTTGCGCCGGTCAACTGGCACATCACGTCGACATAATGCACGCCGCAATCCACGATGGGGATCAGGCTGTCGATCAAGTTCTTGTGCCACAACCACGCATCGCCCGAGCTTTGCTGGTTGAGGTTCAACCGCATGACCAGCGGTTTGCCCATGGTCTTGCCAAGTTCGATGAACTTGATCCACGACGGATGCACCCTCAGGATATAGCCAAGAACCAGCTTGCGCCCGGTCTCGCGGGCCTTTGCGACCACGGCTTCGGCCTCGGCATTGGTCGTTCCGATGGGTTTTTCCATGAAGACATGCGCGCCCGCCTCCATCGCCTTGATGGCATAGTCGGCATGGGTGTTGGGCCAGGTGTTTATCGACACCGCATCGGGCTTCAATTCGGCGAGTGCAGACTCGAAGTCCTCGAACAGGGGATAGCCGGCAAGTTCATCGGGTATGGTCTTGGATTTGATCATTCGGGAGCAAAGGCCCACGATCTCGAAGCCGGGATTGCGATGATAGGCCGACGCATGGGAGGCTCCCATGTTGCCAAGGCCCACGACGAGAACGCGCACGGGATCGCTCATTTTCTGTTCCTCCTCCTTCGACGAAATGTCGGCGCGGGCGGATCATTCCCGCGCCGAGCCTGGTTCAGGCGTCGATGGCCTGATCGAACATGGACGCGCGGATCGCGTCGATGTCGACAGCGGCCATCGCTTCGCTCACCGGCGTTGCGGCGGCGTCGGCCATCACGGCCTCCTTGTCGAAATCATTGGCGCCGGGGATCAGGGCGTTGGAGCAGACATCCGTCGCGGTGATCGCATCGGTCTGACCGATGGCGGCAGACAGGTCGAAGAACTGCTGCCAGCTGTCCATATCGTGCCAGCCCCAACCGCCACGCGACGCCATGTCGCCGCGGAAGACGTTCATCTGCTGGAGGATCGACATGATCCCGAGCTCCGGCGTCAGGTTCGAGCCAAGTGTCGGGAACTGCTCGAAGACCGCCTCCACGGCCGCGCCGGGGTTGTGCTCGGCAAACTCCATGCCCATGGCCCAGCCGCGCAGATACCTTTCGAGGAAGGCGACCTTGTCCGGGTCTTCTAGGTCGGCGCCGCGGATGACGAAGGTGTTCGCCGGCAGGGGCGAGTTCTGAACGCCCAGCCAGTATTCGAACTCCAGCCCGGTGGAGATCCATTCGGCCCTCAGCCCTTCCCACGATAGCGCGGCATCACCCTGACCGCCCGCCAAGGCTGTGCCCCATGTGGGCCAGCCGGCCTCGACATAGGTGATGGTCGAGATGTCGACGCCTTGCGCAGCCAGCATCGGATCGACGATGGGCTGCCATGCGGCAGAGCCCAGCAGGATGGTCTTGCCTTCGATGTCCTTGATGTCGGCCGGGCCTTCGCCTGCACGAAAGGCAAGGCTAAAGGTATCGCGAGCGCCCATGTGGAACACCGATTTCAGGCCCATGCCTTCGCGCAGGGCAAAGGAAAAGACGCCCGGTGACGGAAAGCCCATATCGGCCTGACCGACATCGACGAACTTGACCGTCGCGGTGCCGTCCGAAGGTCCGGGCTGCATGTCAACGTCGAGGTCGTCGAAATAGCCCATCTTCTTGCCGATCCAGAAGCCGTAATCGTCCAGCACCTCCAGAGTGCCACGCGGCGAGATCCACGTGAAGGCTCCGTCATATGGCTCTGCCATTGCGGAGCGCGCCCCGAGTGCAGATACGGCGACGCCGCTTGCGGTCACTTGCAGCAGCTTGCGCCGCGACATCGTCGGATTGATCAGTCTTGTCATTTCTGGAAACTCCCTTGTTTTGTTGGCGCCTTGCGGGCAACGGCCTCACGTCTCCCAACTCGCCCATTTCTTGCCGATAAGGAAAAACGTCACATAAATCGCAATACCCATGAACGAGAGGATCAGGATGACCGCGAAGAATTCCGGCATGTTGATCATCGACGAATAGGTCGTCAGCCGGTTACCGAGGCCGAAACCTCCGCCAACCATGCCTGCGCCCACGGCTGTCAGAAGGCCAAAAATCGCGCCGATCATCAGACCGACGAGGATCATCGGCAGGGCCATGGGTGCGCGTACCTTCCAGAAAATCTGCAAGGTCGATGCGCCGTAACTGCGCGCCAATGCGATCTTGGCCCCGTCGGTCCGGCGAAACCCTGTGGCGGCGTTGATCATCACCATCGGGCCGGAGGCCAGAGCGACCGCGATTATGCGAGGTTCGTAGCCAAACCCGAAGCGCAGGATCAAGAGAGGCACCAGCGCCAGCATCGGGGTGGTCACCAGCACGAGGATGTAGGGCGTGATCACCTTCTCCACAAAAGGAAACTGGGTGACGACAGCGGCCAGCACCAGACCGATCCCGGCACCGATGGAAAAGCCGGTTATCAAGACGAAGGAGGTATGGCCCCAATGCGGCAGGATCAGCCAGAACTCCTTGAAAAACGCCTGCACGATCGCGCTTGGCGTCGGCAGGATGTATTCCGGGACCTCGTTCCAACGCAGCAGAAACTCCAGCCCGCCAATCACGACCACTGCCACCAAGGCGATGATCGCGACTTCTCTCCATGTCTTGACGGATCCGACGCTCAGCGAGGCCTTGGCCAATCCCGCGCCGCCAGACTGCATTGTCTCGGTCATGTCATTCACTCCGCCGCGCGTGACGTTGAGGATTTCTGAAATCCGTAGATGTCCGCCTTGATCGCATGGGTCAGGTCGAACACTGCCCGGCTGGCCATGCTTTCGGGCGTGCGTGGCCGAGGCAGGTCGACGTCATAGGTGGCATGGACGCGACCGGGGCGCTTGGTGAGCACGACGACCTTATCGGACAAGAACAGCGCCTCTTCGATGGAGTGCGTGATAAACACGATCGTGGTCTGGGTCTCCTGCCAGATCTCCTCGACCAGCTTGTTCAGATCCTCGCGGGTAAAGGCATCAAGCGCTCCGAAGGGTTCGTCCATCAACAGGACGGACGGGCGCAACGACAGCGCGCGCACGATGGCGGCTCGCTGCTGCATGCCACCCGATAATTCGCGCGGGAAGTGCTTCTCGAACCCGGATAGCCCCGTCCGGTCCAGCAGGTGTGAAATCCAGCCCATGTCGGGTTTCTGGCGCTTGATCTCGAAGGGAAACAGGACGTTGTCGATCAGCGTCCGCCAAGGAAGCAGATTGGCTTCCTGAAACACCAGGCCGATGTCGGGATGCGGCCCATTGATGACTGTCGAGTCCAGCCGCACTTCGCCCGTTGTCAGCCCATGCAGTCCGGACATGGACCACAGCAGCGTCGTCTTGCCACAACCGGACGGACCGACAATGGAAACGATTGTGTTGGGGGACACATCAAAGCTGCAATTGTCCAACACAGCCACATCGCCATAGCTCTTGCCCGCGCATTCAACGCTGAGTTTCGCGCGGACTTTTGCCTTTTCGGTCATGTGCGCTCCCGGTCAAGCAAGCCTCGGCCCAACAGAATCCTCCCACCGTAGCCCGAGCATGTGACTAACCTACATGTCTGTCAACAATCTGTTTTCCCTACCTGGGAACTCATATTGAGTTGGCTTAAGTTATAGGCTGACTGTGTAAGTAACCAACATCGTGTTGACACATCGGCTCCGTAGGGGTCCAATCAAGCGACGTATTTCAGGAGGAGCGCAAGGTGAACAACGATCCCGCGCCTGACATTGCGACCCTGCACAGCCGGGTTCCGGACATCATCGGCAAGATCAAGGACAGCTATTCGGATTTGCGCCCGGCAGAGCAGTCCGTGGCTGACGCGGTGCTGTCGGATCTCTCGTCGACGGTCGCAGCCTCCAACGCCGATATCGCCGCCCGCGCAAATGTCAGTGAGCCAACTGTGACCCGGTTTTGCCGGGCGATAGGCTGCGATGGCGTCCGCGATTTCAAGATCCAGCTTGCCCGGTCTCTGGCCGTGGGCGAGGCGTTTCTGCAAGAGAGCGCAGCGGTGCCAGCGGGGGATCTGCCGCCGTTTTGGGGCTCGGTATTGGGCGAGGCCCGTGCGGCAATCCGCGAAGTGGAACGCCAGCTTGACCCCGCCATGGTCGAACTGGCGGCCGATGCCCTGAACACGGCGCGGCAGGTCACCATTTTCGGGCTGGGTGGCTCTTCCTCCACCCTGGCCTCCGAGGCGCATGTGCGGTTGTTTCGCTACGGTGTTCCGTGCGTCGCCTACGCCGATCCGCATCTGGCGCGGATGTCGGCAGCAACGATGAAGGCGCCCGATATCCTGCTTGCCATTTCTGCCACAGGGCGGACGCGAGAAGTGCTGGATGTGGTCGAAATCGCTCAGCGATATGGCGCGCGTTGCATCGCGATTACCGCGCCGGATAGCGCCTTGGCAGCGACAGCCGACATCGCCTTGACCGTCGGGATTGCGGAATACCCCGATGCGCTGACGCCGACTGCGTCGCGCTTTGCCTTCCTTGCGATCCTCGATCTGGTGTCGGCAGCCACGGGCTATCGGCTGGGCCCTGGTGCCCGCGAGAACCTGCGCCGTATCAAGTTCAACATAATGGATGCCCGGGGTGGTGATCGACTGGAGCCGCTCGGCGATTGACGGAGAACGCGATGATTCAGGACTGGCTTGTGGAGTTCGAGGCAGCGCTCATGGCACAGGATGCCGACGCGGCAACAGGGCTTTTCGCGCCCGAGGGGATTTGGCGAGACCTCCTGGCCTTTACCTGGAACATCGTGACCTGCGAGGGCCGCCCGCAGATTTCGTCCATGTTGACGGAGTGTTTGACGCACGTTGCCCCGCACAATTTTCGGGTCACGCAGATGGACGGAACAGACGCAGCCTGGATCGCATTCGAGACGGCCACGGCGACCTGTATCGGTCGGGTCGTGGTCCACGATGGCCGCGCCAATGTGTTGTTCACCGCAATGGAAGACTTGATCGGCCATGAAGAAGCGCGTGGGCCAAGCCGCCCGATGGGGCTGACCCACAAGGCGGATCGCGCCCGCACGACGTGGTCAGAGACCCGCGCAGATTGGTCTGCCCGCATCGGCCGTGACATCCAGCCGCACACGCTGATAATCGGCGGTGGACAAGGCGGGATAGCACTGGCGGCGCGGCTCAAATCCTTTGGCGTATCTGCTCTGGTGGTTGAAAAGAACCCCCGTGCGGGCGACAGCTGGCGCAACCGTTACCGTAGCCTCGTGTTGCACGATCCGGTCTGGTACGACCACATGCCCTATCTGCCATTCCCCGAGACATGGCCGGTGTTCTGTCCAAAGGACAAGATGGGCGACTGGCTGGAAGCCTATGCAAGCATCTTTGAACTGGACATATGGACCGAGACGGTCTGCACCAGCGCCATCCGCGACGACGCGGCCGGACGCTGGGTTGTCACGGTGCAAAGAGGTGGTGAAGAGATCGAGCTTGCCCCGCAGGAGCTTGTCTTTTGCACCGGGGCCTACGGACCGCCCAACATGCCCGAATTCGCCGGCCGTGCGCAGTTTGCGGGGCAACTCATCCACTCCAGCGCCTACAGTGAGGGAACGGCCCATGCGGGGCAGCGCGCTGTGGTGATTGGCAGTGGAAGTTCCGCCCATGATGTAGCGGTCGACCTGTGGGAAGCAGGAGCCGAGGTCACGCTGCTCCAGCGCAGCCCCTCGACTATCGTGCGCTCCGAGACATTGTTGAGACATGCCTTCAAGCCTTACTCGGAAGAGGCCTTGGCGAATGGCGAGGATCATCATCGCGCCGATACACGCGGTGCCGCTACTCCTTATGCATTGTTCACCGAGGGCCAGAAGCGCCTTTATCAGACGATCCGAACCGAAGATGCGGAGTTTTATGACGCCTTGGCGGCTGCAGGTTTTGCGCTGGACTTCGGCGAGGATGACAGCGGTCTGATGATGAAGGCCCTGCGCACCGCGTCCGGCTATTACATCGACGTGGGCGCCAGCCAGTTGATCATCGACGGCGCCATCGACGTGGTTGCGGGCGACCCTGTGGACCAGCTTGTTGAGGGCGGGATCAAACTCGCGTCAGGCAGGGTGCTTGAGGCGGACGTGATCATTGCCTGCACGGGATATCAGTCGATGAACGAGGCGCTGGCCCCGATCATCAGTCGCGCCGCCGCCGATGCGGTGGGTCCGTGCTGGGGCCTGGGCTCCGGGGTGCGCGGCGATCCGGGGCCCTGGCTGGGAGAGTTGCGCAACATGTGGAAACCGACTGCCATCGACGGGATGTGGTTTCACGGCGGCAATCTTGCCTTGTCGCGTTACTATTCCCGCTTTGTCGCACTGCAACTCAAGGCGCGGGCCGAGGGCATCCCGACGCCCGTCTACGGCAGACCCGCCCCTCAGAGTGGTTTTTAGGCGATGGCCTCGACTTCGACAGCGATGTCGATCATCAACAGGCTTTCCGCCGTCGACCGTGCGGGCGGCTCATGGGGAAAGACAGCATCGCATGCTTCGTTGAGAACGGGAAAATCATCTCGGTCGCGTAGCCAGGCTGACGTTCTTGCGACATTCTCGAGACCACGTCCGGCCCGTGCCAGACAGGCCCCTCCGTTTTCGAGCACCGCGCGGGTCTCTGCCGCGACCCCGCGCGAGATGAACACGAAATCACCCGCGCGCACCGCGGGGCTCAGGGGCAATTTGGCGGCGACGAAATATTCCTTTGTCATTTCGTCTTTCCCTGTTTGTGATCTGGGCAGCTTTGCAAATCGCGCCGCAAATTCAGGTGTGGAGGGATTTAATGTTTGATCTGGCAGGACGACGAGCGGTCGTCACCGGCGCGGGTGGCGGGCTTGGCACCGCCATATGTGCGGCTTTGACAGAGGCCGGGGCGCAGGTCACAGGCTGCGACATCGAAGGGTCAGAGGTCAGCGCCGATGAAATCCTGCGGTTCGATCAACGCGACCCTGCTGAAATCGCGACGGCGGCAGCCGCCATCCTGGACGGAGGCGCTCCTGACATCCTGATTCTCAACGCAGGCTGGACCAGGGCCGAGACATTGCGGACAGTCACGCCCGAAGCGCTGGAAGAAGAGTTGAGCGGCAATTTCAGCGGCGCCGCGCGGCTCAGCCTGCACCTGCTGCCCGCCATGCGCGTACGCGGTGGCGCCATTGTCATCATCGCCTCGGTAAACGCGCTGTCACATTTCGGCAACCCGGCCTACGCCGCAGCAAAGGCGTCCCTGCTGGCGTGGACAAGGGCCATTGCGGCGGAAGAAGGCCCCAATGCTATCCGCGCCAACGCCGTTATCCCGGCCTCGATCCGCACCAATGCGTGGGAGGCCCGGCTGGCCAAGGATCCAGATATTCTGACGCGATTGTCCAGGCTTTATCCGCTAGGCCGTATCGTGACGCCGCAGGAGGTGACCAATGCCGTGCTTTTTCTGGCCTCGCCTCTTGCCTCGGGGATCACCGGAAGCACGCTGACCGTCGATGCCGGCCTGATGGCAGGCAATCTGCCGTTTCTGGACGCTCTTCGCTCAGTTGACCTCGAGACCCCTTGATCGTGGTGTGAACCGCACAAAGACAACAAGTGCAGAGCGGCGCGCGCCAAAAAGCAGCCACATGATCCCCAGGTCTTGCCAGTTCCCATCAACCCCTGGCGATCGGTTCGCGTCCTGGACGCAACAACTGTCATTGTCCGCCGCCTGAAATCTTCCTGGCGCATCACGTTGACTATGGCGCAGATCACGTTAATGCCGTGCCCTTCAGCTGGATTCTGATTCCATCGGGCCCGGGCCATCCATCGAAGTGCCCTGAAGCCCGCCAACGCGGGTTCAAATCCCTCCTTTTCCCGAAAGTGAACGAGACGTGAAACAAGCTCTTGCAAAGGCACTTGACGACAAGGGGTATACCTCGCTCACTTCGGTGCAGGAGGCTGTCACTGCCCCTGAATTGACCGGCAAGGATCTTCTCGTGTCGGCTCAGACCGGCTCGGGCAAGACGCTCGGTTTCGGGCTGGCGATCGCACCGGGTCTGTTCGGTCCGGCCGAGGTTCTCGAGCCGGCCTCCGCCCCGCTTGCGCTGGTGATCGCGCCGACGCGGGAACTGGCCCTGCAGGTCAAGCGGGAACTGGCGTGGCTGTTCCAACATGCAGGTGCCGTACTCGCATCGACCGTGGGCGGGATGGACATGCGCGACGAGCGTCGGGCGTTGGGGCTTGGGGCGCATATCGTCGTGGCAACGCCGGGCCGCCTGCGCGATCACATCCTGCGCGGGTCGATAGATCTGAGCGCGCTGAAAGCGGTGGTTCTGGACGAGGCCGACGAGATGCTGGATCTGGGCTTTCGCGAAGATCTGGAATTCATCCTGGATCAGGCCCCGGCAGAGCGTCAGACGCTGTTGTTCTCGGCCACGGTTCCTGCGGCGATCGCCAAGCTTGCGCAGAATTATCAAAAAGACGCGGTGCGGGTCGCGGCCACGACCGGCACAACCCAACACGCCGACATTGAATACCGGGCGCTGAACGTGTCGGCCCGCGATGGGGAAAACGCCATCATCAACGTTCTGCGCTACTACGAGGCGCCCAACGCAATCGTGTTCTGCAACACGCGTGCGGTGGTGAACCGGTTGACCACCCGTCTGTCCAATCGCGGCTTTTCCGTCGTCGCCCTGTCGGGCGAGTTGTCGCAGACAGAACGCACCCACGCACTGCAGGCGATGCGCGATGGCCGTGCGCGGGTCTGTGTCGCGACGGATGTGGCGGCCCGCGGGATCGACCTGCCAAACCTCGAACTCGTGATCCACGCCGAGTTGCCGACGAACCAGGACACGCTCCTGCATCGCTCCGGCCGGACAGGTCGGGCCGGGCGCAAGGGGGTGAGCGTGCTGATCGTTCCCCCGGCCGCGCGCAACAAGGCGCAAAGGCTGCTGGGCTGGGCCAAGCTGCAAGCCACATGGGCCGAGGCACCCTCGGCCGACGAGGTCACCGCCAGGGACGACGAGCGCATGCTGGCCAGTCCGGACTGGGGCGCCACGGTGGAGCCGTCCGATCGCGCCACCGTGGACAAACTGACCGGGAGGTTCTCGGCCGAGCAGTTGGCGGCAGCCTATGTGCGGCTCTACCGCGAGCGCCGTTCCGCCCCCGAAGACCTTTCGGATATTTCGGCTCCCCCACCGCCCCGCGCCGCGTTCGGGCCAAGCGTCTGGTTCTCGCTGGAGGGCGGACGGGCTGCCGGGGCCGACCCCCGCAGGTTGCTGCCGATGCTGTGCAAGCTGGGAAAGCTGTCGCGCGAGGATATCGGGGCGATCCGTATCCAACCGGATGTCTCGCTGGTGGAAATCCGCCAAGGCTCCGTTCAGGGATTTCTCGATGCCGTCGGGCCCCGAATGGTGCTCGAGGGGGGCGCGGCCCTGAAACAGCTGGCGACGCCGCCAAAGCTTGACAGGGCGCCGCGCCAGGGCAAACCGGCGTCACCCGGAGGCAAGGACAGGCGTTCCGTGGAACAGGCGCATCCTGTGCGACCGGCAGAACCGGCAGTGTCGGGAACGACGGAGCCGACCGACTTGAACGACAGTCCTACACCGCGCACGAAGAAACCCAAGGGCGATGCGAAGCGCGCCGGTCCCTCGAGATCGAAACCCGACGACCCCAAGACGGCAGAGATGCCAAAGCCCGGCCCCTGGAAGCCCCGGAAATCAGGCTCGAAGCCGAAATCGCGCGGCGGGCCGAACGACCCGGCAAACCCGGGCCGGGGGCCAAAGCCTCCCGTTGGAAAAGCCTCCAGCAAGAAGAACCGGGCCAGACAGGAGGCCAAGGGCAGAACCGGCACAACCGCACCCAAATCTCCCAAGCGCCGGACGGGGAAGCCTGACAAGTAGAGGGAGCCTTGCTGACCTGGCGCCCACTCGTTCGACACTTTGGCCCAAATGGCCGTCGAGGTGAGGCTGCACGGGCCAAATCCGGGCTTGTAGGGGGTCCTTTCAGCCTTTGATCGGCGTTGATGTATTACTCTGATTGCGGACGTTTCACACCGTGAATCCAGTCGGTCAAACGGGCCGCATGAGCAAGCCAACACCGGCCCGCCATCGCTCTCCATCGTTAGTTGCATAAGTCGTTTGTCTGTTTGTCAGTGCATCCCGAAAGCGCAGGTCCCTCGTGAGGATAACCCCCTTCAGTTCGCTACGCGCCACCTGCTATAAGGCCAACCGGTGGGCTCGCTAATCAGACCGCGAGGGACGGCACCGGCCTAGTCTTCAGTTCCATCCTCCCATTCGATGAGAGGCGCGAATCTGGGCCGGACGATCGCGATATCCTGAAACTCGCGTGCCAGAAGCCCCACGGCGAAGGCTGGCGTCCAGGCTTGTTTGGTTTCGATGACCACCAGCGATTCCCCATTGGCCAACTTGGGCAGGACGGAATTCAGCGAGCCGATGTCCTTTCGGCCGTCGGCATTCACGCCTTCGGACCAGACCACTTCGGGCTGTGCATTGCCCTGACCGTTTCCGCTGCCGGTGATGAACGAGACGCGGAGGGCGCTTTCACCGGTGGAGTTCGAAAGGAGCGTGAACAACTGATGCAGCCTTTCGAGGTAGTCCTCATCGATCACCGCCTCGCGCGAGACCATGTCGGCCAGAACATGGGTCGAGCGGGCAGAAATGGCCGACGCCTTGTAGGCATCCCAGAAGGTCATCGTCCCCATGATCGCCCAGATCATGATCGGGAGGACGAACATCGATTCGACCGAGAGTGAACCGGATGTCGAACGGGCAAAGCGCCCGAGCCATGCAGCGATCATCATCCCTGGTCCTCCGGGGGCGGCAATTCCGTCGTGATCCACGGCTCCCCGGTGCAGCCGCCGTCGGCACAAGGATCCACCGGCTTTTGATTCACCCCGGTGCTGCCGCCGGGGCTGCCGATGGTGCCATCCTCGGGCTCCATGACGAAGGCCACCTTGGTGACCACCGCATAATCGCCCGTTTCGTCCACCGCCATGTTGGCGGCAAGAAGGGAGGTCGGAAACATCGGGTCAGACAAAGAACAGACGCGCATCACGACAAGCTGGTTCGCAGCAGCCACCCGGAAATTCGCAAGGCTGAGGACATTTTCCGTTCCTGAGCCGCCAGCGCAGGGCGCGGTGCCCTCGACCGTCTGGTTGCCATTGATCATGTCGATGACCCACATCTCGACCTCGAGGCTTTCATCGCAATCCGGAATGATCAGCGCCCGGTCGCAGAGTGCTGTCCTCAGGTCTTCGAACGTGGCCAGGTCACCGCGGTTCAGCCCGACATTCCGCCCCACGATGGCTGTCGCTCGGTCCAGCATCGCCTCGCGGATCTTGTAGTAGCCGGATTCCAGCCCCATGATGAAAATCATCATGACCAGAGGAAAGATGATCACGAATTCGACGGTCGCGGATCCGCTCTGATCGTGCTGAAGGCGGGCCAGCCGTCGACGGATGTGATGCAGGATGCTCATGGATCAGTTCGTCAGCTTGAGAACGGATAGCTGAAGCGCGATGGAGGCAAAGGCGTCGACGATCTCTTGGCCGTCGACGTCGAAGAAGTGACCCGGCGTCGTCGCACAATTGCGAAGAACCTCGACACCTTCGTCCGGCGCCTCGAACGCGACGGTGAACACCGTCACCTCGTTGTTCAGTTTCGCGGACCAGCAGACCAGCGGCGTGGTGTAATTGTCCATCCACCAGTAATTCGTCTCGGTCACGACATTCAGATGATAGACGAATGCGTCGCTGTCGCCCGAATTCTGAAAGAAATAGACAGCAGCATCGTTGGTCGTAAACCGTTTGTAGACGTCGGGATAGCTCCACTGCACCTGATCGCCCGGAAGCCCGGCATCGGAAATGAACCTGTCATCCGCTAGGGTTTCGGGCCGGCCGGGCAGATACCAGCGTTCGCTCGGATCATTGTCGGGGAATTCGACCATGAACCCCATGAACTCGTCACTTGCCGCGTTGGCCAGCTGCTCCGAGAACCAGACGGGGCTGCGCTCGGCCTTCAGAAACCATTCGAGGTCCATCCGGTGATCGTTCATGCCATCCGACATCAGAACGACCACTTTCTGCACGTCGCTACGATCGTATTCGGCCGGGAAACCGCTCATCCGTTCCGGCAGATGGCCGCCCGAAATAAGGTTCTCGACCACAGGCTGCATGGACGGATCGAGGACCATCGCGCCCCATTTCATCGCGTTATCGATCGCTGTCCCTTCGGTGGCAAAGAGAGCGTCGATGAACCGGTTCAACGAGGTCAGGTCGTTTTCATAGAGGAGAAGCTGACTGTTGAAGTCGTTGCACCAGAACGAGAATTCCTGCGGTGGCTCGAACGGCACATTGGTCATGCCGTTGTAATTGTGGGTGAACTTGTCATCGACGAAGACGGCCGACATCGTCATGTTTCCGCGCGGAGCGACCTGCCGGGTTTCCCAGTCCTCCTCCCAGAAGTGGAAGCAACGCGATTCCGGGTCGGTATAGTCGAGGGTGACGATCTCGCCCGGCCGGTGTGGCGCGTCGAAGTAGTTGCCCCAACTTTCGAGAAGCCCCAGGTCACTGAAGGCCTCCACAAGGTGGTCGGGCATGTAGACCTGGTGATTATAGGGAATGATCGAGATCGTGACCCGGTCGGGGTCGTTGTTCTCGAGCACGAGTGCAACGAAATCCTTGGCCGCGGACTTGAGACGTTCCAGCCGCCCGTTTTCGTTCATCGAATCCGAGATGTCGAGGACGAGGGCGATCTCGATCATCGAGGAGCCTTCCTGCGCGGAACCATAGGCAGCGCCCTCGAGCTCCTCTATGCCGAGGATGCCCATGAAGATCGTATCGGTGGAGAATTCGTAGGTCGCCGCAACGGCACGGCCGGTCAGTGTGACGCCGTCGAGGGTTTCCCGCCTTTCCTGCACCTGAACGAGGGAGGGATCGATCCCGGCCTTTGCCAGATACTCGTTCACGACCTCCTTGGAATCGCGGGACTGATGGATGCTGGCGGCGGCCAGCAGGGCACTGTCGAGCGTCGTCTGGATTTGGCTGCGTCGTTGTTCGTGCCGCATGACGTCGACCGCCATGCCCGACAGCATCAACATGCCTATGAACAGAAAGATGGCTGGAACGATGAGCGCACCCTGCTCATCCCGGCGGAAACCCTGTATGCTTACCCACACACGTCTTGATAGACGGATCACAAACATCGAAGAATAACCCAACCAAAACACGACCAAAACATTTCTTCGAAATTTATGTTAACTCCGGATTGCGGCAGCAGTGGGCTCCTTATGGGTCATTTCGGTGTGCCGAATTCGGCTTTTATGGGCAGTGCCCGGCATGTCGAAGTCCCGGTCGACTTTATCGACATGATCGTCGGCTCGGCCGATGAGCCGCGGAAACCGGCGCTGCGTCCTGACCCTTCGATTGGCGATCCGGAACGCCGAGGCATTGGCCAGGATCCGAGCCGTGCGGGTTCGCGTGGTCTGATCTATCCATCGGTGAGGGTGCTAGTTCCCGCGGGCCATTGCCAGATCCGTTTCGCGCCGCATTCGATCCAGCGCAAGACCGGATGTCTTTTTCCAGCGGCGCGCGCATGACCCTGAGAAGCGCAGGCCGCGCGCCCCGAAAGGCGTGGACCCTGCCCGAAAGTCCATCGCGGGTCGAACGCGTGGCCAGACCGGACAGTATTGTCTTTCGTGATCAGGCGGGTTTGGTCAATGGCGATGACGATCCGGAGAGCAGGCCCATACTTCTGTCCGAGGACGGCACGCAGCCCAATACGCGGTGCCGGACTTCCACATCGCCAGCAGGATCGTGGCGAGCTTGCGGCTCAGGGCGACGATCGCCTTCTTCGAGGATGTCCGTTTCGCGATCCTCAGTCCCCAGGCCCCCAAATAGCGACATGACCCGCGCCCGCCCGGGAATGCGTGCTGCGGCCTCGAAGAGCATGACACGAACCTGCGGGTCCCCGGCCTTGGTAATCCGTCCGGCGATGTCGGTCTTGCCGGATTGGCACCGTCGTGGGCTCAGTCCGGCCCACGCGCCAAAATCCCTGATGCCCCAGAAGCGGCCCGGGTCGTCGACGGCGCTTCGGAAGGTCAGCGTCACGATCACTTCCACGCCGGGGCTGGTCCTCAGAAGCCGTATCACTGGATCGGATTTCGCGAGAGCCGCGACCCACCCGCTACCGTTGCCAAACCGACGGCAGGCTGGCGCCATTCCCGTATCGTATCCATCGGGAGGACTGCTGAATGAAGCTGTTTGTCGGACTGGACGTATCGCTTGAGCAGACCGCGATCTGCGACGTCAATCTCCGGCGCGCCCGCCTGACAGCAGGCCTTCGAGGTCCCCCCAGGGACGCGGTTCCGATGATGCCGTGAACCCGGACCGTTGCTCCCGACACGAAGGACGCCAACGAGATGGGCTCATCGGAATTGCATTGAATCAGTATCATGATCGCGGCCACCGCGCCGACCACGGACCGGAGCATGCACCCGGGGTGATCTCAGACGAAGGCAGGCCTGCAAGGGGAGCGCAGACGCGATCAGTGCAACCCGACCGCTAACCTGCTGGTGGAACCGCATGGCCAAAATGGCTTGACGCAAGCGTCCCCGTTACCGAAGTCCTGACCGTTGTAGCCCAATCTGACCCTCTCCTGATCACCCCCCGGACGCGAAGGCGCGATCGATCGCGGATGTTAGTCGGTTCGCGATCTTGTCAACCTCGGATGCGGTCACGGTATAGGGAGGCGCCAGAAGCACGTGATCCCCTGTTCTGCCATCGATCGTGCCACCCATGGCATAGACCAGCAGACCATTTTCGAAAGCGGCGTTGCGCACGGACTGGTTCACGCGGGCGGCCGGGTCGAAGGCCTGTTTCGTGTCGCGATCCGAGACGAACTCGAGGGCAAGGAACAGGCCCCGGCCGCGAATGTCACCAACATGGACGTGGTCCCCCAATTGCGTCTCCAGCGCATCGCGCAACTGGGCGCCGCGGGCCTCGACATTGGACAGAAGCGCGCGATCGCGGACCGCGCGTTGCACGGCAAGGGCCGAGGCAGTGGCAACCGGATGGCCAACGAAGGTGTGGCCATGCATGAAGCTGCCCGAGCCCTCGCAAAAGGCGCGGTGCAACTCGCTGGTGCACAGGACCGCGCCCAAGGGGACATAGCCTGCGCCCAATCCCTTGGCGACGACCAGGATATCGGGGGCGACGCCTTCCTGTTCGCAGGCGTGCAGGGTGCCGGTCCGGCCCATCCCGCACATCACCTCGTCAAGGATCAGCAACACCCCGTAGCGATCGCAGATCTCACGCACGGCGCGAAAATACCCGGGCGCTGGCGGCACGCAGCCCAAGGTCGCACCGACCACGGTCTCTGCAAGGAAACACGATACGTTTTCCGGGCCCAATCGCAGGATCTCGGTTTCCAGCGTGGCGGCGGCGCGGGCGCCATAGGCCTCCGGGCTTTCACCGGCTTCCTGGTAGCGATAGGCCCAACAGGGATCGACATGCGATGTCTGCGGGATCATCACCCCCTCATAGACCGCCCGACGCCAGGCGTTCCCACCAGCCGACAATGCGCCCAACGTGTTGCCATGATAGCTTTGTATCCGCGCGATCACGTGTTGGCGCGCGGGCTCGCCGCGTTCACGGTGGTATTGATGCGCCATCTTCAGGGCCGTTTCGATCGCTTCGGAGCCGTCACAAACGAAATAGACCCGCTCCAGCCCATCCGGTGCATCGGAGACCAGAAGATCAGCCAGATCCTCAGCCGCGTCCGTGGTGAAAAAGCTGGTATGAGCATACGCAAGTGCGCTTGCCTGAGCATTGATGGCGTCCAGTACGTCCGGGTCGCCATGACCCAGACATGAAACCGCGGCACCCCCGCAGGCATCTAGATAGCGCTGCCCGTCCTGCCCGATGATCCAGGCGCCCTCACCCCTCGAGGCACGCGGCGGTGTTTGACGGGCATTGCGGTGAAAGATGTGGCTCTGGCCGTTCAAGACGTCACTCCTGCATTTGGAAGGTCGCGGGGCACGGACCGGTCAACAAGGAACCGATCGGGTCGAAAGGCAGCAAGGTCGGTCGCGGTTTGGCCGGTAGTGATGAGTTCGGCCAGGGTCTCGCCAACGCCCAATCCCATCTGGAAGCCATGGCCGCAGAATGCCCGGGCGAGGAACAGACCCTCGTGAAGACTGGAAGGCCCGATCACGGGCAGGCCGTCGGGTGTGTGTCCCTCGATCCCGGTCCAGGACCGGATCAACGGAACATGCGCACAACCGGGCAGCAAACGGGCTAGAAGTGCGGGCGTTTCCAGGAAGGCTTGCTCGCCCGGGCGACTGCGCAGGCCATCCTCCGCGATGGTGCCGCGCCCGCCCCCGAAGATCAGATTGCCGCGCACACTTTGGCGCAGGTAGATTCCGCCTGAGACAACGCCAAGCACCGGCAGCTTCATCACTGGCACAGGCTCGGTCACGAACATCTGCGGTGCGGCGGGGGTGACGGGAAGCTCCTCAAGCCAAGGATCAAGGGCGGGGCCGGACCAGGCTCCGGTTGCGCATACGACGACATCGGCGGTGATGCGGATGCCATTCGTTCCGTGGATCGCCCAGCCGGAACCGCTGCGTTCAAGTGCACTGACCTCGCAATTTTCGACCACTCGCGCGCCGTTGGCCCGGGCCGCACGCGCAAGGCCCGGCGAAACGAACCGCGGATTGGCAAACCCGTCCCCGGCCAGGAACGAGGCTCCCGCAAGATGCGGCGATATTCGGGGATGGGATATCGCAAGATCAGCTGGGCTGAGAAGCTGCGCCTCGAGGCCATGGGACCGCCCGACCGGCAACCAATCCTCCAGCACCGCCATCTCTGCTTCAGTGAATGCGAGTTTCAGATGTCCCGGTGTTTCCAGGTCGCAATCGTGCCCGATCAGCGCCTTCAAACGCGGCCACAATCGATGCGATCGCATTGCAATAGGAAGCTCGGCTTCGGCGCGGGCATGTCGGCGCACGCCGCCGAAATTCACACCGCTGGCATGAGAACCGATCGTACCACGCTCGAGCAGGGTCACCTGCACACCCGTCTGCGACAGAAAAAAGGTGGTCGAGCAGCCGACGATGCCACCGCCGATCACACAGACGCTGGGCAGAGACGGCGAGGAAAACGGCACGACACTCATCTGGAGATTCCCGAGGCGATTGGCAGCGGCTTCACGGGTGCCTGACCGCGCAGGGTTCCGACAGCGCTCTGCTCGATGCCGCTTTCGGCAGCCAGCAAGGATGCCGCAACATGCCCGCACAGCCGTGACTGGCAGCGCCCCATGCCGCACCGTGTCATCGCCTTGAGGCGATTGACGTCGCCAGGCTCCCAATCAGTGATCGCCCGACGCAGATCGCCGGCGGTGATGCCTTCGCATCGGCATACCATCGTGTCATCGGGCAGCGCGCCGATCCGCTCTTGGGGGAAAGGAAAGGCTGTCTCGAGGCCCCTGCGGAACAGGCCTTGCAAAGCCAACGCGCCGCGCAGTGCCCGCGTCCGGACAGACGGCGCGGCATCCCGCAGCTCCAAGTCGCGCAAGAGTGCGCGCGCGGCCAGTTCGCCCGAGTATTCAGCCGCATGCGCTCCGTTGATCGCGCGCATGTCGCCGGCCAGATACAGACCGGGCACCGAGGATCGATTGTGGCCATCCGTCCGCGCCAGCCATTGTCCGCTGGGCGCATCGAACTGCGTCCCGCACCCCAGAAGATCGGCCAATTGACGTTCGGGCTTCAGCCCGTGACCCAATGCGATGGCATCGCCCCGAACCTCGCCCGATCGCCGGCGGCCTTGCCAGTGCAGGGTCAGACCATCGGGTTCGGAGCTGATCCGCTCTGCATGTGCGCCCTCGATCACCGGCACGCCCATGCGCCGAAGCGCCAACGTCATGCGCACCCCCTGAAGAAGGACGCCGGGGCGCGCCAACATGCCCGGCAAAGCCCGCAGCTTGTCAATGAACCGCCCCGAATCTATCACCGCCGCCGGCACCGCCCCGGCCTTGGCATATTGCCAGGCCACGAGGTAAAGCAGCGGACCCGAGCCGGCAAAGATTGGGCGACGGCCCACCACCTGGGCCTGAGCCTTGAGCATCACCTGCGCACCGCCCATCGACCAGACACCCGGCACCGTCCAGCCCGGCACAGGCAGGATGCGATCCATCGCACCGGTGGCAAGGATGACGGCCGCCACGTCCAGCACCTCGTCGCGCCCGTCGGGGCCGCGCAGGAACAGCCGGAATTCGTTGGCGTGCCGATGCGCATCCCAGACCAGCGTTTCCATCCGCATGTCGATGCGGTCTCTCAACGTCTGGAGCATGGCGTCCAGCGCGCCAGCACGACGCCAGTCGCGGCCATATAGCGACTTGGGATTGCGCAGGGCCCGCAGCGGGGCGGGAGGCTTGCGGTAGATCTGACCGCCAGGCTCGGGATTCTCGTCGATGAGAACAGGCCGCAAACCGGCCTCCGCCAGCGCCTGCACGGCGCGCAGCCCGGCCGGTCCTGCACCGATGACGGCCACGCGCCCGCCTTTGAGTTCAATCATGGCGATCGTCCGTGACAAGTTTCATTCCGTCTCGGGCCAGCGTCGTGCAGGCGCGCACCCGTTCTCCGCCGGCCAGCGAAATCCAGCAATCCTGGCATCCACCCATCAGGCAGAACCCGGCCCGCAGATCGGGATTGCCGAATTCGGCCCGCCGCACATAGCCCCGCTCGCGCAAGAGCACACTGAGAAGCGTATCGCCTGCACGCGCGGCAACAGCCACGCCATCGACATCAATCGACACGGAGCGGGGCATGTCGCCCTTTGAAATGGGATGGGGCCTCGGGCGAAACATGATGGCGCGTCCGACTTAGTCGTTCCAGAGCGTCAGGCTCTGTTCACGCATGAACTGCTGGACATAATAGGGGCCGAGGCCACCCTTGGACGATACGCCCGAACCCTTCCAGCCGCAGAAGGTCTGGATGCCGGGCCATGCGCCGGTTGTCGCACCGCTGGCACGGTTGGCATAGAGCACACCCGCCTCGGCCCGATCGAGGAACAGATCCATATCGGCCTTGTCGGTGGTGTAGATCCCGGCGGTCAGGCCATAGTCGATCGCGTTGCCGTCCGCGATGGCATCGTCCAGCCGGTCGAACCGCTGCACGGTCAGGAAGGGCAGGAACAGCTCGTCCTTGTGCAAACGATGATCCGCAGGCAGATCCGTGACGATTGTGGGTTCGACAAAGGTGCCGTGGTCGAAAAGATCACCTGCCAGCCGGTTGCCGCCATGAACGATGGTTCCGTCGCGCCGTGCATCGGTCACGGCCTGTTCGAACCGGGCCACAGCCGCCCCGCTGATCACGGGGCCCATGAACACCTCGGCCTGTGCCGGGTCGCCGATCCTGATGTTGCGGGTGCGCGAGACCAGCTTCTCCATGAACGCATAGTAAATTTCAGAAGCGACATAGACCTTGGACCCGGCCGAGCATTTCTGCCCCTGCAATCCAAAGGCGGACCGCATCATGCCTTGTGCCGCGGCATCCAGATCGGCGCTTTTCGTCACATAGGTTGGGTTCTTGCCACCCATCTCGGCGATCACGGGGCGGTTGTGGCGCCCGGCCGCCACATCGCGCAGGATCCCCATGCCCACCTTGTGGCTGCCGGTAAAGGCAATACCGTCAAGACCCGGATGCCCGGCCAGCGCTTGGCCCGTGCCGCCGTCGCCGGTGATCATGTTGAACACGCCTGCGGGCAGCCCCGCCGCATGGGCGGCCTCCGCGATCAGCGCGCCGGTCAGCGCTGCCGCGTCGCTGGGTTTGTAAACAACGGCATTGCCTGCAACCAGTGCTGCCGAGGCCATATTGACCGACAATGCCAGCGGGAAGTTGAAGGGCGCGATCACCGCGAACACACCGAGCGGGCGCAGGCGATCCAGCGTTTCCTCGTTGTCGAAGACACGCTGCATGGGCCGAATGAAACCAGCATTCTCTTCCATCTGGTCGCAGTAATAGCGTGCCAGATCGACGGCCTCCTCGGCCTCACCAATCGCTTCCATCCGCGACTTTCCCACTTCGAAGAGACAGGCCGCGGCATAGTCGTATTTGCGTTCATCAAGGACATCGGCAAAGCGGCGCACGGCGGCGACCCGCTCTTGCCAGGGCAGGGCGGCCCAGGCCAAAGCGGCGTTCCGGGCAGCCTTGACCGCGTCATCGACCAGCGTCGCATCGGCAATGCCATAGCGGCAGACGGTCAGGCGGTCGTCGATCGGACTTTGGGCCTGTGCGTCGGCGCCCCCCGATACCCATTCGCCACCGATCAGATGCGGGCGGTCCTTGCCCAGTATGGTTTCGCGCACCGACGCCAACGTCTTGTCGAACTGCGCGTGAACGCCCGAAAAGTCGGCATTGATGTTGGAATAGGTTACACGGGGCAAGGTGGCGGTCATGATCGTCCTCCGGTCTGGTCAGGCTTTGTTGATGTCGAAGCCGTAGTCGCGCAGCGCCGCCTCGGGCGATATCAGCCCGGCTTCGACATCGGCACGGATACGCTCGGGGTCACGTTCTTTGGGATTGCCATAGCCTCCGCCTCCAGGGCTGACATGGGTTACGGTGTCGCCCTGCTTGAGGAACTCGACATCGCCGATGGCGTATTCGAGCTTGCGTTCCTGCGGAGTGCCGCGATTGATAATCCAGCCCCCGCCATCGGCAGACAGCCCGCCCATCATGCCCTGAGGCGTGATGACCGATTTCTGCGATGTGTGGTGAAAGAGCGGCTTTTCACCCAGGACGCGGTATTCCAGAACCTGGCCCATGCCCCCGCGCCAACGGCCGGCACCGCCGGTATTCTCGGCGAATTCGCGGCGCAGATACAGCACCGGCGCTTCGATCTCGGTCGCCTCGATCGGCGGAATGGGGCAATTGGTGACGTGACACGACATGACGTCGATCCCGTCGCCGAATGCCGTGGCGCCGATACCGCCCGGAACCACCTCGGAGGCAACGCCGATCTCGCCGGTCTCCAGATTAGGCGCGACTGTCGAATTGTAGAGGCAGCCGCAGCTGTCGGCCATTGCGCGTTCGGGAGCGGCCTGCGCAATCGCTCCCATCACCAGATCGACGATCGAATGGCACACGATCATCCGCTGGAAACACGCCGCCGGAAGCTGGGCATTCACCAGCGAGCCCTTGGGCGCGATGATTGTCACCGGAACATTGCATCCTTCGGTATTGGCGATATCGGGATCAGTGATGCATTTCATCACATAATAGGTCGCGGCCATCGTTGCGGACAGCGGCGCATTGATGGGCCCGTCTACCTGCGGATCGGTCCCGGTGAAATCAAACGTCACCTCGTCACCGGCAACTGTCATCTTGAGTTTCAGCGTATAGGGCCCGCCCTTGGCGCCGTCATCGAGAATGGTTTCCTCGTGCATGTAGACACCGTCACGGATCGCACGGATCTCGGCGCGGGTGCGGCTCTCGGACTGACGGATCAATTCGTCAAAAGCGGCCAGCACGGTTTCGGTTCCATAGGTCTGGAACAGCGCGCGGAACTCCACCGCACCGGTCTGGATGCCCGCCGCCTCGCCCATCAGGTCATTTTCCAGGATGCGCGGGACGCGGCTGTTGTTGAGGATGAGTGCCATCAGGGATTCATCGCGCTTGCCTTCGCGGATCAGCTTGAGGGGCGGAATGCGCAGACCCTCCTGCCAGATCTCGACACCCCAGCCGCGCGTGCCCATCCACATGGCACCAATGTCCATGTGGTGCACGTTCAGCGCCGTAAACCCGACAAGCAGGTCGTCATGAAAGACCGGGTGAAAGGCGATGATGTCATTGGTGTGATGCGAGGATAGAGACTCGCCGCCGGCATAGGGGTCATTGGTGATGACCACATCGCCCGGCTTCCAGGTGTCCAGCGGGAAGTAGTGGTCAAGCACCGTGCGCAAGGTGATGCCGATGCAGTTGAGATGGATCGGAATACTGGCGCTTTCCGACAAGAGACGCCCCTTGCCGTCGAAGAGCGCCGCCGAACAATCCTCCATCTCCTTGATGATGTAGGAGGTGCCGGAGCGTATCATCCGTTCGGCGATCTGTTCGGCGATCATGGTCAGCGCATTGCGCACGATCTCAAGGGTGATCGGATTGACCGAGCCAGGCGTTGCATTCGTGGTCATTGCCTTCGTCCTCTCAGACGTTGGATTTGGTGATATGAGCATGGCGCCAGGCGTCCCATGTCGCTTGCCATTCGGGCAGGATCACGCATGTAGAGCCTGGATACTCGATGATCGCGGGCCCGGTCAGCGAAGCGCCCGATTGGATCTCGGTGAAGCGGTAGACCGGCCAGTCGGCTGGATGTGGGCTGCCGTGCAGAACCTGCCGCGTTCCGATGGGCTTCGGTATCGCAGGTGCGCCTTCATGTGCTGGCCATGGCAAGGACGGTGGCGCGCTGGTGGCGGTAACGCGCAGGTTGACTATCTCGACCGCATGATGGTCGAGCCGGTAACCATAGACCTGATGGTGTTCGTCGTGGAACCGCGCCGCAAGGCCGGACAGCATGTCCGAGGTAATGTCGGTAGCCACTAGCGGCACAGTCAGCTCGTAGGCCTGTCCGCGGTAGCGCAGATCGACCGCCCGCAGTGCCTGGATATGCTCCTGGGGCACCGACTGATCGCGCAGCGCCTGTACGGCCTCTTCCATGAGTATCGAAAAATCCGCCGCGAGAACGGTTGGGTCGACCTTGTCCAGCGGTTGAACACGGGTGCGCACAATGTCGTGGCGCACCGCCGCCGACAGAAGACCCGATGCCGATACGTTACCCGGCGCGGCGGGGATCAGAACGTTCTGCATTCCGATCGCCTCCGCGAGACTGACCGCATGCAGCGGCCCCGCGCCGCCGAAACCGATGAGCGTGTGCTTGCGCGGATCGATACCACGCTGAACTGAAACCAGCTTGATCGCGTTGACCATATGCGACTCGGCAATCGCGAGGATCCCCAACGCCGCCTCTTCGACCGACAGGCCCAGAGGGGTGGCGATCTTGTCGCGGATCGCAGCCTCGGCCAGGTCCTTGCGCAATTCGCGGTCGCCGTTCAGAAAAAACGCGTCATTGAGCCGGCCGCAAACCAGATTTGCATCTGTAACCGTCGGGTTTTCGCCGCCTTGACCGTAGCAGGCGGGCCCGGGGACTGATCCGGCGCTGCGCGGGCCGATCTTGAGCCCCCCGCCGCCATCGATCCACGCGATCGAACCGCCGCCCGCACCGATCGTGACGAGGTCCAGCATGGGCAGCAGTACGGGATAGCCCGCCAGCTTGCCGCGCGTGGTCGAGAACGGAACGTTGTCCGAGATCAGCGCCACATCCGATGATGTGCCGCCCATGTCGAATGTGATCGCATCCTTGACCCCAGAGGCCCGTGCGAGGGCATTTCCGCCCACGATGCCTGCCACCGGCCCCGAATGGGTGACCGCGGCTGGAAGGCACTTAGCTAAGTCAAAGCTCATGATGCCGCCATTGCCGCGCATGATGAAGGGCAGCCGATGTGCGCCCTCGACATTCAGGCGCGCGGTCAAGGCATCCAGATGGGCGATCATCGGCGCCAGAACGAAGGCATTGAGCGCCGTGGTCGAGGTCCGCTCGTATTCGCGAAACTCACGCGCAACATCGGAAGAGAGGGTAACCGGCACGCCCGGCAATTCTTCCCGCGCAATTTCGGCCAGACGGCGTTCGTGCTCCGGATTGGCATAGGCATTCAGCAGACAGACCGCGACTGCAAGAACTCCCTTTTCGCGCAGCGCCCGCATCTGGGTGCGCGCCTCGTCCTCATCCAGTGCCTCGATGATCTCGCCCTTGTGATTGATCCGCTCGGGTATCCCACGCCGCAGGGCGCGCGGAACCAGCGGGCGCTGGGGGCGCCAGTGGATATCATAGATATTGGGCTTGCGCACCGCGCGGCCGATTTCGAGCACGTCCCGAAAACCGCCGGTCGTCAGAAGGCCGATCGGAAGGTCCTGCTCTTCGACGATGATGTTGGTCACTAGCGTGGTGCCATAGTGAAACGCGATATCACCCACGCCATCGGCGCCGGCCTTGCCGGTTTCGTCAAGGATGCGCCTGATCCCGTCGAGGATCCCGATAGAGAGATCTTGCGGCGTTGTCGGCACCTTGAGTGTGTGGAAGGTGCCGTCATTCCGGTCAAGAAGCACGATGTCGGTATGTGTGCCGCCCGTGTCCACGCCGATCTGCACTGTCATGAAGTCTGTCCCTCTGCCTCCGCCATACCGGCGCAGCTGAATTTGTAATGTGCGTATATCGCACGTTAGCACGCTTTGCGCACTATTTGTGATAGAAGTGCTGGTTCTGCCTGTCAATCGCAACCGTGCCACTGGTTGCGATTTCTTCCGGACACCGCCCGCTTGCCTGTTCTTGGAGGCGGACTGTAAGATGCCGGGCGGAGTGCTTGGACAGGGGTGGAAATGGACAGCGAAACACCAAAACCGGTGCGCGACGGCGATCTTTTGCAGACACTGACGCGCGGACTGGCCGTGATCGCCTGTTTCGACCACCATTCGCCGCGGATGACCCCGACCGAGGTGGCCCGCAAGACCGGGCTGACCCGCGCGACCGCCCGACGCATCCTCCTGACTCTGGCCCATACCGGCCACGCCCGAACCGATGGAAAAATGTTCGAACTGACCGCGCGAGTTCTCGAGCTGGGCTATGCCTACCTGTCGTCGTTCGGCCTGCCGGAAGTATCGCGTCCGGCTATGGAGGAGGTGACGCGCGAGCTGGGCGAAAGCTGCTCAATGGCTGTGCTGGATCGCGCAGAGATCGTCTATATCGCGCGTGTCCAGGCCCATCGGATCATGGAGCAAATGCTTGAAGTGGGGTTTCGGCTGCCTGCTCATGCCACCGCATTGGGCCAGGTGCTTCTTGCTGCGTTGCCCGATGACGAGTTGATCGAATTGCTCGACACTCACCCCCTGTTCGCGCTGACGGAACATACGATCACCGACCGCGAGGCGTTTTTGAACCGGATCGAGCAGGTGCGCCTGCAAGGCTACGCCATGGTGGATGAAGAGCTTGAGCGCGGCGTCCGATCAATCGCGGTGCCAATTCGGGATCGGCGAAACCAGGTCATGGCGGCGCTGAACGTAGGCGCCCATGTGGGTCGTGTTTCCGCAGAGGAAATGACGGGCAAGGTGCTGGTCGCGTTGCGCCGCGCCGCAAACGAGATTGAACGCCCTATCGGCCACCTCTGAACCCACACCTTCCGCAAGATGTCTGAACGTCCGCGATTCGGCGGACCTGTGCCGGCTGTCCGCTTCGCACCGACGGCCGATTGATGTCGTCCGAAGGGCGGAAATCGCTGGTTCCGACACAGCCGCTTGACAGCATCATGAATCCACCACTAGAAAGTGCGTATATCGACAGATGGTGCGTATATCGCCCATTCTATTGGAACCGAGGCGGAACGGGGGGGGGGGCACGCAGAATGGATGGCAGCGCATCTCCGCCGCTGATGGAGATCGAAAATCTCAGCATCCGTTTCGGCGGCGACAAGGGTCCGCGGATCATCGATGGCTTGTCCCTGTCGCTGAACAGGGGCGAGACGCTTGGGATCGTCGGCGAATCCGGCTGCGGCAAAAGCATTCTGTCCCTGTCGATCCTGGGACTGCTTCCCAGCGGCGCGCGCGTGACCGAAGGCAACATCAGGCTGGAGGGACAGGAACTGACTGCGTTGCGCGGTCGTGCCTTGCGTGCGCTCCGGGGCAACAAGATCAGCATGGTGTTCCAGGAGCCGATGACGGCCCTCAACCCGGTCTTGACCGTAGGCTCCCAACTGGCCGAGGTGTTTCGCATCCATCGCGGTGCCAACCGGCGCACGGCGCGGCAAATGGCGATTGAGGCGTTGCGCGCCGTGGGCGTCGCCTCGCCCGAGACACGCATCAAGGCCTATCCAGCGCAGTTGTCGGGCGGTATGCGCCAACGGGTCATGATCGCCATGGCACTTGCCTGCCATCCCAAGATCCTGATCGCCGACGAACCGACCACCGCCCTTGATGTGACCATCCAGGCCCAGATCCTCGATCTGATGCGCGGGCTGCGCAAGGATTTCGACACCTCGATCCTGTTCATCAGTCACGATCTGGGCGTGATTGCCGAAGTATCGGACCGGGTAGCCGTGCTTTATTCGGGCGTCGTCGTGGAAGAGGCGCCCACCGCCGAGATCTTCGACAATCCGTGCCATCCCTACACCCGCGGCCTGCTGGAGGCGCTGCCCCAGCCCGATACCGAGACGGTGCCCGAAACCCTGTTCGAGATTTCGGGCACCGTCCCCCCGCCAGACTCGCGGCCGACAGGCTGCCGGTTTCATCCGCGCTGTCCTATCGCCACCGATCGCTGCCGCTCTGAAGAGCCCGCCATCACCGAAATCACGCCCGGCCACCGCGTCGCCTGCTGGGAGGCGACCCCATGACGGCGCTGCTGGACGTTCGCGACCTGACAAAGCACTTTGCCCTGAGCAGCGGGTTTTTCGGTGGCGGGCAAAAGGTCGTTCACGCGGTCGATGGGGTCTCGCTGAGCTTGCAGCCCGGCGAGACACTGGGAATCGTCGGGGAATCCGGATGCGGCAAGTCGACACTTTCGCGCGCGCTGATGCGGCTGATCGAGCCGACATCGGGGCAGGTAAGCTTTCAGGGCCATGATCTCCTGGCGATGACGCCATCGCAACTGCGGGATGCGCGGCGCGATATGCAGATCGTGTTTCAGGACCCTTACGGCTCGCTCAATCCGCGCATGACGGTCCGCCAGATCGTGGATGAGCCGCTCAAGGTTCACGCGCCCGCATCTGATGCCGAACGTCTGGCCAGGATCGTCGACGCGCTCGACGTCGTCGGACTGGGACGACATGTCCTCGACCGTCACCCGCACGAATTCTCGGGTGGCCAGCGCCAGCGGATCAGCATCGCCCGCGCGATGGTTCTGCGCCCGGCCTTGCTGATCGGAGACGAGCCGGTCTCGGCGCTCGATGTGTCGGTGCGCGCACAGATTCTGAACCTGATGAAGCGTATCCAGCAGCAGACCAGCGTAGGTTATGTGATCGTCAGCCACGACCTCGGTGCGATACGCTATATCTGCCACCGGGTGGCGGTGATGTATCTGGGCCGTGTCGTCGAGGAAGGGCCGGTTGAAACCGTGTTCCGCGACCCGCAGCACCCATATACGCAAGTTCTGGTCTCGGCAGTGCCGGTCCCGCGCGTGCATGGGCGCAAGCCGCGCATGGTGCTGCAGGGCGAGGTGCCGTCGCCAGTCGACCCGCCGCCGGGATGCCATTTCCACACGCGCTGTCCGTTTGCGATCGCGCGCTGCCGCGCAGAAGTGCCGGCACTGCGCGATATCGGCGGCGGCCGAAAGGCCGCCTGCCATCTACTGGCCGGGGAAAGTGATCCTGTCCGACCCGCCACAATCCTGCCGAAACCCGACGCCACGGCGCCGACAGCGGCACCAAGAGCCTGACAAGGGCCTGTCTTCATGCGCAACAAGAGGTATCCTCTCATGAGCTTTCTTCCAAGAAACGTGACCGCCGCACTGGGTGCGCTGTCGCTCTCGCTCCTTGCCAGTACGGCGATTTCACAGACCAACACGCTCATCGTGGTCCAGTCCGGCGAGCCGGTCGGCCTGGACGCCATGCAGAACAATCTGCAGCACTCGCTCAACGTGGCGTTCAACATCCAGGACCGGCTGTTCGAACCGCTGGAAGATGGTGGAGTCGCGCCCGGCATCGCCGAAAGCTGGGACTTCCCGGATGACACCACGCTTGTGGTCAAACTCCGCCCCGGTCTGACCTTTCACAACGGCGAACCGGTCGATGCCGAGGCGGTGCGGTTTTCGTTCGAACGTCTGGTCGACGAGGATTTCGGCTCTCCGCATCGCGGACGGATGACGCAGGTATCGGGTGTCCGGGTGGTCGACGACATGACCGTCGAGTTCACCACCTCCGCGCCGTTCGCCCCGATCCTGCACCTGATGAGCTATTACCTGCCCATCGTGCCCCCGATCGCCACGGCCGAAGCTGATGCCGACGCCTTCAACCGCAACCCGATCGGTGCAGGTCCCTACGAGCTTGAAAGCTGGGAACGCGGCGGCGACGTGGTGTTGACCGCCTTTGACGGCTACTGGGGTGAAGAGCCGGCCTATGACCGTGTCATCTTCCGCACCATTCCCGAGGAAAGCGCGCGGGTCGCGGCCTTCATCACCGGCGAGGTCGATATCATCGAAGGGGTGTCTGTCCGCAGCCAGCAGAACATCGAACGTTCGGGCGAAGGCACGCTGACGGACAGCATGGGCGTGATGCCCTATGTCGGGCTCAACACGCTGGAAGGCCCGTTTGCCGACGAGCGTGTGCGCCAGGCGGTGAATTACGGTGTCAACCGTGGCCTGATCAATGATGCCTTGTTCAACGGGCGTGGCATCCTGTCCGCCGGGCCGATCAGCCCGCGGACCTTCGGCGCGGATCTTTCGCTCGAGCCGTATCCCTACGACCCCGAGAAAGCGCGCGAACTGCTCGCCGAGGCGGGATATCCGGACGGGTTCGAAACCACCCTGTCCTATCCCACCAACATGACCCAGATCAACGAGCAGGCCCAGGCCATCGCGGCCGACCTGGAGCAGATCGGCGTGCGCGCGGAGCTTCAGCCGCTTGATCGGGCGGTGATGTGGGAACGCTATGTCGCCCAAGAGCACGAGATGTTCATCTACTGGTGGGACGATAATCCCGAGCCCGACCGCTACATGTATTCGCTGTTTCACTCCAACAGCCGCGATTACTACTACTCCAACGCCGAAACAGATTCCGCGCTGGATTTGGGCCGCTCGACCCTCGATCGGGACGAACGCGCCGAAATCTATGCCGGGATCGACCAGGCACTCTATGAAGAGGCGCCGTGGCTGTATCTCTACATCGTGCCGGAAACCTATGCGGTCGCGAATGACGTGGACTATACCGGCCGCCGGGACGGTTTCCTGTTCATGCGCTTCGCGGAACCCGCCGAGGATTGAGTCTCGACAGGAAAAATACCGGTCCGGGCCTGTCCCGGGCCGGTGTCAGACCAAGCGAGCGAACCGGAGTAATGCATGTCCAGATATCTGCTGCGGCGGTTGTCCCACACGGTGCTGGTAATCATCGGTATTTCGATGATCAGCTTCTTCTTTCTGCATTTGTCGGGCGATCCGGTTGGCCTGATCCTGCCGCAAGATGCCACGCGCGAACAGATCGAGGCCCTGCGTCAGGAGATGCGTCTGGACGACCCTCTGGTGCTGCAATACTGGTATTTCGCCACTTCGGCGATTCAAGGAGATATGGGGCGCTCGATCTATACGGGCGAACCTGTCTTGCAGCTTATCTTCGAGAGATTGCCTGCAACGCTTGAACTGGCGATTGTCGCGCTTCTGCTCAGTGTCGTGATTGCCATCCCGATCGGCGTTCTGGCGGCGGTCAAGCGGGGATCCTGGCTGGATACGATAAGTATGACTGTCGCGCTGTTCGGCCTGTCGATGCCGCATTTCTGGTTGGGGATCATGTTCATCATGCTGTTCTCCGTCCAGCTCGGATGGCTGCCCACATCGGGGCGGGGCAGCTGGGAGCAACTCGTAATGCCGTCGATGGCGCTCGGTGTTTCGCTGATCGCGCTGTTTGCACGGCTAACGCGGTCGGCCATGCTGGACGTCCTAAGCCAGGATTATGTGCGTACCGCCCGGGCCAAGGGTCTGGGCGAGGCACTGGTTGTCGGCAAACACGCTTTGCGCAACGCGCTGATTCCGTTGGTCACTGTCATCGGAATGGAATTCGGTTTTCTTCTGGGTGGTGCCGTTATCATCGAAACTGTTTTCGCCTGGCCTGGCGTTGGGCGGTTGATCGTTCAATCCATCCTGGACCGTGACTACCCGGTGGTTCAGGCGGCGGTCATGCTCCTGGCGATCGTGTTCGTGGTGGTCAACCTGTTGGTCGATCTGCTCTACGCCTGGCTCGACCCAAATATCAGATACAACGGGAGTCCCGATTGACCCAAAGCGTCGAAATCCTGTCGGAACCCACCGCTTCCCCCCATGGAATGCGGCGCGTGATCGGCGAGTTGCGTCACCATCGCAGCGCCTTGATCGGAACAATCGTTCTGGGTCTGATCCTGTTTGCCTGTTTCGTCCTGCCCTATCTGTGGAGCGTCAACCCGACCGAAACCAGCCTCCTCAATCGGTTTCTTCCTCCGCTCTGGGCTGAAGGGGGCAGCATCTCCCACCCGTTGGGAACCGACAATCTTGGCCGTGACGTGCTGGCGCGCATACTGACCGGCGGTCAGGTATCCTTGATGGTCGCGTTCTTCACGGTCGCGGTCGCGGTTTCTGTGGGGTTGGTTCTGGGTACGCTGGCCGGGTATTTCGGTGGCTGGGTCGACAGCGTCATCATGCGAGTTGGCGATCTGTTTCTCGCCTATCCCTTCATGCTTTTGACGATCTCGGTCATCGCCATCCTCGGTCCGTCGCTGACGGTGCTTATTCTTGTTCTGGCGCTGTCGGATTGGGTCACTTACGCGCGGACCGTGCGTGGAAGCGTGCTGTCGGTCAAGAACCGCGAATACATCACCGCTGCGAAGTCGATCGGTACGTCTGATCCGGTGATCCTGCGCACCCATATCTTGCCCAACATCATGTCGCCCGTGCTTGTCCTGGGCACGGTCCGGGCCGCGAATTACATCATCTGGGAAAGCGGGTTGTCCTTTCTGGGCATGGGCGTACCGCCACCAACGCCAACCTGGGGCATGATGCTGGCGGAAGGCAGGGATTTCATTCTCGATGCCTGGTGGCTGGCGACCTTGCCGGGACTTGCCATCATGGCGACGATCCTATCTGTAAATCTTGTGGGCGACGGGCTGCGCGATGTGCTCGACCCGCGACTGAAAGGAAACAAATGATCACGACATTCGGTTTCGCCCGCGCGGTCGCGCCCGGAACATCGACGGCCCGGCGCAACGATGCGCTTGATCTTCTGGCGGATTACACATTGGACATGCGGTTCGACCGGATCCCGGCCGATACGGTCGCCTCAGCGCTCAGATGCGTACTTGATTGTGTAACCTCTGCCATGGCCGGCGCTGGAAGCGATGGCGCGCTCGCTGCACGCCTTGTGGCGGCCACTTCTTTTGGGAAGGGCGATCATGCCACTGTCTGGTTCTCGGATTCGCAGGCGCCAACTGCCGCCGCGATCCTGGCCAACAGCACTGCGGCCAGCATCCTGGATCTCGATGACGGCCACCGGGCCGCGACCGGCCACCCGGGTGCGGCGATCATTCCCGTCTGCCTCGCCGTGGCCGAGGAGCAGGGATCGAGTTGGGAAGAGCTGATCACTGCCATTGTGATCGGGTATGAGATCGCCGTGCGCATCGCCGCCGGGCGCGACTTCGAACGGCTCGATACCATGTCCACCGGGAAATGGTGCAATTACGGCGTCGCCGCGGCAGTCGGCCGCCTGCGAGGACTGTCTCGCGAGAAGCTGGTTCACGCCATGGCCGTTTCAGGCGTCTATGGCCCGAACCAGTCGGCGGCAGGTTATTCGAAGCTCATGGGTAACCATGCCAAGGAAGGCATCACCTGGAGCACGGTTACCGGGTGCTTGGCCGTGTCGCTCGCCGAGGCCGGCTTTACGGGGCCGACCGACATTCTGGATCATCCGGCCTATTTCGACCGTGCCGCGATCCTGCGAGGACTGGGGCGTTCCTTCGCGATTGACCGGGTCTATTTCAAGCCCTATTCCTGCTGCCGGTGGGCGCATGCCGCCATCGACGGTTTGACCGATATCATCGAAGGCGACGGCCTACGCTGGGAAGCGGTCAAATCGGTCGAAGTGCATACCTTCGAGCGCGCGCTCAAGCTTAACAACGAATGCGACCCCAACACCTTGGAAGGCGCGCAATATTCGGTGCCGTTCGTTCTTGGCGTCGCCGCGGTCAAGGGGCGAAGCGCCCTGTTGCCGCTGACTGACAAGAGCTTGCATCACCCCGACACGGTAAATTTCGCCAGCCGGATTTCCCTACTGGTCGATGACGAGATCAACGATGCCTTCCCCGAAACGACAGGCGCACGGATCGTGTTGAAGACCGCAACCGGCAAGCATATGCGCGAGGTCCGCCACCCGCTGGGTGACCCCAATAACCCGATGCCTCATGCGCAACTGATCGAAAAATTCCGCACCGCGACCCGCAATCTCCTAAGCGACGAGCGTCAGAATACCGTCCTTGCTGCGCTGGACGAGTTCAATGCTGGCGATTTCAAGCCCCTGCTCGAATGCCTGAAGACTGCCTTGGGGACGCCGGCGAACTGAGCGCCCTGCGGTGCGGGCGTGTGGCAGTTCCGGCGAACACCTGGTCAGCGGCAGGCGTCAAGGAATTTGCGGCCGCCCTTTGCAGAAGAAGCAAATGGCGCTTGACTGATCGCGCGTCCTTTGGGGCTTGGGGCAGGTATTTCTGCTGCCTCGGACAGGCGGTGCGGCGCGCTCTGTGATCAGTTGGCGGGCGGTGACCCTTTCGCGGTGGATCATGTACAAACCTGCGCCGATGATGATGCCGATGCCGGTCAGGGTCAGTGCGTTGGGGAAATTGCGGAACACCAGGTAGCCCAGCATGGCAGCGACGGGCAGTTCGAGGTATTGCAATGGTGCCAGGGTTGCCGAAGGCGCCAGCGAAAGTGCATAGGTCATCATCATGTGGCTCAGCGTCGCGAAGAACCCGACCCCCAGAAGCCAGAGCCACGCAATCCCTTCCGGCCAGACCGGATCAAGCAGTTCAGAGCCCGTTCCTTAGGGCCAGCGCCATCAGCGCGCATTGCACAAGAAATCGAGCGGCCGTGATCTGTCCGACGGGCACGCTGGTGGATGCAAGCTTGGCCGCCACGTCCAGCAGGGGGGCGGTCACGCAAAATCCAAGCATCAAGGTGACGCCGGCAAGAATTCGGCCGGTGGAGTGGCTGGGTGAGACGGCTCTGGGCATGGAGCCCGCCTAGGGGCGCCGGCCTGCGCGCGTCTATCGTTTTTTCGACATTCGGCGGGCTCTGCCACAGTCCTTTACTGAGCGTTAAGGCCCAACAACATCGGCATTGGCTACCCGACATCTACTTATGGCGCTTCGCCTACAAGCCCGGCGTCACCCAGCTGTTCCGGGTCTGGCAGGTCGTGCAAGCTCTGCAATGTGAACGCGACGAGGAACGCCTCCGTGGTCACGAAGGTATAGGGAGCACCCCGACGCGGACTTCGTGGCCCGGTGCCGATCAGACCCTGCGCATGTAGCCGACCGATCAGTTCACGGCTGATCTCGCGGCCGAAGATGTCCTTGAGCCCGTCGCGGGTGATCGGCTGGTGATAGGCGATGGCCGCTGTCGCTTTGCCCTTAAATCCGAGACACGGCGCGCTTGACGGCCATTCTTGCCCTTAAATATGAGATGAGTTGGTTGATGGGCCAACGCGTAGTCGCATTCGCTGAGCTATCTGGTCGACGGTTGCAAGCAACCGGGGCTCCTTTTCGTAGGCGCGAAGCAGGGCAACTCGTGCATAGACGTCGATGTCCATGCTGCACAATGCTGCCTTTACCAGTGGACGTGATTGGGCGGCGGCAATGGCGGCAAGGCAGAAGAGCCTTATGTTCGGCCGAGGGCTTTGAAGCGTGAAGAACGGATCTCCACGCAAGGCTTTCAGTGGGAGTGTCCTGAACTTTGTGTATCCGGGCCGGTCCATGCGGTTTGGGATACTCAAGCGTCGAAGCGCTCGCCGAACATTATGGCGAACTGATTGCGGGCGGCAAACCATTCTCGGACAT
>Ga0208979_100272_pt1 | contig 53162 bp, 54 predicted proteins | sample HotLakConsUCCSLE_FD_184738 | JGI IMG/M metagenome (GOLD analysis project Ga0208979, IMG submission 184738) | Hypersaline microbial mat communities from Hot Lake, Washington, USA - Hot Lake Consortium UCC-SLE (SPAdes) | ecosystem: Environmental > Aquatic > Non-marine Saline and Alkaline >... | reverse complement strand
TCATGGCATCGAACCCTATGCCTACCTGCGCCACATTTTCAAAGAACTTCCACTGGCCGAAACCGTGGATGATATTGACGCATTATTGCCCCAGGCGATCAAGGGTGGGGTTTCGTAGGCGCTTACTCTGAACAAGTCTGCGCGGAGATGCGAATGCGAGACGAATGCGGGACATGCATTATTTGTGAATCTTCGGGCACCGGGCCGGTCGGGCCGAACAGCGGTTTTTCAGCTGTCGAGTCCATTTCCAAGCTGCTAATTGACGTTGAAATCGGGCTGCTGGTGATCAGAAACTCCGATGGTTCGGACACCACACACGACCAACCACGGAACAAGCCGGTGAAGTCGTCAAACTCTTGGGGTTTCGCTCAGGTAGGTCGTTCGCGCAGAATTTTTTGTTGCCAGTTCGCCTCTGATGCCCTTCATCCAGACTTGGCCCAGCGACTTGGCCTTGGCCATTAACGCCTCGGCTGATCCGATGGCGGTGAGACCAGGCTCGACAACCTGGTCACACTCTGCCGTCACCACCACCGCGCTGTGCACGAAGGCGGCTTTGACGTCCGCATGAATGGCAATGGCCAGCCCGAATTTCGTGATCCCAAAGGAAAAATCCTGCCCCCAGCACCCCAAACACCTTTCCGCGGAAACGTTTTCGCGCTGATGACACAAAACCGCCGCACGGGCGTCGACATTTCAGCGGAAACGTGCATTTCCGACTGGGGTGGCGAAGTCATGGACGGCAACATGGGCAATCCAGAACATCACCCAAGTCATTCAAGACTGGAAAGTGATTTTTTTGGCGGAAGTCGCTGGTTATGGGCGTGATTCGACACGCGCTGATGGCTCCACTCCAGGGCGTCTTGCCGGAAAATTTTGCTCGAGTTACTGGGATGTCCAGGATGACTGGGGGCGATGGGGTAACGCCACGCAGACACGCGCAAGCGACATGAAAGGGTACGAATTCCACTTCGGCTGGGCGCTGAGTCCGAAGGCCAATCTGATCCTCCGCACTTACATCGTCGAGGCCATTGCGTCTGTCGAGGGCGGCAACCGCGTCCGACTGGATTTCAACTACCGGTTCTGACGCGGGGCACGGACGGACCGTTGAAATACTTCATTCATGCTTGGCATGCGGCTGGTGTCTGGAAATGGTTGGCCGTCGCCTTGGGTGCAAGAGCGGACCTCATGTATGATCCAGAATCAGGGGCCCGGGTAATCAGTTGCCTTGGACCCCGACGATTTTTCTCCACCACGTTCTCGAACAGGAGGTCAGATCATGCGGATGATTCAAGCACTTTTTCTTATCACCGCCCTGGCCATTGCATTCTGGATGACGACGACCCTGGCCGGGGGAAACGACCGTATCGGCGCCAACTCCGCAATTTCTATGCTCGTGTCCGGTGACCCGGACCCGATCTTCGACGACCGGTTCGAGGTGGTTGCTGCGCCGGTCGAGACCTGTGCCGATGGTGCCCAGTGCCTGGTCGACTGTGGCGACTTCAGCAGTACCTGCGTCGACGGATGCACGGCCGACCTGGCGGCCGGCGAAGAAAGCACGCTGATGGATCTGCAATTCTGCGCGATCGAAGCTTGCTTTTTCCTCAGCCAGTGCACGATCAGCGACTTCAATGCGCCGGAGTGCGTGCAATGCCGGCTCGACGTCAACGTCGACCCATCGAGCTTCGGCTGCACCGTGGAAGGGATGGCGTGCGGAATCTAGTGCAGGCAATCCAGAACACCCACGATTTGTAGAACCACCCAGCAAGCATCAACCCAGTACAAATTAGTAACGCTTTAACAGCATTATTGTGCTGCGTTACTATCATTCGGAATGATTCGATCATTCAAATGTCGGGATACTGAGCAGCTGGCATCCGGGTTGCGTGTTCGGCGGTTTAGTCAATTCGAACGTGTCGCGATGCGAAAGCTGAGACAACTTGGAGTCTCTGCCCGACTCGACGACTTGCGTGTTCCGCCGGGCAATCGACTCGAAGCACTGAAAGGCGATCGGGCTGTTCGGATCAATGACCAGTGCCGGCTCTGCTTTCGCTGGACGAGCGCAGGTGCCGAGGAAATGGACGCGCACTGTAGTGATCGTTATCATAGCCAATAAAATGCGATAGAGGATCCACGATGATTGACAGACGATTGATGCAGTACTCGGCCGCCGTTGGTGCGCTGGCCGCCAGCGGGCCACTACTGGCCGAACCTCAGCCGATTTCACCGGTGTTTCTCGAGGGCACCGAAGTGGCGCCGGGCGTTTTTTCGATCAATGGCAGCATAGACGTTACCGGTGACGGTACTGCCGAAATGAATGTATTCGGAACTTTTAATTACAACAATAACGACGGCTACGTTTTTCTCAGTGGTACGCCCGGTAATTACATCGCTCGCACCTTTGTCTCTGGCGGCTATGTGGCCCAGGCTTTTGCGCCGGACGACGAGATTGATAGCACCCATGGTTCGTGGAACGATTTGACCTATCTATTCAGCCGTAACTGGAGCGAACCGCCAGACGGCGATTACGAGACCTTTCTGAATGAACGAGGTTTTGTCGGCTTGCGCTTTCAGCTTCCTGAAACAGGTACCGTTTACGGCTGCATGGAAACCCGTCTTGTTCTGTCCGGCGGCCTGGATCTGGCCGTCCGCGGAGGGCTTTATGAAGACGTGGCCGGCGAGCCGGTGAGCTGTCCCGAGTTTGCCGATGAGGTCTTCAGCGACCGTTTCAGCGACGACTGACCGGGGCCGGGTTCATCGCTCCGGTGATGGACTGGGCAATGGCCTGCAGTTCCTGCTCGGGATCCAGATTGCGGTAGGCTGCAGCAAATCTGCCGGCCTGTCTTCGAAGACCGTCATCATCGACCACCTGTTCGACCCGATCCAGGATCTGCTCTTGAGATGCGTGCTGGGGTACCAGCAAAGCTGCACCCGTGGCTTCGGCGCGCAACCCGGTCAATCGCTGTTCGGGGAAGTAGGCAAGCACGCAGGCCGGTGTCCCTTGCAAAAGCACAATACCCACGCTATCGCCGCCGGCGCATAGCACGCCATCGGCCTGCCGCGCGGCCTGGCGCAGATCCAGCCAGCCGTCGATCAAGGCAAGGCCCGGCAATCGCCTCAGCGCGCTCTGGCTGGCATCATCCAGGCCCGGGATCACGGCCAGGATATCGAGATTGCGAGCCAGTAATCCGGCCAGCAGGCGATCAATGCCAGCGAAGGGTTTCAGCACAACCAGCACTCGAGCCCGACCGCGACGCGCTGGCCACTCGGGCGGGTTGCCGCCCAGGGTCAGGTAGCCACGATAGTGCACGTGATCCTTGGGGCCGCTATGGTCGAGCTCGGCCACTGTCATCAAATGAATGTCATCGGCTCGACCGAACAGTTCGGCCAGAAAGCCGAGTGGCGCTTGTCCGCGATCAGCCAGACAGGCATTGACCTCACGCAACAGTCGATCCTCGATGCGCTGCTGCATGTCTTCGTAGCGCGCTTGCCAGGGGCGCAGGCTGGGCATCGGACAAGTCAGGGTGGGATGACTGTAGCCGTTGTCGATCAGCACGCGGCGCGCCGGATGGCCCTGGAACGCGAGCAGCGCCGTGGGGCTGAAGTCCATGACCACGGCATCCGGTCGGACTTCCTCGGCCAGCCGGTCCCAGCCCGCGCACAGTTTGTTCAATTTGTCGCGGCAGTCGAATCCGATGTTGTGCAATACCTCGGCCAGGCTGGCCGCATGCGGATACGGCGGTGGCGAGGGTTCGAGCGACGGGATGGGATGGCAAGGCCAGTCTTCGAAGCGTGCTCGGGCAGCAGGCACATCGCGACAGGCAACGACCAGACGATGCCCTTGCTCGGCCAGCCGTCGACCGATGGCGCCCAGGCGCACCAGGTGACCCTGGCCACCGCCCATCTCCCAGGTCAGCAGCACCGTTTGTGTGCGCGTCGTCGCCATTGAGGCACTCGCTATCAATAATCGCTATCAACCAGTCAATGGCTACGTTACCATGCGAAATTGCTTCAATTTCCTCCACGACTGCCATGTCGAAGCCTGAATACTGCCTGTGCCATCTCTGCTGCTGATCGACTGGGAAGGTGCCGGTTGGCCGCTGGTTCATCGACTGCTTGATGATGGCCACTTGCCGCATCTGGCGAGCTTGGCCCGGCGCGGTGTGGCCGGACCGCTGACTGTCCCACCACCGATTCAGCCCTGGTGTGTCAGTACGACGCTGGCCACCGGACGGCTGGCGATAGACCACGGCATACTCACGCCCGAGGAGGCTTACGAAGCGCATCTTCGACCGGCAAGCTCTACCAGTCTGAAAGTGCCCTTCCTGTGGCAGATCCTTGCCACCCGCGGCCGCCAGTGTGCGGCGATCAACTGGCCGTTGACCTACCCTGTTCCGCAACAACCCGGCCTGATCGTCAGCGATGCCTTCTTTCAGATCCGCCAGTCCGACGGGCACCTGCGCCCTCCCCCGGCCGACAGTGTGCGGCCCCGACCATGGCAGGAGCGACTTGCGCCCTTGCGCCGACATGCCTCCAATCTGACCGCCGACCAGTTGCGCGAACTGATTCCTGATGGCGGCGGGTCCGATTTGTCCAATGACGCCCGGCTGGGGCCATTGGCGGTCAGCCAGGCAACGACGCTGAGTGTGGCCGATATCGCCCTGGCCTGCCTGCAGGACTTTCGCCCGGACTGTCTTGCCGTGCGCTTTTCGGCACCGGGAATGCTGATTCCCCTGTTGTTCAAGGCAAAACCACCGTTTGACCAGACATTGCTCGCGGTCTTTCAATCGCTGGATCGCATCCTTGGCGACCTGGCCGAGGCCGCTGGCCCGGACTGTCACCTTCTGGTGATGTCGGGTTATCGGGCCATGGGCCGTGAACCGGCCCAAGGGACCCGGCCGGCAAGCTGGCGCGATCGTTATCAGGACCCGGGTTTTCTCTGCGCCGCCGGGCCGCGGGTGCAATCCAGTGCCAAGCTGCTGGGCGCCAGCGTGCTCGATATTGTTCCCACCGCGTTGCGGCTGTGTGGGGTCGATGCCGGGGGCAATATGTCTGGCCGCGTGCTAAGCGAAGTGTTCGATATTCAGCCGGCCCCATCGGCTATAGACTCCTGGGACGTTTGCCTGCCACCATCACCGCCGGCGGCCGATGCCGATGTGCTTCGGGGATTGCTGCTGGAGTCCGGCCAGGTGCCGTCAGCCGACGCTATCCAACATTCACAACAACGAGACTTGGCCCTGGCCATGACGCTGGCGGCCGCAGGCCGCGTCAGTCAGGCGCTGGCGTTGCTTGAAGAACTCGGCCAACAGTCCCGCATCGACGACCCCGAATACTGGCGTTTGCTGGCCCACCTCAGCCTGGACCAGGACCTTGCCGATGAAGCGAGGCTTCGCGCGATGGTCGCCAGGCTGGAACAATGCGGCGGTACCAGTTTCGACCGCAATCTGCTGCACGCGCGCATTGAAAGTCGACTGGGACGACACGAGCAAGCGCTGGATCGATTGTTCGAAGGCCTCGCGGAATTCCCCGAGAACCCGACCCTGCATCTGTATATTGGCCGGGAATACGAGCAAAGCGGACGCCTTGAAGATGCCTGCCAGGCTTACCTCAATGCCCTTGAATGCTCACCCGGACACCATTTATCGCAGCTCGCGCTGGCCAATGCGCAGCTTGGACTGAACCAATTGGACAAGGCACTGGACACCGCGCTGGCTGCTGTTTCCAGCCGCTTCACCTCGCCCCAGGCGCACTGGGTGTTGGGGCGTGCGCTGGAAGCCAACGGCGATGATCAGCATGCCGCCGAGGCCTACACCGCCTGCCTGCGCCTGGCACCCGGCATGAACGAGGCGCATCAGAAGCTGCTTGAACTGTTTGGTCCGGATCGACTCGACCAGGCCGACCGACTCAAGCAACAGCAAGCGGCCTACGGGCAATTGATGGCCGCCATAGCAATACGGCAAAACTCGTGAACGCACCAGCGGCATCGGCAATCGGCCCACGCCGTGTTGCACTGCTGGGTGGGGGCGGATTCATCGGTTCCTGGGCCAGTGAGCGATTACTGGCCGCAGGTCTCGAACTCCGCATTCTGGAACGTCCCGGGGTCAAACCATGGCGCCAGTTCGAACCCGGTGAGCGAATTGAATGGCGCACCGGTGATGCCAGTTCCACCACCGACCTGACGGGCATTCTGGCCGGCGTTGACGCGGTGGTTCACCTGGCATCCGCCACCTTGCCGAGTGCCGGGCCAGCCGAGCTCAAGCAGGAACTCGCAAGAGACAACGCGGCTCTGGCCAGTCTGCTTGCGTTGTTCCCCGCGCTACAGATTCCCAGGCTTGTCTTTATGTCATCGGGCGGCTGCGTATACGGGCCGGCGAAGCACTTGCCTCTGGATGAAAACCATCCCACCGCGCCTGTCAACGGCTATGGCAACGGAAAGCTGGCGGCCGAGAAACTGCTACTGGAAGCAAGTTGCAACGACGACTTCAGCGTTCAAATACTGCGCGTTGCCAATGCCTATGGCGCACGACAGCGGCTGGACCATCGCCAGGGCGTGATTACGACGTTCCTCCACCGGGCCCGTCGTGGCCTGCCGCTGATCGTTTATGGCGACGGCTCGGTTCGAAGGGATTTTATCCATGCCGGCGATGTGGCCGAAGCCATCGCCAGCGCTGTTGGCCACTGGGGTCCATCGCAAGTATTCAATATAGGCAGCGGACAGGCCACCCGCATCGATGCTTTGATCCATCAGATCGAACGCCTGCTTGACCGTCCTGTCGAGATTGAATTCCAACCCGACCGGAGTGAGGACGTCCCGGCCAATGCGCTGGACTGTCAGCGTGCGTTCAGTGAGCTGGGCTGGCAACCGACGATCTCGCTGCAGGCAGGTCTTGAAATGACCTTGAACTGGATAGACGATCAGTTTTGACCCTTCCCCCATGGCCCGGGTCACGGCCAAGGCGCTGTAGCCGGTAAAGGTGCCGATCTCGATTTAGCGCCTGGCACCGATCAGTTGGGCCAGCAGCGACGCCCGGGCGAAGGAGGCCGCGCCCGACCTTCCAGCACAAACCGCTGCGTAGTTCTGGCTGCCCGAGTCGCCGAAAAAGGAACGCGTGCCGAATTCCTGGTCGCACCAGGACGTTGCCGGATATCCAAGCAGGATATCGTCTCCGTCCAGCGCGAAAGCGGACCCGCTGCTGCCGAGATTTGTCTCCAGGGTGGGATGCTGGTGGGGTTCCACGAACAGGGCTGTGCGCAGGAACTTGCCCGTTGCGCCGCCACGCCGAAAGACCGAAACGATCCGACGGAACACATTTCAATGCCTGTCCCAGAATCGCGTTGGTGTATACAAGTTTCAGTATAATTGTGATAGAATGAACTAATGGCAGAGTCGAGAAAGCCGATTCGGTTTCACGGTCGATCGTTGCAAGACCTGCGTGCTTTTCCTGAGTCTGTGCGGCAGGATGCCGGTTTTCAGCTCGACCAGGTGCAACTTGGCTTCGACCCGGACGACTGGCGGCCAATGAAAACTATTGGTCAGGGTGTACGGGAAATCCGGATCCGCGATTCGAATGGCGCGTTCCGTGTGATCTACATCGCTCGACTCGCCGATGCGGTCCATGTGCTTCACTGCTTCGAGAAGAAATCGCAGCGCACGCCCCGGAAAGACATTGGACTGGCGCGGGATCGATATAGGCATCTAATTGAGGAGCGGATTGATGAGGTCTGAAAATTTCGAGAATGTCTGGGATGCAGTCGAGCCCGCAGCCGAGCAGGCAGAGCATCTGCGCTTGCGCGCCGCTCTGATGCGTGCGGTCCGACAACGGATCGAAGATGAGGGCTGGACACAGACCGAGGCAGCCGGATTGCTGGGCGTGACTCAGCCACGAATCTCGGATCTTATGCGAGGCAAGCTCAGCCTGTTTTCACTTGACAGTCTAGTGGGCCTTGCTGTGGCCGCAGGTCTGCGGGTTCACCTGACCGTGGATCAGGCTGCTTGAACGCAAACAACACGGGACACCCACGAACGGCAATCCGGCAAACGGCAAGCCGGGGGTAATCCAGGGCACTCAAGATTCCCACTCGATTTGGAGTCGTTGCCTGCGTCCCTAGTGACGCGCACCATAATCACTGGATTCTTCAAGTACAAAGCCTCATAAATGGCGGCCTCACAATCCAACTCAAGTTCCAGGCGAAGCCGTGCTTACCGTGAACGAATGAGGGCGGCCGGCTACCGTGCAGCCGAAGTCTGGCGCTTGGACACCACCGATCATGCGGTCCGGGCGCGTATTGAGCGACGGTTACACAAGCTGTCCAGCCAAGAGGTTGATGCCGGTTGGACGGTTGAACCGGAATTTGACGATTGGCGCTGAAGCGCGGTGCCGTGGTGAGGTATTCGGGTGGTCCTTCATTAGCAATTCAAGGCTGGAACGAAAATATCGATTTGTAGTAGCCTCTAATGGCTCCTGCTAGTCGGCAAGTGATTTTTCGGCGGAAGTCGCTGCTCAGGAGTTCTCGCATATTTCAATGCCTGTCCCAGAATTGAGCGATCGCCGACAGCCTGATGCTTTTGTTTACCCAGGAAGAGGCCGAGCGACCGGATTACATCTCGATCGTAGCAACTAAGCCGTTGAAATTTTGGGTGTGCTGGTTCCGCTGCGAGTCCGCGTCGGCGAAAATATTCAGGGCTCGAAGCTTGATTCGAAGATAATTCTTTCGAGCAGCGACGCCCGGGCGAAGTAGGCCGCGCCCGACCTTCCAGCACAAACCGCTGCGTAGTTCTGGCTGCCCGAGTCGCCGAAAAAGGAACGCGTGCCGAATTCCTGGTCGCACCAGGACGTTGCCGGATATCCAAGCAGGATATCGTCTCCGTCCAGCGCGAAAGCGGACCCGCCGCTGCCGAGATTTGTCTCCAGGGTGGGATGCTGGTGGGGTTCCACGAACAGGGCTGTGCGCACGAACTTGCCCGTTGCGCCGCCACGCCGAAAGACCGAAACGATCCGACGGAATGCGGGACTTGGTGAATTCTGGTATCCCTGTAGCGCGATGAATGTGTCGCCGTCGATCCTGATCCCTTCACCGAGCGCCAAGCCTATTTCAGGGGGCAGTCCGACCGTCGGGAACTCTGAAGACGCCCAAGCGCCCGAACCATCGGGGTCGAACAGTCTCAAGCCGCCTTCGAATGTCTGCACTGCCACGGTCGAACCGGAGACATCGAGCTTGCTTCGGCTGGTCAGCAGCTGCTCCTGTCGGAAAATCTCGTCGAACTGCGCGCCCAACCCGCGCTGGTAGATGTGGAAACGGCCGTTTCCGGCACTCACCACGAGCAGATCACCATCCATGGCGATGTCACGGCCGAACTCGGTCGAGTCGGGAATCGGCGGGTCGGGTAGCAGACTGGTCTCCAAAATCCAGCCATCGACCGGCACCTGTCGATGAAGCAATACCTGCCCGTCGATTCCGAGCGCGATCAGATCATTCTCGATTTCGAGGTCCTGTGCCGCACCCGAATATGGAATCTCGGTCAGCGGCCACAGCGTCGGATCGTCGCCCTGGATTTCATGGATTCGCAGTTTCCCCGTCGACATCGCGAAGACTGCGTGATCGGCGCTCATTGCGGTGCGCACGATCGAGCCGCCGAAGTCGAGGCGACCTGAATAGGCCCATGTTTCAGGGTCCACCCGCCGCCAGAACTCGAAGCCTGCCGAGTCGCTGACCACGGCGCGACCATCGCGAAGGGCGGCATCGGCTCCGAAATTGCTGTTCTGCTGCGAGGCGGCGATGTCCAGGCCGGCCGGAAGCGGCGTGGATCCTGTGCGCATGTCGCCGAAGAACTCGTCATCGACGTTGTTGACGATCGCGGTCATCTCGATACGGGTGATCGGCGCCGAGGACCACAGTGCCATGGTGTTCAGGACGTCGTTGTAGTGAGAGAAGTCGAATGCCTCGATCAAGCCGTCGCCACCGTAGACGCTGATCCGGTAAAGGGTGTCGGTGCAGAAGTCGAAATTGAAGCAGCGATCCGGGCCGACGCCAGGCAGTGAGCTTTCCCAGAGTTTGAATTCGAAGGCATAGCTGTCGGCGGGGAGATCGATGATCCAACGCTCTTCGGCATCGCGCTGTCTCGCCGCCCGCCCGCCCAGCGGACTGCCATCGATGTGTTGCCAGAAGCGCCCCGGCGCTTGAACGCGTATCCCGTCAAGCGTGACATCGTGATACTCGCCGTCGAATGGAAGCTGATCGAAATCGAATTCACGATCGAAAGTGATCGGAAAGTCGTAGCCGTGGTTGAAGAACAGCAGCCTGGGCTCATCAGCACCCGCCTCGGCTGCGGATTCACCCGAAACAGCCGTCGAGGTCAGCAGTGCGCCGCCCGCAGCGAGCCACCAGAGCAATTGCCGTGCACCCATGGAACACCTCTCAAAACGGCGACGAGTTGTGGGCAGTATAGGACAAGTTGACCGAATTCGTGACACACATCATTGAATGATCAACTATGGTGCTGGGCGCAATGGCACCCTCATCTTGAGCCTCGTTTGAGACCCATCAGCGATGCTGTCTCCTTCGTTTAGCGAGGAGACTGACAAATGTGGAAGAAAACCAGGGTTCGTTGGATTGCGGCACTGGCGGCCTTGCCGCTGGTCATGGTTATTGGTGTTTGGAGCTGGTGGGCCGGTATCGACTTCAGCCATGGCGGCGGCGATCCTGAAGCGACGCGAGCGGACCTCGCCTGGTTGCCTCAGAAGCAGCCAGCTACTCGGGGGCGTATCCTCGCCGTGGTGACCAGCGCTGAACACACCCTGGACGGACAAGGACGGGCAGGCTTCGAGCTGACCGAGCTGTCTCGGGCCTGGTGGGTGTTTGAGTCGGCGGGCTTCGAAGTCGAGCTTGCCAGCCCGGCGGGAGGAGCAGCACCGCGGGTGGTTGACGATGGTCTGGTGGATGCTGATTATGCCTTCCTCAACGAGCCCCGCACGCAGGCGCACATGGCTCAGACCCTGCCGCTGGATGGGGTCGACAGCTCGCGCTACGATGCCGTCTACATCGTCGGCGGCAAGGGTGCGATGATAGACCTGCACGACCATCCAGGCCTCAAGCGAATCCTCGCCGAGGTCTACCGTCGTGGTGGCCTGATCGCCGCAGTCTGCCATGGGCCTGCCGCGCTGCTGAACGTGGAAATTGCTCCGGGCAGGTTCCTGTTGCAGGATCGTCGCGTCACTGGCTTCACCAACGCCGAGGAACTGTTCCTGATGGAAGATCCGGTAGCACGGCTGGGTTTCATGCTGGAGGATGCCCTGGCGGCCGAGGGCCACTTCAGCGAGGTGCCCATGTACCTGGAACATGTAGTCATCGACGGACGGGTGCTCACCGGCCAGAACCCGTGGTCGACCTGGGCCCTTGCCGAAGCCACCATACGGGCGCTGGGCGTGGAGCCGGCCGCGCGCCCGCGCAGTGCGGAGGAACACGCAGTCGATCTGCTGGCTCTGCTGCACGCCCAGGGTTATGAGGCGGCGCGAGCGGCCAAGCTGTCCATGGGGCCGGTCGACAACCGCTTGTTGCTGATGCATGGGGTCGTTGCCGCGATGCTCGGAGAGCACAAGCGGCTGATCGACCTGATGAGGCTTGCGCGTGTCTGATTCGGTGCCTGGCCGATTGCGCGTTCTACTGGTCGAAGACGACCTCGATGTCGCTGGCGGTATCGTCGACTACCTGGCGACACACGACATCGACGTTGATCACGCGCTGGACGCCCGAGAGGCCGAGGCGAGACTGCTCGAATGGCGCTTCGATCTGTGGCTGTTCGACGTGCAGTTGCCCGGCGAGGATGGCCTGAGCCTGTGCCGGCGTCTGAAAGCGGCCGATGACGACGCCGCTCCGGTGCTGTTCCTGACCGCGCGAGGCGCCCTCGGCGACAGGCTTGCAGGCTTCGAGGCCGGCGCCCTCGACTATGTGGTCAAGCCCTTCGAGCCTGCCGAATTGGTGGCCCGCGTCCGAGCGCTCGCCCGGCACATGCCAGCACGAGCCGGCCGCTGGATCATCGTCCAGGGCTGGCGTCTTGATCCGCAGCGCGGCTTGCTGGAGCACGAGGGTCTTCGGCTGCAGCTGGGCGCGTCGGCCACCCGGATGCTGAAGTGCCTGCTGCTTGCCAGTCCTGGATGCGTCAGCCGCGCTGACCTTGGCGAGGCACTATGGGGAGAGCCGGGCGAAGATGATGACCTGCGCACCCACCTGTACGCATTGCGTCGCCTGCTGCGCGAGCACTTCGGTGAGGCGCCCATCTACAGCGAGCGCGGGCTGGGTGTGCGCTTTGGAACATTGCCATGAGCCAACGTTCGCTCAGGCGAATGCTCAGCTTGCAGTGGGCGCTGTTCACTGGTGCACTGTTGCTGGGGTTGAGCGCGCTTGCTGCGCTCGCTCTGTGGGTGCTGGAGGACAGCTTCATCGATGCCCGGCTGGCAGCAGCAGAGCAGGCATTGGAACAGGGGGAGGTGCTGCCAGCGCAGGTCGAGATCATGCGGCTTGCCGACTTTTCGCCGTCGCTGCAGGGCACCCTGGCTCCGCTGAAGTCTGGCGCGCAGCGTGAGTTTCGCCTCGACGAGGAGAGCTACCTGCATCTTCGTGTGCTGCCGGCCGATTCGCAAGGCCCCCGGTTTGCGGTCGTCAACGCGCAGGATGAGTTGCGGGTCAGTGCAGGCTTGAAGCGCGCGGCACCATTGCTGTTACTGCTGCTGTTGGTGTTGCTGCTGTACGCCTTGTGGCTTGCGCACCGGTTTGTTGCCCGGATCGAAAACTGCACTGCGGGGCTGCTGCATGCGCTGGACGGCGATGCCAACCCAGCCTCATTGCGAGCTGCAGCGGCCGCCCAGCCGGTTACCGAGTTCCGTCGCTTTGGCCTCGGTCTCGCAGATGCGCTGGAGCAGCAACTCGCCGCCGTAAAGCGCGAAGAGGACACCTTGCGTTTCCTGGCCCATGAGCTGCGCACGCCGCTCCAAAGTTCCGCCCTCGCTTTGGCCGCGCTGGATCGGACCGTCGCGCCTGAGCCTCTGGCGCGGCTGGCCCGGGCGCTGCAGAGGCTGGAGCGCGCCAGTGCTGCGGTATTGTGGCTTGGCGAGACCACACCGGTCGTCGAGCCGGTGTCGATCGCGCCGGTTGTTCGGGCCCTGGTCGAGGAGTTCGGCACCCTGGCCGAACGCAGGAGCCTATCGATTCAAGTCGATGTCGATGCCGGGCTGCGCTGGTCACTGCCTGTCGCTGCGGTCGAGGCAGTGCTCGGCAATCTGTTGATCAATGCGATTCAGCATGGAGCCCCTGGATTGATCCACATTGACGGGGATAAGGAGCAGCTGGAGTTGCGTAACCCGGTCAATGGCACTGACGATCGGCCGGGATTCGGACTCGGCGTCGAACTGGCCAGACGGCTGCTGGCACGGATTGACTGGCGCCTCGAAATCCGGAGCCAGGCCGGGCAGTTTCTCGTGCGGCTACTCCAGTTGAATGGGTAATGATCAACTATCCCTACCGCGTTGTGTACATCCGGTTTGGCTCAATCCCGTAAGCGTGGCGCTGCAACCCGGGCGTGACTTGCGCCGCGACCAAAGACCTGCTTGAATGGGAGGCCGGACCATGACGGTACCCCGCGATGACCTCCATCCATGACCCCGACGGCACGCGACTGCCGATCAAACTCGATTCCACGTCCAATGGCGAATACGAGCCGATTCCGCTGGACGCCGGAGCCAACCTCGCCAACAAGATGGCCCACGAGGCCGCCGATAGGAACGCGAAGCGTAGCGGCCGCACGCGGCGCGATTTCCTGGTTACCAGCTGCGGCGCCGCCTCGACGTTGCTGGCATTCAATGCCGCCAACGCAGCGGTAGGCCGCGTCGGCGGGCTGTTCGCGCTGGCCGACGAAGCGGCTGTCGACGAGGCGGCGGCCGATGCCGTTCTGCAGGGCGACGAGTTCATCCTCGATGTGCAGGGCCATTTCGTCAATCCCACCGGCGCATGGCTTGATCACGTGCCCGATGATGCCAGGCCACTGTCGGGCATGCCGGCAGCCGGCTGCGCGCTGGGCGAAGGCCCGGAAGCGCGCTCCTACCTGAAATGCCTTGGCCCGGACGCGTTCGTCAAGGATGTGTTCATGGATTCAGATACCGACGTGATGGTCCTTTCGTTCGTCCCGAGCACGCGCCAGGGCGAGCCGCTGACCATCGAGGAAGCCGCCGCGGCCCGCGAAATCGTTGACGGCATGAGGGGCACACATCGACTGCTGCTGCACGGGCGCGTCAACCCGAATCAAACGGGCGATGTGGACGACATGCAGCGCTTGCGCGACGATTTCGGCATCCAGGCCTGGAAGACCTACACCCAGTGGGGCCCGGACGGACAGGGCTTTTTCCTTACCGACGAGGACACCGGCATCCCGTTCATGGACGAGGCCCGGCGCCTGGACGTGCCGGTGATCGCCATCCACAAGGGCATTCCGTTCGGGCAGAACAGCTACGAGCACTCGCTGTGCACCGACATCGGTCCTGCGGCAACCCAGTATCCCGACCTGAGCTTTTTGATCTACCACTCCGGTTTCGTCCCCGGCCAGCCCGAAGGGCCATACGATCCCGAACGCAACGAGGGCATTGACTCCCTGATCAAGACGGTGGTCGAAAACGATTTGAAAGGCGGCAATGTCTACGCCGAGCTGGGCTCGACCTGGCGATTCCTGATGCGCGACCCGGATTCAGCCGCCCACGCGCTGGGCAAGATGCTCAAGTACATTGGCGAGGACAACATCCTGTGGGGCACCGATTCCATCTGGTATGGCTCGCCGCAGGATCAGATCCAGGCCTTCCGCGCTTTCCAGATCAGCGACGAGTTGCAGCAAACCCATGGTTACCCCGCGCTCACACCCCGGATCAAGCGCAAGATCCTCGGCCTCAACGCGCTCAAGCCCTATCGCCTCGACGCCGACGTCCTGGAACATCACTTGGGCTCAGACGCGGTCCAGACCGTCCGCGCCGACTACCGGCAAATCGCCGACCCGCACTACCGGACCTTCGGCCCGAAGACGCGCCGGGAATTCATCAACCTGATGAAGTGGACGGGCGGCGGAGCCGCCTGATTACAAGCCGTTGAGCGGGAGTCGGGTCGCCCGCTATAGTCGCGGGCGCCCAGTGGTCCTGGCGAATTCCGGGACAAGCATTGATGGAAATGTTCGAGATCTCGATGATGCGCAAATTTCACGGCATTTATAGGGTTCTTTCAAGACTTGAGGGCTTCAGAACGGCAATGATTCACGGCGTCCAGTTCGTTGTGAACCGGGCCTTTATTCCGCCTAGAGGGATTCTTGTCGCCGTGACTATATTCGTTATGCAAAAGAAAGGTCTGTTTCTGCTTGCTCTCTGCAGCTTCCTTGGTTCCAATATCGCAGCCGCGGCGGGAACCGCTTGTACGCGCATTTCCACAGAACTAGTTGCTGACCTCATCATTCCAGATATCTACAGCATTGGGCCCGACATTGACCGCGGGCTGGGAGGACCCGATATCGACGTGATCGTAGTCGAGTTCTATTCGGCAGCCAGCGGCTCGTTTGAACTGGGATCGGGGGTGAACTCGAATTATGCCTTCTGCGAACAATGTCTTCTCTTGTTCCAGGACGCGCAATCTGCAGAACCGACACAGTTTTTTGCCGATGCCGGCAATCTGATCATCAAGCAGGCACCTGGTACAGCCAGCTTGCCAATCGAGCTTCAGTCTGTGCGTCTGATCGAGGTTACCATCGATCCGGAAGATTTCACCTCCACGCCGGTGCCAGGTGGCGCCTGTTTGTTGCTCGACCAGGATTTTCTATTTGAGGATGGTTTCGAAACGCTGGCAGATTGAGCTTCGCAGGACGGGCCACAGAAACCGGGACAGGCATTGGCATCAGCATCCAACACGGGAGCACTTTCAATGCCTGTCCTGTAATCCATCTTGGCAAAGCCACACTCAACGGCTTGACTCAAAGGCTACTTACCCTGTGCGCGAAAAGATCTTGCGACTGGCGAACAAGTGGCGGCTGGGTTTATCATTCAATTGATCGTCTTCGATTCGGATTGAATGACAAGGACTCACTAATGAACAAGTACGCCATCCGTCGCTCGACCCTGGCCCTTACCATCGGATCCGCCCTGGCCACTGGCGCTACCCACGCCGCAACCATCACGGTCGACACTGCTCAGGACGGCGCGGTAGGGAGCGTGGCCGGATGCAGTCTGCGCGAAGCGATCGCTTCGGCCAATAACGGAAACAGCCAAGGCGGCTGCGCCGCAGGCAGTCCGGGTGCCGACACCATTGAATTTGATCCGTCACTGGCCGAATCGACGATTACGCTCAATGCAGGTGAGCTGGCAGTCACCGACTCGTTGGCCATCAACGGGCCAGTCGCAGGCGATGCCGACGGCCTGATCATCGATGGAGATAACCTGTTCCGTATTTTCGATGCAGCCGGACCGCTCGAAGAGGAGCCGATCGACTTCACCCTCGATTCAATGACGCTGACCCGGGCCCGCGTGACGGGTCAAGGTGCCCGGGGTGGGGCCGTTTTCAGCCTCTATGCCAATGTGAATCTACAGAGTGTCAGCCTGATCAACAACTCGGCCTCAGCCGATGCGGTCGGCCCCTTATCCAATGAAAGGGGGGGCACTGCCAACGCCCTGGCGGGCGGTGCGGGCGTATTTTTGTCCTTGGGCGACTTGAGTCTCACCGACTGTTTGATCATCGGCAATTCGGTCAATTCCGGCGCCAGTGGCGACGACGCCCTGTCCAGAGCTATAGGTGCCGCCGTCGTTGTTGAATATGGCGAACTATTCATCACCGGCAGCCAATTCAGCGACAACCATGCCACCGCCACTGTTGAAGGACCCCAAGGCCGCAGCGTCAGTGCCGGACCGATCGTCGCATTCGGCAGCAATGTCACGGTGACAAACTCACTGATTGACGACAATCATTCGCAATCCTCCGCAACCCTGTCCACCGATACCGGGAGCAGCGTTGCCGGGGGACTTTATATCGGCAATTCCGATCTGCTCATGACCCAAACGACCATCAGCAGTAATCGTCTGGTGTCCCCGGATCTGGGAGTCGGTGGCGCGCTGGTCGTTTTCCGCTCTGACGCCGATGTTCGCAACAGCACGCTTTCCGGCAACCTGGTCGAAAACGGCACCGGTTCCGCAGGTGGCGCCGCCTACGTTCGAGGCTTCGAAGACACGAATGGCACGGATCACGTGCCCGCGTCCTTGACGCTGCTGCACTCGACACTAGCGTTCAATTCAGCAACAAACGGTGCCGATGGTATCGATGCCGTCAATAATGCCCAGACCTATTTCCACCTGACCAACAGCCTGATCGCCCAAAACAAGGCCGCCGATATCGCCTGTTCCCGGGACGCCACCAGCCACAGCCTTTCCCTTGTCAGCGACGTGAGCTGCACCGGTACGGCAACGACTACTGCTGATCTGAAATTGACCGGACTGTCCAACTTCGGCGGATTCACGCCCACGCATGGACTCTTGCCCAACAGTGTTGCCATCGATGCGGCCGGAGACTGCTCTGCTGATCACGCAGTCACCAACGATCAGCGCGGCCAACTCCGACCTGGCATCGGCTCAGCCAATTGCGATGTCGGTGCCCTTGAAGTTCAGGAGAATGACAATTTCGATTCCATCTTCCAGGATCGTTTTGAACAGAACTGACTGCAAATAGGACACCACTTAATTAGGCAGCTAAGGAAGACCCCAGAACACCCAAGAAAATTTCAGCGAACTTCCGGAATTCGATGCCTGTCACGAAATCCCGCTGTCGAAGCCCCTGTCTGTAAAAGACCTTGCTGGAGTCAATGGCATGGCGTCTCTCAGGGTGACAAACTTCAAGCCCCTCTCGACTGCCGATTCGATCAGCTCTGGCAGGACCAGTTCAATCATGCTTCGGCCATCGCCATCGACCGCCGCGTAACCGTCATGCATCAGGATGATGGCGCCGGCTTTCAGGCCGCGGAGCAACCTTGCCTTGACCCGTTTGGGGCAGGAAATCGATGTGTCAAAGCCACGGGTCGACCAGCTTGAAAGTTGCAGGCCGAGCCGATGGAGAACCGGATCGAGAAACAGGTTACGCAGGCCTGCCGGGGCACGAAAGAACTTGGGTCTGTCCCCGGTTATCGTGGTCAATGTCCGTTGCGCCTGACCAATTTCCCGACTCAGGCCGGCAACGCCCATTGTCGAAAAAAGACGGCCATGATGCATGCTGTGATTCTCGATCGTGTGGCCCCTGGCGACAATTTCGCGACACAGGTCGGCGTGTGCCAGTGCCTTCTCTCCAATGCAGAAAAAGCTGGCCTTGACATGGTAGCGATCCAGGATATCAAGTACTTTGGGGGTAACAACCGGATCGGGCCCGTCGTCGATCGTCAGCGCAATCTCACCGTTCAATCGCGCCGGCTCCGGTAGCCGTGTCCAGTTCGACCCGAGCCAGTTGCCGTGCGGCCACAGGCCCAGAACGGTGATCAGGAAATTGTTGGCTGCCACGATGGTCAGCGCCCAGAGCCAGGTTTCCGGACGCCAGATAACCATCGCGACGGCGAGCAGGTGAATGACGATGGACAGGCTGATAAACCAGCCAGGCCGCCACGCACGACGGCGCGAATCCGAAGCATTGATCGCTTTTGTCGCGGAACTCGTCACTTCCATAAACGCCTCGACTCCAGTCTTACAGTTAACCCGAGAATCTGGTGCATCATGTCCGCTATTCAGACTTGTCGTCAAATCATGCCCCACAACCGCTGCCGATTGAAGTCTGTGAAACTGATTCAGTGCCATCGTTCGCCAGGTGCAGCGTTGTACACTTGACTTCAATGAACTCTTGGGGAGCGTCCGGCATGAGCAATTCGCATCATTCAGATGTTCTGATCATCGGCGGCGGCCTGGCCGGGATCGTCACGGCACTCGAAGTCCTGCGGGCCGGACAATCGGTCACGCTGGTAGATCGCGATCAACCGGAACGTTTCGGCGGGCTGGCACTCTGGGCCTTCGGCGGCATGGCGCTGGTCGGCACGCCGCTGCAAGCCAGAAAGAAAATACCCGACACTCCCGATGTGGCCTATCGTGACTGGCTGCGCTTTGGCGAGCTCGATCCGGGTGACCATTGGTCGCTGGCCTGGGCTCGGCACTATGTGGAGCGATCGTGTCCCGACGTGTACGAGTGGCTGTTGAATGAAGGTCTGAAATTCATGCCGGCCGTCAACTGGGTTGAGCGCGGTCGCTTTGGTGAGGGCAATTCCCTGCCACGGTATCACATCGTCTGGGGCACCGCGCGCGAGCTCACACGACGCATGATCCAGTCGCTGCACGACGCCGATTCGGGCGGGCGCCTGACGCTGCTCCACCAGCACCAGGTGACCGAACTGGAGCACAGCGCCGGGCGGGTCAGCGGTGCACTGGCGGTCGACGAGCGCGACGGCACTCAACGGCGGCTTGAAGCACCGGTGTTGGTCCTGGCCACCGGCGGCCTCAACGGCAGCCACGAACAAGTACGTGCCAATTGGCCCGCGAACCGACCGCGGCCCAGGTCCATGCTCAACGGCGCCCACCCCTTCGCCGACGGCCACATGCATCGCTTTGTGGCCGATCACCTCGGCGGGCGCATCGTCAATGCCGGCGAGATGTGGAACTACGCCGCCGGCTTTCCCCATCCCTTTCCGCACTTCGACGGCCACGGGCTGTCGGCCATTCCCTGCAAGTCTGCGCTTTGGCTGGACCATCAGGGCCGGCGCATTGGCCCCGAGCCGCTGGTTACAGGTTTCGACACCCACTGGCTTTGCCGCCGTGTAAGCGAGCAGGCCAGGCCCTGGACCTGGCATCTGCTCAACTGGCGCATCGCTGCCAGGGAATTCGCGATCTCCGGTGCTGAACACAACGCCTCGATTCGCGACAGGCACTTCCCGACATTCATCAAGGAATTGCTGCTGGGCAACCACCGCCTGGTGCGCCAGATGCAGCGCGAGAGCGCCGACTTCCTGGTCGACGACACCCTTGCAGGTCTGGCCGGGCAGATGAACCATCTGACCCGCTCGCATGATGTCGATCCGGGCGTTCTGGAAGCGACCGTCGATGCCTTCGACGCCAATTTCGCGCACAAGGATGCACTTTTCAATGATGACCAGATCCGTCGCATTCTGCACGCGCGCCAGTGGGGGCCGGACCGGCTGCGCACCTGCAAGCCTGCGCCCCTGAAGATGCGCCGTGCCAGGCCGTTCATTGCCATTCGCATGCAGCTGATCACGCGCAAGAGCCTGGGTGGTCTGCGTACCGACCTGGACAGTCGGGTACTGGACGCCGAGGGGCAACCGATTCCCGGGTTGTACTGCGTCGGAGAAGCCGCCGGTTTCGGCGGCGGGGGTGTCAACGGCAAGCGTTCGCTGGAAGGCACGTTTCTGCCCGGCTGCATTCTCACCGCGCGGGCAGCCGCACGTTCGATTTGTTGCGGGAATTGATGAGGAGGCATCAGCATGTTTCGACAGTTTCCAGCCACCACCGATGATTTCCACAGACTCGCACGCCGGCGCCTTCCGCGCTTCCTCTACGACTACTATGCCGGCGGCGCCGGCAGGGAACGAACCCTGGCCGCCAATGCCGACGACTGGGATGGGGTGAAGCTCAGGCAGCGCGTTCTGGTCGATGTCGAACAGATCGATACCTCCACGACGATGGCCGGCGATGATTTCGCCATGCCGCTGGCCCTCGCGCCGATCGGCCTGGGCGGAATGGCAGCGCGCCGCGGCGAACTCAAGGCGCTGAGTGCGGCCGAGGCCGGCGGGGTCGCGTTCACACTCTCGACGGTGGGCATCTGTGGCATCGACGAGCTGGCCGAAGCCGCCAGTCGACCGTTCTGGTTCCAGCTTTACATGATCCGCGACCGCGACATCGTCGAGGCGGTCATCGACCAGGCCTGGGCGGCAGGTTGCCGAACCCTGATCTTTACCGTCGACCTGCCAATGCCCGGCCCGCGCCATCGCGAGACCCGCAATGGTGTGGCCATGCCCGGCCTGCGCCCGAAGCTGTTGAAGATCGGCCAGGTGCTCGCCCATCCGGGCTGGATCTGGGACGTGGCCCTGCGCGGCCGACCGATGAGCCTGGGCAGCATGAGCCCTCACGTGCATGCCGCCAGCGACCCGGACTCGTTCCGGCAATGGATCGACACCCAGTTCGACCGCAGCGTCACCTGGACCGATATCGAGTGGCTGCGCGAGAAATGGAAGGGCCGCCTGCTTCTGAAAGGCATTCTCGATGGGGCCGATGCCGAGCGTGCGGTGGCGGTCGGCGCCGACGGTATCGTGGTCTCCAACCACGGCGGTCGCCAGCTTGACGGCGTGGCATCGACGGCCACGAAGCTGCCGGAAATCGTTTCCACCGTGAACAATCGGGTCGAGGTGCTGGTCGACGGTGGTATCCGCGGCGGCATCGACGTCTTCCGCGCCCTGGCCCTGGGCGCCGATGGTGTGCTGATCGGTCGTGCCTGGGTATGGGCCCTGGCCGCAGCCGGGCAACCGGGCTTGCAGCGCCTGCTGGCCGGCATCCGTGAAGAGCTGCGTCTGGCCATGGCCCTGACCGGAGTAACCCGGATCGACCAGATCGGTCCGCATTGTCTCGACCCCGGGTCCCCGAAAACCAAGGAGAAAGACCATGCCTAACGGCGCGCAAGCATTGATGAAGACCCTCGCCGATGCCGGTATCGAGGTCTGTTTTACCAACCCCGGCACCAGCGAGATGCACTTCGTCGCCGCACTCGACAGCGAGCCGCGCATGCGCGCGGTGCTGGCCCTGTTCGAGGGCGTGGCCACCGGCGCGGCCGACGGCTATGCCCGCATGGCCGGCAAGCCGGCCGCTACGCTGCTGCACCTGGGTCCGGGCCTGGGCAACGGCCTGGCCAACCTGCACAATGCGCGCAAGGGCCGGGTGCCCGTGGTCAATATTGTGGGTGATCACGCCACTTACCACCAGCCGCTGGACGCCCAGCTCCAGTCCGATATCGAGACCGTGGCGCGCAACGTCTCACCGAATTTTGTGCGCAGTTCGAAAAGCCCTGCCGAGCTCGGCCGCGATGCCGTCGACGCCGTGGTCGCCTCCCGCGGCCTGCCGGGCCAAGTGGCCACGCTGATTCTGCCGGCCGATGTCTCTTGGGGCGATGGCGGCGAACCCGCTTCACCCCCACCGCCGCCAGCATCGAAAACGGCCGATGCGCAGACCGTGGAGTCGATTGCACAACGGATTCGCGATGGCGGCAAGGTCGCCTTGCTGCTCGGTGGGCAGGCAACTCTCGAGCCGGCGCTTCTGGCCGCGGCACGGATTGCCGCCAACAACGGTGTCAGGGTACTGACCGAGGTGTTTCCGACCCGCCTCGAGCGCGGCGTCGGTCGCCCGTTAGTCGAGCGCCTGGCTTACCTGGCCGAACTGGCCGGCATCCAGTTGTCCGATCTCGATCACCTGGTGCTGGTCGATGCCAAGTCACCAGTGTCCTTCTTTGCGTACCCGGGCAAACCCAGCGAACTGGTGCCCGGGAACTGCAAAGTGCAAACCCTGGCCTCACCAGAGCAGGACGCTGCTTCCAGCCTGGAGGCTCTGGCCGCTGCGCTGGGTGCGGAGCGAGCCGAGCCGGAGCTGCAGGAGGCTGTTCGTCCGGGCAGGCCTCGCGGCTCGTTGACGGCCGACAAGGCCTGCCAGGCCATCGGTCATCTGATGCCGGAGCGTGCCATCATCGTCGACGAGGCGATCACGTCCGGACTGATGCTGCCGGCAATGACCGCGGGCGCCCCGCCGCACGATCTGCTGACCCTCACCGGCGGTTCAATCGGTCAGGGCCTGCCCAACGCCGTAGGCGCAGCCATTGCCTGCCCCGATCGACCGGTGCTGGCGCTGATCGGCGAAGGCAGCGCCATGTATACCATCCAGGCCTTGTGGACCATGGCGCGCGAGGAACTGGATATCACGACCATCATCTTCAATAACCGCTCATACTCGGTACTCAACGTCGAACTGGAGCGGGTCGGCGCCGAACGCATCGGCCCGAAGGCGCGTTCCCAGCTTGACCTGAGCAACCCGGCTCTCGACTTTTCACGGATTGCCCAGGGCATGGGCGTTCATGCCGTCAGTACCGATACGTCTGAAGATTTCTGCAAAGCGCTGGAATACGCGCTGGCCATGCCCGGCCCCCACCTGATCGAAGCCAATATTCCGGAGTCACTCAGCGGCACCAAGCGAAAGGTACTTCCCTGGCTGCTGCGAACGATGCCCAACTTGCCCCTGCCCCTGGCACGCGCCCTCAAGCGCAAGTTGGCACCCTGATTCACGGTCTATTGATGTATTGACCCTTGACTACAAACATCCTGCAAAAACGCATCCACATCGTCCAGCGTAGGCGCCAGAAAACCCAGGGGACGGCCCATGGCTGCGGCGAGACGGACATGGCCGCCGCTGTCATAGATCAACTTGGTATTGGGAACGCCCGCCTGGGTCAGTTTCTCGGCCAGTGAATGGGCCGATCTTGGAGTAACTATCTCGTCATCGCTGGCATGAACAATCAACGTGGGAGGGTTGTCCGGGTGAATATGATTGACCGTCAGAGCGTTGATCTGTTCGTCCTGGTCTTCACCGAAAATACGTGTCCACTGAGGCTTGTCCGTCGGTAAAAAATAATCGTGAGGCCCGGACAGCGCAATGTAGGCATCGATCATGTCCCGAGTCAGATCCATCGCCTGAAGGTAGTCGGGGTTGTAACTTACCAGTCCCGCTATCATGGCCCCTGCGGAATGGCCCATCATCACCAGTTTTCGGGATTGAAGCAGCTGCTGCACTGGCTCACTGGCCAACGCCAGGGCAATATCCTCCACAAAAACGGGGTAAGTCACCTGCGGGTACAAGCGGTAGTCCGGAATCACTACCGTGTAACCGCGTCGCGCCAAGGCCGCGCCAACAAAGCCGTAATCATTTTTACTGCCTTCCTCCCAGCTGCCGCCGTAGACAAACATCACGACGCATTGCCCCACTCCTTCTTTTGGCTGGTAGACGTCCAGCTTCTGACGCTCGTGCTCACCATAAGCGATGCTCCGTTCGCTTCGATGCCCGTCAGCATTATTCAAGGTATTCAGAATCGAGGTGCCGGAACAGCCGGTGAGCAATGCCATAAGAGTGGCCAGGATCAGGTTGCGTAAGAATAGTGGTTGGGTAGTGATAGTCATGGAGTCCAGAGATTAATGCAACTGGTATGCATGCGGCGGATTCTGCAGGAGCATGAGCGCCCGTTCCAGAACCTCGTCTCGGCCTTCTCTGAGACCCTCTGGTGTGGGCCGGACTCGGATGTCGGGTTCGATGCCGCGGGCGTGAAAGGGTTGTCCGTCGGGGCCGAGAACGCGCATACCGGTGTAAAGGACGGTGAAACCTCCCGGCAGCATCAGAGGGAGTACGTTGCCGTTCGCCCCGGCCGTATTCGAGCCGACAATGGTCCCGAGCTGGTGGTACTTGACAAGCCCCAGCACCGATTCCGCGTAGCTGATGGCGCGCTCGTCGGTCAGGAAAACCGCGGGCGCCTCGATCCGGGGCTCGTTCGGCTCCACGCCCCATTCGAAAGTGCCTGAAGTGACCAGGTCACCATCAGGTGTGAGAGGTGCCAGCACGTTCATCCAGCCGGTGAAGTCGTCTTTCGAAGTCAGCAAGTGGCCCAGCATGGTCTTACCTGCCCAACCGGGGTAGCCGCGCAGATCAAAGACCACGCCGCGAGCTTCGACCAGGCCGGGCAGGCGCTCGGCCCACTGCTCATCGTCCAAACCTCTCAAATCGACGTAGGCGATGCCGTCCGGCATGATCGGAGCATGATCAGGGCCGTCAGGCTCGAGCTGTCGGTCACGGTCGAACTGCAGGCTGACGTCGAACATCTGACCGTCGCGTTCAAGCTGCAAGTTGCGGCGGGTGCCGGAGACACCCACGAGCATGGTCTGAATGGCACGGTGGGTGCGCCATTGAGGCGAGCCGCTGTGAAGCGCTCTGGCTTGCTCCAACCAATTCTCTATTGGTTCGCCGTCAATCGCTACGATGCGGTCACCTGCAGTGATCGCGATGTCGCTGCTTGCCACCCCGGTGATCACCAGGTTGCCACCAAGCTGCAATGCCGAAATGGGAAGCCAGGCCATCTCTACTTCCTGGTCAGGGTTGGTTTCATAAACCCTGGCATGGCCATCCTCGACTTCCGCCATGAGCCGCTGAAGGAGTTGCTGATGGTCTTCTCGATCTTCGACCGATTCAGCCTGCTCGAGCGCTCGCGCCAACGCGTCGGGCCAGCTGTCCAACTTGGCGCGATAGGGATAGAAATGTTGCATCACGGGCCACAGCGTGGCCACGTCCAGCCGGGCTTGCACCGCGGCCGTTAGCCTATCCACTTCAATCGGGGGAAATCGCTCGACGAGTCGCTCGCGTGCGGTTGCGTCAAGTCCGGCTTGCTCCGGACATAGTGCGATGGGAACCTGCAGATTCGAGCCATCGATCAGCTCGATTGCCCAGCTGGTCGGTGACTGATCCAATTGGTCCACTAGCTTTTGGCTTGGCTGGTATGCCTCTGCTTTTGCCGTGACTGAAACCTCCACTCCCTCACCGGTTTGATTGCTTTCAAGCTCGAACTCAGCGACAGCCGGGGTGAATCTCCATTGATCTGACGGGGGCAAGAGCGATTCACCGATCGGCGTTTCACTGCTTTGATCATAAACTTGCAGTTGCACACGACGGAATTCGGCAGATACATCGCCGTAAACGATCATGCCCATGAGAATCGCTTCGGCTTGACTTTCAACCGAAACGATCAGTCCTCGTGAAGTCCAGTCCGCGCTATTGAAGCGGCGTTCATCCATGTTATAAAACGCTAGTGTCTTTCCATCCGCATCGTCGACGCGAATCCATAATGCGGCCTCACCGCCTCCAGGCACTCGCGCCTCGCCTTCGAAAAGAAGCTGCTCGCCAAGAAAATCAGCCGCGTCGAGCTTCATTGCCACAACGGCGTAAGCGCGAGAATTGATCTGCTGCTCGTGTATTCCGGTGCGATGACTGAGGAACGGGCCTCTACGACCCGGCTGCGCTGGGGCTGTGCCCAGACCTTCGTGGATCCAGCGCACCGGCCTATCCGACGAACTGCAGCTTAATGCTGAAGATTGGCTGGCGGGGTTGTGGGTAATGCCCGAACCGATGGCACCAAGCATTCGGGCCAGCGATGCAGAGAACTCGGCATCATCACGAGAATGAACGGCCAACTCGAAACCGTCTTGCAGCACACGATTCCAATCGACCACCGTAACCGCTTCGTGTGGATGAAAGTAGCGAATCACGCCGACCGCTTTGATGACCTCGATCAGCCGGGCACGGTCATGAACTTGCTCCTCAGCGGAAACTCCAAGGGTACTATTGGGTAAGAGCAACACTGCCAGTACAACCAGCGTCAATCTGTAACGCAAAATCAGAAACATTTTTACTCCCAGAACCGCAACTTTCTTCAACTCGAACTATTACGATAGACTACTACCCTCAAACAGTCATCCCGAATTTCCATCGGAAATTCGACAGCTGGTATAGTAGCTAAACTTGGCGAAGAGGAATTCCGATGCGCAATTGGTTTCAAGCGGCCTTGATTGTTGCACTTGGGGGTTTTCCCACTCTCGCCCTGTCACAGGGACAAATTCATGGATTCGAACCTGGCGATCCTCGACAAGGACAACCGGTTTCAGTCCTGGTTGAGCTCTATTTTTGCAATGAATCTGCGTATCGGGATGCAGACGGCCAGCCCCTCCATGATTTCGTGATCGAAGACAACGTTATCAACCTGGATGTAAAAATGGGCATCCAGGGCCCCATCGTGATCTGCCCTCCGTCGCCTCCACCAGAGCTCGTTCTCATGCCGGACATACCGGCGGGCGACTACATCTTTCGATTCAACAAAGTCGAATTTGACGTCGACTTTCCGGCGACGGATGCGGATCGTGAGCTGCGCGATGAGGTCGAGTTCATTCAGGGTGGGCCGATTGCCGTGTCTGTCGACTTGCTGGATTCCTGGGCGAACTTCTTGCTGATAATGATGATCCTCGGTCTGGCGTCGTCGGTGCTATGGGTCAAGAGGGCCTGAATCGAAAAACCCTTTCGAAGGAGCGTTCAATTTCCAGGTCCATGTCAATTCAGGTATTGACCAGTCACGCCGTCGCGCCCGTGCAGACTTGTTCAGGGGTTCCTTAGCACCACTGTCGTTCGCAGGGAACTCCGTCGTTGTCACCGTCCATCTTGACGTTGGGGCAATTCCTCAGGAAGAACGTGGCTTCCGCACAAGATCTCATCTGAGAACAGTGCGTCCGTCCGTCGCAGCTATAGGAAGAAGCAGTTCTCACAAGCGGGCGGACGTTGGTGTCCGGTGCTGACAGGGGTTCTGGTTGTGAAAAGGTGGCGCCACGGAATTCACGGTAACCGTAGACCGCAAGCGCCGCCAACGCAAGAAGAGGGATGATGCGTCCCAGCAGACTTGATCGATGGCTTTGGCGAACATGGCTCGTCCCGCGGTTAACTGGCGCGCGCGGACGAGATGTGCGCTCGGGACAGAAAACGTGACGAGCCTGTTTTCTGCCCTTGCCATCCGATTGTATTTCGAAAGAGAGCGACTCCCCGATCCTGGGACGGGTTCCGTCTTTTGGAAACGCGGAAATGTGAATAAAGATTTCATCACCACCCTCATCCAGCGTGATGAATCCGAATCCGCGATCGTCATTCCATTTTGCGAGTGTGCCATTCGAGCGCATCAATCACCTCTGTCTCCCTGCGATCTCTTGAGCCGCGTTCACAGAGAATAGCATTCCCGCCCCCCATACAAAAACATCCAAAATAATGCTGCCGGTCTCGGAACTCTTCCGGCGAAAGTTCGAAATGATGGTTTGATGTACTTTTGCATGATGCTATGATGCCTCCATGAGAACGACATTGACCATTGACGACGATTTGGCGAAGGCACTGAAGCGGAGAGCGCAGGAAACCGGACGGTCGTTCAAGTCGCTGGTCAACGAGGCCTTGCGGATCGGGCTGGAGGAAACGGCTACGGAGCCTGTGCGCCGACCGTATCGGTTGGAGTCCGTTGCTTTGGGTCAGGTCACAGCAGGACTCGATATGGACAAGGCGCTCTTGCTTGCTGGCAGCATGGAAGATGAGGAGATTGCGCGCAAGCTGGAAATGCGCAAGTGATCGTGCCTGATGTCAATCTGCTGATCTACGCCGTCAACCAGAGTGTTCCGCAGCACGAACGCGCTCGAGCATGGCTGGAAACTGCGCTTTCAGGATCCGAGCCGGTCGGCCTGCCATGGCTGGTGCTGGTTGCCTTTCTTCGGCTGACCACGAACAAGCGAATTTTCGAATCGCCGCTGACGGCAACCCAGGCGCTCGATCTGGTGACCGGATGGCTATCGCAGCCGTGCGCGCTGGCGCTGAATCCAGGTCAACGACACTGGCTGATTCTGTCCAGACTGCTGCATCGGGCCGGAACCGCCGGCAATCTGACCAACGATGCGCACCTGGCTGCGATTGCGATCGAGCACGATGCCCGTTTGTGCAGCGCCGACAACGATTTTCGCCGATTCTCAGATCTGAAATTCGAGAACCCCCTGGACGAGTCTCGTCTTCAGGATCCGTCGGCCCAGTATTGATATGCCTCACAGTCAGCCTGTCTTATCCGTAAGCGCTTCGGACGGCCACCGGTTCGATCTGATTCATGTTCCTGCCGAGTCGGTTGAGCAGACGCTTTTTTTCATTCCCGGGATGGGTTTGAGTGCGCGTCAGTACATTCCTCTGGGGCAGGCGCTGGCCAAGCATGGTATCGAGTCTTTTATCCATGAATGGCGCGGTATCGGTTCGTCGAATCAGCGTGCCGCGCGTAACAACGACTGGGGGTATCGGGAGCTGCTTGACCGGGATCTGGTGGCCAGTCTTGAGGCCGTGCGGTCGGCTGTCGGGAAGCGCCGGGTGCTGATCGGCGGTCACAGTCTCGGATCGCAGTTTGCCTGTCTGCTGGCCGGTCGTCGGCCTGAGGTCTGTCGCGGGATCGCACTGGTGGCCGGGGGCGCGCCCTATGCGCCTGCGTTTCCGCTCTGGGGTCGACTGATTCTGTTCCCGGCGTTTCGGCTGATGCCATTGATTGGTCAGATGATCGGTCATTATCCCGGCCGGCAGTTGGGTTTTGCCGGTCGCGAATCGCGGGGCGTGATCGCGGATTGGACACGCACCGGACGCACCGGTCATTACGACCTGCCGGATCTCGATCCTTCACCAGAAGAACAGATGGGTCAACTTGAGGTTCCGGTGCTTGGCGTGCGCCTGGCCGACGACTGGTTCGTACCGGAAGCCTCGCTCAACTGGCTGACGGCGAAATTGCCCGCCTGCGCGGTGACTGTCACGGTCATTGATGACGACGATCTGGACGGCAAGGCCGATCACTTCGGCTGGATGCGCTCACCCGAGCGAGTTGCACGCGTGGTTGCTGAACACTTCAAGTGATTTTAATCCGTAACCAAAAATCCAACATCCGGTGGATTTCGAAACATGGACCGTCGGGGACACGCGCGGACGTTCTCCGGTCAGGCCCTTCTTGCCTTCGGCAAACCGCACCTGCCCTCCGAACTGCGCTGCCCCGACCTACGGATTCCTTCAGGATCTCTTGAACAGCGCCACAGCTCCATCTTTGCTGTGAACAACCTGCTGAGAAATCACACCTGGTCGATCTGCTGGTCGAGAACCGCGGCGACCAGTCGGGCATAGGCACGATCGCGCAGGCTGGATGGTGCATCCAGATCAAGGCGCTGAAGGGCCTGTTGATGATCATCGGGTTTGCCGGTCAGCAAGGCTTTGACCAGAGACGCTTTGCTGGCGCTCAGTTGCTTCAGTGCCTGCAGTGCGGGGATCAGGCGCTGTTCCAGCTCGGTGAAATCGCTGCCGAAGGGATAGGCGGGAAAGCGCTCCGGGTTATCAAAGACTTCATTCAGGGATTCAGGCCGATTGCGTCTGGCGCGATCCGGGACTTGCCAGTCCTTGTCCAGCTTGCCGGCGCTCTGGGCGCGGTTGACCAAATCATCCTGAAAACGCGCGTCCATGATGCCGACCATGGCCTGGATGCATTCTTCGTCGGTCTTGCCGCGCAAGTCGGCGATCCCGTACTCGGTGACAACCAGATCGCGAAGGTGGCGGGGAATGGTGGTATGCGGGTATTCCCAGACAATATTGGAGCTGAGCTTGTCGCCCTCACCCCGGGTCGAACGCAGCAGCAGGATGGAGCGGCCATCGTCCATCGCATGGGCCATGGCCACGAAGTTGTACTGGCCGCCGACCCCGGAAACGACCTGGTGATCTTTCAGTCCGTCAGACACCGCCGCACCGGTGGCCGTGACCATCATGCAGGTGTTGATGAAACGCGCCTTTTGCCGTTGAGCCAGTTCCAGAGCTTCGTTGCCGCCGTAGAGCTGGTTGATACGTCCAACACCGTGCATCCGAAAGCGTGGCCGCTCGTCTCCATCCAGGTTGCGCAGAAATTCGTAGAAGCCTGATGTGCCAAGGAAAAAACCGCCGTCCATCAGCACGCCCGACCCTGAGTCGGCATCGGTTTCACCCCGATTGGCCCGTTGCTGGCGTTCCAGGTTATCGAATACTTCACGCTTGAGAATCCCGGCCTTGTAGAGATGCATGAAGCCGTCCATGAACATTTCGCTGGCCCCGTAAAGACCGTGCTCGAACGGTTCATGGCGTTCGATTGAAAGCAACTCGTCCGCGACCTCGCCGACCAGTCGCCGATAGGCAGAATTGTCGCGCTGGCGAAGCATCAGGCTGTGAACCAGTGCATCACTGAGCGAGCCGATCCCGATCTGCAGCGTGCCGTTGTCGACGACCAGTCGGGAGGCATGGAACCCGACGGCATGGTCCTGCACACTGACCGGCAGTCTCGGCAGACCGAACAGTTGCTGCCCGGGATCTTCGGTCACGATCTCATCGAAAAAACCGGCATCGACCACCGCATCGCCATGCATGAACGGCAGGTCGGGATGAACCTGACCAATCGTGATGGTCTGTCTGTCCGGTAACTCCAGCAGGCGTTTTTTCAGATCGAGACTGACGTCCGGGTTGCAGGACAGGCTGTAGCGGCCCTGCTCCGGCGCCGCAATCAACTGGGCAACCAGATTGATGCCACGATCAACCAGGTCGCGTGCGACATGGGTGTAGTTCGACGAGATGTAGTGGCGCTGCATGGCCGGCTTGCCCAAGGCGGCTCCGGACTGAAAATAGAACTCGGTCACCGACACGTTGGCAGGCAAACCCTCACCCTTGAGATCAACCAGGTACTGCAGGCGTGGATAGTCGGTGCCGAACAGGCGACCGACAATCGGATCCATCAACCGTGCTTCCAGCCAGTGACTGGATGACGGCGGGTCGAGACTCAAGGCGGTCACGATATCCAGGCGAATCGAGCGATCTTCCCGGGCTCGCTGGTAGAACGCGTTGACCAGTCGATTCGGCTTGCCCAGACCCAGTGGCAGGCCCATGACCAGGTGCTTGCCCAGTCGGGACAAGGTTCGTTCGACCACAGATTCCAGCGCTTCTGGCGATGCGGGCGAATGATCCGGATGGGTCACAGTGGCTCCTTGATCAGCGAATTCATGGTGCCTAAGCTATCAGAAATGCACCGGGCGGGACTGGTAGAATTTCGCAGACCGAATCGTTGAAGTACTGGATTGACACTGGCAGGGAGTGCCGAAAATTCGTCATGAGCATCTATTTCCTACTCAAGCATCTGCACGTTTTCCTGGCCCTGGCCAGCGGCATCGGCTTCGGCCTGCGCGGTTATATGCGGCTGGTGCTGAATCGACCTCTCGCCCATCCCATGGTGCGCATCGGGCCGCATGTCGTGGATACGGTTTTGCTGTTGTCGGGAATAGCCCTGTGGTTGCAGATGCGGTTCCCGCTGTGGTCCTGGTTCGGATTGAAACTTGTGTTGGTAGCGGCCTATATCGGCCTGGGAATCGCGGCATTCCGCCAGGCTAAACGTGGGCCGGGCGTCATTCTCTACCTGGCCGCATTGACCGTGTTTATCGGCATTGCGGCACTTGCCGTGCACAAGCCGGCTTGACGAATTTCAGGGAGGAACCGACACCCCGGGACGGGGTGCCGGCTCGGTCTTGCTCAGTCTTCGATTTCGTCCTGCCAGTAGTAATAACCGACGGCAATCGAATGGCTGTCTGCCCGCTTGCCCGGGGACTGGGCCGGCTTGATGGCCTTGTCAGCCGCCTTCACCTGGTCAGCGATCAGCTTGTCCAGCTTGCCACGCAACTCATCAATCTTTTCAGGCGGAATACGAATCGAGGTCGCTTCCTGCTGCGACCAGTCCGGCTTGATGGATTCAACTTCCAGATTGTGCGCGATGGCCTCGGCATGATGACCAATTGAAGCGCAGGACGCTTCCATGATCTTCTGCTCGTTGTCGGTCACCGGCACATAGCTCGGGTTGAGCATCCGGACGAAATCACCAGGCACCAGCTTGACGTTGCCATTCTGCGCCAGTCGATCGAGCACGGTGGTCGAGGTGACGTTGCGTCCGGCAACCCGCGACACCAGGGTTTGCAGGCTGACTCCGCGACCATAAACGGCCAGATCTTTCGGCTTTTTGGTTTTGCGGTCCTTGTAGCGTGCTTCGGTATTCCACGCGTGAAGCACGGCGGCTTCGGGACAGATGTCGCTGGCAGGCACGACTTCCGGCACTTTTCTGTTTTCCAGCTGCGAAATCGCCCGTGTATCCAGTCCGGTCCAAAGTGCCAGCGCTGACTTGGTTACCCGGCGACCGGGTTGTTCCTTCAACATCTGGCGCCGGGCTTCGGCGATATAGGCTTCCTTGAGCAGCGTGATGGCAACCGGACAGGCGAGTTTTCCGACCAGTATTCGTGCGATTGGCCGCAACATCTGCTCGGCAATCTTTACCAGCCAACTCATGTCTTTTGCCGCTTCGGCATTGATCTGTGGCATTGCTATTTCTCCTTCCCATAGGATTTATAGTAGTAAAAGCTGTTTCAATCTAATCACAACTTTGCCTCAAGTGTACGCTCTTTACTCTCGTTTGTTAACTTTTTATTGCAAATCCGAGTTGCCCACCGTCACTCTTTGGCAAAAATCACCACGGAATATGTTCGCCATCCCAGGCGAAAAACTCGCCGCTGTCCTGTTCGCCCAGTCCATCAATCACACTCAGTAACCGCTCGGCGACGAAGTCCGGCGAGAACAGTTTGTCGTCAGGCACGTTGGCCTGGAAGGGTCGGGACAGTCCGGTATCGGTTGTGCCCGGATGGAGACAGGCAAGAATGACGTTGCTGAATCGTCGCCGTGACTCGATCGATGCGGTTTTCATCAGCTGATTGAGCGCCGCCTTGCTCGCCCGATAGGCGTACCAGCCGCCCAGCCGGTTGTCACCAATCGATCCGACCCGAGCCGAAATTGCGGCCAGTACGGCCCGTTCCTTTCGCGTCATGATCGGCAGGAATGCCTGCATCACCAGCGCCGGGCCGAACGCATTGACCCTGAACACATTTTCCAGTGACTCAAGATTGATGTCCTCGATCCTCTTCTCCGGCGCCACGCCCTGGTCGTTGTGCAGCAGGCCGGCGGCATGAATCACCAGTGCCGGCTTGATGTTCATCGCGGCGATTTCACCAGCGGCATGATCCACACTGTCAGGTACTGTGACATCCAGCTGAATGACCTTGATCACGTTCTGATTGCCTTCGGCCAACTGCTGAAGTCGGTCGGCCTGATCCGGTCGCCGGCAGGCAGCGACCACGCGCTCGAAGCCCTCACGGCTTGCCAGCGCCTCGACCAGCGCCAAACCGATTCCCCGACTGGCCCCGATGATCACGGCACTGGAACCCGGTGCAAAGTTTGTCCTTGCCATTCACGCTCTCCTTTTCCCTCCAGTATCATGCAAGGCCGTGATGATGAATTCGAGGACAACCCGGCGATGAGCGGACAGATTCGTAAATCAAAAGATCCCAGGATGGGTTCCGGATTGCTGATCGTCGCGCTGTCGGCCCTGATGTTGAGCGCGTGCAGCGGTCAGCCGATCAAGGTCGCAGGCGAAGCGCCACTGGTCCGTCTGGATTCACTCAGCCGCCAGGATTCCGGCCTGGTGGTGGCTGTCAGCATCCGCAACATCAACGACAGTCCGCTGGAACTGGGTGCACTGTTACTCGATCTGGAACTGGACGAACAGTCGGTGCGCGGCGGCATTCGCCGGGCATTGGACCTGAGCATTGCCGCCCGCGGACGGGAAGTGATCGAATTCCGGTTCGACAGCGGCGACCAGGTCTTTGACGCGCTGGACGAGGTCAGCACCGGCGAGAGGACCAACCTGCCCTGGTCATTGACCTTGTATCGCGACAGTCAGACCAGACGGAACGAATTGGCCAGTGCGCAAGGCTTTCTGCATCGGGTGCCCGGACAACCCAACCGATTTCGCTGACCATGAAGCCCTCCTTCCCCATCCTGACCTGGCATTCGATCAAGGTGCTGGACAACAGCTATGCCGGCAGCGACCCGCTGGCCTTCAGTGACGATCTGAACACGCTGGACAGATTGGGTTGGCAAGTGCGCCCGTTGTCTCAAGCGCTGTCAGATCTGGCCGCCGACCGCCTGGCACCACGCACGGTCGTTCTGACCGTCGACGATGGGGCCATTCTGGACTTCGAAGATTTCGACCACCCAAGCTGCGGACCGCAGAAAAGCCTGTACCACCGAATGCAGGATTTTCTCGCCGACGATGCCCGCCGCCAGCGCCACCGGATGCATCTGACCTCGTTCGTGATCGCCTCTCCCGAGGCGCGCGCCGAACTGGACCGGAAGGATTACATGAACCTGGGTGTCTGGCCGGACCACTGGTGGCAAGCCGCCAACCAGAGCGGACTGATCAGCATCGAGAGCCACAGCTGGGATCACAATCACGGATCGCTTGAGCAAACCGCGCAGCGAGCCAATCAGCGCGGTGATTTTCGTAACATCGAAACCGAAGAGGAATGCCGGATCGAGATCGACCGGGCCAGCGACTACATCGCCGAGCAATCAGGACGAAGACCGCAATTTTTCGCCTACCCGTATGGTCAGACCAGTGATTTTCTGCGTACCGACTATCTGCCTCGACACGGTCCGGCGCTTGGACTGGAGGCAGCGCTGGGCTGTGATCCCGAGCCGGTGACGGCCGACTCGGATCGCTGGTTCCTGCCCCGCTATATGTGCGGACGCGACTGGACAAGTCCCGATGAACTGGAAGCCCTGCTCAACGGCATCGGTTGATTTCAGAAAGGTCCCAGGCTGGCCACACTCCTGATCAACCGTCGCCGGGTCCAGCCCGGCAAGCGACGATTCCAGCGCACGATCAGATGCGGATCATCCAGGCGCTCGTAGCCGCACTGGGCCAATATCGACCAGGAGCGCTGATCTCCGCAGTGCCCGAAAGTGCCCACCGATCGCTCTGCAAACCGTGCCTCGCTGTAGCGCACCGCCTGCAACATCAACCCACCGGCATCCCGAATGCGATCCTGATCATCAGGGTTCAGCCTGGCCAGCACCTGGCCGTCCGTACACGCGCCACCAACCAGCATGGCCTTTTCATGCGGGAGATAGTTGATGTAGGACGCCGGGACCCAGCCGCTGGACAGACGGCAGAAGACCACGATGTGATGCCCATGGCCAGGCGCATCGGCTCGATACTTCCTCTGGAAGATCGGATCGGCCAGCGGCTGCGCATCGGCCACCTCGGTGACCAGCACCAGGTCGTTGAGTCGGCCATCTACCGGCTTGATACTTTCTGTCGGTCGCTCTGTTGCCATGCGCTGAATCGATTCGCGAGTGCTTGGGTGTGACGCAAATCGATATTGTAAGGTAGACTCCGGTTTTTATTCTCGAAGGTTATCGTCCATGGCCATTGCGTACTGGTGCGTTCTGATCGCCGCCATTTTTCCCTATCTGATGGTAGGCATTGCCAAAATCGGCCACAAGGGCTACAACAACAAGCGCCCCCGGGCCTGGGCTCAGAGCCTCGACGGCTATCGCCAGCGAGCCAGCTGGGCGCAGCAGAACAGCTTCGAGATATTCCCGTTTTTTGCCGCGGCCGTCATCATTGCCAAGCTGGCCGGGGCCGAAGCGGCCATGGTCGACTGGTTGGCGATCGCTTTCATTGCCACCCGGATTGCCTATGCCGTCTGCTACCTGGCCGACTTGCACCTGTGGCGGTCGCTGGTCTGGGTTGCCGGATTCGGCATCTGCGTGGCGCTGTTTGTCGTGGCCGCCTGACATATAATTCAACTTTAACGAATCGACCAAGGATCCATGCCATGAGCCTGCGCGTCACCCTTGAATTCACAGAAAAAGACCTCGAACACTTCCGCAAACTGGCCCGCCAGGCCGTTGCCAGCAGTGAAAAGCTGTCGCGTGAGAAAATCATCGCCGGCGCGCGGGAATTGCTGAAGGAAGTCGATGAAAACGTCGAAGCCGACTACATCCGTGACCGTCTCAGCCAGCTCCAGATACTGATTGACATGCTCGAAGATGAAGGCTGGGGCATGCAGGACGTCGGCCAGACAAGAGTCCTGGCTGCGCTGGCTTATTTCAACAATCCCGAAGACCTGATTCCGGACCATATTCCGGGGCTGGGTTTTCTCGACGATGCGATCATGGTCGAGTTGCTGTGCCGCGAGCTCAAACCCGAAATCGAGGCCTACCAGGATTTCGTCAAGTACCGCGGTGCCGCCGCCAAGCGACGCGGCGTTGATCCATCCGAGCTCAACCGCTCCGATTTTCTGAAAAACCGCGAGCAGGCCCTGCTGTCCAGGATGCGGCGCCGACGTCGGCGCGGCGGCAGCGGTGGCGGCGGCAAGTCGCCTTTTTCACTGTTCTGATTCAGTTGCTGCCCTGGTCGCCCGGGGCAGCACGCAGCATTTCCAGGTGGGGAATATCGTCCTCCAGGTAGGGTTCGGAAGCCGTTTCGAACCCCAGACCTTGATAGAATTTTTCAAGATACTGCTGCGCCGATATCCGGATCGTCAAACCGGGAAAGGCCTTGGCCGTCTCCTCCAGCGCACGAATCATCAACAAGCGTCCGAGTCCCTGCCCTCGGCCATCGGCTGCGGTCAGCACACGCCCGATTGACGGTTCCGCAAAGCGGGTATCCGGTGGCAGCAAGCGTGCGTAGGCCAGCAGCTTGTCATCCGGCGCCTGCGCCCATAGATGAATAGCCTGGTCATCCAGCCCATCCAGATCCTGATAGGGACAATTTTGTTCAACCACAAATACCGCCGAGCGCGCTGCCAGAATGCGGTAAAGATCGAGTCTGGTCAGATTTTCATAGCGACTGACTTGCCAGCGCACAGTATTTCGGTCAACGTCCATTGAGTCATTTCCTGGAGAGATCAGTCTTGCATGATATCCGCCTTGTGGCCGGCTTCGAAGTCAATCCGGAACCACTTGACACCCGAATGCTGGGCCGCGCCGACAGTGAAGCACTGGGAGCCGCGCTGGCTGAGGATCTGGCGCGGGTCGCCAGTGACGCAGGCGACGGGTTGTTGATCATCGCCGGCGGACTGTTTGAACCCGGCGAGCTGCTGCGGCCCGGTTTTCCGGCCTGGCAGGCGATCGACGACCTGGTGCGACCGATGTCGCGGGAGCGCATGGCCGGCGGCCAGATCATGGCGATCGGTGCTCACGAGGGACGATTCCCCGACAGCCGGTTACGCCCGCCAGACGACATCCCGGCCGGCCGGTTTCTCGCCCTGCCGCTGACTCTGGCACTGGCCGATGGCGATCCGAACGGGCTGGTCGAGCGGCTGGAACAGGACTTGTTCGAGCGTGGCGGCATTCATCCTCCGGCACGTGCGGTGCTGGCCAGGGCAACCGGCCTCGACAGCGTCCACGGTCAGCTGATGACGCTCAATGATCTGATCGCACTCCAGCATGTTCAAATGGATACCGCCGGACTGGGACCGTTCTGGCCGGTGGTCGAGCATGCGCTGGTCAATCCGCAGAACGATCATTCGTTCGACTTGCCGGGTTCACTGTCGACACGTTGGGACGCGGAGCATCAAAGGGTGCAAATTGATTTCACGACCTTTGATGAATCAGACGGCGATGTCGACGACTACGCACTCTGGATGCGCGCCTTCAGAAGTCTGATCGCACTGCTCGAACTGCATGCAATGAAAACCGCGTTCCAGACCGGGCTAACGCTCGACGAGGAACGCCAGTGCCTGGTTGAATCGGCTGGTAGCGTGAGCATGGCCAATTGTCTGACCGAGCAGGTTCACCCGGACTGCGGCTTGCTCGCCTGGACACTGGTCGAGGACGGCCGCCAGTTCAATCTCTACCCGTTGAGCTCGGCCGGCTTCGCCCTTCTGAAAAATGATTTCAAGCAACGTGGACTGCGACCCCGACAGTCAAAAGCCGGTTTGACCACAGGGCTGAATGACCACCGACTGACACCAGAGACTTAAAACAACATGACAGCCAGACGCTACGACAACAACTCGCTGGTCTACGTGGCCGAATCCCCCATTCATGGCCGTGGCCTGTTTGCTCGACGCGATATCGCCGCCGAAGAATTCATCGGCAGCTATGAAGGTCCGGCAACCCAGAAAGACGGGATGCACGTTCTGTGGATCTGGAACGAGGACAGCGAGCGCTGGGAAGGCATCAACGGCAAGAATGAAATGCGTTTCCTCAATCATGCCAGCGAACCCAATGCCGACTGGTGGGGCACCGACCTGTATGCCACCCGCCCGATTGCAAAGGACGAGGAAATCACATTCGATTATGGGTGGGATGACGAAGATAACGAGGACGGAGATAGCTGACCCGGAAAACGCTACAATTGACCGCTTTGGTCAAGCCGGGAGATTTGAATGCCAGTTTCTTGCACTCGCAGTGCCCTGATGGTACTGGCCATGCTAATCGGCATACCGGTCCATGCCGCGCCTGACCAACTAAGTCAGGAAAGCCTGCCCATCCTGTTGCCGCCCAATGCCGCTTTCGGGCTCAACTATGAGGTCTTTCCCGACAGTTCGCTACGCTATCAATTTCGTCATACTGCTGACTTCGGCGGTACCTTTGGCCTGACCGGGTCGTTTTTGGGCGTGGGTGCCAGGACAGAATTTCTCTATTGCGAGAACCCGCAAGGCTCGCCTTCCCGTGCACTCTGGCAATTGCCGCCAGGTCAGTCCATTGACGAAAGCCTGGTCGACGGAATCTGCGCTTTCAGCTACGAATTGACCGACGGGTTGATCAATCCGGGTGACTTCATCGGCTCAGGCGGCTTTGTCGGACTGCGCATTGTGGCGACGATCGACCCGTTGGAACCCAGTGAGACTTACTTTGGTTATCTTGAACTTCGGGTCAACGGGCAAGGCGATCTGGAGCTGTTGGGCGGTGCGGTCGAAGACCAGCCAGACACCCCCATTCAGACCCGCTCCAGCGCTGACGACCTGTTTGCCGATCGGTTCGAGCCGTCCGGAACACGCGGCATCGATCCTGTCGGTTTGCCGATGACACTTCCGCATGACCCGGCATTTTCGCTCAGCGTGTGGCTGCGCGAGGAAGCCGATGAGGACTTCGTATTCTCCGCGGATAACGCAACCGGTGATTTTCTTCTGGAACCGGGTAACAGCCCGGGCTTCAATCGAGCGCTGGCCGATATTTCGGCCGATCCCGAATCGGTTGCCGTTGCCGTCCCTCCGGCCACCAGCATCAGCGACAGCCTTTCCACGCCTGCTGACCGAGCCTGGCGCAGTGACATGGCCATCCAGCCGGCTGACTTTATCCTTGCAGACCGCTACCTGCCGGTCCGGTTTTCGATCAATGCAGATCCGCCGTTTTTCGGCTACCTGGGGTTAACCGTCAACTCCGATGGCGCCCTGGTGGTTCGTTCCGGCGATTGGCAAACCAGCCCGAACACCCCGATCGATACGCCCTGATCAATGCCGTGGCACCCTTTTCAATGTTGACGATACGCAATGAACTGGCTGCGTAGCGAGCAAGGTGCCTACCTGGCCGGTGCGCTGCTCGCGGCCATTGGCATCAGTGCGACGATCTGGGCCACGCTCTGGCTGATCGAGATTGAGAAAACCCGGCAGCAGGCAGTATTGGCACTTCAGGCCGAACAGACGGTCGGTGTGATCAGCAGCCGGTTTGCCCAGTATGAGACGCTGATCAACGCCGCGCGCGCGCTGTTCACCAGCTCCGAATTCGTCACCCGTGATGAATGGCATTCCTTTGCCACAACGGTTCTGGCCCAGCAGGACTTTGCCGGACTTGGCGGCCTGGGCTGGGTCCCGCGTGTCAATCGAGTCGAACTGGCAGCGCTGCACGAATTGATCCGTGCCGACGGCTTCAGCGTTGACCAACCCGACAGCAGCGCCGAATTCGTTTGCCCCATCCTGTATAACGAACCGCAGGAATTGAACCGTCCATCGATCGGACTGGATATCTGTCAGGTTCCAATCCTCGCCGATGCGCTTGAACGGACATACGGTCAGAGCGGAATTGATCTGTCGCAGCCCCTCAACCTGATCTACCCGGACAGAAGCGTTCGCCCGGGCTATGTGATGCTGGCCTGGACCCGTGGCAATACCCGCCAACCCGGCGGCTGGGTCAGCGCGTCCATTGCCGTGGGGGATCTGTTCCAGGTCAAGGGATTGAAAGATCAGGCCATCAAGCTGTCGATACGCGAGGCCACCAGTCCGGACACTCCAGCCGTATTTGAAATCCCCAGTTCACGCGCCGAACGGGCCTCGCAACGCGGTCAGTCCGTAGAACATGATCAGTATTTCAGGGCCGGCAGTCGGGAATGGATGATGTCACTGGTGCAACCGGCCCGGGTCGGCTCGACACCATGGATCGCTCTACTCTCCGGCGTGGGGGGCACCATCCTGCTGTCACTGACCCTGTTCCTGCTGCTGTGCAACCGCTCCCGCGCCGTTGCCCTTGCCGAACAGATGAGCCTGGCATACCGCGACAGCGAGCAGCTGCTGTCATCGATAACCAACAATATCTTCGAGGGAATCTATCGCGGCCATCCTGACGACGGCCTGGTGTATGCCAACCGTGCGCTGGCAAACATGTTCCGCTATGCAAGTCCCGAGAAAATGATCCAGCACGCCGGGCCGCTGCTCTATGCCAACCCTGAACAGCGCGACCAGTTGCTGGAGCTGCTCGATCGCGACGGCTATTACAGTGACGTGGAAGTCGAGTTCGTTCGCTCCGACGGCAGCCGATTTGTCGGGGTCAACAATGCCGTGGCGATCAAGGACGAGAACAATCGGATTCGCTTCTTCGACGGGGCGATCTACGATATCACTGCGCGCAAGCAGGCCGAGCGCGATGTCTATCGACTGGCTCACTATGATGGGCTGACCGGTCTGCCGAACCGAATGCTGCTACAGGAACATCTGGACAACGCCATTGTTCAGGCACGGCGACATCAACAGAAAGTCGCGGTGCTGTTCATTGACCTGGATCATTTCAAGACCATCAACGATTCGCTGGGTCATGATACCGGCGACAAACTGCTCACCCAGGTCGCCGCTCGTCTGCGAAAGAATCTCCGTGACAGCGATATCGTCAGCCGCCAGGGTGGCGATGAATTCCTGATCGTTCTTTCCGAAGCCGACGAATCGATGGCCGGCCACAGCGCCCAGCGCATCCTGGACATGATGGCCGAGCCTGTCGTTATCGACGGACACCAGTTGCGGGTGTCGACCAGCGTGGGGGTTGCCATGTACCCCGATGATGCGCTTTCCACCAACGACCTGATTCGCAATGCGGATGCTGCAATGTACCTGGCCAAGGAAAAAGGCCGCTCCAATTTTCAGTTCTTTACCCCCGAACTCAACAGCCGCGCTCATGAACGGCTGATCATGGAGGGTGAATTGCGCGAAGCGCTGGCCAACGGCGATTTCAGATTACATTTTCAGCCACAGGTCAATCTTGAAACCGGCGCCATCATCGGATTCGAAGCACTGCTGCGCTGGCCGCATGCTCATCGCGGCCACATCCCGCCTGACGACTTCATTCCCGTCGCCGAGCAAAGCGGCCTGATCGTCGCCCTGGGTGACTGGGTCATCGGCGAGGCCTGTCGGCAGCTGGCTGCCTGGCAGCGTGGCCCGCTGGCCGGGATCCCGGTTTCGGTCAACGTGTCGGCGATCCAGTTCTGGCGAGGAGAGCTGCCGAATATCATTTCCACAGCGCTGGCCGAAAAACCCGGAGTTGCCGAACTGCTGGGAATCGAACTGACTGAAAGCGCGCTGATGCAGGATGCTGCCCAGGCCGCCGAAATCATCGACAGCCTCAGTCTTCAGGGCCTGAAGATTGCGATTGATGATTTCGGTACCGGCTACTCGAGCCTGGCTTATCTGAAGCGTTTTCGGATTTCACGACTCAAGGTTGACGGTTCGTTCGTGCGGGATATTGCAACCGACCCTGACGATGCCGCCATCGTGGCCGCCGTGATCAGCATGGCGGCCGACCTGAAACTCGAAGTCATCGCCGAAGGGGTCGAAACCCGGGCCCAGGTGGATTGGCTTTTGGCGCATGGCTGCCACCTGGCCCAGGGCTTTTTGTACAGTCCTGCCCTGGCACCGGAAGAATTGATGGCCTGGAGTCAAACCCGAAACCTCGATTAATGATGCACTGCATCATTACAATTTAATCTGACTCGGCGAGAATGAGGGGACATTCATTCCAAACTCGGGAGTAGACATGAGTCAGATTGCCATCGTTACCGGCGGAACACGCGGCATCGGAGCCGCCATTTCAAAAGCCTTGATCGATGCCGGGTACACCGTTGCTGCCACCTATGGTGGTGACCACGACGCTGCCAACGCGTTCGCTCAGGAGACCGGTGCGAAGACCTATCAATGGGATGTCAGCAATTTCGAAGCCTGCCAGGCCGGGGTCAATCAAATTGCCGAAGAACTCGGGCCGGTGGATGTTCTGGTCAATAACGCCGGAATTACACGGGACGGCACCTTGCACAAGATGACCCCCGAACGCTGGCAGGAAGTCATTCAAGTCAACCTGAGCTCTTGTTTCAACATGTGCCGGGCGGTGATCGAGAGCATGCGTGAGCGCCGCTACGGCCGGATCGTCAATATCGGCTCGATCAACGGCCAGGCCGGCCAATATGGTCAGGTCAACTACGCCGCGGCCAAATCCGGCATTCACGGCTTTACCAAGGCCCTGGCCCAGGAGGGAGCAGCGATGGGAATCACCGTCAACGCCATTGCGCCCGGTTACATCGAGACCAGCATGGTGGCCAAGGTTCCGGACAACATTCTCGAAAAAATCGTTGCCGGCATCCCGGTTGGTCGCCTCGGGCAGGCCGAAGAGATCGCCCGTGGCGTGGTGTTCCTGGTCGACAAGGAGGCTGGTTTCATCACCGGCTCGACCTTGTCGATCAATGGGGGGCAGCATATGTATTAGGGGAAAGGGGAAAGGGGAAAGGGGGAGAGGGAAAGAGGGAAAGAGGGAGAGGGTTGGGATGATTTTGTTGCACTGCACAAATTGCTGTGGTAGGATTTGTGCAGTGCACAATCTTGTGCCGTTGATTCAATCCAAGCGAGGCAGATCCCATGACGACCAATACCGCATTTGAAGACGTGAAGAAAGCTCAGAACATCCTGATGGAAACCATCGACAAGTCGGCTCGGGCCAATCTCGACGCCGTCCAGAAGCTGCTCGAACTGAACAAGCAGCGCTTTTCAAGCGCCAGCGAAGTGACCAGCCCGAGTGAATTCGTGGCCAGCCAGTCGAGTGCCTTCAAGGACTACGCCGAAGCCATGAGCGCGCATTTTGAGAACCTGACTGCCATCGGCACCGAATCACGCGAGCAGCTGACCGAGCTGTCGCAGGATTTTGCCAAGGGCGTTGATTTCTCCAGCTTCTTCCCGTTTGCCGAAACTTCTTCAGCCAAGCCCAAGGGCAAGGCCAGCAACGCAAGCTGAACCGGCTACACTGGTAGCTCCCACCGGCAGCCTCGCGCTGCCGGTGGTTTGAATTCGAATAACAAAGAGAGCGCCATGGGCCGTTCCCCACGGATCATCAAGAAGTACGCCAACCGTCGTCTCTATGACACCCAGACCAGCCAGTCCATCACCCTGCAGGATGTCCGCGACCTGATCGGTAGCGGTGAGCATATCCAGGTCGTCGAAGCCAAGACCGAAAAAGATGTCACCCGTGCGGTGCTGATCCAGATCGTCGCCGACCAGGAACTGCTTGGCCGACCGGTGCTCAGCAACGAATTTCTCGAGGCGATGATCCGGGTCAATTCCAATCCGATGCGCGACCTGAGCCGGGCCTACCTGGAAAAGGTCATGACCCACATCGAATCGCAGCAGGACAATGTCGAACAGGCCTGGACTTCCACGCTCAAGCAATCCGGTCTGGATGATCTTGCCGGCGCCCCGCTCGAGCCATTCCGCAAGTTTCAGCGGCGGATGTTCTCGCTGTGGTCCGAAGCGCTCGCCCCACCGCTGAAGTCCGAATCCGACGACAGCGACAAATAATCGAAACCGAATAGTCGAAACCACCAACAAGGGGTTCATTCAGCATGAAACTTGCCGCCAGCCGCATCATCATCACCGGGGCTGCCCGAGGCCTGGGCCTGGCCATGGCCAGCAACCTGGCCGACGCCGGTGCCCGCATCGGCCTGATTGATCTTGACGAAGCTGCTCTGACCCAGGCGCGCCAGTCTCTGGCTGGTGAAAACCATGCTCAGGCCGTTGCTGACGTCTCTGATGAGGATCAGGTCCAACGTGCATTCGAAACGCTGACCGGCAGACTAGGCGGCCTGGATGTCGTCATCAACAACGCCGGCATCACCCGCGACGCGCTGCTGGTCAAGGCACGCGATGGTGAAATCGGTGAGCGGCTTTCTCTGACTGCCTGGCAGCAGGTCATCAACGTCAATCTTACCGGCGTGTTCCTCTGCGGTCGGGAAGCGGCGACCCAGATGATTCGCGGCGGCAACGCCGGCCTGATCATCAATATCTCCAGCATTTCGAAAGCCGGCAACTTCGGCCAGACCAATTACTCGGCCGCCAAGGCCGGCGTCGCAGCGATGACCGTGACCTGGGCCAAGGAGCTGGCAAGACACAACATCCGCTCGGTCTCCGTTTCACCCGGCTTCACCGCCACCGAGCTGGTCGCAGCGATGCCGCAGAAAGCCATTGAGCGGATTACCAGCCAGGTTCCCGCTGGCCGCCTGGCCGAACCGGCCGAGATTGCTGCTACCATTCGCTTCATTATCGAAAACGATTACATCAACGGTCGCGACCTTGCCATCGACGGCGGGCTGCGGTTGTAGCAAAACCCACACCCAAGGATTCAGCCATGGCCGAACACGAGCCCAGATCACTGACTCAGGACCTGGTAAAAACCGGTGAGGAATTGGCTCGGATATCCGGTCTTTCAGCCGCGCTGCTGCTGCGCCTGGCCCAGCGCTGGGAACTACCCAACCTGGATCCGATGAACCTGCGGCGCCCGACCCTGGCCGCGGTCGGAAACACGATTCGCCACCCTACCCGTATCCTGTCAGCCCAGTGGGATCTGACCCGCCGCTACCTGGGGTTGATGAAGTATCTCGGACTCAAGGTCGCAGGCCGCGAACCGAGTCCTGCCGCTATGCCCCAGCCCGGCGATCGCCGCTTCCGCTCTGAGGCCTGGGACGAGAGCCTGGTCTTCGATCTGCTGCGCCAGGCCTATCTGCTGACCGCCGACTGGATGCTGGAAAACGTCGCCCGGATGCAGGAAGTCAGCGTCGAGGACCGGATGCGGATCCGCTTCTACACCCGCCAGTTTGCCGATGCATTGTCGCCGGCCAACTTCGTGCTGACCAACCCGGAAGTGCTCGCCGCAACGCGCGATGAGCGCGGACTCAACCTGTTGCGCGGCTTTCGCCAACTGCTCGAAGACCTGCAGCACGGCGACGGCCAACTGCTGATCTCGATGACCGACAAGAGCGCATTCGAGGTCGGCAAGAATATCGCCACCACCGAGGGCTCGGTGGTGTTCGAAAACGACATGATGCAGCTGATCCAGTACGCGCCTCGTACCAAGACCACCTACACCCGGCCGCTGCTGATCGTCCCGCCCTGGATCAACAAGTTCTATATTCTCGACCTGCAGCCGAAGAATTCGTTTATTCGCTGGGCGGTGGAACGGGGCTACACGGTGTTCGTCGTTTCCTGGATCAACCCGGATGAAAAGCTGCGCTACAAGCGCTTCGAAGACTACATGCACGAAGGCCTGCTGGCCGCGCTGGATGCGATCGAACAGGCCACCGGGCAGCGCGAAGTCAATACGATTGGCTACTGCATCGGCGGCACCCTGCTGGCTGCCGCGCTGGCCTGGATGAAAGCCCGTAATGATAAGCGCATCACTTCGGCGACCTTTTTTACCGCGCAGGTCGACTTCACCGAGGCCGGCGAACTCCGGGTGTTCATCGACGACAAGCAGCTCAAGGGCCTGGAAAAGAAGATCAAGGCCCAGGGTTACCTGGATGGTGAGTCCATGGCCATGACCTTCAACATGCTGCGCGCCAATGACCTGATCTGGACCTTCGTCGTCAACAATTATCTGCTCGGCCGCAAGCCGGCCAATTTCGACCTGCTGTACTGGAACTCCGACTTCACCCGTCTGCCCGAAACCATGCATCTTTGGTATCTGCGCAAGCTTTACCTGGAAAACCGGCTGGTCGAACCCGGCGGCATCGAAATGGACGGAACACCGATCGACCTGACCAGCATTGATTTGCCGGTCTACATCCAGTCCTCGCGCGAAGACCATATTGCCCCGTACCGATCGGTCTACAAGGCGACCCAGCTCTATTCCGGCGATACCACCTTCATGCTTGCCGGCTCGGGCCATATTGCCGGCGTCGTCAATCCGCCGGAGGCCAAGAAGTACGGCTACTGGACCAACGATGAGCTACCCGCCGATCCGGACGACTGGATTGCCGGTGCCGAGCAGCACCAGGGGTCGTGGTGGCCGCACTGGGATCAGTGGCTGAAAAAGCAGTCTGGCCGACGGATCAAGGCGCGCGTTCCCGGCGATGGCAAACTGGCCGTCATCGAACCGGCGCCGGGGCGCTATGTCAAGGGATAGCGAGAACGATCGATTGCAGGCGATGGCAATTCGGGCCATTGGCCTGATGGACCTGACCTCGCTGAACGACAGCGACTCCGAACAAACCATACAGGCACTGTGCGAGCGTGCCCTGACACCGGCCGGTCCGGTCGCAGCAGTGTGCGTATATCCCCGTATTGTCACGGTGGCGCGCAAGTCGCTGGATGTTCTCGAACTGACCGGCCGTGTCCGGCTGGCCACGGTGGCCAATTTCCCCGGCGGCGACCAGCCACTCGATCAGGTGATTGCCGACATCGAACAGGCGCTGGCCGACGGTGCCGATGAAATCGATGTGGTATTTCCCTGGCAGGCGCTGCTTGATGGCGACATCAAGAGCGGCGAGACCCTGGTGGCAGCTTGTCGCAAAGCCTGCGGCAACCAGCTGCTCAAAGTCATTCTCGAGACCGGTGAGCTGGGCGAATCAGCGTTGATCCGCCGGGCCGCCCGGCTGGCGATCGAAGGCGGTGCTGACTTCATCAAGACCTCGACCGGCAAGGCGGAAGTCAATGCGACCCTGAGTGCCGCCACGATCATCCTCGAAGCCATTCGCGAAAACGGCGGCGAGAATGGTCGCGATGTTGGCTTCAAGGCTTCCGGTGGCATTCGCAAGGCAACTGAGGCCGCCGCCTACCTGGCGCTGGCCGAACAGATGATGGGCCCGGACTGGGTCAATCCGGATCATTTTCGCTTTGGCGCTTCCGGGCTGCTGGATGATCTGCTTGAGGTCGTCAATGGAAAGTCGTCCGGCTCGATGACCGACGCGGTCTACTGATGCTGGCCCGCGAACTGCTCAGAAACAAGCGCCTGGGTCAAACCCTGAATCAGGCCGAGATCGCCTTTCTGGTCAGAGGCATGGCCGATGGCAGCCTGGGCAACGAGCAGCTTGGCGCTTTCGCGATGGCGGTGGCGCTGAACGGCATGGAAACCTCCGAGCAGGTAGCGCTGACGCTGGCCATGCGGGATTCCGGTCGGGTCATGGACTGGCACGATCTGAATCTGCCGGGACCGGTACTGGACAAGCATTCAACCGGCGGCATCGGCGATTCAACCTCGCTGTTGATCGGACCCTGGGTGGCGGCCTGCGGCGGTTTTGTGCCGATGATCACCGGGCGCGGCCTGGGCCACACCGGCGGCACCTGCGACAAGCTGGAAAGCATTCCCGGCTACGAGACCGCTCCCGACCCGGAGCGGTTTCGTCGCATCGTGGCCGAGCTGGGCGTTGCCATCATCGGCCAGACCGGCGACCTGGCTCCGGCCGATCGCCGTCTGTATGGCGTGCGCGACGTCACCGGAACGGTGGACTGTCTGCCGCTGATCGTGGCCTCCATCCTCGGCAAGAAACTGGCCGAGGGGCTGGATGGTCTGGTGCTGGACGTAAAATTCGGCTCCGGGGCGGTGATGACCGACTTCGACCACGCCCGCGACCTGGCCGTTGCCCTTTGCCAGACCGCCCGATCTGCCGGCACGCCGACCAAGGCCGTGCTCAGCGACATGAACCAGGCCCTGGCCCGCAACGCCGGCAATGCGCTGGAAATCCTGGAAATCGTCGAGCTGCTGAACGGTCACCGCCAGGGCGGTCGCCTGTTCGATCTGAGCCGTGAGCTGAGTGCCGATCTGCTGGTTGTCGGCAATCTCGCCGGTGATCGCGACCAGGCCCTGGAACGGCTGGACAAGGCCTGGCAATCAGGTTCAGTAGCCGAACGGTTTGCTCGCATGGTTTCTGCGCTGGGCGGACCCAACGATCTGCTGGAAAAGCCGGCTCACTACCTTCCGTCCGCGCCCGTGCGCCAAGACCTTTTTCCCGACTCATCCGGCAGGGTCCAACAGATCGATGTGCGCTCTCTCGGGCTGGCCGTGATCGAACTCGGCGGCGGTCGGCGCCAGGCCAGCGATGCGATCGATAGTGCTGTGGGACTGGAAAATATCGCGGGTTTGAATGAACCGGTCGACGAACGGACCCCGTTGCTGACGATCCACGCCAATTCCGATGATGATATCCGCCGCATCACACCGGCCTTGCGCGAAGCATTCATACTCGGTGGTAACGTGGACAACGCACCATCACTGATCCGCGAACGCATAGAGGACTGATTTCACATCATGCCGCGCGCCATTCTGCTGGTTCTTGACTCATTCGGTATCGGCGAAGCCCCGGACGCTGCGCGCTTTGGCGACCAGGGTGCCGATACCCTCGGCCATATCGCCGAGGCCTGCGCCAATGGCCAGGCTGACAATGATCAGCGCAACGGCCCACTGAACCTGCCCAACCTCGCCCGGCTTGGCCTGATTCATGCCCATGCCGAGGCCACCGGACAGTGCGCGGCCGGCATCACGCTGCCTGACTCGCCGACCGGTGCCTGGGGCCATGCCGCCGAACTGTCCACCGGCAAGGACACCCCGTCCGGGCACTGGGAAATGGCCGGCGTGCCGGTGCGAACCGACTTCGGCTACTTTGATGCGCGGGAAAACAGTTTTCCCGCCGAGCTGCTCGACAAGTTGATCGAGCAAACCGGACTTCCCGGACTGCTCGGCAATTGCCATGCCTCCGGCACCGACATCATCCAGCGTCTGGGTGAAGAGCATCTGGCCAGCGGCAAGCCCATCGTCTACACCTCGGCCGATTCGGTGTTCCAGATCGCGGCCCATGAAACCTCGTTCGGACTGGACCGCCTGTATGCCGTTTGCGAGAAAACACGCGAATTGCTGATGCCGTTCAATATCGGCCGGGTAATTGCCCGCCCGTTCACCGGCAGCCCGGACACCGGCTTTCAGCGAACCGGCAACCGGCGTGATTATTCCCTGTCCCCACCGGCGCCGACCGTGCTCGACAAGCTGGTCGACGCCGGCGGTGAAGTGCTGGCCGTCGGCAAGATCGCCGACATTTTTGCCCACCGCGGCATCAGCCGCCACTTCAAGGCCGGCGATAACGCGGCGCTGTTCGATGCCACCCTGGAAGCGATTGCCGCGACAGACCATCAAGTGGACGAGCGCACCCTGATCTTCAGCAATTTCGTTGATTTCGACATGGTCTACGGCCATCGGCGCGATGTGGCCGGCTACGCCCGCGCACTGGAAGACTTCGATCGACGACTGCCCGAGTTGCTCGCCAAACTTGAGCCGGACGATCTTTTGATCCTGTCGGCCGATCACGGCTGCGACCCGACGTTTCCGGGGAGTGACCATACCCGCGAATTTGTTCCGGTGCTTGCCCTCGGCGCCGGCCTGGAGCCAGGCTCGCTGGGACGGCGCGCCACCTTTGCCGATATCGGTCAGACCCTGGCCGGGTTTTTCGAGCTGGACGCGATGGACGACGGCGAAAGCTTTCTGCCGTTGAACAAAGCACTGGTCAATCAATTGCTGCAACTGCGTGAGCGCGCCTACGTACCCTACTCCCGTCATCCGGTCGCGGTGATCGCACGCGGGCTTTCCGGCTCGCTCCATGGCGGCTGCAATGTCGAAACCGCCCATTACAAAAGCACTTGCGCCGAGGCGTCCGCCCTGTCCGCAATGGTTGCCGCCGGCGAGCGCGAGTTGACCGAGCTGTATATTCTCGGCCCGACCGACCAGCCCTGCGCACCCTGCGGCGACTGTCGCCAGCGCATCGTCGAGTTTGCCGCACCCGGTTGTCGGGTCCACCTGGTCGGTGCCAGCGGCAAGCGACTCAGGAGCTACAGCGTGGATCAGCTACTGCCCGACGCTTTCACCCCGCGCAATTTGAAATGACAGGAATGGCGATACCGGGTACCCTGAAACAGTCCTGACCAACCGCAGGGAGGCAGCATGTTCCAGCGTTTTTGTTTCGCTCTCTTCATCCTGGCCGTCTCGAACAGTCTCTGGGCGGGCAACCCCGAACCCGAACTGCTGATGCGTTCCGGGCCAGGATCATCCTTTCAGATTCCCCTCGGCTCGAGCTGGTCCAGCGCCACGCCGGTCATCAATAACCAGCGTCAGGTCGGCCTGACCATCAATGCCGTGGCCCCGAGTTTTCGGGCCGGCGTCTGGCAGGGCGATCCGGATGGCGGCGGCATCGTTGCCATCGCCGATGACGATGACAGTCTGTTTTCGGATGTCAGCCAGAACGACGATGGCGACCTGATCTGGCGGCGCGCGTTCTCCAGCCAGGACGGCATCATGAAGTTCGATGCCGGAGCCGGCACCACCGCCTTTCTGACCAACGCCCCCCTGGGTGCCAGTAGCTGGACGGCGGTCCAGATCAACAACGCAGGAACCGTTGGCTACCGCGCCGGGTTCACCGGCGGTAATGCCTGGACGACGTTTTCAGGCGGCGCGTCTTCCATACATCTGGCCGAGACCGGCATCGACGCGGGCAGTGACTACGAATTCCTGTTTACCCCATCGCACAACCAGAATGGCCTGATTACCGGCAAGGCCGCGTTTCAGAGTCTGAGCCAGAATCGCATCATTACTGCAGACAGCAGCGGCACTGTGACGGTCCGGGTGAATGACGCAACGCTTGACATCAACAGCCCGTTTTCCAGCTTCAACAACAGCGTGGATCTCAACGAATCCGATCAGATTGCATTCGTCGCCAACCTCACTCTCGGGGGTCGTGGCGTTTATGTCGCGACTGCCGGGGGCTGGAGCCAGTACGCCATTCAAGGCAGCGATGGACTCGGCGAGATCGAGTTTTTCAGTCCAGTGCTGAACAATGACGGCGTGCTTGCGTTTCGAGGTTTCAATCAGTCGGGCCAGCGTTCGATCTGGCGAGCCGATGGCCAGCAAGTTACCCAGATTGCAACCACCGACGATCTGGTCCAGACCGATATCGGGCCGGCCCGATTGCGCTCGCCAACCGAGGTCGGCGGTCCGAATTTCGGTGGTGCACCAGCCATCAACGACCACGGCGATATCGTATTCGTTTCCCTGCTGACCGACCCGGATGATCCGTCCATCAGCTTCGGACGTGGCGTCTTCCTGGTACGAGGCGGACCTGGAGATCCGGTATTTCAAGATAGGTTTGAGGACTCGCAGAATTGAGTACTGCTCGAAACCATGAAACCACCGAAGACACCGAAAGCACCGAAAAAAAAGCTTCCAAGATTCGGTGCGTTCGGTGTCTTCGGTGGTTTCCAGCAGTTGAGACCTTGGAAGTCGAAGTCTTCTACTTGACGCTGTAGCTGGCACGGCGAATAATCGAGTGGCCTTGTTCAATGGGAGTTTGTCATGTCTGCTTTGATTGGTCTTTGGTTACCCATTCTTGTCACTACGGTCGTGTTGTTCTTTGCCAGCTTCCTGGCCTGGGCGATCTCACCTCATCACAAACCTGACGTCAAAAAGTGGCCCGATGAAGATCGGCTGCTGGAGTTCATTCGTGCCAGTGGTGCCCCGGAGGGTGAATACCTGTTTCCACTGATCGATGAAAAGGAATGCAAGAAAGACTGGGCGAAGCAGCGCTACGCGGCCGGCCCCTGGGGCATGGTCAACGTCTGGTCAGCCCAGCCCAACATGGGAGCCAATATGGTCAAGACCGTGCTGTTCTTCCTGATCGTGACAGTCATCATCGCGCACATCGGATCGCTGACCTTGCCAGCCGGTGTGTCGTTTGAACGGGTGTTCCACGTCATCGGACTGATCGCGATTCTGGCCCATACCACCGGTGGCATCTGTCGCGAGATCTGGTTTACTCGTCCGATCAGGGCCAAGATCATGGATATCGTCGACGGCATCATCTACGGCCTGATCACCGGAGCGCTGTTTGCCCTGATGTGGCCTTGAATCCGTGAAAAGCGTTTAACGAAAAGCCCGATAGGGGTCGGAAAGGGCTGAAGCCCTCCCCGCCCTCCGAACCGTACGTGCGGTTTTCCCGCATACGGCTCTCCAGTCGGTGGTTGTCCTCATCGGGATTGACTGGCCAGGGCATGGGCTTCGGTT
>Ga0208979_100264_pt1 | contig 56063 bp, 40 predicted proteins | sample HotLakConsUCCSLE_FD_184738 | JGI IMG/M metagenome (GOLD analysis project Ga0208979, IMG submission 184738) | Hypersaline microbial mat communities from Hot Lake, Washington, USA - Hot Lake Consortium UCC-SLE (SPAdes) | ecosystem: Environmental > Aquatic > Non-marine Saline and Alkaline >... | reverse complement strand
GGCAGGTGTATCTAGCGTTGTGGAACCACTACGACTCCATCCCGAACTCGTGGGTGAAACACAGCAGCAGCGACGATACTACGGGGGTAGCCCCTTGGGACAATAGTTCTATGCCTGCCTTAATAATTACAAAAAAACCGCTCCATGGCGGCTTTTTTTTTACTTTTTTTTATATTCGACTTTGATATGACCTTGTAGCTCGAAATAGGCTAAAACTCTTTTTTTCGTATATCATAGAATAAGACATATTGGCAAAATAATCGAGTTGAACAGTTTTAAAATATGACAAACCAGCCTGATAGAATTATTATATTTGACACTACTTTGCGTGATGGGGAACAGTCTCCTGGGGCGAGTTTAAACGTAGAAGAAAAATTAAAAATTGCTCGTGCGTTAGCTAAATTAGGTGTTGATGTCATTGAGGCTGGTTTTCCCCACGCTAGTCTGGGGGACTTTGAAGCTGTCAATAAAATTGCTCAGGCTGTAGGGACAGAAAATGGACCCACTATTTGTGGTTTGGCAAGGGCAACGGAAAGAGATATTAAACGTGCAGGAGAAGCTCTTCAACCTGCCTATAAAAAAAGAATCCACACGTTTTTAGCTACATCAGATATTCATTTGGAATATAAACTAAAAAAGACTAGGGAAAATGTCTTGGCAATGGTTCCTGATATGGTTGCCTATGCAAAAACCTTTACGGATGATGTGGAATTTTCTCCTGAAGATGCAGGGCGTAGCGATCCAGAATTTTTGTATCAAGTGTTGGAATTGGCGATTAAGGCTGGGGCTACCACCGTGAACATTCCTGATACGGTAGGTTACACCACTCCTAGTGAATATGGTGCTTTGATTAAGGGTATTAAAAATAATGTACCCAATATTGATCAAGCAATTATTTCTGTCCATGGTCATAATGACTTGGGCTTGGCAGTGGCAAATTTTCTTGAAGCTGTTAAAAATGGTGCAAGACAATTAGAATGTACCATTAACGGCATTGGGGAAAGGGCTGGAAATGCGGCTTTAGAGGAGTTGGTAATGGCTCTCCACGTTCGCCGTCAATACTATAATCCATTTCTGGGCAGACCTCCTGAGTCTAATGAGCCTTTAACTAATATTGATACGAAACAAATTTATAAAACCTCTCGTTTGGTGTCTAATCTCACAGGAATGTTGGTACAACCTAATAAGGCGATTGTGGGGGCTAATGCTTTTTCCCATGAGTCGGGAATTCATCAAGATGGTGTTTTGAAAAATCGTCTTACCTATGAAATTATGGATGCAGAGTCCATAGGCTTAACTACTAACCAGATTGTGTTGGGTAAACTATCTGGACGTAATGCTTTTCGTTCTCGTTTACATGAATTGGGTTTTGAATTGTCAGAGAATGACCTCAATAAAGCATTTTTACGTTTTAAAGAAGTAGCTGATAAAAAACGAGAAATTACGGACTGGGACTTGGAGGCGATTGTTAATGATGAAATTCAACAGCCCCCTGAGTTATTCCGTTTAGAGTTGGTGCAGGTGTCTTGTGGGGATCATTCTTCTCCGACAGCGACTATTACCCTCAGAAATCCTGAGGGTGAAGAGTTGAGCGATGCGGCTATTGGAACTGGTCCTGTGGATGCGGTTTATAAAGCCATTAATAGAGTTGTGAATATTCCCAATGAGTTGACGGAATATTCTGTTAAGTCTGTGACTGCTGGAATTGATGCCATGGGAGAGGTGACTATTCGCCTTAAACATGCAGGACGTACCTATTCTGGTTATGCGGCGAATACGGATGTGATTGTGGCTTCTGCACGGGCTTATATTAGTGCTTTGAATCGTCTTTATGCGACGATTAAGGCAAAACAGCTAATTAAAGTGAAGTAGTTTATTAAAGAAAATGGTGGGCACATTGCCCACCTTACTACATGAATTCTTCAATTTTGGGAGATTTTCATATATGAGTAAGATAGTTTATGAGGGGTTGACTACTTCTTTAAAGCGGATTTCATCTCGGTGGGGGTCACAGTATGCTACTTCTAGCATAAAAGTTTCCCCTACTTTTGTTGGTCGATCGCACTTATAGGGGAATTCTAAACCTATGTCTTCAAAAAGAATGAGGGCAAGGCGATCATCTTCCCGTAACCAACGTAACATCAAAACTTCCCAAACCTCATCAGAATGTTGTTTGAGATATTGTAAAGTCCAATAACGGTTGGTTTGTCTTTCCACTAACACCGCTTCTGAAGAAGTAGAAGTGACATTAAAGAGAATCGACTGCATCTCATCCCTTGCAAAAGGTAACTCATCACCCCGTAAATGGGCTTTGATTTGAAAATGAGCTAGTAAATCTGTATAACGGCGAATGGGAGATGTCACCTGAGTATAAGTATTTAAACCCAAACTAGAGTGACGGATGGGAGACAAACCCGTTTCACTTTTGGGCATACAACGGCGAATGGCAGACGATCGCACAGGTCCTGCAGGAAGGAGAATTAACTCTTCATGGGGGGGCAATTCAGGCTGAGGTTGTCCACGGAAAGGCACGGGAATATCATGCTCCTGACAAAAGCGCCCTGCCACTTCCCCCGTGAGAATCATCATTTCCGCTACCAAGGTACGGGAAAAGGAATCATGTAATAACTCAATGGTTACATCGTCTTCTCCTTGTACTTTAATAATCGCCTCTGGCATAGAAATCATTACCGAACCATTATCTCGGCGCCATTGCGATCGCAACTTAGAAGCCTCCGCCAACTGCTTAACTTCTGGTTCTGCTTGTATATCAAGGTGTAACATCTCATCCACATCATGATAAGTGAGACGGTAAGTAGGCTTGATATGGGTAGAGTGTATTTCATAGTCCTTGATGCCTCCTGCTTCATCAAGAGTTACTCCAAAACTAAGGGCAGGGCAAATTTGACCTTGAACCAAACTCATAGGACCTGTGGCCAATACAGGGGGAAACATGGGAATCATCCCCGTGGGTAAATATAAGCTGGTACTGCGTTTACGCGCCTCCAAATCTAAATCATCATGGGGAGTAATTAACCTAGTAGGATCTGCAATGTGAATCCAGTAACGCAAAGTACCATCCTCTAGGGTTTCTACACTCAAACCATCGTCAATTTCCTTAGTGCTTTCATCATCGATGGTATATACCTTGTGAGCGGTCAAATCTAAGCGAGGCTGAAGGTCTGGGATTTCTATTCCTTTAGAAATATCATAGATAATTGACTGAGCCATTTCTGCTACCTCTAAAGGAAAGTTGTTTGGATAAGAGCTACGGCGCAAAAATAAATTTTCATGCTCGCTCCATAATTTCAGGTCAATCAATAACTGCCATGCTTCTTGAACAGTTTTTGACCTGTCGATGTTTTCTAAAATCTCTTGGGCTTGTTTGGGGGGATTATCGGGTTGTAATACCCATCTCTCCACAAAGTCTAATTTAATTAAATCGTTATCTGTCCATGTAACCTCTTCCCCGGCTAGGGCTTGATTTAACCGTTCAAAAAATTCTTCTTTTTCTTTCCTTTTCTGAGTTTCTATTTCGATTTGATGTTTAATTTCCTCTACCTGGGTGGTTGGGCGAGGTTCATAAATATCACCCTTCTTTTTGAAGTATATTTTATCGTCAGACAATAATAAGTAAGATGCGTAACAAAGGAGGGGAGTCTCTTCGGAAAAAATTAACCCAGCTAATTCGGGGGGAGTAATGGGAGTTGATTCTTCCATCAACAATTCCCATGCTACTTCTAGACTAGAAGGATCTAAATATTTCTCTACTTCTTGGCTAAATTTCTCAATATCTGAAGGTTTGAAGGATTCTCCCTTTACAAGGTAATCAATTTTTTGGGGTCTAACTTTATGGTTAGTACCATTTTTATCAATGGCAATCCAATCTTTTTTTCCTTCTGGTTTCTCAATAACTGCTAAACGGCGATCGCCATTAACCTTAAATTCTACTAGCGTTCCTTTTTCCACCCTGAACCCTTCTTACTATGATTTGATCAGCAACATACTTAAGTTTAAGATTATTAGGCAAATGTGTAAAGTAAAACCCATTGTGAGAGAAAATGGGTGATACAAATAAGTAAAATTATTAAGAATAGTTAATAAAATTTTAAAATATTCTTTAAAGAAATATTAAATATAAATGAATACTCTAGCATTAGGGTAAGATCAATATACTTGTCACAGAAAAAAAGACTAGCAAATTTATTAACAAAATGAAATTAATAAGATAAGGGAAAAACAATTCAAAATTTAAATAATGTTTGCTTTTCTTGACATAACGGTAGTTGTTATCAAATGAATACAGAAGAAAAATAAGAGATAAAAATATATTTATCACTAAACTAATTTTATTTCCTTCTTCATTAAAAGTAACTAAATTTTTCTATTTCTTATTAATAACTAATCTAATAATATTTTCTTTGACATCTATTTCAATCATTAAGAAAAAATATCATTTAAGACAAAAAATATGGGTAAACCAACAGGATTTTTAGAATTTGCAAGGGAATTACCAGTGGATAAAGATCCCCTTGAGAGAATTAAAAATTGGGATGAATTTCATTTGCACCTACCCGAAGAAAACCTAAAAAATCAGGGTGCCAGATGTATGGATTGCGGTACGCCGTTTTGCCATACAGGAGAGTTAATCAGTGGCATGGCTAGTGGTTGTCCTGTGAATAATTTAATTCCTGAGTGGAATGATTTGATTTACCGTGGTTTATGGCAAGAAGCCCTAGAGCGTCTCCACAAAACTAATAATTTTCCTGAATTTACAGGGCGGGTATGTCCTGCACCCTGTGAGGGTTCTTGCGTTTTAGGTATCAATAATCCCCCTGTTACCATCAAAAACATCGAGTGTAGCATTATTGACCATGGTTGGGAGCAAGGTTGGGTAACGGCTCACCCCCCTGAAAAAAGGACGGGCAAAAAGGTTGCTGTGGTGGGTTCTGGCCCTGCGGGATTGAGTGCCGCTGCTCAGTTAAATAGAGCTGGTCATTGGGTGACGGTGTATGAAAAGGGCGATCGCCCCGGGGGACTGCTCATGTATGGTATTCCTAACATGAAATTGGATAAGGAAAAGGTGGTAATACGCCGTATTGGGGTATTAGAAGAAGAAGGAATCAAATTTGTTTGTAATACCGAAATCGGTAAAGATATAACCGCAGAACAGTTGGTGCAGGATAATGATGCGGTAATCCTTTGTATTGGTGCTGGAAAACCAAGGGATTTACCCATAGAAGGCAGAGACTTAAAAGGTATCCATTTCGCCATGGACTTCCTCACCGCCAACACCAAGGCACTTTTAGACGCAAACCCAGAAGGGTTGATTTCTGCCCAAGGAAAGGACGTGGTTATCATCGGCGGTGGTGATACAGGTACAGACTGTGTTGGTACATCTGTTCGTCATGGGTGTACCGCAGTAACTCAACTAGAAATTATGCCCAAACCCCCAGAGATGAGGGCAAAAAATAATCCTTGGCCTGAATATCCTAAAATTTATCGTCTCGATTATGGACAGGAGGAAGCCGCCGCCAAGTTTGGAGAAGATCCCCGTTTTTATACCACCACAGCCACTAAATTTGAAGGGGATGATGATGGTAACGTAAAAGCTGTTCACACCGTGGAGGTGGAGTGGCAACGCAACGAAGATGGACGTTTTATCCCTAACCCCATCGAGGGAAGCGAAAAAGTAACCCCTGCCCAACTGGTGTTACTCGCCATGGGTTTCTTGGGCCCAGAGCAGTTTTTGTTAGAGCAAATGGGTTTAGAAAAAGATCACCGTAGCAATATCAAAGCTGACTATGATGATTATAGTACCAGCATTCCCAATGTGTTTGCAGCGGGGGATTGTCGTCGGGGTCAAAGTCTTGTGGTGTGGGCTTTTAACGAAGGTCGTGGAGTGGCTCAAAAGTGCGATCGCTTCTTAATGGGTTATAGCGATTTACCGAATTAAATATAGGGAAAGGAAGTAGCACGCTACTTCCCAACCAAACCTAATTCATACCCACTAACTTAGCGCTCAAATCCCATAACTTAAGAGCCTTACTTTTATCACTTGCCTCATCAGAAACCTCCTGAGCAAAAGATTCTCGTCCTTCTTTTTGACGATTACCCCAACTCCAGTAAACTCCAGAGATACCAAAATCTTCTTCCCCTACTACCATGGCAAGTCTTTCCCCTGCCAACTCCTCAGTCACATAACCCCCCGTGATATTTTTCTGGAAAACAGGGAATATTTTTTTGAATAGGGAATAGTGATTACGGAATAAAGCAGTTTCAGCCACACAACCAGGATAAAAAGAATTGAAAATAATCCCCGTAGAATCATGATAGCGACGGTGCAACTCCTTCATGGTGAGAATGTTACAAAGTTTACTATCCTTGTAGGCTTTGCCTGACTTAAATTTTTTACCACTAATCATGGAAATGGGAGCCTTAAATCCTTCCTCCATGCCTTTTAAATCTCCTAAATCTGGAGGTGCAGGAATAGGAATTTTTCCGCCCAACTCTTTTGGATTAGCCGTAACAGTACCCAAAATTACTAACCGTGGGTGAGGATTAGCAGCCTTTTTGAGATCCTCTAACATGAGGTTACAAAGAAGAAAATGCCCTAAATGATTGGTTGCCACGCTGATTTCATAACCATCTTCGCTATACATTGGCTCTTTGAGGAGGGGATAATATACCGCAGCGTTACACACCAAAGCATCGAGATTTCTGCCCGTAGCCCGAAAATCCTCCACAAACTTATGCACACTCTTGAGGGAAGCTAAATCGAGGTGAATAATTTGATAACTGTCTTCGGGGATGCCCACTTCCTTGGCTACTTTTTGGGTTTTTTCGAGGTTACGACAAGCCATGATGACGTGCCATTTTCCTGTTTTTGCGAGGGCTTTTGCCCCATATAAACCTACCCCAGATGATGCCCCAGTGATGATAACTGTTGATTTTTGAGCTTCTACCATATTTATTTGCTTTATTTTATCGCCGATAAGTTTATAAATTTTTAATCATTAATTATTTTAATAATCCCACAGAACCATATTTTCTTTTTCTAAGTTTCTTTAAGCTAGAGGTCATCTTTTTTAATATTTCTTTATTTCTCTAGTCGAGGCTCAAACTCAAAATTACCATTTTTATAATCTAAGGTTTGAACAAAAAAGTCCACTACCTCATTCTTTTCTCCAGCGATTAATACCTTTGCCTGATGTCCTTTTTCTAAGATATAGTTTCTCTCACATTGTTCGTAAGCATAGATAATTAAAATATCCCCCTTTTCACACAACAAAGCAGCACCACCATTAGGGCATATTTCCCCACTACCCTTAGTACCCGGAATAGCGTAGGTTGACCATCTTTGGGCATTATTCAAATTAGCAATTTCCACTTCTTCTAGGGGTAAAATACCTACCATTTCCATTAATTCAGGGTCAATGGTAATACTACCCACATAATTAACATTCGCTTCTGTCACCCTCACTCGATGTAACTTGGCGTGCATTAATTTAATAGTTTTCATAAAAAATAGTATAAGTTTGGCTTCAAAACATAAAAAAGTTGTCCATAACTATGCTACAGTCTCTCGACAATCTTCCCAAGAAGATGGATAATTAAGTTTGAAATTCTCAAAATTAGTCTAATACCGTCGCAAACTTATACGTAAGTGATTTAGTTAGAAAAGAAAAGATTGTACTATCTGTTGCCAAATTTTAGACATTCGGTAGCTTTAAATTGTCAAACTTAGTGTTTTTTCGCCGATAACTTTTCAAAATTATTTTATCCGTTAAGATTTTATTTTCCTTAAGATACTCAATAAAAGGTAATTTTGTAGTAGAAACTTCATGTGAATTTTACATACTTAAGTATATTTATAACTACTGATCTTAATCACAAAATATTCTTTTACGTGACAACAATTATTAAAGTATTTTACTTAAATCATTGTACGTTAATTGTTCTATTTTTACAACTATAAAAAATGTAACGTTAGTTACAAGACCTCTTAATTTGGCACTGTGTGGAGGTTAAAGAAGAAATCACTAATTGTGAAAAAAATTTAGTTGCTGATGTCTTGTTATATAAGGGGTTTAGATAGTTTTACTTTTTAACTCAGAACTGATTTTTAGTGAGGATATATTTTGTTTAACGCTAGGCTATAACCTCTGTGCCACATACTACTAAGCTGATTTTACTAATTTAAAGTCAAATATCAATAATTGCTCACACGAAGCAGTAAGAAAAACTAATTTTAACTCTCCTTCAGAGCAATTAAACTTAATTAAAAAATAATATAAATTATGGTGTTTTTAAGTTTATCAAAGTTTCATAGAAAATCTATTGACAAAACCTCGAGACTTAGCTAGGATAAGTTAGTAAATAATAAGATTTATAATTCTCAGAAGAATACTATGAAAAAATCTACTCTATCAACCCTTTTAGTTGGCGGTTTGATTGCCCCCGCTACTATGATTGGGTTAACAGCTAGGGGCGCTGATGCTGCTGCCTTTTTCCAGATTGATACTTTTGATACTGGTCGTACGTTAAATCTTGATACATTCAATGAACCGGTCAGAACATTTGGTACTACTAACAATAGTTCTTTAACTCAGACAACGGCTAATTATTCTGACTTGAATGATGTAATCGGGGGTTCTAGGAGATTAGAACTTACCAAACTAAGCGGTATTGCTTCATCTACACTAGGAGTTGCCGGTGATACACTACCCCCTGACCCTCCAGCATATCTTTCTTGGGATAATGGAAATGCACAAACCTCCGCAAAAGTTATTTGGAACGCTAACGGTAGTGGTTTAAATTTTGATGCGACACCATATTCCAGTATAGCTTTAGATGTTTTGGAGGTTGATTTGAATGTTAATGTTGAATTTGTATTAAGCGACGGTGTGAACACCACATCTTTAGCTTTAACAAATTTAGCTGCAAACACAAGAGCTTCGTTTGAATTTTCTCAATTCAGTAATCAAAGTTTCAATTTCTCAAACATTAACACTATTACGATGAATTTGACAGGTCCTGTCGCAGTAGATGCAACCTTCGATGCCTTGGGCTTCCAAGCAGTACCTGAACCTGGCACAGTTGGTGGCTTATTAGTTCTTGGTTTACTAGGGGTTGCTGGCGCTAAAAAGAGATCTCATAAAGCAGAACAAAACTAGACACAACAAATTATTCCGTAGTGATTATAGAATTTAAAAACGTTGTCTGATTAATCGGATGACGTTTTTATTTTAATGGAGAAAGGGAAATTTTGAGGAAAAGAATCCCTTTACAGAAAACTCGAATTGTGGATAAATAAAAGATACAATCAATTATCACCATGCTAAGTAAAAAACAATTTGGCATCACCATTTGTAAGTTTAATGACTACTGAAACATATATTAACCATCCCACGTTTGGACTACTTTATCGATTATGCCTCATTGAGAAACAGGAGGAATTGTTTACGACTCTCTATGCTCAAAGGCTTTTTTTTCGTGTGAAGGTTGAACAACGGGAGACTTTTTTTGAACCCCTGACGCGCTCGGAGGCGAGGTTGTTGATGGAAAGTAAGTTGAGGGGTTTGAGGAGTAATGGGGACTGGAATGCTTATAAACAGTTAAATGAGATTTACCAGCGCACTTTCCAGTAGAAATAATATAAATTTATTAAAATTTTAGCAAAACAAAAATAAATACCCCTCCTAGCCCCTCTTAAAAAGGAGGGGAGTAAATTATTCATGGCGAGTACCAAGATATAATTCACCCACCAAAGGATTATCTAACAAATCAGAACCTTTACCCTCGATCGCATCTTTACCGCTTTCTAAAACATAACCCCTATCCGCCATCATCAAGGCTTTTTTGGCATTTTGTTCCACCAAAACGATCGCCTTTCCCGTGGCATTTATCGCCTTAATTTGCTCAAAAACATCATTAACCAAAATGGGAGATAAGGCCGCCGAAGGTTCATCCAACAACAGCAAATCAGGATCCAACATCAATGCCTTACCCATGGCCAACATCTGCCTTTCTCCTCCCGACAAAGTACCAGCTTTTTGCCGAAAACGCTCCTTTAACTTAGGAAACATAGAATAAATGATCTCTTTTTGTTTTTTGCAAGAGCCAGAAAGAGTATAAGCCCCCATTTCTAAATTTTCCTCCACCGTCAAAGTAGCAAAAACATTAGAAATTTGAGGAACGTAACACATCCCTAACTTAACAATCTCATTGGACTTTAACCCCGCAATATTACGGTCTTTAAAAATTATTTCCCCTTGATTGGGAGTCAAAAGCCCAAAAATAGTTTTGGCAAGGGTCGATTTTCCCGCCCCATTAGGACCTATTACGGTGATTAATTCCCCTGGTTCAACTCGAAAATTAATGCCCTGTAAAATGTTTAAGTCTTTGATATATCCGGCATAAACATCTTTTACTTCTAATAGGTTAGTCATGAATTATAAATAGAAATAGGGGTTAACGAAAAAAGATTTGGTTAGGATAGGGAACGGGGAATAGGCAACAGGGAATGGTTTTTGTGTCCATACCTTACAGTATTGTTAAGGTTTCTATGTTTCTACCTATAATCTATTCAGTTTCCCCCAAATTAGTAAGACAAAATCAATGTAGTTTCATGGTCCATTGTCAATTGTTTAGAACCTTTCGCCGATACCAAAGTGAATGCGGTTGTCACCCTCATCATTGATACCATAGTCGATGCGGATAGGGCCCACAGGGGATTGAATCCTGACCCCTAAACCATAACCAAACCCACTACCGCTCAACCCTCGTACTTCGGCAGGTTGCCCGGGTACTGATGAACCAGAACCCAAATCGGTTCCAAAGTCGAGGAATAAGGCACCACCCACCACAGAGAATATGGGGAAGCGATATTCGGCACTAGCTTGGAGGAAGGTGCGACCATTACCAAGATCTCCTTCTCCGTAACCTCTGACGGAGTTACTACCCCCTAAAACGAAGGCTTCGTAGGGGGGTAAGTCTCCTAAAATTGTCCCTGCTTGGACGTTAAATGCAAGGGCTTGGGGGCCTTCGGCAAAGTCGAAATCGAGGAAGTTGACGGGAATATAGTGGCTGTAGTTTGCCCGAATGCGGTTAAAGAGAATATTTCCCGAACCAAGGGGAACAGTTTGCTCCATGCCCACCAAGAGGAAGTTGCCCTCTGTGGGTTGTAAACGGTTATTACGGCGATCGCGCGAAGCATTGAACCTTAAAAGGAAAAGATCATCCTGTCCTGATTCACTGAGGGATAGTAATTCATTGCCAAATTCAGCGGAGGAGCGAGGGCTGAGATCCCCATCGGTGTTTTTAATTTCTACCCTTTGGTATTGGAATCCTGCACTCAATACCCAATCAGGGCGAGTGAAAGGATCTTCGGCAATGGGACGAGAGAATGTGACTCCTGTACCTGAGCGCACTACCCGAGGGCGAGTATCCCCTATCTCGGTTCTGATGCTGTCGGTATCTGTACCATCAAAAACAAGAGAGATAGAGCGACGACGGAAAATATTGGCGGTGTATGAGGTGCGATCGGGGGTGGTGGCAATCCAAGGATCTCTTAAGCTCAGGTCAAATAATAGTTCCCTTTCTCCTAACTGAAATTCCGCCCCTAGGTTTTGATTATTACCCCCTAGGTTTTGTTGTTGATAACTCAAGGTTCCAAAAAATCCACTATTGGAACTAATACCAGCACCAGCGGCGATGGAACCCGTATTGGCTTGTACTACTTCTATGTTCATGATCACCTTAGAGGGATCTTCGGCTTCACTAAAAGAAAGACGTACATCTTGGAAAATACCTAAACCAAATACCCTTTGTAAGTCTCTTTGGGCTGTATTACGATTAAAAATATCCCCTGGTTTGAGTTGTACTTCTCTGGTGATAATAAATTCTCTGGTTTTGCCGTCAACTTCTTCGTTATCTTCGCTAAAGTATTTTACTTGTATATCTTCGATTTCTCCTTCCGCAATGGCAAGGGTAACAACCCCATCGGAGGAAACTTGAGGAGAGCTTACCACCTGAGCTAAATCGAAACCATTGTCGCTATACCAAGTATTGATGGCGGTAATGCCCTCTTGTAAATCTCGGAGGTTAATAATCTCTCCATATTGATCCCCAAAGGCTTCGTCAATGACTTCTGGGGGAATTTGAGCATCGGGGCGATCGCCCGATACCGTTTGTATTTCTACCCTTTGCAACACAGGGTTAGGTACTACGGTATAGGTAATTCTGACCCCCAAAGGAGTATCACTAGGCACTACATTGGCATTACTAAAAAAACCTGTGGCGAAAATAGCGTTAATATCTTCCTGTAGTTGAGTTCTGGTGGTAGTACGCCCTGGAGCTGTTCTAATGACGTTATAAACTAGGTCTTCTAATTCTCCCTCTACCCCTTCCACTAGCACTTCTGCCACTAATACCCTCGCTTCTTCTTCGCTCTGGGGTTGATTATTTTGAGCTAAGAGGGTTTGGGATGATGATGAAGATTGGGGGCTTGTTTCTAGGTTAGGAGATAATTCTTCTCGGTTAGATGAGCTTATTTCTAGGTTGGGGGACGATTCTTCTAGGTTAGATGAGGCTATTTCTAAATTAGGAGATAATTCTTCGTTATCTTTAACTATAATTTCTTGAGAGGTATCTTCTCCCACAAAATTTTCTGGACGGGGGGCTTTGTTTATCTCAATGTTTTGATTAGTAAACTCTTGGGGCTGATGAGGGATGGTGCTAAGGCTAAAATCTACATGGTTGGTGAGGGATGGAGTATCTTCGATTTCTACCTCTGGATTAGCTTTTAAGGGTTGACTAACCATGAAGGTGGTTAGAAACAGAAGAGCAGAAAGAATGGGAAACTTGGCTACTAGCTTTGCCATGGATGTTTTGGGGTGAAATACACCATGATGATTATGGTTAGTAGCTTTTAAGTTTAAGGTCATTTTTTCTGCTTTTTGGGCGGTTTTCTTTTTTTGCACTACAGAGGTAGAATTTTGCTTTTTTTTTCTCATTTTGTTGTTGCTCACAGCCACACACCAAGTTTTTTAGTAATAAAAATAATTGTCTTTAATATACTAGCTATTTTCTAGTTTTTCAATTTGAGTTAGGACTCTAGTTTGTACTTTTTGATAGGCAGATTCTACCTCTCCCAAGTCTTTCCTAAATCTATCTTTGTCCATGACTCTTTTTTCTTGATCTTGTTCCTGATTATCCCATAGACGACAGGTATCTGGACTTATTTCATCGGCGAGTAGTATTGCGCCTTGAATATCTGTGCCAAATTCGAGTTTAAAGTCAACTAGGGTAATTTGACAACTATTAAAAAATTCGATGAGGTGTTGATTAATGGTTTTAGCGAGGGTTTGTAGTTGTTTAATTTGCTCGTCAGTGGCAAGGTTTAATAATGCTAATCTGTCGGGGGTGAGCAAAGGATCTTGGAGGGCATCATCTTTGAGGTAAAATTCTACGAGGGGATTGGGTAGTATTTCTCCTTCGGGTAAGCCCGTTTCTCGGCAAAGGCTACCAGCGGCGATATTTCTCACTACAACCTCTAGGGGAATTATCTTTACTGCTTTGACAAGCATTTCTCGCTCGGAGGTTTTTTCGATAAAGTGGGTAGAAATGCCTTTTTTTTCGAGGTATGCTAGAAGGGCAGATGCGATCGCACAGTTCACTTTCCCTTTATCGGTGATAGTACCTTTTTTCTGAGCATTAAACGCGGTAGCCGAATCTTTATAATAGGTTAAATAAACCTGCTCATCATCGGTAGGGTAAATAATTTTCGCTTTACCTTCATATAATTTTTCTTTTGCATTCATAGGAATAAAGTCAATAAATTAAAGTTTAATTGTCCATTGTCCATGGTTCATTGTCAATTGCTTAAAACCTTACCCCTAAGTTCTTGATTTAACCAATAAGTGTTACTAGATAAAGATTTTAAATTTTGGGGGGTAACTTGCCAACACTGCCTAGGAGAGAATAAAATTAATTCTGCCTTTTCCCCTTGTTGCAAACTAATGGGCTTTTGATTGAGACAACGGAGAGGATTAACGCTGAGGGCTTCCCAGAGTTTAAGGGCGCTGATTTGCCTAGTATCCACAAGGTTTTCCCATAATAAAGGTAATACTAACTCATAACCGATCGCCCCAGAGGGTGATTGAGCAAAAGCGACAGTATTTTCTTCATAGGTATAAGGGGTGTGGTCAACGGCGATCGCATCTATGACTCCATTTTTTATGCCTTCTACTAGGGCTAGACGGTCATTTTCTGCCCCTAAAGGGGGTTCTAACTTCAAATTTGGGTCGTAACTCTCTACCGCCTCACTATTGAGCAAAAGATGATGCCAATTAACACTGGCCGTAATGGGTAAACCCTCCTCCTTTGCCCGTTCAATCAACTTTACTCCTCGCTCGGTGGAAACCCTCATCAGATGCACCTTTGTTTTCGTCAGGCCGACCAATTCAACGATAGAGGCGATCGCAATGGTTTCACTCACTGCAGGACAACCCATCAAACCCAAGCGCACAGAGGTACTATTTTCCCGTACCACCCCAGCCCCCCGCAACTGCATATTACACGGGGAAAGAGCCACAGGTAAATCAAACGGGTGAGCATATTCCAACATCCTTCGTAACAACAAAAGATTGTCACAGGGCATATTATCCGTAAAACCCACTACCCCAGCCTCCGCCAAAGAAGCCAACTCCGCAATCACCTCCCCTTTCAAGCCATTGGTTAACGCTCCCCACAGGTAAAACCGAGAAGATAAATCCCTCACCCTTGCCTCCAAAAAAGCACAAGTAGCAGGATTATCCATCACAGGACTCGTATTAGGCAAAATAGCAGTGCGACTAAATCCCCCCGCCTCCATAGCACCCGCAAGACTTTCTAAAGTTTCCCTTTCCTCATAACCAGGCTCACCACTAATACTATATATATCCACCAACCCCGGCCCTAGAATCAAACTATCCCCCTCCATCACCTCTACCGACTCGGCATCATAACCAAGATTATTGCCCACTTGCTCAATCTTGCCATCTATCACCAAAACATCAGTAACATTATCCACTGCACAAACAGGATCTAATATTCTCACCTGTCGATAAATTCGAGAGTTAGGTTTCACCGTCATTAACACTTTTACTTATGAGGGAGCAGAAAATCTTTTTTTCTCTTCCTTGTCCGACTTACCATTTTACGTTCAAATCTCCTCCTCTTCAAAATTAATTTTTGTAAACAAAACAGCAAAATGTAGCATTTTATACAGAAATAATGTTTAAATAGGATCAATTAAGAAAAAACTTTAACGAAATTGATAGATAGGAGAAAAAATATGAATACCGAAAACCAAGCCCGTCGTCTCATGATGCGTCATCACCACGCTATAAAAAATCGTCAACAATCCATGTTAGGAAGAGTTGCCTCAGAAATCGGTATGGATATTGATGCTTCTCAACATTGTCAAGGTACTCAGGGTAAACCTAATTCTAGCTTTCGTGTTACCTACGATCGCAGCGGTGCTTCTTTTAGCTAGAAAAAAATATATTGATTGATTATTTTTCATTGTTGTTAATTTCCAATTCATGATGGTTAATTTACTCTAGGGGCGTAGTATTCTGCGTCTCTGTTTTTTTTGTAAAAATGTGTAATGAGTAGCTCTTGGTAAACTACTGTAAAATACTAAGTATTGCCTTTACGAAATAACGGGAAAATGATCAACAGTAAAATTACCTTATACAACAGTCTTTCCAATCGAGAAGAAGAATTTAACACCGTCTGCGAAAATGAAGTAAAAATGTATTGTTGTGGTATTACTGTTTATGATTACTGTCATTTAGGTCATGCCCGTACTTGTATTGTATGGGATGTGGTGAGAAAATATTTACAATGGCGCGGCTACAAAGTTACTTATATCCAAAACTTTACTGACATAGACGATAAAATTTTAAACCGTGCTAAAAAAGAAAATAGCTCCATGGAAGAAGTATCGGAGCGTTTTATCAAAGCCTACTTTGAAGACATGGAAAGGCTAAATGTAACCCCTGCCAACGCTTATCCCCGTGCTACCCATGCCCTTGATGGCATCAAAAAATTAGTGTGGGAATTAGAGCAAAAAGGCTATGCCTACGAAAAAGGAGGAGATGTTTATTATTCTGTCCATAAGTTTGCTGACTATGGCAAATTATCAGGGCGTAAACTAGAAGACTTACAAGCAGGGGCAGGGGGTAGAATAAATCAGTCGGGGGTAGAAAAAGAACATTCCTCTGATTTTGCCCTCTGGAAATCTGCCAAAGCAGGGGAGCCTAGTTTTGATTCCCCTTGGGGTAAAGGGCGCCCTGGCTGGCACATCGAATGTTCTGCCATGGTAAGGGATATGTTGGGGGAAACCATTGATATTCATGCGGGGGGCAATGACCTTATTTTTCCTCACCATGAAAACGAAATTGCCCAATCAGAAGCTGTTACAGGTAAATCTTTGGCTAACTATTGGATGCACAATGGCATGGTAAAGGTTGAAGGGGAAAAGATGTCTAAGTCTTTGGGTAATTTTATTACCATCCGAGAGCTTTTAGAACAATATGAGCCTATGGCGGTGCGGTTGTTTGTCTTACAGGCTAATTATCGTAAGCCCATCGATTTTACTAAGGATGCCATGGAGTCGGCTACCAATGGTTGGCATACCCTAGGAGAAGGTTTACAATTTGGTTTTAAGCATGGAGAAGCCTTAAATTGGACAGAAAAAACCCAACATACCATGATTAAATCGGTTCAGGAGCGTTTTTGTCAAGAGGTGGATCGAGATTTTAATTTTGCGGCAGGGGTAGCCATTTTATTTGATTTAGCAAAAGATTTGCGTCGGGAGTCAAATATTATGATTCATGAGGGCAAAACCACCACATCATCTCAAGAGTTGGGAGATAAATGGCATACTTTAATGACTTTGGCTGATGTGTTAGGGTTAAAGCTAGATGCAGTACAATCTGATACGACTTCAGCCCAGATGAGCGATGAGGAGGTAGAAAATCTTGTGCAGGAAAGAATTACTGCCCGTAAAAATAAAGATTTTGCTCAGGGCGATCGCATTCGGGATATATTAAAAGAACAAGGAATCACCCTCATTGACGGGGCTGGAGGTGTGACAAAATGGCATCGCTGAAACAATAATTAAAAGTGTTGGAATGTAGGACAGGTATAATAGATTATGATACCTCCCTCTTACCTTATACCTGTTCTTTTCTTCTCCATTTTCTACTATGAAAAATAAGGTTAAACAAATTAACGTTGGTTTAGTTGCCCTGATAATTTTTGCTTATTTGGGTAACTACTTTAACCTAAGATTATTTTTTGGTGTAGATTTTATTTTTGGAACTATTTTTGTGTGGTTAATTTCTTACTATTATGGTAAGTTTTGGGGTACTGTCGCAGGTTTTATTGCAGGGGTACATACCTACTTTTTATGGGGACATATTTACTCTGTTATTCTTTACACCCTTGAAGCCTTTACAGTTAACTTTTTTTGGCAAAGAAAATCTAAAAGTTTAGTTCTATTAACTACTTTATTTTGGTTAATTATTGCAACTCCTCTAATTATCATATCTTATTTGTACATTTTAAAAGTATCGTTACTAGGGGTGCTTTTAATTATTCTTAAACAGACTATAAATGGCATTTTAAATGCGATTATAGCCAGTATATTTATTTACTATTTCCCTTTAAATAAGATATTAAAAGTTCGTACTAAAAAGTTAGTTTTACCTTTTGAGCAAACCCTATTTAATTTATTAATTATTTGCACTTTTATTCCTCTGCTATTATTTAGCATTATAGCGAGTAATCATCAGTTACAAGAAATAGAAGGTCAGATAATTTCTAGGTTAAATCAAGTATCGGAGAGTTTTACTAATAAAATTAATTTATGGCAACAAGAAAATCAAAGGGCGATCGCCCTGTTAGCCGAAAAAGAGTCCAGTAATGGAGATGATAATAGAGAAAATAACCTTTCTTTAATAGTAAATATATTACCCTATTTTGACACAATTTACGTTACTGATGAACAAGGAATTATTATCGATGCTGTTTCTAAATATCAAGTTAGAAGAACAGAATTAATCGGAGTAGATATAAGTAATACAGATCATTTTATTATTTCAAAATTTAATGGACAAAATTTAATTACCGAACTTCACAGCGATATAGGAAATGAAAATCAACACATCGGTTTTGTTAGTTCTATTACCAAAAATAGTCAATGGTCTGGTCTTGTTTATGGAGCTATTAATATTAACTCTCTTCAAACATTTCTTAATGAAAATGCTACAGTTTTTCAAACTGATATGTACCTTTTAGGGCAACAAAATAAAATTCTTTTTAGTGCTAGTTCTCACCACACAGAAAATCAGTTTTTTAGCTTAGAAACTGATGATAATTATGAAGTGCGATCGCCCCGTTACAACAACCAATATCCAGACGAAGGCATCTATCAATCTTTACCCATAGTGCGAGGAATGCCCATCATGTCTCGATGGAGAGAATCAAGCTATTTTAAACAAATACCCATCCCCGAAAACCTCCCCCTAGACATTATCAGTAGCGTTCCCACCCGTCCTTATGTAGATAGTCTGCAAAGATATTATGTAAGACTCCTTACCATCATGATGGTAATAGTTTTAATTACCTTTTTCCTAGCGTACAAAATCAGTCAAAACATAGTTAAACCAATCAAAAGTTTAACAAAAATCACCACAGACTTACCAGAAAAAATTACCAGCGACCAATCCCTAGAATGGGAAAAAACCACCATCAAAGAAATAGAAATTCTCAGCAGCAATTATCAATCAATGATAATAGTGTTAAGGGAAAAATTTACCCAACTCAGAGAATCAAAAGAAAACCTTGCCATCAGGATAGCAGAGCGCACCAGAGAACTACAACTAAATACCGAAAAACTAGAATTACAGATAGAAAAAAAACAAGAAATAGAACAAAGACTAAGGGAAAAAGATGAACGTTATGAACTAGCCGTTTCAGGTACCAACGACGGTATCTGGGATTGGAACTTAAACACCAACGAAGTTTATTACTCCCCCGCATGGATGCGCATTATCGGCTACGAAGAAAACCCCCTTCCTAGTATCCTCGATACTTGGTTTGAACGCATTTATCAAGAAGATAAAGAAAATAATCTCCAAGAAATATACCTCTACTTAAACAGCAAAAAAGAACTATATCAAAACATTCACCGCCTCAAACATCGTAACGGTGAGTATGTATGGGTACAAGCCAAAGGAAAAAGAGACTTCGACAGTAACGGGAAACCCTATCGCCTAGTAGGTACCATTACCGACATCACCGACAAAGTAAAAGTAGAACAAGAATTAAGAATTGCCAAAGACCAAGCAGAGGCAGCTAACCTCGCCAAAAGTCAATTCTTAGCCACCATGAGCCACGAAATCCGCACTCCCATGAATGCCGTCATCGGTATGACAGGCTTACTCCTTGATACAGAATTAACCCCAGAACAACAAGAATTTACCGAGATTATCCGCACCAGTAGCGATAGTTTGCTCAGTATCATCAACGACATACTAGACTTCTCCAAAATTGAATCAGGAAAACTAGAACTAGAAAAACAACCCTTCTCCCTCTATCAAGTAGTAGAAGAATCCCTGGACTTATTAGCCCCCAAAGCATCCCAAAAAAATATCGAATTAGTTTACTTCCTTGATCCGGACATTTCCCCATCCATCATTGGTGATGTCACTCGTTTGCGACAAGTATTAGTAAACCTGCTCAGTAATGCCGTCAAATTTACCCCCAAAGGAGAAGTTATTTTATCCGCCAACATCGACTCTCCCCATCTTTCTGATAGTCAACAAGGTTACTTATTGTTTGTGGTAGAAGACACGGGTATTGGTGTTCCCAGTAACCGCATGGACAAATTATTTAAAGCCTTTTCCCAAGTAGATGCCTCCACCACTCGTAACTATGGCGGCACAGGATTGGGTTTAGCCATCTGCCAAAAATTAGTTAACCTAATGGGGGGTAGAATGTGGGTAGAAAGTCAAGGTCATGTGGCAGGAGATTGCCCTCCTCAATGGCAAATTACCTCCCATAGCGATACAAAGGGTTCAAAATTCTGTTTCACTATCAAAACCAGATTTTCCAGTGACATCCCTAGCTCTATGGAAACGAACAATTCACTGCTCAGAGGTAAAAAAGTTTTAGTGGTGGATGACAATGAAATTAACCGTCGTATGTTGCTCAGTCAGTGCCATAAATTTGGACTAGAAGTATTCGTTACCGCTTCAGGGGAAGAAACCCTCACCCTCATTGATCAAGAGCAACCAGACATCGACTTAGCCATTCTTGATATGCAAATGCCAAAAATGGATGGGGTAACCCTTGCTAAAGCTATTAGTGCCACGGAAAAATATCACTCAACTCCTTTGATATTATTGAGTTCCATCGGACACGCTGAAATCGAAAAAGCCCTCGAGCAAGTCAATTGGGCGGCAACCCTCATTAAACCCATAAAACAATCAAGACTTTATTATATCTTGTCCAAAATTATTCAAAATCCTGCCCTCAAAGCAAAGCCAGATCAACTTTCTCCTATTTCCTTAACCGATTCCATGGGAGGACAAGAATTGGCCATTACAACTCCTTTAAAGATACTCATTGCCGAAGATAATATTATCAATCAAAAGGTAATTACTAATATTCTTAAACGTTTGGGGTATCGTGCTGATGTGGTAGCCAATGGTTTGGAGGTATTAGATACCCTCCGCCGCCAATCCTATGACCTCATTTTAATGGATGTACAAATGCCAGAAATGGATGGTTTAACCGCTACTCGTCAAATACGGACTCTCTGGAATAGTGCGAGTAATGATTTTTACGGACAACCCCCTCAAATTATTGCCATGACAGCTAATGCCATGGAAGGGGATAGAGAGAGGTGTATTGAGGCAGGAATGAATGATTATTTATCGAAACCTGTAAGGGTGGAAGCTCTTATTGAAAAGTTAAAAACCGTGAAACGATCTGATTCTGCCGTTATATTTAATAATAGTTATCAGAAAGAAAAACCTGTTATCAAGCGCTCAATGACTGAACTAGATCCAAATATAATTGCTGAATTAAAGGACATGATAGGGGAGGAAGATTTTGAAGAGGTTTTCCAAGATTTAATTAATTCCTATTTAGAAGATAGTCCTAAGTTAATGGAAGGTCTTAAATTAGGGGTAGAAAAACAAGACCTAGCACAAATTAAAATTAGTTCTCACACTCTTAAGTCTAGTAGTGTTACTTTGGGAGCTACCTATTTATCCGACTTGTGTCGTCAAGTGGAAGCCCACACCTCCGATGGCAACATGAAGGCAATGGGGGAGTTATTGCCCTTGATTTTGACGGAATATGACCATGTGGAGGATTTGATGAAGGAGCAGTTACAGAAGTTAAACTGATTGATGGGTTAGGGAAGGGATTTTATAGTTATTATGAATGATTTTGCCGTCTGAAAATTGGATGGCTCGGTTGGTGAGTTGGGCAACTTCGTGTTCGTGGGTAACTAAGATTATGGTCATTCCTTCTTGGTTTAAGTCCTCAAAAATTTTCATTACTTCTTTGGTTGTTTCTGAATCTAAGGCTCCTGTGGGTTCGTCGGCGAGGAGGATTAGGGGTTTATTGACGATCGCCCGGGCGATGGCAACCCGCTGTTGTTGTCCTCCCGAAAGCTGATTAGGACGGTTATGGAGACGATTTTCTAAACCAACTTTTGTCAGGGCTTCCACTGCTCTGGCTTTTTGTTCTTCGGGAGATACCCCCGCATATTTCATGGGTAAAATTACATTTTCCAAAGCACTTAATTGGGCTAAAAGATGGAATTGCTGAAACACAAAACCGATTCTTTGATTGCGAATTATGGCTAGTTGCCGAGATGATAAGGAAGCCACATTATCCCCATTAAGATAATATTCCCCCTTGGTAGGTCTATCTAAACAACCTAAAATATTCATCATCGTAGATTTACCAGAGCCAGAAGTTCCCATAATAGAACAGTATTCTCCCGGCTCAATGGTTAAATTTACATCGGACAGGGCAACCACTTCTGTGTTACCACTGCCATAAATTTTATAGATATTTTCTAACTTGATTAAACAATTATCTAAACTAGAATCTTTGTTTTCCATTCTCTAAGTAAGGTTCGACCATGAATTATACTTACTTGCATAGTAAGCTAAAATCGACTCTAGTTGTTCGTTTTCCTTGGTAGGGAGATCCCCATCATACTCTATCAGTAAGCCCCCCACCTGACTTTGTAAATATTCAAATTCTTGGGAGGTTTGTTCTAATAAACTTACTTCAATGCCTTTTATCTGTCTTAGATGAGCCGCCACTTCCCTATATATAGCCAACGGAAGGCGATCGCACCTTATCTTTCTTTGTACTCTTTCCATGTATTACTCCTGCACACAATAAAATGATCATCAAAACTAAGTATTAAGACTGCGCCTCAGTCACGGGAGCAGGTTGCCCCACTTGACGAGTAACCCTCTTACCCATTTCCTCAAAAATCACAGTACCTTCTAAAGCACCTAAATTTCTTTCTACGAAATATAATCCCTCCTTCAACCGCACCGACTGACCTTCAGCAGGGTTAATATTAATAGCCCTAACCATTACCATACCATCAGTACCCATAAGAGACTCTCCCACCCTTACCGTGCGAGTAGAACCTCCCTCAGGAGTAGAAATGATCGCAACATTCTGTCCATTCACATCCATCACCCCAGAAATCAAAATTCTTTCTGCAAAAGTCGGTGGTGGTGGGGGAGGAGGAGCAACTTCCCCAGGTGCAATAGGAACTCCATCTGGTCCAATAATGGTGCCATCAGGGCCTACGGTGCTTCCTGGAGGTAAAGGAATTCCACCAGGTCCTACGATAGTTCCATCGGGTAATGTTGTCCCTGGAGGAAGAGGGGCTCCATCAGGTGCCATAGCGCCGGGAGGAGTTCCACCGGGGGGGACTGTTCCAGGGGCAGTTCCATCAGGTTGTGTAGTGGCACCATTTTCTATTTCTTGAGGAACTGTTTGAATAGTTACCCGGGGTCCCGTTGGCAATGCAAAAGGATCACTTCTGCCATCTTCGATTTGTCTTAACCTAGTCTCAGGATCCGTAGAAGGAATTATACCCCCAACCGTACCCACCGCCACAGGAACATCAAAATCTTCCCCATCGTCTTGGGGTTCTTGGGCTGGGGGAATAGGAGGAATATCTTGGGAAAAATCATCCTCATTATTACCAATGGTACATCCCCCCAAAAATAACAAACTAGAGAGCAATAAAATAGATATTTTATTCATAGAAAAAAAGTGAATTTTGATAGACTATTTTAACAATAATCCTTAAATATATTTTACTCAAATTCATCTTGTTGGATCATTCCTCTCATGCTACTAATACCTTTTTTGATGCGACGGGACACAGTAATAACACTAACCCCCAAACGCTCTGCGGTTTCTTTTTGGGTTAAATCTTGTAAAAAAACAAATTCTAATACTTTGCGAGTAGTATCTTCTAATTGAGATAAAGCACCTTGAATTCTGATCTTATCTTCTTCTACTAACTGAAAACTATGGTACTGAGAATCTGGGAGCATTTCCCCAAGAGTAGATCTATCCTCATCCTGACTAGTTTTCGCATCAAGGCTCAGAGGCTCTCTATTTCTATAAGCTAGTTTTACCTCTTGCCATTCCCCTAAGGATACTCCTAATTTTCTGGCAATTTCGTGATCATTAGGCTGACGTTTTAACTCTTCTCTCAACTCTCTGACCACACGATTCGCTTTATTTTTTAATTCTAAACAACGACGGGGAATCCTGACAGAATAACCTTTATCTCTGAGATAATGTTGAATTTCTCCCCGAATGTAGGGAAGGGCAAAAGAACTAAAAGCAAAACCTTTTTCTATGTCAAATCTTTCGATCGCCCTTAGTAAACCGAGACTACCAACCTGTAACAAATCATCAAAATTTTCTTGACATTGATTTGTCCAATGGGATGCCTCTTTTTTTACCAAACCTAAATTTAACTCTACAATACGATTGCGAACTCTTTGATCCTTGTTTTCGGCGTAGAGCGCAAATAATTCCTCGTTGGCTGTTTTGTACTGAGTGGTAGATTTTATGGGCATTTTCTTATCTCTGCTTATGAAATTCTTATCCAAATTATCCGATGGCTGTCTCGGTAATAACTTAGTTAGGCTAACGAATCTTTCAAGACACGTTTACATCATATGTTACTTTCATCTATTTACACAACCGTATTTTTACTGTTTTTGTTTACTCTAAAAAATGCAATACTTAGCTATTTTTACGGACACTTTACAAATATTTATTAAGTTTTATAACTTATGACTAAAGATTCTTTTATTTTGTTATATTTAATACCACTATATCATATTTATATCGCTATGGTAGTCTAACTGCACTTATAAGATATGCCAAATAACAGGAAAAGGTAAATCTATTTATGAAACAAGCCTCACACTCTATTACTTATCAATTATGAAGAATTGATTTTAGGCATTTTTGTACGATGGTTGCATAGTCATAATCATTAATAATTAATGATATTTTTTCAAGACATAAAGCTTTTTTCTTTCAAATTATTGGTAATACTTTATTCTCAATTTATTTATAATTGCTATCTTTATTTTTGATAGTTAACAAGTTTTAAAATAATTTTTATTTAGTCACTCAATTCATTGTGGGTAATACCAATGAACCGCTCACAATGTAAAATATATAATTGCCCTAAAATCCTTTTGATTTGATGTTTCAACTACGAGCGCCCTTTAAACCCACAGGAGACCAACCCACCGCCATCAAATCCATCATCGAAGCCTTGGAAAATGGCGATCGCTTCCATACCCTTTTAGGGGCAACGGGTACAGGCAAAACTTATACGGTGGCAAATGCGATCGCCCATCACCAAAAACCCACCTTAGTTTTAGCCCATAATAAAACCCTCGCTGCCCAATTATGTGAAGAATTAAGGCAGTTTTTCCCCCACAATGCCGTGGAATATTTCGTTAGTTATTACGACTATTATCAACCAGAAGCCTACATCCCCGTTACCGATACCTACATCGAAAAAACCTCATCCATCAATGATGAAATCGATATGTTGCGCCACTCCGCTACCCGTTCATTATTTGAGCGTCAAGATGTAATTGTGGTGGCTTCTATCAGTTGCATTTATGGTTTGGGTATCCCCTCAGAATATTTAAAAGCCTCGGTGAAACTGACCGTTGGGCAAGAATATGACACCCGCCAACTATTACGAGATTTAGTAACCATTCAATATACCCGTAATGACATCGAACTAGCACGGGGTAGTTTTCGACTCAAAGGGGATGTTTTAGAAATCGTTCCCGCCTACGAAGATCGAGTAATTCGCCTTGATTTTTTTGGAGATGAAATCGACTCAATTTCCCTTTTAGACCCCGTAGATGGCTCATTTATCCAGCAATTAGAAAGGATTAATATCTACCCCGCAAGACACTTTGTTACCCCCCAAGATCAGTTAGAAAGTGCGATCGCCTCTATCAAAACAGAATTAGAAATTAGACTAATAGAACTAGAAAAACAAGGAAAATTAGTAGAAGCCCAACGACTAAAACAAAAAACTCGCTACGACTTAGAAATGTTGCAAGAAGTCGGCTACTGCAACGGCGTAGAAAACTATTCTCGTCACCTAGCAGGAAGACAACCGGGAGAATCTCCCGAATGCTTAGTAGATTATTTCCCCAAAGACTGGTTATTAGTGGTAGATGAATCCCATGTTACCGTACCACAAATTAGGGGAATGTATAACGGAGATCAAGCTAGAAAAAGAGTCTTAATTGATCACGGTTTTCGACTCCCTAGCGCGGCAGATAATCGCCCCCTCAAAGCAGAGGAATTTTGGCATAAAGTTCATCAATGTATTTTTGTTTCGGCTACCCCTAGCCAGTGGGAAATTGAACAATCAGAAAGTAATATTTCCCAACAAATAATTCGTCCTACAGGTATTTTAGACCCAGAAATATTTATTAGACCTACCGAAAATCAAATTGATGATTTATTAGGAGAAGTCAAGAAAAGAATAGCTAAAAAAGAGCGGGTATTGATTACTACCCTTACTAAAAGAATGGCAGAAGATTTAACCAATTATCTTCAAGAAAGAGATATAAAAGTTCGATATTTACACTCCGAAATCCAGTCTATTGAAAGAATAGAAATCATACAAGGTTTGAGGGCAGGAGAATTTGATATTCTCATCGGGGTGAACCTACTCAGAGAAGGTTTAGACTTGCCTGAAGTATCTTTAGTAGTCATTATGGATGCTGATAAGGAAGGTTTTTTACGATCAGAAAAATCTTTAATTCAAACCATCGGACGTGCCGCCCGTCATGTTAATGGGGAAGCCATTTTGTATGCAGATAACTTAACCGATAGCATGGAAAGAGCTTTAAATGAGACAGAAAGAAGAAGAAAATTACAGTTAGCTTATAATAAAAACAATAATATTATTCCTCGGTCAATTAGTAAAAAATCTAGTAGTTCTATTTTAGAATTTTTAGATATAACCCGTCGTTTGAATAGTGAACAATTAGAAACGGTTTATAATCATATTGAAGAAGTAACCCTAGATAAAATTCCCGATTTAATTAAACAATTTGAAGAGCAAATGAAAACTTATGCTAAGGAATTAGAATTTGAAAAAGCGGCAGAAATGAGAGATAAAATTAAAAATTTAAGGGCAAAATTAAGAACTAATTAACTGGAGTGAGGGATAACATTTATATTGTTTTTAAAGTCCGAAATTTAAAAGGGCTAGAAAACTAGCCCTTTATTTTTGATAAAAAATCGAGTGACGTTCCAATCATCAAAGATGAAGGATTTTTGGGCTGAACTGGCTCCTTTCACTAACGCTACTCACGAGTCTTACGGGTTCATGGCTAGGCTTTGCAACCTACTCCTCAAGCGTTAAATTCCCGTCCGCCCGACGGTATGTATCTAAGATAACATATTGGATCTTGCATAAACAAGGAGAGTTTTTTGTTGAGTTTTTTAAGTTCAACTTGCCTCGTAAATCAGTCTCTCTATTCTTCTAAATATAATTAGAAATATCTTCGTTGCAATCATCGGCAAGATAGGAAAGGGAGCGAAATCTTAAGCCCACCAATTGTTCGTAGAGGGGATTTAGCTTACACATGGGGGGAATATGGACTATTTTCTTGCCAAATAGTTTAATATCTCTTTCAAAGGGGCATTGGGGAGGGATCATTTTACAAAGGAAACGAGCTACTCTAGGATCATCTATATCCATGCCATCCAGCCATTTTTTGACGGGATTGAGAACATCGATCGCACCTTCGCCTTTTCCTTGGGCAATGGTGTTATCATCTTTGTTTGTGGGATTCCAAAGGGTGGCTTCTAAGGACTTAAGGGCTTCTATGTCCAAGTCTAGGGCTTTGTGAAAACTATGGACAGCATCGGCTTCGGCTTGGGAATATACCCCATTGGCGATCGCCATCATTACCGCTGTACGCAAAAAGTTTTCTCTGATATCTGTATCTTCTCCCAATTCTGTAGCTAAATCTTGGGGAGAAATAGGTTCTAAATCACCTAGATTGGTGTTGGGCATCAATTCATATTGGGTTAAACTAGCTATTAAATCCTGCTCTTCGGGGTCAAAATGACCATCTGCATAGGCAACCGTTAACAACCCCCTTAGCCAAGCGGTTATGGTGCGATCGTCTAATTTTTGTATCTCACTAGTGACAACCGCCGAACTATTGTTATTTGTATTCATGATGACAGATAGAAAATCTAAACTACCTCTAATTCTATACAATGAATCCTAATTTCAAAATACGGAAATCAGTAACAATTGGGGTGGACTTTATAACGTGTTGTAATTAGGGAAGGATAGTTTTTTTTATTTTTTTTATATCGATTCGTTAGAGTCTCATCCGTCATGAGATGAATTTTAGTCAAGAACAAGTTAGAAATAAAAAATTAAAGATAAAATCCAAAGAGAATAAAACCTCATAGTTATCAATTTTGAACGTCCCTAGGGTATAATATTCAATCACATTCGATCTGTAAATATTAGGTGATGTCTGAGAAATTTTCCCGCCGTACTAAAATTGTAGCAACCGTCGGTCCTGGTTGTGCGAATCCCGAAACATTGCGCAAAATGATCCTTGCTGGCGCCAATACTTTTCGTCTCAACTTTTCCCATGGTACCCACGAAGTCCATCAAAGTAGTATTCGGATGATTCGCCAAGTGGAAAATGAGCTTAATCGTCCCATTGGTATTTTACAAGATTTACAAGGCCCTAAAATTCGGTTAGGTAAATATGAATGTGGTTCTATTGAATTACATGAGGGCGATCGCTATGTACTCACCAGTAGGGATGTAAAATGTGATGATAAAATTGCCTGTATTAGTTACGAACATCTAGCAGAAGAAGTTCCCCTCAATGCCAGAATCCTTCTTGATGATGGTAGGGTGGAAATGGTAGTAAAAGAAATTGATAAAGAAAATAGAGATCTTCATTGTCAGGTAGTGGTAGGGGGTGTACTCTCCAGCAACAAAGGAGTTAACTTCCCCAACGTTTATTTATCCGTCAAAGCCCTAACGGAAAAAGATAAAAAAGATTTAATGTTTGGGTTAGATCAAAGGGTGGACTGGGTAGCCCTTAGTTTCGTGAGAAATCCCCAAGATGTCTTAGAAATCAAAGATTTAATTGCCAGTGCCGGAAAATCTACCCCCGTCATTGCCAAAATAGAAAAACACGAAGCCATTGAACAAATGGAGGAAATTCTTTCTCTGTGTGATGGGGTTATGGTCGCAAGGGGAGATTTAGGGGTTGAATTACCCGCTGAGGACGTTCCCATTTTACAAAAACGCTTGATTCGTACCGCTAATCGTTTGGGTATTCCCATCATTACCGCCACTCAAATGTTAGACAGTATGGCAAATAGTCCTAGCCCCACTAGGGCAGAGGTTTCTGATGTTGCTAATGCCATTTTGGATGGTACCGATGCAGTAATGCTTTCCAATGAAACGGCGGTGGGTAAATATCCTGTTCAAGCGGTGGCTACCATGGCAAAAATTGCTAGACGCACCGAGGAAGAAAGGGATTCCATTGCCCCCCATATGCTCACCCAAATGGATAGTCAAAATATTCCCAATGCCATTTCTGGGGCAGTCGGGCAAATTGCTAAACAGCTTAAGGCTAGTGCCATCATGACTCTTACAAAAACGGGTGCAACGGCTCGTAACGTGTCCAAATTTCGCCCGAAAACACCAATTTTGGCGATCACCCCCCACGTGAGCATTTCCCGTCAACTACAGCTTGTCTGGGGAGTAAAACCTTTATTATTGTTGGATATGCCAGGTTTAAAACAGGTTTTCAGTTCGGCTATTGAGTTGGCAAGGGAAGAGGAGTTGTTAGAAGATGGTAATTTGGTGGTAATGACCGCAGGGACTTTACAGGGGGTAGCAGGTTCCACGGATTTGATTAAGGTGGAGATTGTAAAGGGTTTACTTAGCGAGGGCCTTGGTATCGGGCAAGGGGTCATTACTGGGCGCACCAAGGTAATCCATGATGTTAATAACCTTACTAATTTTAATCAGGGGGATATTTTGGTGGCGAAAGGCACGGATAATAATTATGTAGATGCCATGCGTTTGGCTAGTGGTATTATTACCGAGGAGGGTGGAGTGCGATCGCACGCTGCCCAGATAGGAATGCGCCTTGGTATTCCCGTTATTGTAGGAGTTAAAGATGCAACTACTGTTATCCGTGATGCTAGTTTTGTAACCATGAAAATTGAACAGGGCTTAGTTTATCTTGGTACTGATGGCAGTCAAGATGGGGTAGATTAATGGATAATTGAGAATGGATAATAAATAAAAACTCAAGTAAGTTGATTATCTATTCTCACTTGATAATCTTCTGAGCTTAAAAATGTCTCAATAACCTCAAAGTTATCTGACTCATGATCAACCATGAGAATAGAACAGTTTTTCATGGATGTCAGAAGACTAAATCAATTTTACTTTAATCCATAAATTACTTTTGATAATATAATAATATAATCAGCATTTCAAATTAATTACCAAGGTAAAATAGAACCATCCCAAGAGAAAAACTTTCCGTGATCATCCTTGTTTAAAGCATTAATTATTGATAGTAATTGGGAAGTGCAACGCTCCACAGAAAATAACTTTTCAGGGACAACATTTCCTTGAAACGGTTTTGATAATTTTGTATCAGTCGTTCCGGGATGCAAAGCCACCACAATAGTTTTTTTACTCACTCTATTGTATTCGATCGCAATATTTTTGAGAAACATATTAAGAGCAGATTTGGAAGCACGATAACCATACCAGCCCCCCAAATAATTGTCCTCTATGCTTCCCACTTTCGCCGATATGGTGGTAAAAATGCTAATTTCTGAATGTTTTAACAAAATCAATAAATGTTTAGCTAACAAGACAGTGGGAATAGAGTTGACCTGAAAATAACGTAATAAGTTGTCGTTATTGATATGTTTTAAACTTTTTTCTGGTTCAATTTCTTCTTCATGGAGGATGCCGACACAGTTTATAACTAGGTGTAGTTTATTAGCTGTCGATTTTATTTTTTCTACTATGTTAACAATGTCTTTTTCTTGGGTAATATCTCCTTGTAAACAGACAATATTATGAGGATACTCTTTTTGTAAATTAAATAATTCTTGTGCAGTATTTTGATTTCGATATACCGTATATATTGTTGTGTAATTTTGTTCTTTAATTAATTGTTTTACAAAGCCTAAACCGATACCCTGACTCGCTCCTAGTATTAAACAATATTTATCAGACATACTATTGTCAAATTATTTTTATGGCTATGATAGCATTTACTTTTGTAAAGTGATCAGCAACTTTAGTTGATAAAACAATAAAAAAAGGTGAACAGTTGTCCACCCATAATAAATGTCATTGTCGGCGGTTTACAATACAGTATTATTGGAATTTAAACTAACCTTGACAACTTTATTTTTTACTTCTTCTACTTTAGGTAAATTTAAGGTTAAAATACCATCATTATAATCCGCTGTAACCTCATTATTTTTGATGGCTATAGGTAAGGTTATTGTGCGTTCAAACTTACCATAATTAAATTCAGAAATATAATAATTGTTTTCTTTTTCTTCGGCTTTTTGATTAAATTCTCCCATAATTTTTATGCTCTGACGAGTAGCACTGATATCAATATCGTCTTTGTTTATGCCAGGAATCACTGCTTTTAAGGTAAGATTATCGCCATTATCAAATAATTCTAAAGGAATATTACCAATGGTTGGCACTTGCTCCCAATTATTACTTAACTCATCAAATAAGCGGTTCATTTGACGGTGTAAAATATTTACATCTGAAAGGGGATAAAAACGAACTAAAGACATGAACTTAATCCTCCAGCAATCGTTATTTATAAATTATTCTTTACTTTATATATTGCCAGTTATTATGTAAAAGTAGGGTAGTGAAAACCGATATTTGTTGAGGACAGTTTACCGAATATTTCTTGTTAGTTTATTGAGTAGGCATCGCTTAATTTTGTTATCAAATCTTATTAAATTACAATGAACATTCAATATTTTAAATATTATGACCATTACTCATTGCCCATTCCCTACTCTCATCTAAACTAAAAATAATATATAAATTCAGCAACGCCGAAATGAGAATGTAAGTAAAAATAGAAGCAAGATAAAGCTGGTTAATACTTCGTGGTAGGTTCATCGATTCATCATAGAAGGGCAGTCTTTTACTATCAAAAAATAAATTATGCTAATATCAAAGTATTCTAAATAGTTAATCATTAAAGATAGAAAAGTATAAAATGAATTATCTTTAACAAGGCTAAAAAAAAGAAAAACTTATTTTCATCACACTAACTCGACAATATGAATATCACTAAGAATGGACTAATTTTAGGGGCGGCTGCTTTAACTGCTGGTAGTGTAGCAATCACAGGCTTTGGACTCCATTATTCCCAAACTCAGGCTTTTGTGCAACAAAGCCCTAAAGAAATAGTCGATGAAGTATGGCAAGTAATCAATAGCCGTTATGTCGATGCAACTTTTAACGGTCAAGATTGGCGTAGCATCAGAAATGAGTACCTAGAAAGGGAATACGCTAATGAGGAAGAGGCCTATGAGGCGGTGAGAGAAATGTTGAAAACATTGGATGACCCTTATACTCGCTTTATGAACCCTGAAGAGTTTAGAAGTATGCAGATTGATACTTCTGGGGAGTTGACGGGGGTAGGTATTCAAATTACCAAGGAGGAGGAGACAGATAATATTGTGGTGGTGGCACCCATCGAAGACACCCCCGCTTCGGATGCTGGACTTATGGCAAAGGATATTATTACTAAAATTGATGGTCAAAGTACCGAAGGTATGGAGCTTAATGATGCGGTTAATTTAATTAGAGGTGTCCCTGGAAGTAATGTGGTGTTGACTATACAAAGGGACAGTCGGGAAATAGATTTTGATCTTACCCGTGCCAAAATTGAAATTAAGCCTGTTAGGGCAAGAATTGAGGAAGACCCTAATATTGGTAAGGTTGCTTATATTCGTTTGGTTCAATTTAGTAATAATGCTTCTGCAGAGATGCGCAATGCGATCGCACAGGCGGAATCAGAAAATGTTAATGGTTATATATTAGATCTACGTTCTAATCCTGGGGGTTTGTTATACTCTAGTGTAGAAATTTCTCGAATGTTTATTGATCAAGGGGGCATTGTCACCACCGTTGACAGGGTAGGGGAAGTGGATAGCCACCAAGCTAATGGTAGAGCTTTGACAGATAAGCCTCTGGTGGTATTAGTAGATGGTGGTTCCGCTAGTGCTAGTGAAATTGTGTCAGGGGCGCTACAGGACAACGAAAGAGCAACCATTGTGGGAACTCAAACTTTTGGAAAAGGTTTGGTGCAATCGGTGCGGGGCTTGAGCGATGGTTCTGGATTAGCGGTTACTATTTCTAAGTATCTTACCCCCGATGGTCGAGATATTAACAAGGAAGGTATTACCCCTGATATTGTATCGGAACTTAGCGAGGAAGAACAAGAACTTTTAGCGGGCGATCGCCAAAAAGTCGGAACCTTAGAAGATGGGCAATTCAAAAAAGCCTTTGAGACTCTTCGTAATCAAATTACCAAAACTGCCCAAAATTAATCATTATTTCCATAACAAGGGGTTTAAACCCCTTGGTTGCTATTACGATTTATAGTCAAAAAAAAGAGACGTAATCTATAACGCCCCCACAATAACGATTTAATTAAATGAGCAAACTTTAACCAAATTTACCAGTTACATAGTCTCTGGTTAATTCCTCAGCAGGATCATTAAATATCTTGTCGGTTTGATCAAACTCGACCAAATAACCCACCTTATTACCCTTATTACCCACCGCTTCAGCATTAAAAAAAGCAGTTTTATCCGCAACCCTCGTGGCCTGTTGCATATTATGGGTAACAATCACAATGGTATAGTTTTGTTTTAACTCGTGCATCAACTCCTCTATTTTGAGGGTAGAAATAGGATCTAATGCCGAACAAGGTTCATCCATTAACAACACTTCTGGCTCAGCGGCAATGGTTCTGGCGATACATAACCTTTGTTGTTGCCCCCCAGATAAAGAAAAACCACTTTCTTGCAACTTATCCTTGACTTCATCCCACAATACCGAGCGACGTAAACAAGTTTCGACCAATTCATCTAAATCTCCCTTATAACCGTTGATTCTCGCCCCATAGGCAACATTATCATAAATGGTTTTTGGGAAGGGGTTAGGGCGCTGGAATACCATGCCAATGTGTTTCCGTAGTCTTACGGGGTCAATATCTTTGGCATATAGGTTTTGTCCATGATAACTTATTCTGCCTGTGAGATGGAAGATTTTGATCAGATCGTTAAGACGGTTGAGGGATCTAAGAATGGTACTTTTACCGCATCCCGAAGGGCCAATAAAAGCAGTGATTTTATTTTGCTCAATATCTAAATTTACGCCCCTAACGGCTTTAAACTTACCATAATAAATATCAACGTTCTCTAATGCCATTACCCTTGAGCCACCGCTGTTTATGTTTGGAGAGTCCATGTAACTATTCTCGGAGTACATTGTTTTATGTGAGTTAGTGATAAATAATAAGTAATAGATTTACTTTGTAGATAAAACAATCCTGTTTTTGTGGCGATAATTGTTGATTTCACACTCCCCCATGGGGAAAAAGTTAAACCGAGTATCTTTTCACAATTTATTTAGGAATGTTATGGAACAATTCTGAATTAACTAAAAAAAATGAGATGTTATATCTGTAATAATTTTAAGGTTAAAAGTATTAATTTATTTTTGAATCTTTACTCAATTAATACACTTGTTTACGGGTAGCTAGACGAGCAAGAATGCTGGTTAATAATACTAATGATACCAAGATTAAAGCCCCTGCCCAAGCTAATTCGTTCTGGGCTGGAAAAGGTACGATCGCAAAGTTGTACACCAATACCGCTAAGGTGGCGATGGGTTCTAAGAAACCTTGAGCAGAAACATTGGGCCAGAAGTTGGAATATAAAGCCGTAAACAATAGGGGAGCAGTTTCCCCCGCTGCTCGGGCGATCGCCAAAGTAACCCCAGTGATGATACCGGGCAAGGCCGCAGGTAGAACGATTTTGATCACCGTTTGATAATTATAAGCACCAACCCCCAAAGCAGCCCAGCGAACATCTTGGGGAACAATTTTTAGAGCCTCATCAGTAGTACGAATGATCGTTGGTAGCATCAACACCGCCAAAGCAACGCCCCCAGCCACCGCAGAAAAGCCGATAATACCGCTAGATACCAATAAACCGTAAGCAAATACCCCCGCAATAATAGAAGGCACACCACTCAAAACGTTAGTGGCAAAGCGAATGGTCAGAGCTGTTTTATTGTTAGCGCTAAATTCTGATAAATAAATAGCCGCCATCACCCCAAAAGGCACAGCAATGACTGTGGCAATGCCTACCACCACCAAAGTCCCGATAATGGCATTAGCTAATCCCCCATCCGTTAAACCAGGAGGAGGGGGTAACTTGGTAAACAAATCTGTATTTAAACGACTAAAACCTTGGATCAAGACAAAGTAGATTACCGCCACCAAAGGAATGACGGTGATGATAACACACAAGGCAGAAATGGCTGTCATGATATTACCCAAAATAGTCCTTGGGCTACTACCTTGCTTTTTTAAATTTAAACCCTTAACGGTGGAGGAAGTCATAATAAAATTAGGATAAAACTATACTGAAACTAATAATTAGAGCGGCTAAATTGCTCATCAAAAATATTTTTTTAACAATCAAATTAGTCGTATTTTGCCTTAATCTTATTAACAATAATTTCCGCAAAAATATTCACAATAAAAGTTAAAATCATCAATACTAAACCAGCATACATCAGAGCCGAAACCTGTAAACCACTTGCCTCAGCGAACTGGTTAGCGATTAAAGAGGCGATCGTATTGGCAGGATCTAAAATGGAAATATTAAGACGGTTAGAGTTACCAATAATCATCGTGGCAGCCATGGTTTCTCCCATGGCACGACCTAAAGCCAACATAGTTCCCCCCACAATGCCAGAAATAGCTGCAGGAATTAACACACGAAAAATAGTTTCCCAACGGGTTGCCCCCAATCCCAAAGATGCTTGACGCAAATCAGGGGGTAAAGATGCCAAAGAATCACGGGAAATGGCAATAATAATTGGTAAAATCATAATGGATAAAATGATCCCGGCGGGTAGCATACCCGGACCAGGTGGCACAGTACTAAAAATGGGAATCCAGCCAAAGTTAGTATTCAACCAAGTACCAAAAACTTTTGTGATGGGGATTAATACGAAAATACCCCACAATCCATAAACCACACTGGGGATGGCTGCCAAAATTTCTACTAAAAAGACTAAGATTGTACGAATTTGCTCAGGAATAAAATCTTCACTCAAAAAGATCGCAGCACCAACTCCTAAAGGAACAGCTATTAATAAAGCAATAAAAGAACTTACCAAAGTTCCGTAAATTACCATCAAAGTTCCATAGTTATCAATAACAGGATTCCAATTGCTTCCCGCAAAGAAACTAAAATTGATCTCAACAATAGCTGGCCAAGCCCCAATAATAATAATCAGAGCAATACTTACTAAAATTAAACCAATGCCGATGGCAAAAGCATAAGTAAGCCAACGAAAACCCAGATCAATATTTTTTTCGGCCACAGACCTTGAATCGGTAACGGCACCAGATCGACTGGAATAACCAGAAGCACTCATTTTTTACACCAAATTAGATGAACTGTAAATATATCGGTTTGTACCATTTTCTCGTCATAATTAACGAGAAAATGGTGAAAAAAGTCCTAACGACTAAATTAAATCTTAGTCAACAGTGATGGTAAACTCATCAGTTAGCTGATCCGCAGCTTCTGCTACTCTGGCGGCTACATTAGGAGGTAAAGGAATATAACCTAATTCGGTGGCTACATTTTGACCTTCTGTCAAAGCGTATTGAATGGCCGCTTCTAAAGCTACAGCCTTTTGAGGATCATCATATTGTTGATAAGCCATAATCCAAGTGTAGGTAACTATAGGGTAAGAGTCAGCACCTTCAGGATCTAGGATAAACGCTCTGAGGTTGTCAGGTAGTTCCACGTTACCCAAGGTTGCGGAAGTAGTCTCTTCGGTAGGGAAGACAAATTCACCAGAAGCATTTTCTAAAGATGCCATGGGAATATTGTTATTAAGAGCATAACCATACTCAATATAACCAACGCCTCCTTCGGTTTGCATAATACTTGCAGTTACCCCTTCATTACCTCTACTACCAATAAAACTACCACCAGCAGATCCCCACTCCACAGTGGTTCCTGAGCCGACTTCATTGGCCCAGTCTTCGCTAATAGCTTCTAAATGTTTGGTGAATACCCCAGTGGTACCACTACCATCAGAACGATGTACGAAGGTAATGGCTAAATCTGGTAACTCAGCATCGGGGTTATCAGCGGCAATGCGAGGGTCATTCCAACGGGTAATTCTGCCCAAAGCCATATCCACATAAACTTCTCTACTGAGGTTTAATTCTTCGACTCCAGGGACGTTAAACGCAAATACAATACCACCAGCGGTTACAGGTAAAAGTAAAACTCCTCGATCAATTTCTGCAATTTGCTCGTCAGTCATGGCAACGTCACTAGCACCAAAATCCACAGTACCAGCAGTAAATTGTTCGATACCAGCACCACTACCTACGGACTGATAGTTAACTTGTAGTTGAGGTACTTGTTCATTCAAACTTACAAACCAGTTTTGATAAATAGCTGCGGGGAAACTAGCTCCCGCCCCTGTCAAAGCAACACTATCTTCAAAAGGAAGTTCAATACTGCTGGTTTGACCAGTGGTAGTTTCGCCTCCTCCTTCTCCTTCTGTGGGGGTAGTGGTGGTGGACTCACCGCCACAGGCTGCTAAAACAAAAGCTAAGGTAAGACTAGAAAACCCACCCAAAACTCTATTTTTTAAAGTTTTACTGTTTAATTTGGTCAACATATAATTGTGAATATAAAATTAATTACTTGTTCAGGTTCTAATGATAGAACAGGGATGCTTATTTGTTGGTAAAGGTTAGGTTAAGAAATTTATTTTTTATCTATCTTTTTTTTTTGTTGATTTTAAGCCTTAATTTTATTGACAAAAAAAGCCAATTAGCTCTACTTTTATTAACCTTTTTAAGTTAATTTATCTTTTTTGTTACAAAAGGTACAAAACAAGTTTTCTTGAAATAAAATCAAAAGTAATATGTCACTATTGCTTTTATTCAAGAGGTTAAGTATATGTTTACAAAATACTACCGTAGATCAATTCAAGTTATTTTATTATTTATGGGGTTAGGATTGTTAACTCAGGCCTGTGGAAATACCGTTGCCGAGGAAACGAAATCAATATCTATTGATGGTTCTAGTACGGTTTTTCCCATCACCGATTCCATCACCAAAAATTTCAATGCTGAAAATGAAGAAGGCATTAATGTTGATGTTGGTTTTTCTGGTTCGGTGGGTGGTTTCCGCAAGTTTTGTAATGGGGAAACAGATATAAACAACGCTTCTGTGCCTATTCCCCAGGAAGCGATGGCTGAATGCAAAAAAAATGGTGTTGCTTATATTGAATTACCTGTGGCTTTTGATGCCCTTACGGTGGTGGTTAATCCGAGTAATGATTGGATTGATTCTATTACGGTAGAGGAGTTAAAAACCATGTGGGAACCGAGTGCGGAAAATCAAATTCTTCGATGGAGTCAAGTTAATTCTAGTTGGGCTGATAATACTTTAAATTTATTTGGACCTGGGCGTGACTCTGGGACTTTTGAGTATTTTACAGGGGCAGTCATGGGGGAAACCCAAGCTAGTCGTAATGATTATGTATTTAGTGAGGATGACGAGGCTTTGGTTAATGGAGTAGCACAGGATACTAATGCCCTTGGTTATTTTGGCTATGCTTATTATGAGCAAAATCAGGATAAATTAAAGGCGATCGCCATTGATAATGGGGAAGGAGCAATTTCGCCTTCTGATGAAACCATTAGTAATAATACTTATCGCCCTCTAACTCGTCCTCTGTTCATTTATGTTAATGCTAAGAGCGCCCAAGATAACCCAGCCCTAAAAACTTTTGTGGAGTATTACCTACAGTCAGCTTCGGCGGTGGTAAGGGAAGTGGGTTATTTGCCTTTGCCTGATACGGCCTATGATGTGGGACTAATTCATTTTAATACCCATCAGGTGGGTACGGTGTTTAATGGTGAGGCAGTATTTAATGTCAGTATAAACGAGTTGTTAAGTAAAACCTATGCTCAAGATGGGGAGAGTGGCTATGTTTTTTAGGATAGGCTAGTTTAACGACCGTTGGTCTTTTTTCTCTAGGGTCGATGGGGGTTTAGAATAAAGGTAGATAAATGTTTTGTTTATAGCTTTATTTTAATTTAAACAGTTTTAACCTATGGATTTAGTTGCTTTACAGAGTACCTTAGATAATATATCGTTTGCTGTGCTATTTGCTACAATGCTTTTGTATTGGGTTGGTACAGCTTTTCCTACTTTTACTTGGTTGCCCAAATTAGGTACCACTGGCATGATTATCGCTAACTTGGCGATCGCCACTTTGCTGGGGGCAAGATGGATTGAGGGGGGATATTTCCCCTTGAGTAACCTTTATGAGTCTTTATTTTTCCTCACTTGGGGCATTACCGTAGTTCACCTCATCGCTGAAAAAATGAGCGATAGTAGATTGGTAGGGGTTTTTACTGCTCCCGTTGCCATGGGTATTACCGCCTTTGCTGCCCTTTCCTTACCTTCAGAGATGCAACATAGCGAACCCCTTGTACCTGCTCTCAAGTCTAATTGGTTGATGATGCACGTTAGCGTGATGATGTTTAGTTATTCTGCCCTCATGGTAGGTTCTTTAATTGCGATCGCCTTTTTGATTTTTACCCGAGGAAAAGAAATCCAATTAAGGGGAAGTTCCGTTGGCACAGGCGCTTATCGTAACGTCAAGAAATTTAACCTAAAATATAATACCGAGTCAGTACAACCCGACTTAACCCAGAATCAAGGTGGTACAGCAGTATTAACAAAACCCGTAGAAACGGCAATTACCCTTTCCCCCGAACGTTTGAGCCTAATAGATACCCTCGATAATATTAGTTATCGCATTATTGGTTTAGGATTTCCCCTCCTCACCATCGGCATTATATCAGGTGGTGTGTGGGCAAACGAAGCATGGGGATCTTACTGGAGTTGGGATCCCAAAGAAACATGGGCATTAATTACTTGGCTTGTATTTGCCGCCTATCTTCACGCTCGAATTACCAAAGGTTGGCAGGGTAGAAAACCAGCTATTTTGGCCGCTGGTGGCTTTTTTGTAGTGTGGATTTGCTACCTTGGAGTTAATATTCTTGGTAAAGGATTACATTCTTACGGTTGGTTTTTTTAGATATATCATTAAATCCCTCGCATTGACCAGGGGTGATTCATTCTCCAAAATCTTAACTTCTAAAATTCATTACCAGTATCAAACAAAGAGTTTTTTTAACTACTAATCAGTCAGTTAATAGTAAATAATTCTCCCCTCGCCTTTTGGGAGAGGGGTTGGGGGTGAGGGGAAATCAATTTTGATACCTACTTTGAATCACCCCTGCCTTAATAAGGGGGGAATGAATATATTTAATAAAAATAAATATTATCCTGCCAATTTAGCTTTAACTAACTCCTGAATTTTTTTCCCATCAGCCTTACCCTTCAAATCCTTCATCGCTACACCCATCACTTTACCCATATCCTTGGCACTAGAAGCCCCTACCGTCGCAATAATTTGATCCACAATCTGCCCTAACTCCTCATCGGAAATTTGTTCAGGTAAATAAGTCTCTATGATTGCTAACTCTGCTTGTTCTTTTTCAGCTAAATCAGGACGATTTGCACCGATATATTGCTCGATTGAATCCCGTCTTTGCTTTGCCTGTTGTACTAAAATTTGCACCTCATCATCAGGGCTAAGACTATCCTTACCCTTACCTCTCAAATCCACTTCCTTTTCTAATAATACTTTTTTAATGCTTCTGACGGTTTCTAGGCGAATCTTATCCTTTGCTCTCATGGCTGTTTTAATATCTTCGCCAATTTTATCTTTTAAACTCATTTTTTAATAACACTCAAAATAAACACAACTTTTATTGTAACCTGTGGGGTTTTGTGGTAGTCAAATTCCTATATAATAAAGAGTTTGAGAACTAAATAAGATAAATTGTAAACTAAATGATTCACGATATATTTATGCCCGCCCTCAGCTCTACTATGACCGAGGGAAAAATAGTTTCATGGGAAAAAGCTCCGGGAGATAAGGTTGAGAAGGGAGAAACCGTCGTTGTGGTCGAATCAGACAAGGCGGATATGGATGTAGAATCTTTTTATTCTGGTTATTTAGCCACTATTTTAGTGGATGCTGGAGAAGAAGCCCCCGTAGGTGCTGCCATTGCATACATTGCCGAAACTGAGGCGGAAATTGAGGAAGCGAAGAAAAAAGCAAGTAGCGCCCCTAGTTCATCCAATGGTGCATCGGCTCCGAAGGTAGAGGAAACGGTTGAACCTACAGCCCCTGAACCTGTAGCAACTACGACGATTAATGCACCTAGTGGCAGGTTAATTGCTTCTCCCCGTGCCAAAAAATTAGCTAAGGAATTTAAGGTTGATTTAACTACCGTTGCAGGTACTGGTTTAAATGGACGCATCACTGCTGAGGATGTGGAAAAAGTTGCAGGAAAAGCACCTAGTCGGCCCACTGCAGCCCCTGTTTCTGCGGTTACAACTCCCCCCGTTGCTCAGGCGATCGCCCCTGCTCCTGTAAACAACCATGCTGGGGAAACTGTTCCTCTCAATACTCTACAACAGGCGGTAGTCAGAAACATGATGGCGAGTTTACAAGTGCCTACCTTCCATGTGAGTTACGACATTACCACCGATGCCCTCGATGCCCTTTACCGTCAAATTAAGCCCAAGGGTGTCACCATGACTGCTTTACTCGCTAAGGCGGTGGCTGTTACTTTACAAAAACACTCCATCGTTAACTCTAGTTACACCGATGCTGGTATCAAATACAATGAAGGAATCAACATTGCGATCGCCGTTGCCATACCCGATGGCGGTTTGATTACCCCCGTGTTAAAAAATGCTGACCAAGTAGATATTTATTCCCTTGCCCGTAGCTGGAAAGATTTGGTATCCAGAGCCAGAGCAAAACAACTACAACCCGATGAGTATAGCACGGGTACTTTTACCATTTCCAACCTCGGTATGTTTGGTGTCAGTAGTTTTGACGCTATTTTACCTCCCGGACAGGGTTCTATCCTCGCAGTAGGGGGCGCTCGTCCTACGGTGGTATCCGATGGACAGGGTTTCTTTGGGGTAAAAAATCAGATGACTGTTAATATTACCTGTGATCATCGTAATATTTATGGAGCGGATGCGGCTTCTTTCCTCAAGGATTTAGCCCAGTTGATTGAGTCTGAAACCCATTCTTTAACTCTCTAATTTTTTAGGTGGTAGGGTTTAGGTGTTAGGTATTAGGTTATTAATTTGTGCTTGGGCATTACGGCGCCACATGGCAGGTTTTATCCTTCTGAGGGCGGAGGCGGTAAATCTTTTATCCCATTCTTCGTCCGATAGTTGGGCTAATTCGGTTAGTTTTGGGTTCAGGTTTTCGGGGTAAGGATTAAAGTCTTCGATGTCGGTGGGTTGAGCAAATCTTTGATTCCATGGACACACATCTTGGCATATATCACACCCTGCTACCCAATTATTTAGGTTAGGGGCGATCGCACTGGGCAAACTTTCCGCACGATTTTCGATGGTATGATAAGCTATGCACCGATTCGCATCCACCACAAAAGGCTCGGTAATGGCGTCGGTGGGACAAGCAGAAATACAACGGGTACAAGTACCACAATGATTAGTGTGGGGTTTATCCACATCCAAAGGAATATTAACCAAAACTTCCCCAAAAAAAACCCAACTTCCATAATTTCGGGTAATCACATTACCATTTTTGGCAATCCAACCAATACCAGCTTTTTGCGCCCATACCTTATCCTGAATCGGGCCCGTATCTACATAATACCTCGCCTCGATGCCCATATCATTAAACCATTGAGCAAAAACTTTTAACCTCTTTTGAATAATGCGATGATAATCCCTACCCCAACCATAACGGGAAATTTTAGCATCCTCTGGATTCCCCGAACGCTCATGGGGAGTATAATAATTTAAAGCAACGGAAATCACCGATTGCACCCCCTCCATACACTCATTTATATTCTGCCTTTTGGGGTTACCCATCCACTTCATGTCTGCCTGATAACCCTTATCTAACCATTTTTGTAAATTGTTAACCGCCCGTTGATGATAATCCCCTACCTCCTCCACCGAAGCAATGCCCACTTCATGGAAACCAATTTCCTTCGCCTTTTGTTTAACTTCTTGTGCTGTTAGCTTCATCATCAGTGGGTATTAGTAAACTGCTGAATTCTTACAAAAAATGATATTATAAGACAATTGTAAACAAATATTAAGGTAGAAAGGTTTATATTAATGTCTCTATATTACATTTTAGGTGCGATCGCCCTGCTAACAGTAGTAGGAATCGTTATTTATTTAGTAACCCCCCGCAGTTTTGAATCCCCCGACACCGTAGCCAACTCCTACGACGAATGGACTGATGACGGTATATTAGAATTTTATTGGGGAGAACATATTCACCTCGGACATTATGGCTCACCACCAAGAAAAAAAGACTTTTTAGAAGCAAAAGCCGACTTTGTCCATGAGATGGTTAAATGGGGTGGTTTAGACAAATTACCCGAAGGTACAAAAGTTTTGGACGTAGGTTGTGGCATTGGTGGCAGTACCCGCATTTTAGCAAAAAGCTATAATTTTGATGCCACAGGTATCACCATCAGCCCTAAACAGGTACAACGAGCCACCGAATTGACTCCCGAAGGCGTGAGTGCCAAATTTCAGGTAGATAATGCCCTTAACTTATCCTTTCCTGACAATAGCTTTGACGTAGTATGGTCCATCGAAGCAGGCCCCCACATGCCCGATAAAGCAAAATATGCCCAAGAAATGATGCGGGTGCTTAAGCCAGGTGGTACATTAGTAGTAGCCGACTGGAACCAAAGAGACGATCGCCAAATCCCCCTCAACGGATGGGAAAAAGTAGTAATGCGTCAATTATTAGATCAATGGTCCCACCCTTCCTTCTCTAGTATTGAAGGCTTTTCTGAGCAAATCGCCGAAACAGGCATGGTAGAAGGGGAAGTAGTTAATGCTGATTGGACACAGGAAACCCTACCCTCTTGGTTAGAGTCCATCTGGCAGGGGATTGTAAGACCTGAAGGTATCATCCGTTTTGGTGTTTCTGGTTTTATTAAATCCTTGCGCGAAGTACCTACCATGTTGCTAATGCGCGTCGGTTTTGGTGCCGGTTTATGTCGTTTTGGGATGTTCAAAGCCACAAAAGCTCAAACTGCCACCACCGCCCAAGCTGGTACTACTTCCGAAACCGTCAACGCTTAGATAAAATTTTCTTTTCCTCCCCTTTCCTTTTCACAGGAGATACCCTAGACAAAGGGTTTGAAGACTAGAAAAACGAAACAAAACAAAGACGGCAAGGGGCTTTAGCCCCTTGTTATTCCTTACCTACATCAATTTAATTATGCCTACTTACTCAAAGAAAATAGCCATCATTGGTGCTGGAATCGGAGGTTTAACCCTTGCCCTCGCTTTAGAAAAAAAAGGAATCGACTTTCATCTACACGAACAGGCAAATTCCTTTGAGGCTTTGGGTTATGGTTTGCAATTAAGCCCGAATGTGGTGAGGGTATTACAAGATTTAGGCATTGGTGAAGAATTAGAAGCTATATCCCATCGTTGTTTGGGTTTTGAATTAAAATCATTTAAAAGTAATAATACCTTAGCCCAGTGGAAGCTAAAAAGTGACACTCCCTACTATCAATGTCGCCGTGCAGACTTACATCAGTTATTATACAATTCCCTCAAAAATAAAGATAAAATCAGTTTCGCCCAGAAATTACAATCCTATGAAGTAGAAGGAGAGCAGATTTTTCTAAACTTTGAAAATAAAAATTCCATTACTACCCATGCCCTTGTGGGAGCCGATGGAGTGCGATCGCCCATTAGACAAAGCCTTTTCCCCACAGAGAAACCCCAATATGCAGGATATGCAGCCTATCGAGCCATATTACCCTTCACACCAGAATATAATTCCCTCATGGACAAAGCCACCGTATGGATGGGAGAAAATCATCATGTCGTCGCCTACCCCAACGGCAACCAAAATAAAACCCAACCATGGTTAAACCTGGTTTTAGTCGTCAAAGATGCCCAATGGCACGAGCAAGGGTGGACAATTCCCGCTGATAAACAAGAAATTGCCGAAAACTTCCAAAATCAATCCCCCCTCCTCAACACCATTTTAAAAGACTTGGTATCCAACCCCGAACCTTGTTTCAAATGGGGACTATTTGACCATAAACCCCTTCCTTTTTGGACTCAGGGCAAAATTACCCTTTTAGGAGACTCCGCCCACCCTCTGTTACCCTTCCAAGCCCAAGGGGCAGCCATGGCCATAGAGGATGCCTACATTTTAGCCCTATGTATTGACCAAGAAACTACCATCGAAAAAGCATTTATCAAGTATCAAGACTTAAGACTAAAACGCACCACCAAAGTCCAACAAACCTCCCGCAACAACGCCGATATTTTCCACGCTACGGGTATTAAAGCCATGGTAAGAGATACGGGCTTAAAACTAATATCCTCCATTAACGGAGAATTACTCAATCAAAAAACCGCTTGGATTTACAATTACGATCCCCTGACCCTTCCTTTATAATTATTAATATAACTTAACAAAACTAAATATAAAAAATGGAAGTTTTAAGCAAATCAATCCATGATGTACCCTCATTGCCCGGGGAATATTGGCAGTGGCGAGGAGAGCAGGTTTATTATGTCAAAGCAGGGGTAGAAAACCCGACTAAACCTCCCCTATTATTAGTCCATGGTTTTGGAGCATCCACCGATCATTGGCGTAAAAATATCCATATACTAAAAGAAAACTACCAAGTATGGGCGATCGATCTCATGGGTTTTGGACGCTCAGGAAAGCCCCCATGGGAATATAACGGTATCCTTTGGCGACAACAGTTAAACGACTTCATCCAAGAAAAAATAGGAAAACCCACCATCCTAGCAGGAAACTCCCTCGGTGGTTATGCCTCCCTTTGCACCGCTGCCGAGTATCTGGATAATGTTGCAGGATTAATCCTAATCAACAGTGCTGGCCCGTTTTCCGATACCAAGAAAAAAAACCCTACCATCGCTCAAAAAATAACAGGGCTAGTGTTGCGTCAATCATGGGTGACATATATCCTGTTTCAACGTCTCAGAAATAAAAAAAATATTCGCAAAACCCTCGAAAAAGTTTATTTAGATAATACCGCCATCAACGATCAACTAATCGAAGATATTTATCGTCCCTCTTGTGATGAGGGTGCATTGCAAGTATTTGCATCGGTGTTCAAAAATCCCGAAGGAGACAAAATTGATCAACTCCTAGAGCAACTAGAATGCCCTCTGATGACCATTTGGGGAGAAGCAGACCCCTGGATGAGAACCAAGGAAAGGGGAGCTAAATTTAAAGAATTTTGCCCAAGTCTAACGGAACACTACCTCAATGCAGGACATTGTCCCCATGACGAAGCCCCCGAACAGGTTAGTCAGATTATCAGTGATTGGATGGAAAAATGTCTGTAAAATGTAACAAATAAACAAAAACTAATTACAAGATACCCACAGGGGCTTTACAATAGAAAGGATAGAGATCATTGCCGATGAAATAAAAAAACTTATATGGTAGCTTCTAACTTTTCCCCTGTAAAACTGTCCCCCGATGTAGCTTCAGTAAAACAAACTGGAGCTTTCGCACTCATGGATAGCCTTTGCCGTCATGGTGTGGAACATATTTTCGGTTATCCGGGGGGAGCTATTTTACCTATCTATGATGAATTATATCGCTTTGAAGCCAGAGGACAATTAAAACATATCCTCGTACGCCATGAACAAGGGGCATCCCACGCTGCCGATGGTTATGCAAGGGCCACAGGAAAAGTGGGGGTATGTTTTGGTACTTCAGGGCCTGGGGCAACCAACCTTGTAACGGGCATCGCTACGGCCCACATGGACTCTATTCCCATGGTCATTATTACAGGTCAAGTACCCCGTGCGGCTATTGGTTCTGATGCTTTCCAAGAAACTGATATTTTTGGCATCACTTTACCCATTGTTAAACATTCCTATGTGGCTCGTCATGCCCGTGATATTGCTTGGATTATCGCTGAAGCTTTTCATATTGCTAGTACAGGGCGCCCCGGTCCTGTTTTGGTCGATATTCCTAAGGATGTAGGCTTAGAAGAATGTGATTATGTGCCTGTGAATCCAGGGGATGTAAAGTTAGCTAGTTATCGCCCCACAGTCAAGGGGAATCCTCGTCAGATTAATGCAGCCATTGAGTTGATGGGTGAGGCGAAAAAACCTTTGTTATATGTGGGTGGTGGTGCTATTTTGGCCAATGCCCATGAGGAAGTTAAGGCTTTAGCTCATCGTTTCCAAATCCCCGTGACCACTACTCTGATGGGATTGGGAGCTTTTGATGAACATGATCCTCTTTCTGTGAGTATGTTAGGGATGCACGGCACAGCCTATGCTAACTTTGCGGTAACGGGTTGTGATTTGTTGATTGCGGTGGGTGCAAGGTTTGATGATCGGGTAACGGGTAAATTGGATGAGTTTGCTTCCCGTGCAAAGGTTATCCACATTGACATTGATCCTGCGGAGGTGGGTAAAAATCGCCGTCCTGATGTGCCGATTGTGGGGGATGTGCGTCAAGTTTTAACTCAAATTTTGGATCGCCTGAAGGAGCTAAATTTACCAGAGCAAACTGTTACCCAAGATTGGTTGGCTCAAATTGATGAATGGAAAAGGGATTATCCTTTAGAAGTACCTCAGCCTGAAGGTAGTTTGTCTCCCCAAGAGGTAATTGTAGAAGTGAATCGTCAGGCTCCCCATGCTTGTTATACTACGGATGTAGGACAACATCAGATGTGGTCTGCTCAATTTCTTAAAACTGGCCCTCGTCGTTGGATTTCGAGTGCTGGTTTAGGTACGATGGGTTACGGACTGCCTGCGGCAATGGGTGCTAAGGTGGCACTGCCTGATGAGGACGTTATCTGCATCAGTGGGGATGCTAGTTTCCAAATGAATCTCCAAGAGTTGGCTACTTTGGCTCAATATAATATTAAGGCGAAAATTGTCATCATTAATAATGGTTGGCAAGGTATGGTGCGTCAGTGGCAGGAAACTTTTTATGGGGAGCGCTATTCTTCTTCTAATATGTCCACGGGGATGCCTAATTTTAAATTACTGGCTGAGGCTTTTGGAGTCAAAGGTATGGTGGTTAGTAGTCGTGATGAGTTATCAGGTGCGATCGCACAGATGCTTGACCATAATGGCCCTGTGTTAATGGATGTTCAGGTAACATCTAATGAAAACTGTTATCCCATGGTAGCCCCGGGTAAGTGTAATTCAGAAATGTTGGGCTTACCAAAAGAGCCTCCCATTTTTAAATAATTAGTTTTTGATTAAAAGTCCAAGTCTCCCTTTCATGGGGGACTTTTTTATTATCCATTCCCCTTGTGCCTTATCCTTAACAAAATGTTCAAATCAAGAGGATCATTGTTAAACTAAAAAGAAGGGCTAAAAACCAATACCTCTCCACGTCCGTTGTGCAAAATCAGTAACAATCATGAATCTACTTAACCAAGCATATCAATTTTTTATTGATGAAGTTCCCCAACTATTGCAAGAAATAGAAGAAGGCTTAAATAATCTAAACCAAAGTCATCGCAATACCGCTGAAGTTCACCAAATTATCAAAGCTGTCAATGCTCTGGAAACAGGGGCTTCAGGGGTAAGTTTACAGGTTATTAGTAATATTGCGAAGAAATTAGAATACTATCTAAAAACTTTATATCATCAAGACTTGACCGTTGATCAAGATTTAAAAAGCCTTTTTTTAGCAGGTTATGATTGTCTGGCACAACCCCTCACACAACAGATGGAAACAGGGAGTTTTGATACTCAACAAGCCCAAGAAAATGAAGTATGGCAACAATTAGAGGAAAAATTAGGGGATTATCTTCATGATATGGAGGATTATCAGCCCTCTTCTCAAGAGTCGGGTATTGATATTATTTCTTCTATTTTTGAGGTGGATATTGCCCAAGAAATTCGTCGCTTAAAGGGTTTGGTTGCTTCTCCTAGTAGTTTTAATCCCCTAGAAGAGTTGTCTGATTGTTTGGATGTGTTAATTGGTTTTAGTGAGTTATTAAATTTATCTGGTTTTTCTTCTTTGGTTACCACTACACAAAAAGCCCTAGAATTGCACCCTGATAAGGTCATTTTAATAGCTAATTTGTTACTTCAAGACTTAGAAACAAGTCGTGATTTAGTATTGCAAGGAGATAACAATGAGGGGGGAAATTCATGCCCAGAAATTGTTACTTTAGCCCAAGATATTAATGCTAAAATTGAACTAGAAAATGTTGAGATTAAGCCTGTATTAGAGGGCAATAACGTAGATATTAATGACTCTAGCTATCAATTTTTTGTGGCAGAAGTGCCTGATATTTTGGCAGAAATTGAAGCTAATTTATTAGTTTTGAAAGAAGATAAAACCGTAGGCAAAATAAATGACATTATGCGGGGTTTGCACACTCTAAAAGGTGGCTCCGCTAGTGTGGGTTTGAATACCATTAAAAACATTTCCCACAAAATGGAAGACTATATCAAAGCTCTTTTTGATGAAGAGGTAATAGTTGATACTGAATTAGAAGGTTATTTGTTAGATGGTTTTGATTGTCTTAAAGGTGCTTTAACGGAGCAAATAGACACAGGAAGCCATGGGGAACAATGGGAAGCGAAAAGCCATGGTATTTGGGTTAGTTTAGATGAAAAATTAGGACATATTGCCCCTAATGATTATTTACCTTCTTCTAGTGATTTGGGTGTGGATATGGTTGCCTCTATGTTTGAATCTGATGTGGGAGATGCCATTGAACATTTACAAGAAATTGTGGAAAGTTTGCCTGAAGAAAATCTTACGGAAGAGGTATTGTTACAGGCGGAAGTTTTCCTTGGTTTTAGCGAAATGTTTCAACTTTCAGGATTTCGTCAAATTGCTGAGGCTACCACTATGGCGATCGCCAATCATCCCGAAAATATAAAAGAAATTACCTATTTACTCATAGAAGATGTAACCCGTGCGCAAGAAGAAGTATTACGGGGCGATCGCACTTATGGCGGTAATCCTTCCATGGAGTTAAGAAAACTATCAGGACAACTAGATACTAATGATCCTGAATATAGTTTAGAGGAATCCCTCGCCATAAGTCAAAAATCTGACATTAACCATGGTTTACCCCTTGATGAAGTTGATTACCCTGAATTGGATACCGAAGAAGAAATTTTTGATTTCGCAGACTTTGCCGAGGAAGTAGTCCATCAGGAGGAAGAAGCCCTCGATTTTGCGTCTTTAGTAGAAGAAGGTGAAGCCGAAGAAGAGGAAACCATTGATTTTGCAAACTTTGCTGAGGAGGTAATCAATCAAGAGGAAATTATTGACTTTGAAAACTTTGAGGAAGATAACTTCAACTTCGCTAACTTGATGGAAAATTTAACAGAAATGGGAGAAGAAGAAACCCCTGCCTATCAACAAACTACCTCAGAGGAATTTGATAGCTTAGAAGATGCCTTTGCCCAGTATGCTGATGAAAATAATGATGAGTTAGCACAACAACGGGAGTTACAACAACAATCCTATCAATTTTTTATTGAGGAAGTTCCAGAATTAATCGGGCTTATCGATACAGGATTTGAACAAGTAGTTATTGAACCTGATAATATCAACGAAATTAACGAAATAGCAAGGGCTGCCCATTCCCTCAAAGGGGGTGCAAGAAGTGCTGGTTTAGAGGATATTGGTAATATTGCCCTACGGGTAGAGAAAAGTTTTAAAGCCCTTTTCAACGAGAATATCAACCTTGATGAGGAATTAACCGCCTATATGCGGGATATATACCAACTATTACGACAACCCCTCATGGCACGATTAGAAAATCAGGATTTTGATGAAAAATTTAATCTCGATTTGGCTAATGAAATGTGGGCAGGTTTTGAAGAAAAATATGGGGAGGAGTTAGCCAAGGCAGAGGAGTTTTTGCCTTCTTCTAGTGATTTGGGTATTGACATTGCTACTTCTATTTTTGAGGTGGATGTGGCAGAGGGCATTAGTGCGGTGGAAAGTGCAACCGAAGCCGATGATAGTACTCTCCAAGAAACCCTTAGCTTACAAACAGAAATATTTACAGGGTTTGGGGAGATGTTGAATTTACCCGGATTTGTGGAAATTTGTCAGATTACAGGGGATATACTACAACAAAAACCAGAAGAATTAAGGGCGATCGCCTCTATCTTTTTAGATAACATAAAAGAAGCCCATGAATTAGTCATGGCAGGGGATAGGGAAACAGGAGGAAGCCCCAGTGAGGAATTGTTAACCCTTGCAGGCATTAATCAAGAAGACACTACCCCCATAGAAGAATATCAAGAAGCTCCCATCGACATCAACGAGCCTAGTTATGGATTCTTCATCGAAGAAGCCCCCGAATTACTCGCCATGATGGAAGAAGGTTTATTAACCCTCAAACAAGAGCGCAGCACAGGAAAAATTCACGAAATTATGCGTGCCGCCCACTCCATCAAAGGAGGTGCCGCCAGTGTCGGCTTAGAAGCGGTGAAAACTATTTCCCACCGTCTCGAAGACATTATCAAAGTATTTTATGATGAAACCATCATCATTGACGACGAATTAGAAACCCTTTTACTCAATGGGTTTGACTGTCTCAAAGAAGCCTTAACCGAACAATTGGAAACAGGTACCTATCAACCCGCCGTAGCCCTTGCCAACGCCCAAGAGGTATGGAAAGCCCTCGAAAACAGGTTAGGGGATGCCCTCAACCGTCCTGATGACTTTATTCCCTCCTCCGAAGATTTAGGTGTGGACATAGTAGAATCGATGTTTGAGGTGGATGTGGCTCAAGAATTAGAGCGATTACGGGCGGTGTTATCTACCCCTACATCCCAACCCCTAGCAGGGGAATTACGGGCTACCTTAGAGGTATTTGCCGGGTTTGGGGAGATGTTAAATCTGAGCGGTTTTGCATCCATTGCCCACTTGGGTTTAACGGCGCTCGAAAATAACCCCCATGAAGTGGTTGCTATTATTGAAACCGTTATTCAAGATGCTGATCAAGCTCGTGATTTGGTGCTAGGGGGCGATCGCAGTACAGGAGGCTCTCCGAGTCAAAAATTGATTGATTTCGCCCATAACAGCCCCACAGCCACCTCTGTGAGAGAAAAAGATACCGACCATGAAGAAGAAATTTTCTATCTCGAAGAAGAAAACGAACAACCTCCCATCGAAGACGTATTAAGTGATGTTGTCACCGATGCTGATGAATTAATTAACTTTGCCCTCGAAGACAAGGAAACCCATACCAATTCCCCTTCCCTTGATGAAGTATTTGGCAATCAAGAAGATGAATTTGCCATGATAGAATCCTTGGATGACACCGAAGAAAATCAAGATGAGTCAGAAATTCCTTCCCTCGAAGACATTTTCACCAGCGAAATCAGCCAAGAAGAAATTAACCTTCTCTCCAAAGCCTCAGACATGGCCTTAGAAGAAGACAAAAATATCACCATACCTTCCCTCGAAGACGTATTTACCGCTCCCGAATTTGATAACATCGACATATCTCCCCAAGAAGAGGAAGAAGAATCCCCCAGTTTAGATGATGTTTTTGGGGAAAAAATTACTTTTAGCACCATCGAAAATGACAATTCCCCAGAAAATGAGGATACCTCATCCATTCCTACCATTGAGGAATTAATTGGTGATGTGGTAAAAGATTCTAAAAAAACTATTACCCCAGAATCCTTCATTCCTGTGGAGAGGGAAGAAAAAACCTCCGAAGATAATGAGGAAACTCCCGCCACAGGTGCAAATATTGAACAACAAATAGAGTCTTTACAAAACGTCTTTGATAAATTGCCAGGATTGAAAGAAGAAGCTGATATAAACCAGTTTGTCCGTGGTAAAAAATCTCAACCAAAGCAAAAAAAACAACCCATAACCCCTCAAGTTACTCCCTCTGTCCCTAAACCTAAAAGTAATCTTACCGTAAGGGTAGATTTAGAACGCCTTGAAAGGATGAATAACCTTATTGGGGAATTGTCCATTAACCGTAATGGTTTATCCTTGCAGAATGATAGACTACAAACCTCCGTAAAAGATCTTTTAGAGCGTTTTAGTCGTTTCCAATCCACCGCCAATGCCCTCAGGGAGTTGTCTGATAAAATGCTCACCTCCCCCGAAAAATTTAACGTGCCTCAGGGTAATTCTTCTTTCCCTCTCAGTATTTCTGAGGATGGGGGTATGGACTTAATTTCTGCTTTCGACTCGTTGGAAATGGATCGTTATGATAACCTTTACTATGTGGTACAGGGGTTAATTGAGCAGATGATTCAGTTAGAAGAATCTGTAGATGACATCGCCCTTTATGCCGCCCAGTCGGGACAAACCATGGAAAATCAACGTCAAATGCTCAATCGCATGCGAGATGAGTTGATGTGGGCAAGGATGTTACCGTTAGGGGAGGTGTTAAACCGTTTCCCCAGAGTGTTACGGGATTTGTCAGTTAAATACAGTAAGAAGGTTAACCTCAAATTAAGCGGTACAAACGTATTAGTAGATAAAGCAGCCTTAGAAAAATTGTATGATCCTCTGGTACACTTAATTCGTAATGGTTTTGACCATGGTATCGAGACACCTTCGGTGCGTCGTCAGAAAGGAAAGTCAGAGACGGGAATAATTGAAGTAAAAGCCTATCATCAGGGTAACCAAACCATTATTGAAGTGAAAGATGATGGGGGTGGTTTAAATCTTGATAAAATCGGCAATAAGGCCGTAGAGCGTGGTATTCTAACCCCTGAGCAGTTGGCGGTAGCTTCCAAGGATAATTTGCTCGATTTGATTTTTCAACCCGGTTTTTCCACCGCCGCTTCGGTGACGGAAATTTCAGGCCGTGGGGTGGGTTTGGATATTGTGCGATCGCAATTACGCTCTTTGAAAGGTTCTATCTCGGTGGACTCAAACCCAAGCCAGGGAACAACTTTCACCCTCAAATTACCTTTAACCCTTACCATCGATAAGCTATTAGTATTATCCGCCGAATCCCAATTTTATGCCCTACCTTCGGATAACATCGAAGAAATTGTCGTACCAGATGCGGGACAAATCAAAACCTCTGGCAACAAACGCTTCCTCCACTTTGAAAACCGTATTATTCCTATCTACGGCTTAGATAACTTACTCCATTATCGTTGTCATATGCCCGATATTAGCAATAGTACCACCCAAGCCCTAGAGGTATTACCCACCCCCAAAGATTGGGGCAAACCATTACTTTTAATCCGTCAGGGGCAAGAATTATTCGCCATCGAAGTGGATAACCTAGTCAGTGAGCAAGAATTGGTAATCAAGCCTTTTGGTGGTGCCTTAAGCGCCCCTAGTTATACCTATGGTTGTACTATCCTTGGGGATGGTACTTTGATTCCTGTGGTTAACAGCGCCATTCTCTTAGAAAACTATTTCCAAGCCACTCAGCCCGGTAGTAGTTTGAATACGACTCTATCAAGTACAGGGGAATCATCCCGTAAGTCCTCATCAGGGGTGTTTAAAGTTACTTCTGTCTTAGTGGTTGATGATAGCGCCGCCATGAGACGAACCCTTGCCTTATCCCTTGAAAAGTCTGGTTATCGGGTATTACAGGCAAAGGATGGTAAGGAAGCCCTTGATCAATTACAACAAACCTCTAATATTAATTTAGTAATCTGTGATATTGAGATGCCTAATATGAATGGGTTTGAATTTTTGGGGCAACGTCGTCGTTTCCCTGAAATTAGTAAAATTCCTGTGGCAATGCTGACTTCCCGTAGCAATGAAAAACACCAAAAATTGGCTACCCATCTGGGGGCAGATGCTTATTTTACTAAGCCTTATATTGAGCAAAAGTTCTTACAAGCTATTAAAAATTTGGTGGGAGAAAGTGTTTTAGTCAATGGATAATGGATAATTGAGAATGGATAATTATCGTCTCTTGCCTATTTATTCATGAAACCTTAAGTAAACTATTAATTTTTTATGACACAAGCCCCAGATTTAACCGTTGAAAGTGCGATTGTTAATTTAACCCAAACAGAAGATTTAGGACTCCGTTACTATGCTGCTTGGTGGTTGGGCAAATTTCGGGTAAATGATGCCCAAGCCGTAGAAGCCCTCATTAACGTCCTAGAAGATACCAAGGATATTGCCCCCGATGGGGGTTTTCCTCTCCGTCGTAATGCTGCTAAAGCCCTCGGTAAACTTGGGGACGAAAGTGCTGTTATGCCCTTGATAAAGTGCCTTGAATGTGAGGATTACTATGTTAGAGAGTCGGCGGCGCAGTCGTTGGAAATGTTGGGGGATAAAAGGGCGATCGCACCTTTACAAAATTTACTAAAAAAAGCAGTTTCCGAAGGTGCATTGACTGATTATGCCATAGATACAGTACCCGAAAAACCTCACCTCTATCAACCCTATGAAGCAATATTGGAGGCTTTAGGGGGTTTGGAGGCTAAAAATGACCTGAGTTTAGTTAAACCCTTCTTAAAACATCCTTTTCCTAAAGTGAAATATGCTGCCCAAAGAGCCATGTATCAACTGACGGGGGATAAGAGTTATGGAGAGATGTTAGTAGAAGCCCTCAAGGGTAAAGAGTTACAGTTAAGACGCTCGGCTTTGATGGATTTAGGAGCCATTGGTTATGTGGATTCGGCAAGTGCGATCGCCTCTGTCTATGCTGAAAATAGCCTCAAACTCATTGCTATGAAAGGATTACTGGAACATCAAGTAAAAATAGATCAACAAAATCAGCAGGAATTGTCTGATGATACTATGATGGTGATGAATCTCATGGATTCACTACTATAAATTGATCATAGTGCGACCTGATAAGTTGCATTCTTTGAGTCTTGAGAAAATCAAGCAGGGGAGTCATCCCCCTCGTTACCGCCCGAAGGTGCGTCCTGAGTAATTAGGAGGTATCACAGCTAGAGGGTTAAATGTC